>Ga0316624_10000499_pt1 | contig 13283 bp, 13 predicted proteins | sample OWC_Aug_N3_C1_D5_FD_207657 | JGI IMG/M metagenome (GOLD analysis project Ga0316624, IMG submission 207657) | Wetland soil microbial communities from Old Woman Creek delta, Ohio, United States - OWC_Aug_N3_C1_D5_A | ecosystem: Environmental > Terrestrial > Soil > Wetlands | place: USA: Ohio... | reverse complement strand
CAGGGTGTCCTATTGGCGAGTGAAATCCTGGCCGAGGCGGCCCTCCGCTCTGGCTTTACCGTCAAGAAAAGCGAGGTCCACGGAATGGCCCAGAGAGGGGGAGTGGTCAGCAGCCATGTCCGATTTGGAAGAGTCGTCTTCTCGCCTCTGATCAAGCGCAAGGAAGCTGATGTTATCCTGGCCTTTGAAGAAGCAGAGGCACTGCGATGGCTGCCATTTCTCAGCCCGAAGGGGTTCTTGATTGTGAACCGGCAGCGCATCAGCTCGCCCCTGGTGACACTGGGGTTGGCCCATTATCCAAAGGATATCCCGTCCGCCCTCTCGTCCCTGGGCAACCGCTATATGGGAGTGGATGCGTTCCCCCTGGCACTGGAAATGGGTGACCCCCGTCTGGTGAACTCCATCATGTTAGGGACGCTTTCCTCATTGCTCTCGATCCCGCTGACTTCCTGGAAGCGGACTTTGCAGAAGAAATTGCCCGAGCGGCTGCGGGACCTGAATCAGCTCGCCTTCGAGAGGGGACGGCAATCGTGGCCGCCCCAAGGAAGAGCCCGAAAAGGCCTCCCGCGGCCCGATCCTCGCCGCTTAGCGGAGGAATCTTGAGTACACTTGAGGGAACGCCGGTTTCCTTGTTCGGCAGGTTTGCGAAAACCGTTCTCCGAAGGGAAATGCCCCCGGATGGCCGAGTCGGGAGAGAAAATAGAAGAAAAGCGAGCACTCATGGCGGAGAAATTGGTCTTGATCTCTGAAAATGTGAGTCCTTGGACTGCAAAATTGGCTTGACAAAGGATTTTTCATGAAGTATTTTCTGCCGAAATCGATGGAGGGAAATCCGAGAGGGGCAAATACCTACGGATGACAAGGAGGTCGAAGAAGCCGAAATCCATCGATTCTCCGGATTTCTGATCCTGAACTCAAGCCCGAAGTATCAGGATCAAAGGGGCAAGTCCCCGAGGCATCATGTTTAGAACACAGGAGGTGCGAAGTTGAAGAAAACGGGCAAGGTGAAGTGGTTCAATGACAGCAAAGGCTACGGCTTCATTGAACAAGAGGCTGGCGAGGATGTCTTTGTCCATTATTCAGCGATCCAAGAAGAAGGCTTCAAGACCCTGAAGGAAGGTCAAGAAGTTGAATTTGAGGTAGTTGAAGGACCGAAAGGACCTCAAGCCACTAACGTAACGAAAATCTGAGTAGCTGCCGACCTAATTGGGGAGGGAAAGCCCTGAAAGAGAAATCTCTCAGGGCTTTTTATTTTACGGGGAACCGTCGGGCAAAATAGGATCCAATCCGGAGGAAGGGTTCTTGATTTAGTCTGCTTGATGATCCGGGATTTGCAGGCGATCGCCGGGCTGAATCGCCGTCCGCGCTCCCAGTCCATTGGCAGTCTGAAGGGCCTTCAGAGAGAGGCCGTGGTCACGCGCAATTCCGGACAGCGTATCCCCCTTCTGCACTACGTGGGCGGAAGCGGGGGGTTTGGAAGCAGGAAATATTGCGGTTCGTTTCAGGAAAGGCCTTTCCTCCGCCCAACTTCTGAATCCTTCCGGAATGGGCAGGATGAGGTCCTTCCCCGCCGCAAGGGAACGAGGCGGGCGAAGACGATTCATCTGGACAATCATGCGAACTGGCACATGGTACCGTCTGCCGATCTTGAGAAGGGTATCTCCTTTGTGAACGGTGTAGCGAGTCCAGACGATCCTCTCCTCCGGGGGAATCGCCGAAAAGTTCTCCCAGAAGCGATCCTGGGCCTCCATGGGTATGCGGACCTCATAGTGGCTTTCATAGGGAGGAGTGCACCCCTGGTTCAATTCTGGATTTAGCAGCAGGATCTGTTCCGCGGAGATGTCGCACACCCGGGCGATCACTCTGATGTCGGTGCAGGAATCCACCGGGACTTTGACATAGTTGGGAGAGTCCTCCTGGATTGGCGGGAAAAGATAGACTTGAGGATCCTTGACGATGACGGTAACGGCCATGAAGTCTGAGACCAGATGCCAGGTCTCTCGGGGAAGGCGAATGGACCAAACGTCAGCCTTGGGAGCTCCCCGGAGGGCCCTCAAGACCTTTACCTCTCCCGCATTGTAAGCGGCGATGGCCAGGGGCCAGGAGCCGAAAATGCGATACAGTTGTTTGAGATACGTAGCAGCCGCCCGGGTCGATTTCTCCGGATCGCGCCTCTCGTCCACCCACCAGTTGATTTCCAAACCGAAGAGCCGGGCGGTTGACTCCATAAACTGCCAAATGCCGGCTGCCCCTACCCGCGAGTAGGCAAAGGGGTTAAAATTGCTCTCCAAAAAGGCCAGATTGGAAAGGTCGGCCGGGAGGCCCACCATCTCGAAAACCACCTTGACCGGGGCCAGGTAGGTCTCTGCCTTGCGAAAGCCTTCCAAAAGATGCTCTCTCTTCTGGGAGGTTTGGTACATCTGCAGATGCTCGGAGACATGCCCATTCATCACTACCGGCAAATATTTTGCCGGGTTTGGCTTACGAGCATCCTGGACTTTCCCGCTGAGTGGGCTTGCCGGCAGGCCCGGATCATTTCGGGGGCTGTCGTTATCAACTGTGGGGAAAGCTGTTCCGTCCCGCAGATGAGAGGGAAAAGCGATATCTGAAAAGGCGGGTACGGGGAGAATTGCGACGGTTAGCCCCAGGAGGAGAAAAATCAGATGGACCTTGATCGTTCCCCTGCCCCGGTCTTTTCCCGCGCGCGAGTCCTCATCCTTCCCATTCTTCCAATATTCGACGACAGTTTTCATAGCCCTCCCTTTGTAATGCCTCGGGGGAAGAGAAGTCGTAAACGCTGAAGCTCTCAACCCGAGGGGAGTAGATCTCAAAGATCCTCGCTCCGGTGGAGCGAGTTGTCTCAAGCTCTCGGCTGACCATCTGCTTACCCAAATAATCGATGATCTTCCAAGGGAGATATTCTTTCCAACCCGAACCGCGCTTGAAGAGATAGCCGAGATTAACCGCAAAAATGCAATCGCTGCCCTTTTCCTGGGCGATCCGAACGGGGAGACTCCCGGAGATCCCCCCATCGAGAAATAACTTGCCGTTCCAGGAGTAGGGCCACTGAGCGCAACTGGCCAGCACAGCATCGACGACGGCAGATCGATCTTCCTTTCCGCCGATCTCCAGCCGCTGGAACGCGGGCAGGGTGACGGCCCTAACAAATAAAGAGGTGTGCAGGTCACAGAATCGCATCCCCACTAGACCAAGGTCGGCCTCCAGCAGCGTTCTCCTGCGGGATTCGGAAAAGAGTCGCCGGGCTGGAAAATAGGGGGAGGAGGTTTTTTCCTTTAAGACCTCGTCCTTGATCTTCTTCGATGCCGCCTTCAGTCTTTCCGTTGCTTCCGGGAAGGGGAAAGCGCAAAAGACCGCCCCCACCAGGGCCCCGATACTAACGCCTACCACCACCTCCGGTTGTAGCCCACCCTCTTGGAGAGCCTGGATGACCCCCAGGTGGGCTGCCCCGCGGGCTCCCCCGCCCCCCAATACTAAAGAGACCTTCGCCATCTAAGACTTCGAATCGCGGGTAGATTCCTCGACCCACCGGAGGTAATCTTCCGATCCCTCCAGAATGGGCAGGGCGATGATTTCTGGCACGGTATAGGAGTGAAGCTCCTTGACCCGACGAGCTAAAGAAGAAAAGAGATCCCTTCGGCTCTTGGCCAGCAGAAGCACTTCCTCCTCCCTCGCGATGTCCCCTTGCCAGTGGAATATGGAATGAATTGAAGGGAGGATGTTCACGCAGGCCGCCCACCTCTCTTGAACCAGAATCTCCGCGATGCTCTGCGCCTGGCCTCGATCGGGGACGGTGATTAGGGCTATGATGTATGGGGCATCCATAGACTGCCTCATTGTGATACATATCAGGCTAACAACGGAAAGGTGGAATTGTCAAGTCAAATTTCACGAGAGCCCGGCAACTCCATGCCCGATATTGACAAGAAGGGCATCTTTGGTTATTTTGGGGGCGGTCTGCGGGACAAAGTAACCCTGGTTCGGGCAAGTGGGGATCTGGATGCAGACCTGACTCATAGGGGGAACAGAAGAAAATTCAAGGTTCCAGGTCGGGCCAGGGATTCTGCAGGTAGATCGCATGTCGGAGAACACCTACGGAAGGAGAGGGAATTGCAGCACGGGAAGAGGGAGAAGGGAAATGGGCCTCCCGGTCTTTTCTCCCTGAAGGAGAAGGCAGCGATTGTTACGGGCGGGGGAAGCGGATTGGGCCGGGCGATCGCAAAAGGGCTCGCCGACGCAGGCGCATGGGTAGCCGTGGCTGATATCTCGAAAGATTCGGCCCAGAGTGTGGCAAAGGAGATCCGAGCGAGGAAAGGGCAGGCGATTGCCTTAAAGCTGGATGTTACCCAACTCACCCAGGTTGAGGCGATGGCCCAGGAGGTTCAAGAGAAGCGGGGGCAAGTTGATATCCTGGTGAATAGCGCCGGAATAACCTTCCGCAGCCCCGCCCTTGAATATCCCGAAGGGGAATGGGATCGGGTCTTGAACGTCAATCTCAAAGGAACCTTCCTTTGTTGTCAGGCAGTGGGAAAGGCCATGGTAGCCCAAGGCAAAGGCAGCATCATCAACATCGCCTCGATTGGAGGTCTGGTAGGATACGGGGGCTGTATCGCCTATCTGGCCAGCAAGGGCGGGGTGGTGCAACTTACCCGGGGCTTAGCCGTGGAGTGGGCCAAAGCCGGGGTGCGAGTGAATGCCATCGCTCCCTTCGTCTTCGATACCCCCCTGGTAAGTCAGATCAAGGTGAGAGAGCCGGATCATTTCCAGAGGATGATCGATAAGGCTCCCATGGGACGCTTGGGGCACGCGGAGGAACTCATTGGGACGGCCATCTTTTTGGCCTCAGCTGCCTCGGAACTGATTACCGGTCATATCTTGGCGGTCGATGGCGGTTTCTTGGCCCAGTAGGACCCTTCGCTCAAGGGCTGGGGCTGGTCAGTGGATGGGCCAGGGATCTTTCGTTGGCATGTTCTGTGTGCAACCTGGGTTGGTTGTTTTCGGCAATGCACGGTAAGAGGATGGAATAGAGGGCAACCGCGCCCAGGCCATTACATTCGCTCTGGGGATAGGGGTGTCTGACGGAGTTGGCCTCTGGGGGAGAAGAGGGAGGCTCCTCGCCGGCTGAAATGACATAGGCGTTTTCAGGGCTCCTTTCGGGCGATACCGGATTGTCAAAGAGCAACGTCCATCCCGTATAGCAAAAGCCCATTGCGAGGAGACAGATGAACAGGATTTTCAGGTGCGGATATTTCATGACTTTAGCTCCTTTAAGGGGGGAAGCACGTATAGATTATAGTGCAATGTACATGCCAAAGTCGCATTTTCTTGGGGGGAAATGCTGCGCGGGCAACCTCACCCTTTTCCATGTATTCCTAAGCTAGCCCCTCAGGGCTACGCCTCGGGGGTGTCTATAGCAAAAGAGCCACAAATTTGCAGTGAATCTGCTACATGCTTATTCTCTTTTGAAGGAGGAACAAATGTTCACCTACGGGGTAAATATTTCCATGGTTTTTGCCGAATATCCTTTTCCGGATCGTGTCCAAAAGGTTGCAGAGGCAGGGTTTTCTGCCTTTGAGTTCTGGTTTCCCCAACTCTATGACATGGAGACCCTCAGGAAACGCAAGGAGGACTTTGGCCTCGATGTCGCCCTCTTCAACCTGAATATCCCTCCGAATACCAAAGGGCTTTTGTCCCATCCGAAAGAGATCAAGCAGTTCCGGAATAGCTTGGAGGAAGCGGTTGCTTTGGCACACCAATTCGGCTGCAAGAGGCTCAATACCCTGACGGGGAATGTGCTGGAGGGCGTCTCTCGGGAGGAGCAAAGGAAATGTGCTCTGGATAATCTGCGCTATGCGGCCAAGAGATTGGAGGGAGAAGGGATCGTCCTGATGTTCGAGGCCCTTAACCTGTATGATAGCCCCGGGTACTTCCTTTCTAATTCGCGGGAGGGTTTCCAGTGGGTAGAGGAAGTGGGAAGTCAGCTGGTGAAGTTCCAATATGACCTCTACCATATGCAGCTCATGGAAGGCAACCTGCTCAACACCATCAGAGCCAATCTTGACAAGATCGGCCATATTCAGATTGCGGATGTTCCGGGCCGTCATGAGCCCGGGACTGGAGAGATCAGCTATCCTTTCATACTGAAGGCCCTCGATGACATGGGCTACGCTGGCTACGTAAATCTGGAGTACATTCCCTCGGGGAAGTCGGAAGATTCGTTTGCCTGGTTGCCCCGCTCCGAGAGAGGCCGCCGGAAATGAACTCGGAGACAAAGGAACCAATCGACCTTGCGGAGAGAGCTCGATCGATTCCCTTCCTGCGCCACCTGGGATTGGAGCTGCTGGACCATCGGCCAGGGTTTGCGCGAATGCGGCTCCGCCTTCGCGCCGATCATCTGAACTACCTCCATACGCTGCACGGGGGAGCCATCTGCTCTCTCGTTGATTCGGTGGCCTACTTCGCCTTGCGCCCCCTGCTCGCTCAGGATGTGCCTCTTCCCACACTGGAGATGAAGGTCAATTTCTTGCGGCCCATTCGAGAGGGGACCGCGACTGCCGAGGCGGAGGCCCTCCATGCAGGCAAAAGGTTGATGGTGGCTCAGGTGCGGGTGACGGATGACGAAAACAGGCTTTGCGCCTTCGGTACGGTCAGCTGCTTCGTGGCTTCCGGAGAGTGAAGAAGTTCATGTATGAGGAGCGAATATATCGCGGATTCGCGCAAGCCAAGGATCTCATCGGATTCGAAGTCCAAGTTAAGGAGACCGATCTTCGGGTGCACGCGGAAAGTGACCTGTCCCTTCGGTGCCGGGAGGTCGTCATTCGGCTGAGAGATGAACTGGAGAGCTATATAACGGCCCATCCGGAGTTCGCCTCCTCACTGCTTCCGATTTTGCCCTCTCCCTTTTCCCCTCCCATCGTCCAGCTGATGGTTTCCTCAGCGGAAAAGGCGGAGGTGGGACCCATGGCCGCCGTTGCTGGCGCCATCGCCGAGTTGGTGGGCAAAGAGCTGGTCCCCCTCTCCTCGGAGTTGATCGTGGAAAATGGGGGGGATATCTTCCTGCAATCCCAAAGGCCCCGAGTGGCAAAGGTCTATGCCGGGTCCTCCCCCTTCAGTCTGCGAATTGGATTGAAGGTAAAATCGCGGGGAGAGCCTCTGGGCATCTGCACCTCAGCAGGCACGGTCGGCCACTCCCTGAGCCTGGGAGCGACCGATGCGGTGGTAATCATCGCTGGCTCGGCCGCCCTGGCGGATGCCGTGGCCACTCGGGTGGGAAACAAGGTCCAGAGGAAGGAGGACATCCAGGCGGCTCTAAAGCTGGCTCAATCGATCACCGGAGTCCGGGGCGCGGTGGTGATTCTGGGGGAGAACCTCGGGGCGTGGGGGGAGTTAGAGGTCGTAGATTTAGCGGAATGAAAATGCATATCAAGCCCAGCCCCCGACTCCTCAATCCTTTACCCAAAATTCCTTGGAACTTTCGCCCTTTTCTGTTATCTTGAACGAGGCTCAGTGCCCTCCTTTGCGAGGATGGAGAGATGGAGAAAGGAGATGTGGTATGATCTGGGATCCGAAGTTTGAGTCCATGCCCCTCCCGGAGCTGCAAGATTTACAATTGCAGAGGTTGAAAGAGGTCTGTGAAAGGGTCTATGATCGAGTCCCTTTCTATTTTCAGGCCTTCCGCAAAGCGGGCGTCAGGCCGAAGGATATCAAATCCCTGGAGGACCTGTGCCTACTTCCCTTTACCAGCAAGGACGATCTTCGGGACAACTATCCTTTTGGCCTCTTTGCGGTCCCCCCTTCGGATATTGAAGAAATTCATACCTCCTCCGGCACCACTGGGAAACCGATCGTGGGCGGATACACGCATCGCGATATCGAACTTTGGTCGGAGGTGATGGCCCGGTGCCTCACCTGCTCCGGCACCACCAAGGATGACATGGTGCAGAATGCCTACGGGTACGGGCTCTTCACGGGCGGGCTGGGGGTTCACTATGGGGCCAGGCGAATCGGGGCCTCGGTGATTCCCATCTCCGGCGGAAACACCAAGCGCCAGATCATGATCATGCAGGATTTTGGGAGCACGGTCCTCACCTGCACGCCCTCCTACACTCTCTTCTTGGCCGAGGTGGCCGCGGAGATGGGGTTGGATTTCTCCCAGATGAAGCTCAAATCGGGGAACTTTGGGGCGGAACCGTGGAGCGAGAATATGCGAGTCGAGATCGAGAAGAAATTGGACCTACTCGCCCTGGACATCTACGGCCTCACCGAGATTATTGGGCCGGGGGTGGCCAACGAGTGTGAGGCCAAGGATGGGCTCCATATCTTTGAAGACCATTTCTTGCCTGAGATCATCGATCCCACTACGGGCAAGAACTTGCCCTTCGGAGAACCGGGCGAGCTGGTGGTCACCACCCTGACCAAAGAGGCTATGCCCCTCATACGCTACCGGACCCGAGATATCACGGCCCTCATCCCTGGACTCTGTTCCTGCGGGCGCACGATGGTACGGATGAAGAGAATCATGGGTCGCACCGACGACATGCTCATCATCCGGGGGATCAACGTCTTTCCTTCTCAGATTGAGGCTGTCCTCATGCAGATGGAGGAGACGGAACCTCATTATCAGATCGTGGTGGAGCGCAAAGGGGCCTTGGATGAGCTGGAGGTCCTGGTGGAGGTCAATGAGAAGATCTTCTCCGACGAGATCAAGCGCCTGGAAGATATCGAGAGGAAGATCGAGAAGGAGATTGAAAGTACCCTGGGGATTTCCGTCAAGGTGAAGCTGGCCGAGCCCAAGTCCATCCAGCGAAGCGAAGGCAAGGCCAAGCGAGTCATCGACAAGAGGGTGCTTTAGATCAGCGGTTCACCTCGCCCCATGGCTCTGTTTGCCTCGAGAGGGCAGTACGGTGGCCGGGCGGGAAACGAATCTCTTCCTCATAGGGGAGGGCCAAAAATGAAGGTGAGACAGATATCGATCTTTTTGGAGAATAAAGCAGGCCGTTTGGCCGAGGTGACAAATATCCTGGGGAAGTCCGGGATCAATATCCGTGCCCTCTCCCTGGCGGATACCACGGATTTCGGGATTCTCCGCCTCATTGTGAACGATATCGAGAAGGCCTCGAAAACCCTGAAAGACCACGGCTTTACAGTGGGCGAAACCGAAGTCCTGGCGGTGGAAGTCCCGGACCGTCCTGGAGGGCTGGGGGAGATTCTGAAGATCATCCAGGACGCGGGGCTGAACGTAGAGTACATGTACGCTTTCGTAGAGCGGAGCTCCGACAACGCGGTCATCATCTTCCGCTTTGATAATATCGATGAAGCGACCCGAGTGCTCTTGGAAAGAGGGGTATCCATTTTGAATGGAGGGACGCTTTACTCGCTGTAAAGGAAGGCAGCCTTTTTCGCCTCTGGTTCTCACCTGAGGGAAGTTCTGATTGACGGTGAAGCCCCTGCCCACAAGCGGGGCTTCTTTCTGCATCGTCCTCCCTCGATCCAATTGCCTTCCCTCACCCACCGTTAGTTCCACGGGGAAGCCATTCATACAAGAGCCCCTGGCCATCGAGGGTTTCGATGTTATCACTTACGAGAGGATTATAACGAGCCCACAAGGCAGGCTAAAGACGAGTCAGGACATCGAGCATTGCCTTAAGGGCTAAAAGACAGACAATGAATATCTGGGAACCAGAATATGAATGCATGAGAAGGGAAGACCTCCAGGCACTGCAATTGGAGAGGCTCCAGGCTACCCTTCGCCGCGTTTACCAAAACGTACCCTTCTACCGGCGACTCTTCGATCGGGAGAAGTTTCTTCCCGACCACTTCAAATCCTTAGCGGACTTGAAAAGGCTCCCCTTTACCCGAAAGTCCGATCTACGGGACAGCTACCCTTACGGGATGTTTGCAGTTCCCCTGCGGGAGGTCGTGCGAATCCATTCTTCCTCCGGTACCACGGGCAAGCCTACTGTGGTGGGTTATACCCGCAACGATATTCGGATCTGGAGCGATCTCGTGGCCCGGTTCCTCACCGCGGGCGGGGTAACAAAGGATGATGTGGTGCAGATCGCCTTCGGCTACGGCCTCTTCACCGGGGGTTTTGGGCTGCATTATGGGGCGGAGCGCATTGGAGCCTCGGTAATCCCGGTCTCGGCTGGCAATACCCAACGCCAGATCATGATCATGCAGGATTTTCGCACCACTGCTCTGGTCTGCACTCCCACCTATGCCCTTTTTCTGGCCGAAGCTATGGCCGAGATGAAGGTGGATCCTCAATCCATCGCCCTGCGGGTCGGCCTGTTCGGCTCAGAACCCTGGTCGGAGAATATGCGCCGAGAGATCGAGGGGAAGCTCTCCCTCCTGGCCACGGACAATTACGGCCTGAGTGAGGTCATCGGTCCGGGAGTGGCAGGGGAGTGCGAGCGGAAGAATGGCTTGCATCTATTTGAAGATCATTTCTACGCGGAGATCGTCAATCCTGAGACGGGGGAGGTTCTCCCGTCTGGCGAAGAGGGGGAATTGGTGTTGACTACCCTTACCAAGGAAGCCTTTCCCCTGATCCGCTACCGCACCGGTGACATCAGTCGCTTGAATGCCGCCCCCTGCCGTTGCGGGCGTACGTCGATCCGCATGGCCAGGATATCCGGTCGTACCGATGACATGCTCATCATTCGAGGGGTCAATGTCTATCCCTCCCAGATCGAGCAAATCCTCCTGGAGATCGACGGGACCGAGCCCCATTATCAGATCATCGTGGATCGCACAGGGGCTCTGGATGAGTTGGAGGTCCAGGTGGAAGTTGGCGAAGGGTTATTCTTCGATGAGATGAAAAAGCAGCGTCAGCTAGTGGAGGAGATCGAGGAGAAGCTGCGCAGTGTCCTGAGCCTTTCCGCCAAAGTGAAGCTGGTAGAGCCCAAGACCATCACCCGGTACGAGGGGAAGGCGAAGCGCGTGTTGGACAGGAGAAAGTTCTGATCGAGGCTCTGCGCAGCTCCGCAGCGAGTATTGCGCTCGCAATGTATTCATGATGAGATCATGAAAAAAACCCCCCTTTTTCTCATCATGGCAGGCCACCTGGTGGTGGACCTGTCTCAAAATATTTTGCCGGTCATTCTGCCGATCCAGAAGGTGGCCTTTCACCTCACTTATTCTCAGGCAGGTCTGGTGGCCACCATGCTCAATGTAACCTCTTCCATGATACAGCCCATATTCGGGCTTATCTCCGATCGCTGGAAGACCGACTGGTTTATTGGGCTGGGGATCCTCTGGACCGCCCTCCTCATGGGCCTGTCCGGTTTGGCTCCCACCTACCCCCTCCTTCTACTCAGTGTGACCTTGGCCGGATTCGGGACGGCGGCCTTTCATCCGCGGGCTTCGATGACCGCCAATTACCTGAGCGGAGCCCGCCGGGGACTGGGCATGGCCATCTATACCCTGGGCGGAAACTTGGGTTTCGCGCTGGGTCCCATTTTTGCAGCCTTCGTCGTCCTGCGCTGGGGAGCCGGAAGCACCGCATGGCTTTTGGCCTTCGGGCTTCCCATCTCCCTGGTCCTCTACCTGTCGCGGGGAGCGGTTGCCATTTCGCCTCCCTCCCGTACAGGCATAAGCAAGCCGGGAAAGATCGGGTGGGCACAGATGCCCTGGGTGGAATTAGGGGCCCTCACTTTGGTGGTGGCCTTGCGCTCCTGGGCCTATCAGGGCTTCATCATTTACCTTCCCCTGCTGCTGCAGAGCAAGGGGATCAACCTGACCGTCGGGAGTCGGCTGCTCTTCGTCTTTCTCATCTCAGGAGCCATTGCCGGACTTGTAGGAGGCCATCTCTCCGACCTGGTGGGAAGGAAGAAAGTGATCGCCGGTAGCCTACTTTTTTTCTCTCCCCTCATGCTCCTGGCGCTTAGAGCTTCTGGCCTTTGGGTTCCGGTTTTCCTAGCGCTCTCTGGAACCATGCTCCTGGCGGGCTTCTCCGTCATCATCGTCTTTGCCCAGGAGATGATGCCGGGGAATGTGGGATTGGCCTCGGGACTCATGCTCGGATTAGCCTTCGGAACAGGGGGAATCGGGGTGTTTCTCTCCGGCCTGATGGCGGACTCCATCGGCCTGGGAAGGAGCCTGACGATCCTGGCCCTGATGCCGCTGCTCGCGGGCTTTTTGGCCCTGACCTTCAAAGATCGCCATCCAGGAAGATTGGCTGCAGAGCGCTCTTAAATCTCAAATCAGAAAGGAAGAAGCTATGGAAGAAGGCAAGAACGTCGTGTTAACCAAGGCAGAGCCGCTCAGCCGGTTTTGCGTACAGCTTTTCGAGAAAGTGGGCGTGCCGACGGGGGATGCCAAGGTCCTCATGGACAATCTGATCGAGGCCGACCTTCGCGGGGTGGATACCCACGGGGTGACCCGGATTGCCATTTACATCGAACGCCTGCAGGCGAGATCCGTAAAGGCGAAGCCGCAGATGAAGGTTCTCCGAGAGACCCCGGTCTCCGCGATCCTGGATGGGGATCACGGCCTGGGACAGGTCATATCGGCCAGGGCCATGGAGATGGCGATCGAGAAGGCCAAGAAGGGCGTATTCGGACTCGTGGGGGTGCGCAACTCCACCCACAATGGGGCCATGGCCTTTTTCTCCATGATGGCGGTCCGGCAGGACCTGATCGGCATCGGCCTCACCAATACCGTGCCCCTGATGGCGCCCACCGGCGGCAATCAGGCTATGATCGGTAACAATCCCCTCTCCATCGCCGCTCCCGCCGGCAGAGAGAAGCCGGTCATCTTCGATATGGCGTGTAGCGTTGCTGCGAGAGGCAAGATCATCCTGGCTGCCAAGAAAGGCGACAAGATCCCGCTGGGGTGGGCGATAGACAAGGATGGCCTGCCCACGGAGGATGCTAAAGCGGCTTTGGAAGGGCTAATCTTGCCAGTCGGAGGACACAAGGGCTATGGCCTTGCCCTGATGGTGGATGTGCTCTCCGGTCTCCTCACCGGAGCTAATTTCGGCCCCGGGGTCGGCCCCCTCTACAACAATCCCGGGACCCAGGGAATCGGACATCTTCTCGCCGCCTTCAACATCGAGGCCTTCATACCCCTCGCCGACTTCAAGACACGAATGGACCAAATGATCCGCGATATCAAGAACTCCAAGAAGGCGAAAGGAGTGCAGGAGATCTTCCTGCCAGGCGAGATCGAGATGGGAATGGAGGCGAAGCGTCGCCGGGAAGGAATCCCCTTGAGCCGAGCCGTCTATGACGAGTTGTGCGGACTCGGACAGAAGCTGGGGGTGA
>Ga0316624_10000498_pt1 | contig 13293 bp, 9 predicted proteins | sample OWC_Aug_N3_C1_D5_FD_207657 | JGI IMG/M metagenome (GOLD analysis project Ga0316624, IMG submission 207657) | Wetland soil microbial communities from Old Woman Creek delta, Ohio, United States - OWC_Aug_N3_C1_D5_A | ecosystem: Environmental > Terrestrial > Soil > Wetlands | place: USA: Ohio... | reverse complement strand
AGGACTCGAGGTCAATTTTAGGAGAAGAATTCGCGACGAGATTTATTTCGCTTCTGCATCACAGCTTGTGGAACAAATCAAAAAGGACATTCAGTGGGCCAACGATAACGTGTTCGGGAAAACAGGCTAAGTATCGGAGTGTTGGAGTATTGGAATGATCGAAGATTGGAATACTGGAAACAACCAAGAGGAAGACATGCAAAAATCGATGGACTTTATTCGGGTAAGGGCTTTTCAGCCATTATCCGCTTTGGGTGATCATTCACTATCCCAGTATTCCATCATTCCGGTTTTGGTCAGTGGATGAGTTTGCCAGATCTTTTCCATCTGATCTTTTCTATTAGGTTCTGCGAGCTCCCATCCCACGAAAAATAGATAATAAAGGCTTTCCCCTTTACGGCATTGATGTTGACAAAACCCCAAAAGCGGCTATCTTGGCTGTTGTCACGGTTATCTCCTAAGACGAAGAGCGAATCTTTGGGGACCACCACAGGCCCGAACCTCTCCATCAACTCAAGCTGCCTCAGCCAATCATTCCTCTCGCTGTAGTGTCCCCACGGATCATCGACCAAAGTGTCGTTGATATAGATCTTGTTTCGGATGATTTCCACCTTTTCTCCCTCAGTCCCGATGACTCTTTTTATAAAATCCTTCGATCGATCTTTGGGATAAATAAATACCACCACATCACCTCTCGTAGGGTTTTTGTACTGAAACAATTTCGAATCCTTAAAGGGGATCTTGATTCCGTAGATAAACTTATTCACAAGAAGATAATCCCCAACCAGCAGCGTAGGCTCCATGGAACTCGAAGGGATCTTAAAAGCCTGAACGATAAATGTTCGGATAAAAAGGGCGATCAAGACGGCGATGATAATCGGCTCTAAATACTCTTTAACGAATTTCTTCTTTCCCATTCTATCCTCTCTTGTTCCGGAATACGTCAGCCACAAGGTTTAGAGTGCATGATTCTCGATTGATTTATGGCTTAGACTCCCAGGGGTTCCCCATGGGATCTGGACCGTGGAGTATCTCTTGGTAAACTTCGGGCCTTCTATCCTTGAAATACGGCCATTCCTTCCGGGCCTTTTCAATGTTTTTCAAATCAACATCGATCAACACGATGCCCTCTTTCATTCCGGTAGGTTTGTCCATGAAATCCCCTTCAGGGGAAATGCAGAAGGACCTTCCGTAAAAATCCTGTTTCTCTTCGCTCCCGACGCGATTCACCCGAAAGATGTAAATCCCGTTTGCGATCGCATTAGCCGATATGGCTGTTTCCCACCTCCTTTGTGATGCGAAGGCAGCCGCTGTGGGTGAAAAGACGATCTGTGCCCCCTTCAAGGCCAGAATTCTCGAACCTTCTGGAAAGAAATTGTCCCAGCAGATTTGAACACCGATGGAGGCAAATCTCGTTCTAAAGACGGGAAACCCCAGGTCCCCGGGCGAAAAATAGTATCTTTCCTCCCAGAGAGGGATTTGCGGAATGTGGATCTTTCGGTAGGTTCCCAGGATCTTGCCATCCGCATCGATGATCACGGTTGAATTATAAAAAGTTTTTCCTTCCTCTTCCATTTCAAATATGGGACAGACCAATACCACTTGATTCGACTCTGCTAATCGCTGCATTGTTACGATGGACGGGCCATCGATTCTCTCCGCATACGAGAAATGACGTTTATCCATTTCCTTCGGAAACCAATGGGTCGTAAATAATTCCTGAAAACAGATAATGTGAGCGCCTTTGTCGATGGCGATTTGAGAGAATTTGATCGCTTTTTCAAGATTTCTCTCTTTTTCTTCACAACAATTGGTTTGAACCCCTGCTAGCTTTACCAATTTCCCGCCTCTGATGGAATTGAAAAGTTTAAAAATGCTAACAAAGTAAATGTGAGGTGTCAAGGTAACGTCCGAAAAAGAATTGACTGCGACCTGGGACGTTCGTTATAGAGAACAAAGGAACAAACGGATGGGGTGGGGTCAACCTAGGTCCCGTGTCCCCTGAAATTTGAATATTTAACTGTTGCATTTTCCCATTTTGAAATTATAATGTTAAGAAATCGGAGCAAGGATTAAGGACCCAGGTGAATCAACGCTTCATTGACCTCTACTCTTGAGTCCTGAAGCCTCTTCGGTAAAAGAGAAGGATAAGGGATAAAGGTCCCATTCTAAAGCGATGCGAATCCTCGTCGTTGAAGATGAAAAAAAGGTAGCCAACTTTATTAAGAAAGGGTTGGAAGAAGAGCATTACGCGGTCGACACGGCTTACGATGGAGAAGTGGGGCTCTTCATGGCCGAGGCTAATGAGTACGACCTCATCGTTCTTGATTTGATGATTCCTAAGATCGACGGATTGGAGGTTTTGAAGAAGATTCGAGGCAGTAAGAACAATGTTCCTATCCTTGTCTTAACGGCAAAGGCGAGCGTAGAAGACATTGTCAAGGGGTTAGATGCAGGCTGTGATGATTATCTAACCAAACCTTTTGAATTTGCTGAATTTTTGGCAAGAATACGTGCTCTGTTACGCCGTGAAAAAATTGACAAGGAACCCCTGCTCAATGTGGCTGATCTGACTCTTTCTCTGGTCACTCATAAGGTGACACGAAAAGGCAAAGAGATAGAACTCACCAGCAAGGAATACGCCCTGCTCGAGTATTTTATGAGGAATCCGGAGAAGGTACTCACAAGGACGATGATTTCAGAACATGTCTGGGATTATCATTTTGATTCTTTGACCAATGTGGTCGACGTCTATGTGAATTACTTAAGAAAAAAGGTTGACAAGGATTTCGAACCGAAGCTAATCCATACCATTCGAGGGGTTGGCTATATCCTATCTGCATCCAGACAGGATACAAAGGGGCATGAATGAACATCCGGAGCCTCCGGTTTAAGCTCACCCTATGGTACGTATTCATTCTAGGAATTCTCTTGATTTCTTTCAGCGCTTTCTTATATTTCACCCTTTCCAAAAGCCTTCACCGTGACGCAGACGCAAAATTAAGGTCTCTGGCTGAATTGATTGCCTCAGAATCTGCGTCACCACTGTCGAAATTTGGCCTGGGGAATATCGATCAGGCCCTCGCAACGTCTATGAATCTCAAGCCGATCGGAAAACTTATTCAAGTCCTGGACGAATCGGGCAAGATTGGGCGAAAATCTGATAATCTTAGAGATATTCAGCTTCCGGTCAGCCTGAAGGCGCTTAGGAATGCCTCTAAGGGTTTGATCACCTTCGAAACGGACCACTCCTTTGGCAATTCACCGCTGCGGATTATCACGCTGCCCGTGGTAGACAACCATCGCATCATCAGGATCGTACAGGTCGCCTCCTCTCTGGAGGACGTTGAGGAAGCCTTGAATACCCTCTTGATCATCTTGCTGATCGCCGTTCCTTTTGCCCTCATGGTTGCAAGCTTAGGAGGGCAGTTTCTCGCCAATAAAGCTCTCAAGCCCGTTGACCACATTACGCAGACGGCCCGTTTAATCACCTCTCACAACTTAAACCAGAGGATAAAGCCACTCAAGGTTAAAGACGAAATATCCAGACTCATCGAGACCTTTAACGAAATGATCTCTCGTCTCGATCAATCATTCCGCCAGATTAAGCAGTTCAGCGCAGATGCCTCCCACGAATTAAAAACCCCGTTAACCATCCTCAAAGGAGAAGTGGAGGTAACGCTCCGAAAGGAAAGAAGTTCTGAGGAGTATGAACAGATCTTAAGGAGTAACCTTGAAGAAATTAACCGGATGTCCTGCATCGTTGAAGACCTTCTATTTCTTTCAAGAGCAGATATCGGAGAGATCCGGTTAAACAAGGAGGAAATGAACCTCACTGTTCTACTGAACGACTTAATCTCTCAGGTGAATATCTTGGCCTTAGCCAAGAATATCCGTATCGAGGCACCGAACCACCAGGAAGACGTCCATTTCTTTGGGGACCCTTTGAGAATCAGAGAGCTCTTCTTGAACTTAATCGAAAATGGAATTAAGTATACAGAGAACGGTGGATCCGTTCAACTTACCGTAAGCAAAGAGTTTCTGCCGCATAACGAAAGCGGTTTCAAAGTCGCCGAGAGCATGCGGGAGGAGTTTGTTAAGATTACCGTTTCAGACACGGGTATTGGGATCGAAAAGGAAGATCAGAAAAGAATTTTCGATCGGTTTTTTAGGGTGGATAAAGCCAGGTCACGGGACCAAGGAGGTAGTGGCCTTGGTCTTAGCATTTGCAAATGGATCGTCGAAGCCCATCACGGTGAAATTACAGTTGAAAGTGAAATTGAAAAAGGGAGTTCTTTTGTAGTTGAATTGCCGATTTATTATCCGGAAACCGAACGAAATCCTCGGGTCTCTGGCTGATGACCCGTCACACGAGCGATCCCCAACTGTCCTCTATTGGCTAATTTTTTGCACATGTCGGTTAACTGCTATCCACTCTCCAGAATTTCTGGATCCGCCCCAACAATTTAATTAAATAATTACATATAGATACATATAACATAAAATGCGCAAAAATTGGCACTTATTTTGCAAATAAAGTTTACTCTTGACAAAAATTTTCATTTTTTAGTACTTATTAGAGATGCTACCCATATCGGGGGGAATAGAGATTGACTGAACGACTCGGCGAACTGCTTATCAAGAGAAACTACATAACTGCTGACCAGCTCAAAAAGGCGTTAGAGGAGCAGAAGCTTAAGGGCGGACGCCTAGAATCAAACCTGATAAGATTGGGATATGTAAAGGAAGATGAACTGCTATCTTTCCTGAGTGCTCAATATCGGGTACCTGCTGTCAAACTTTCCAAAATTGAAATCAACCCCAATGTGATCAAATTGGTTCCCTCGAGCACCTCAAAAAAGTACTTCATCATTCCCGTTAACCGGGTCGGCCCCAAGCTGACATTGGCGATGGCTGATCCCAGCAATATTGTTGTGATAGACGAGATCAAATTCATGACGGGCTTCAATGTTGAACCAGTCGTAGCCTCGGAAACGGAGATCATCGACGCGATCAAGAAGTATCACGGCGGGGGTGGAGGTGTCGCCGGAATGGGAACTGTATCGTTCCAGGCTACCGATTATTCATTGGACGACGATAAAACGTCGGTTTCGGGCATCGAATTTTCGATCGACGATGATATGGTTGACGTAGACGACTTCGATTCCCTGGTTCATGGAGCCGTTGATAACGTCGAGGTGATCGAAACCAACGCACAGATGGACGAGTCGGGCGAGATCGAGGGCCCGATTATTAAGATCGTTAATGGAATTTTGATCAAGGCCATCAAGATGGGGGCAAGCGATATCCATTTTGAACCGTACGAACGAACATATCGCGTCCGGTATCGAATCGACGGGGTGCTGAAACGAGATATGACGCTGCCCATCCAGATAAGAAACGCCATCGTCTCTCGGTTAAAGATCATGGCAAAGTTGGATATTGCCGAAAGACGGCTCCCTCAGGATGGAAGAATCAAGCTCAGGCTTGGAAAGGGTCGAGAAATGGACTTTCGGGTCTCTTCCATTCCGGTCCTTTTCGGTGAAAAGGTCGTCCTTCGGTTGTTGGACAAATCTGCCTTACAGCTCGACATGACAAAACTCGGGTTCGAACAATCGTCTTTAGAGGATTTGCAGAATGCCATTCATCGTCCTGTTGGAATGATCTTGGTGACCGGGCCGACAGGGAGTGGAAAAACCACTACCTTATATTCCGCCTTATCTGAACTAAATAAGGAGACGGAGAATATCCTGACCGCGGAGGACCCGATCGAGTACAATTTTATGGGGATCAATCAGGTTCAGATGCATGAAGAAATCGGCCTCACCTTCGCCTCTTCCCTCCGCTCCTTCCTCCGCCAAGACCCGGACATCATCATGGTGGGAGAGATTCGGGATTTTGAAACCGCCCAGATCGCCGTCCAAGCCGCCCTGACCGGACATCTCGTCTTAAGCACGGTTCACACCAACGATGCCCCCGGAACGATTACTCGATTAATCGATATGGGCATTGAGCCGTTTTTGATCTCTTCGGCCGTTATTTTGATTCTCGCCCAACGGCTGATTCGAAAGATCTGCATGGAGTGCCGGGAGCCGATCAAAGTCCACCCTCAGCTTTTGATCGATCTGGGCGTTGCTCCGGATGAGGTCAAATCCTTCACCGTTTACAAAGGGAAAGGCTGTCCTATTTGCAATAATACAGGGTACAAGGGCCGCCTCGGCCTCTATGAAGTGATGCCGATGAAAGAGGAGATCAAGGAACTGGTCCTCTCTCGCGCTTCGACCTCTGAGGTGAAGAAGGAAGCGATGCGTTTAGGGATGAAGACATTGAGACAGAGCGGGATCATGAAGATCAAGACCGGGATGACCACCGTTGAGGAAGTTTTGAGGTCAACCATTGACGATCGATGATCTGTTGATCACCCATTCGCCCTCCCTACGGGGGGCCAGTTTGTCAAGAAGATCGCGGAGAAAAAAATGCTGGAGCTGCAAAACCTACTCGAAGTAGTAATCGAAAAGAAAGCTTCTGATTTGCACCTCACGACGGGAACCCCCCCTCAATTTCGTATCGATGGAAAACTGGTTACCTTTGATACCGTACTTCTCACCGCACCCGAAACGAAAAGGCTCTGCTATAGCGTCCTGACTGACGCACAACGGCATATGTTCGAGGAAGAAAACGAACTGGATTTCTCTTTCGGGATCAAAGGACTGAGCCGATTCAGAGGGAATATCTATATGCAACGGGGGGCGGTTGCAGGGGCATTTCGGGCTATCTCATTTGACATTCTTAATTTTAGTGAATTGGGGGTTCCCCCCATTGTCAATGAACTGCTAAAGAAACCCAAAGGCCTGGTCTTGGTGACGGGGCCAACGGGGACGGGGAAATCGACAACCTTGGCGGCCATGATCGACAAGCTGAATGGTGAGAAAAATGCCCATATTATCACCGTGGAAGATCCAATCGAATATCTTCATCACCACAAGAAATGTATGGTCAACCAGAGAGAGGTGTACTCCGATACCAAGAGTTTCTCAGCCGCTCTTACACACGTCCTCAGACAAGATCCAGACATTATTCTCATTGGGGAAATGAGGGATTTGGAAACAATTCAGGCAGCCCTGGTCACCGCAGAAACAGGACATCTGACCTTTGCGACATTACATACGAACTCGTGTACAGAAACGATCAACCGCATAATCGACGTCTTTCCTCCTCATCAGCAACAGCAAGTACGCACCCAGCTCTCTTTTGTCCTCGAAGGGGTTTTGGCCCAACAACTCATCCCGAAGATCGGAGGCAAAGGACGTGTCTTGGCCATGGAGGTCATGATTCCTAATCCGGCCATTCGTAACCTTATCCGCGAAGACAAGATTCAGCAGATCTATTCGCTGATGCAAGTAGGACAGGCAAAATTTGGAATGCAAACCATGAACCAATCCCTGCTCTCCCTCGTCGAGCGCCATCTCATCTCTTTGGATGAGGCAATGGACCGCAGTCATAATCCGGATGAATTTAAGCAAATGCTTTCTAACGTGAACCTCGCAACCACGAGAAGAGAGAGGCCGGTGAAGACGGTATGAATCGGCCGGAAAGGTGAAAAAACATGCCAGTCTATAAGTGGGAAGGAAGGACGCTCAAAGGACTGATCAAGAAGGGAGAAATGGAAGCCCCGGATGAGGCCACTCTTCGAATTCATCTGAGACAGCAAGGCGTCATCCCGACCAAAATTCTTTCAAAGGGGAAAGAGGTTAAATTCTCTTTACCTTTCTTCAAAAAGAAAGTGAAACAACGGGCGGTTGCAATCTTCACGCGGCAGTTGGCAACGATGATCGACGCCGGATTACCTTTGGTCCAGTCCCTTGAGATTCTTTCTTCTCAGCAAGACAGTCCTGTCTTTAAGAAGGTTATTCGGGAAATCAAGGAGCATGTGGAGGGCGGCTCTACCTTTGCGGGAGCGCTGAAAAACCATCCGATCACTTTTGACGACTTATACACCAATTTAGTCGTAGCAGGGGAAGAAGGGGGTATCTTAGACAATATCTTGAACCGTCTCGCCAGCTACATCGAGAAGGCAGAGGCCCTGAAGAAAAAGGTCAAGTCAGCCCTTGTCTATCCTTCCACCATTGTCGCCGTAGCGATCGCCGTCGTAGGAATCCTGATGATCTTTGTGATCCCTGTCTTTGAGACCATGTTTTCATCGGCAGGCCAAAGCTTGCCTCTCCCGACGCTCATTGTCCTCACCATGAGCAAATTCATAAAAAAATATATAATCTTTTTCGTCGCAGGAATGATCGTTTTTTTCATCCTCTTTAAAAGATACTATAAGACGGACGGTGGAAAGGCCTTGGTCGACCGCCTTCTTCTAAAACTGCCGGTCTTCGGAGAGCTTTTTAGAAAGGTCTCAGTCGCAAGATTTTCTCGAACGTTGGGTACGCTCGTCAGCAGCGGGGTTCCCATTCTAGACGGATTATCGATTGTTTCAAAGAGCTCCGGTAACAGGGCCGTAGAGATAGCGATCCTCAATGCGCGAGCCAGCATCCGGGAAGGAGAAACCATCTCGGAGCCTTTAAACCGCAGCGGGATCTTTCCGCCGATGGTCATCCAAATGATCAACGTGGGAGAATCCACCGGAGCCTTGGACGCGATGTTGAACAAGATTGCAGATTTCTACGATGAAGAGGTGGACGTCACGGTGGGAAATTTAACATCCCTTCTTGAACCTCTCCTTATGATCTTCCTGGGAGTCGTGATAGGAGGGGTTGTCATCGCCATGTACCTCCCGATTTTCAACATGGCGTCAGCCGTACGTTAGGCTTACGCGCTCTTGACCAATAGGTCTCGGGAGATAGGAAAGGCGGAGGATCTAATCCTTCAATCGATATCGTATCGGATGGGTTTTGATGGACTTAAACTCAACGTTGCCGACTGAGAATCATCAAAAAACGCTCAAAACCGTGAAAGGGTTGATGCTCTGTCGGATCATTATCCTCACACTTCTCCTGGCGATCGCCCTCCTTTTCCAGATCTCTAAAGATAAGTTCTTTTTCCTTCCCATGACGAACGGTTTCTATTATTTCATCAGTTTCTTCTATCTCGTGACGATCTTCTATGCCGTGCTCCTCAGAAGAATCAGGGACTACGACAAATTCATCTTTGTTCAAGTGGTTGTGGATCATCTTTTCGTCACCTGCTTGATCTATTATACAGGCGGGAAAGAAAGCTTCTTTCCGGTCGCCTATATCTTTACGATTATCGGTAGCAGCATCCTCTTCTTCAAACGGGGAGCCTTTTTCTCAGCCTCCCTTTCCACCTTGCTTTACGGCCTTCTCCTGTTATTTCAACTTTATCGTTGGATCAATCCCTTGGGTCAAGCCGCCATCTACGAGGCGAGTCAGGTATTTTATTCCCTTGTCACCTACATGGCCGCGTTTTATATTGTCGCCTTCTTGAGCAGCACCATCTCTGAAGAGTTAAAGAAGAAGAAGAAGGAACTGATTCAAAAAGAGGTCGATTATAATCAACTGGAGACCTTCAATCGAAATATCGTTCAGAGTCTGGACAGTGGCCTTCTGACGATTGACCTCTCGGGGAAAATCAATTTTCTAAATCGAACGGCTGCGAAGATGCTGAACTTAAGTAGCGATCCGATGGGAAACGTCTCCATTTATGACCTTTTTCCAAAAATTGAGGAGATGATCGACGGCGAAGCGAAGAGGAAGCAATCGGACCCCTTATCCGATTATCAACGTTATGAAACCGTATTGGTGGGCTCCGAGGAAAGACCGAGAATTCACCTCGGGTTCTCGATCTCCCCTCTAACCGATCCGACGGGAGCATTGATCGGACATACCCTGATCTTTCAAGACATCACAAAGTTCAAGGAGATGGAGGAGCAGATCAACCGCGTCGACAAGATGGCTGCCATTGGCCTGCTGGCTGCGGGGATTGCGCATGAAATTCGAAACCCCCTGGCATCGCTCAGCGGCTCGATTCAACTGCTGAGCGCTGAACTCGTCTTGGACGACCGCCAGCGCCACCTCATGGAGATCTCATTGAGGGAATCGGAAAGGCTGGACGCGCTGATTTCGGATTTTCTGCTCTTCGCCCAGCCTCCGCAAACCAACAAAGTAAATTCAGAGGTGCGAGGAATTATTGAGGAAACGATCGAACTACTCCTCCACTCCAACTCGTTTCATCAAGAGATCCGCATCCTCCCCCCTACGCCGCGAGAGAATTTTTATGCCATGTTAGACCCTTCCCAGATGAAGCAAGTCTTCTGGAACCTTCTGATCAACGCCGCCCAGGCGATGGATCGTGGGGGAGACATCCGAATTCGCCTGGAGAAGGGGGAGGACCGTGTTCCGGCGATGGCCCCTCCCTGGTTAGCCCAGCGAACCGTCAAAGAATGGCTGAAGATCGCGATCACCGACTCTGGAAACGGAATCGCCCCCGGAGACAAAGAGAAGATCTTCGAGCCCTTTTTTTCGACGAAAGAGGGGGGGACCGGCCTTGGCTTGTCCATCGTTCATAAAATCATCGAAAATCACAGTGGGGTCATCAGGGTAGAGAGCCAGCTGGACAGAGGGGCAACCTTTACCATCTTCTTACCCGTTCAATGAGATGAGGAGCAAAGAGATGCCGAAAGAGAAGGTTTTGGTCGCCGACGACGAGCAGAGCATGAGAGAATTCTTAGATATCATGCTGAGAAAGGAGGACTACCGGGTCACCTCGGCCTCAAACGGCGAGGAGGTGATCAGACTGATGGAAAAGGAGATTTTCGATTTGATTTTGATGGACATCCGGATGCCTCGGATGGATGGAATCACCGTATTGAAGAAGGTGAAGGCGCTCTCACCGGAGACGATTGTGATCATGATTACTGCTTACGCCTCTGCCGATACGGCGATTAAAGCGATGAAGGAGGGAGCTTACGACTATATCACCAAACCCTTCAAGGTGGAGGAGATCAAGCTGATCATCAAAAACGCCCTGGAGAAAAAGAATCTTCAGAAAGAGAATATCCTGCTGAAGCAGGTGGTCAAGGATCGTTATCATTTCGGAAATATCATCGGGCAAAGCCCCAAGATGCTCGCTCTGTACGACCTTCTGGAGAAGGTGGCGGGGACCAAGACCATTATCCTTATCACAGGTGAGAGCGGAACGGGCAAAGAGCTCGTGGCCAAGGCGATCCATTACAACAGCTCAAGGAAAGACAAACCTTTCGTAACGCTGAATTGTGGGGCTATTCCCGAGTCGCTCATCGAGAGTGAACTCTTCGGCCACGTAAAAGGAGCGTTTACCGATGCGATTGCGACCAAGAAAGGACTCTTCGAGGTCGCCGATGAAGGGACGATCTTTCTGGACGAGATCAGCGAGCTGCCCCTCTTGATGCAGGTGAAACTACTCCGGGTGTTACAGGATAGGGAATTCAAGAGGGTGGGAGGGACGGAAGACATCAAGGTCGATGTGAGGATCATCTCGGCAACGAATAAGGATTTGGAAGAGGCCGTAAGAGAAAAACGATTTCGAGAAGATCTTTTCTATCGGCTCAATGTTATCCAAATCAAGCTTCCTCCTTTGAGAGAACGGAGAGAGGACATTCCTCTGTTGTCCAATCATTTTCTGAAAAAATACTCGGAGGAGCTGAACAAGAATATTTCGGCGATCTCCCCTGACGCCCTCCGCATTCTCCTCAACTACGAATATCCAGGAAACGTGAGAGAACTCCAGAACATTGTTGAAAGAGCCGTCGCCTTGGAAACGAGCCAAGAGCTCAGCGCAGAAAATCTTAGCTCTTATCTCGACGAGCAACTTCCTTCGAAGAAGAAATACAGTGACCTCGAAATTCCGAATGAAGGGATTGACCTAGAGAGGATGGTGGAAGAGCTTGAGAGGGCCCTTATTCTGAAGGCTTTGGACAAAAGCAAAGGAATCAAAAAGAAGGCTGCCGAACTCTTGCATATTAATTTCCGTTCCATGCGTTATCGACTGGAAAAATACGGTTTGGGTGACGGCCTGAACAACGAGATCGATTCTCAATCGTACCCTGATCCGATGCATCCATGATCATTTCCTTTTGAACGCCTTTCTAATCTCTTCAAACGAAAGCATAAAGAAGAGGGGCCTCCCGTGAGGACACGTGGCCGTCGAATGGAAGGGAGCAAGGTTTTTCATCAACTCCTCCAGCTCTTCCCCACGCAGCACGGAATTCCCCCTGACAGCAGAGTGGCATGCGAGGCTGGTCAAAATCGTCTCAATCGGCTGTCCGCCCTTCCCTTCTCTCCTCAGGGCGGAAAATCCATCCAATCCTTCCCTAACCATCGCTTGAGGGTCCTTGTGGCTAAGAAACGCCGGGATGGATCGAATGGCATAAACATTGTGACCCACAGGGTCTATTTCAAACCCCGCCGAGTAAAATGCCTCCATCTGCGATTCCAAAAGGAAAGAATCTTCCGCGGATAACTCCATCAGGACGGGAATCAGAAATCGTTCAGAAAGGATATCCCCCGCTTCATATGCTTTTTTGTATCTCTCAAAGAGGATTCGTTCGTGGGCAGCATGCTGATCAATCAAGACGACTCCCCCTTCCATCTCACAAACAATGTAGGTACCCTGAATCTGCCCGACAACCCGAAACGAACCCTTTACTCCTGCGCACCACCCGGGCTTGGCAGCATCGCTGATCTTCTGGTCCGCTTCCCTCTCCGCTGGAAAGTATCCGGATTCAGTAAAAGACAACCTTTGGACCGGAAGAGAAATCATTGGGGTTCCGCTCTCTGCTGGTTCCCTTTTCACCTTCTCCAACCCCAAATCCTCTGATCGTGGGGTGGGGTCCAGAACCGTGCGGAGACTTTGGAGGACGCTATGGAATACTTTTTCTTGATCCCTGAATTTCACTTCTGTCTTGGTTGGGTGGACGTTCACATCAACCAAGAAAGACGGAAGAGTGATGAACAGAACCGCAATGGGAAACCGATTGGCCGGGAGGATATGACGGTAGGCTTCGACGACGGCCCGGTGGATCATTCGATCCTTGATGAACCGGCCGTTCACGTAGAGATAGATCCCATCCGCATTTCCTCTTGAAATGGAAGGAAGACTCATGAAACCCGAAATCCTAATCTCCTTATCTTCGAATAGAAGTTCCCGGAGATGGTCATAGACGTCTCTGCCCAAAATTGCTTCCGTTCGAACCTTGAAAGATTCCGTTTTTGGCAAATCATGGAGCACACGTCCGTCGTGTGTCAACTTGAATGAAATGACCGGATGAGAAAGGCTCAAGCGGAGAAA
>Ga0316624_10000497_pt1 | contig 13334 bp, 11 predicted proteins | sample OWC_Aug_N3_C1_D5_FD_207657 | JGI IMG/M metagenome (GOLD analysis project Ga0316624, IMG submission 207657) | Wetland soil microbial communities from Old Woman Creek delta, Ohio, United States - OWC_Aug_N3_C1_D5_A | ecosystem: Environmental > Terrestrial > Soil > Wetlands | place: USA: Ohio... | reverse complement strand
TTTCGATCGCCAAGCTGCGCGCCGAGCGCGACAAGGAGCACGCGGACATTGCTAAGCGGTTTCCGCACTATGCCGACCTGATCGACCCGAAGCCGCCCTCGGTCGACGAGATCAAGGCGACGCTGAAGCCCGACGAAGCGCTGCTGTCGTTCTATCTCGGACGCCGGATGAGCTTCGTCTGGGCGGTCCCGAAGGATGGCCAGGTGGCGTTTGCGGCGATCCCGCTGACCGCCGGCGAGCTGCAGACCAAGGTGAGCGAGCTGCGCAAGGCGTTGGAGCCGCAGGCGGAAACCATTTCGGATATTCCGCCGTTCAATCTCGATCTGGCCTATAAACTTTACAGCCTGCTGCTTAAGCCGGTGGAGGCGGGCTGGAAACCGGCCAAGAACCTGATCGTGGTCACTAACGGCGCGCTCGGCGAGCTACCGCTGTCGCTGTTGCCAACCGCGCCATCCAAAGCGGCTGACGGCGACGGGCCGCTGTTCTCCGGCTACCGCAACGTCGCGTGGCTTGCCCGCACGCACGCGGTGAGCGTGGTGCCATCGGCCGCCGCGCTGCGTACGCTGCGGCAAATGCCGCCGGGCTCCGACAAGCGCGAAGCGATGATCGGTTTCGGCGATCCGATTTTCAGCAAGGCGCAGGCCGAAACGGAACAACAGATCGATGCGGCCATGACGCAGGTCGCGATGACGACGCGTGGCCTGCCATTGAAGCGGCGCTCAAGCCCGAAAGTCGAGGGTGTCGACAGCGTCGAGCTCGCGCAGCTGCCCGCCCTGCCCGACACCGCGCTGGAATTACAATCGATCGCGCGCGCGCTCGGCGCAGATCCGTCAAAAGCGGTCGTGCTCGGCGCCAAAGCCAACGAGCAGACGGTCGAGACCACCGATTTGTCGCGCTACAAGATCATCGCATTCGCCACCCACGGCCTAGCAACGGGCGAGCTCAATGGCCTGACCCAACCGGCGCTGGCGCTCTCGGCACCCGATGTCGCCGGCATCAAGGGCGACGGTTTGTTGACAATGGAAGAAATCATCTCGCTCAAGCTCGACGCCGACTGGGTCGTGCTGTCGGCCTGCAACACCGGAGCCGCATCGGGTGCCGGCGCGGAGGCAGCCTCCGGCCTCGGCAGCGCCTTCTTCTATGCCGGGGCGCGCGCGCTGCTGGTGACCAATTGGTCGGTGGACTCGCAGTCGGCGCGCGAGCTCACCAGCGCGCTTTTCCGGCGCCAGACGGCGGATTCAAAGCTCACACGCAGCGAGGCCCTGCGCGAGGCCATGACCGCGCTGATCGATGGCAGAGGCTTTAGCGACAAGAACGGAAAAATGATTTTCGCTTACGCGCACCCGCTATTCTGGGCGCCCTATACCATCATCGGCGACGGCGGGATGTGAGATCCGCCGTCGCCGGGTTGCTTCAGGGGCTACAGAGCCCCTAGCAGCTTGGCCACGAATGCGATTAGATATGATCGCATCATGCAACGCATCATTGTCGCCACCGATGGCTCACCGGGCGCGAATCGCGCAGTCGATGCTGCTGCGAGGCTTGCGAAAGCTGCCGGCGGCGAACTTGTAATCTTGACGATCGGTGGAAATCATATCGCAAGCGCGGAACTAAGACGGCTCGCCAGCGTCTACGGCGATCTCAGCAAGACGCTGGAATTGGCGGCGAACAAAATCCTCAATCAAGCTCGCAAGCGCGCGCTGCGTATCGGCGTTGCCGCCGTCAAGTTGCAAACCGCCTGGGGCGATGCGGCCGAAACGATTATCGACACGGTCCGCCGCGAAAAAGCCGACATTCTCGTCGTTGGCAGACGCGGGCACGGCCGTCTCTCCGGCCTCCTGCTCGGCAGTGTTTCGCAGAAATTGGCGAGTCTGGCGCCATGCATCGTGATGGTAGTTCCGTAACGTAATTGCCCGCTCATAGCGCCCTTGTATGGATCGGACGTTCGCATAGTATTCGCGCGTCTCTCGATAGCCGAAACGGGGTACATGCGGCCCTTTCATCAGCTCGCCTTGATTCGCGATCAGCACGAACTCTTCGCCCGTTTCTGGCGATCTGCGTCGCAATTTTGGCGGACGCAGAAAGCCTGGGTCGCGGGACTCATGGTCTTTCTTGTCGGCGTCGTCCTTCTGCAATTGCTGGTGCAGGTTCTGCTCAATCTTTGGAACCGCAATTTTTTCGATGCGCTCGAGCGCAAAGACGGACATGCGCTCTGGGTTCAGGCGCAACTGTTCATTCCGCTCGCGGTCGCCAGTATATTGCTCGCTGCCGCGTCGGTATGGGGCCGCATGACCGCGCAGCGCAGCTGGCGAGAAGCATTGACCCGTCATGTCATCGAGAAATGGCTCGAACATGAGCGTTTCCGTCACCTGAATCATCACTTGGTCAAAGGATCCGAAAACCCGGAATATCGCATCGTCATCGACATCCGGATCGCGACTGACGCGCCGATCGATCTTTCGCTTGCATTTTTCTCGTCGATAATAACCTCGATCACGTTTTTCGGCGTGCTGTGGAGCATCGGCGGCGGCATCACCATCGCGCCGTTCGGCTGGACGTTGACGATCCCCGGCTACCTGGTGTTCGGCGTCATAATTTATTCGTCCGTGGTGTCGGCGCTCATGATTTTTTTCGGCCATCACCTAACCGGCGTGATCGAGCGAATGAACCAGAGCGAAGCTGAATTCCGCGCCGCCGCCGACGCCTTTCGCGACGGGGCTGAAAGCGCCGCGGCCAAGACAAGCGACGCCGACAAGCGGCAGGTTTTGCAACTAAAGCTGCAGGCCACGCTGCTCTGGTGGCGCGAATTCCTGTGGCAGCTCGTTCGCACCACTTTTGTTTCGCACGGCAACTTTCTATTTGCGCCGGTCGTCGCCTGGTTTCTGTGCGCGCCGAAATACCTGACCGGCGCGATGTCGCTGGGAGAGCTGACGCAGGCCGCCGCCGCCTTCGTCGTCGTGCAGGGCGCGTTCAATTGGGTCGTCGATAATTATCAGCGCTTGGCCGATTGGCGCTCCTCGGTGCACCGCGTCGCGACCTTGCTGCTGGCGTTCGACGAGCTTGAGGCGAAGGAACGGGCGCCCAGCGCGCAGCACTAACGCCGCATGGCCAGCGCCCGCAGGCCGATGAAGGCCGGGTCGTCGTGCAGGATCAAATAAGCGGGAATCGCCCGGACATAAGCGCTCATCCGCCCTTTGGCATCGAAGCGCGCGCGAAACTGCGATCCCGGCAAATAATCGCGCATATGGGGGACGATGCCACCGCCGAGGAACACGCCGCCTCGGGCGCCGAAGCCCAGCGCAAAATTTCCGGCGACGTCGCCGAGCACGGCGCAGAAAATGTCGAGCGCGGCGCGACTCGTAATCGAACTCCCCGCGATCGCGGCGCGGGAGATTTCGGAGGCGCGGAGTTCCGGCACCGTCAGGCCGTCAAGCGCGGCGATGGTGCGGTAGAGATTTTGCAGGCCGGGCCCCGACAGAACCCGTTCGGCGGAGACATGGCCGAAACGCACGCGTAGTAACGCGATGATGGCGTCCTCGCGTGGCGATCCGCCCGGCAGCGTCGTATGGCCGCCTTCGCTGTGCAGCACCAGACCGCCGCCGGCGTGCGGCACATAGGCCGCAATGCCAAGCCCGGTGCCGGGGCCGATGGCGAGCATGGGCGAATTTGCCACGGGCTCGCCCCCGCCAACTTTGCGCAGATCCTTATCCAAAAGGTGCGGCAGCGACCACGCCACCGCCTCGAAATCATTGATCAGGCGGACGTCGGTGAAGCCGAAGCGGGCGCGAAGCTCGGGGCCATCGACAATCCAGGAATTATTCGTGAGCGGGCAGTGTTCACCATCGACCACGCCCGCTACGGCGAAAAGAGCGCTGCGGATAGCTGGGTCGCTTTGACGCGCAAGGTAAGCGGCAAGCGCCTCGTCGAAGCGCGCGTAGTCGGAAACCCGCAAATGCTCGATCGGGCCGATCGCTCCGTCGGTCATGACCGCAAAGCGCGCATTGGTGCCGCCGACATCGCCCAGCAGGATGCGTTCGGTCATGATCGGTCACCCGCGGCCTTGATCAGCGCGCGATACCAGTCGAACGAGGCCTTTGGAATGCGGCGTTGCGTCGGGTAATCGATATAGGTCAGACCGAAACGCACGCTGTAGCCCTGATCCCATTCGAAATTATCCAGCAGCGACCAGACAAAATAGCCACGGATGTCCACGCCGGCGGCTGCGGCTGCGTTCATCGCCCCGACATAGGCGCGTAGATAGGCGATGCGGTCATTGTCGATTACCGCGCCGGTGGCATCGGGCTGGTCGTGGGCACCAAACCCATTTTCGAGGACGTAGACCGGCAGCGCGTAGCGCTTGGCGACGGTCGACAGAGTTTCGCGAAACGTGTCTGGCATGATCGGCCAATCGATGGGCGTCAAAGGAATAGTAGCCGGCTTGTCGCCGAACCCGAAGCCGAGCCGCGCGCCGGCGTCGGCTTTCACGAACACCGGGCTGTAGTGATTGAGCCCGAACCAGTCGAGCGGGCGTTGGATGCGCGCAAAGTCGCCGGCTTGCAGGTATGGCTCGATCGCCGCCTGCACGGGCGGCGGATAAGCGCCGAGGCATTGGGGATCGGGAAACGCCCTGTTCCAATAAGCGTCGCAGGTTTCGGCCGCCTGCGCATCGGCCGGCGTTGACGGCAGGCAGGGCTGAAAATTGTGGATGCAGCCGATCATGCTGCCCGGCTCGCGCGCGCGGATGGCGTCGACCGCCGCGCCATGGGCAAGGTTCACGTGATGGATGGCACGGTGCAGCGTGTCGACGCCGGCGCGGTCTCGTTCGCCGCCGCCCATGCCGGAGCCGAACAATGTGAAGATCGACGGCTCGTTGAAGGTGGCGAAACGCTTGACCCGGTCGCCGTAGCGCTCCGCCACCAGCGCGCTGTAATCGGCGAACCAGGAAACACTGTCGCGCACGGTCCAGCCGCCCAAATCGTCGAGCGCCTGCGGCAGGTCCCAGTGATAGAGGCAAAGCCACGGCTCGATGCGGGCTTCGAGCAGCGCATCGATCAGCCGATCGTAAAACGCCAAGCCAGGCTCGTTGGGCGCCGCGCGGCCCTGCGGCAGCACACGCGGCCAGGCGACCGAAAAACGGTAAGCCTGCACGCCGAGCCGCCGCATCAGCCCGATGTCTTCCCGATAGCGGTGGTAGTGGTCGCAGGCGACGTCGCCGGTGTCGTGGTTGGCGATTTCGCCCCTCCGGCCATAGGTGTCCCAGACACTGGGGCCGCGCCCGTCTTCGCGCGTGGCGCCCTCGATCTGAAAGCTCGAGGTCGAGACGCCCCAGATGAAATCCGGCCGCAGCGCATCAAGCGGGGGAAAACCGGCGCTATCGGCTGAGACCACGGGCTTCTCCCCTTGCCAGCAGGCTATCGTCGTTGACGCGTAAATTAGTTCGGATGCCTGCCGCTTAATTGAGACAAATCAATACATTGCGCTGCGGCAAGGGCAATCTTTCGCACTAGACGCGAGATGCCGATGCTTGCTCAGGTGCCAAGAACGCGATGGGGCGGCATTGCCGACGGCCATTTTCGGCCGGGCGGCTATTTTCGCGTCGGCCAGCGAGACGGCGTTTTCTGGCTCATCGACCCCGAAGGCGGGCGCTTCCTGTCGAAGGGCGTCAACACTGTGCGGTTCGACCAGGACCAAATTCAGAACAGCGAGCGCATCCCTTACGCCGAGGCCTGCCGGCGCAAATATGGCGGCCAAGACGCCTGGCGGCGCGCGGCCGCCGCGCGCCTGGCAAGCTGGGGCTTCAACACGCTCGGCTCCTGGTCCGATGAAGCGGTCGCCAGCGCGGGGCCGGCGCCGCTTGCGGTGACCCCCAACCTCGATCTCGGCATGTCGTTCGCGTGGGATAGGAAGCAGGATTTTCCCGACGTGTTCGATCCGGAATTCGACGCCCATGTCCGCCGCCGGGCGCGCGAACTGTGCGGCGCGCGGCAAGGCGACAAAAGCGTCATCGGTTGGTTCATCGACAACGAAATGCGCTGGGGGCCGGACTGGCGCGGGCCCGACGACCTGCATGCGCTGTTCCTCAAGCGGCCGACGGCGAGCCCGGGCCGGCGCACGGCGGCTGCCGCCGACCGCGAGACCTTCACCGCGCAGGTCGCGGAACGCTATTTCGCGCTGACCGCCGCCGCCATCAAGGCGGCCGATCCCAATCATCTCGTGCTCGGCTGCCGCTTCGCGCTTGTGCCGCCGCCCGCCGCGATCGAGGCCGCCGGGCGGCACGCCGACGTCGTTTCATTCAATTGTTACGAGTTCGATCCGGTCGGCGCGATCGAGGCTTATGCCGCGGCGGGCAAGCCGTGCCTGATCGGCGAGTTCTCTTTTCGCTCCGCCGACTCCGGCCTGCCCAACACCAACGGCGCCGGACCGAAGGTCGTGACGCAAGGCGAGCGCGCCGCCTGTTTCCGCCGCTATGCGGGCGCCGCCCTGCGCAAGCCGAGTTTGGTCGGCTACCATTGGTTCGAGCATGCCGACCAGCCGGTCGAGGGCCGCTTCGACGGCGAGAACTCGAATTTCGGCACCGTCACGATCGAAGACGATATCTACGATGAACTGACGCGCGCGATGACGGCCGTCAACGCGGAGGCCGAGAACGTCCACGCCGGCGCGGCAAGCTAGGCAAACGGAGACCGATATATGGCCAACCGGACCAAGATCGTTTTCCTCGGCGCCACCAGCATGTCGTTCGGCTTGAGCATGCTGCGCGACGTCTTCAGCAGCGACGAATTGCGCGGCTCGACGCTGACGCTGGTCGGCCGCAATCCGGAAACCCTCGCCAAAACGGCCGCGCTCGCCAAACTGTTGAACGAGAAATCATGCGCCGGCCTGACCATCGAGCACACGACCGACCGCCGCGCCGCGCTTGACGGCGCCGGCTTCGTCGTCAACGCCACGGCGATCGACCGCAATCGCCTGTGGAAGCTCGATTGGGAAGTGCCTCGTAAGTACGGCATCCGTCATACGCTCGGCGAGAACGGCGGCCCCGGCGGCCTGATGTTCACGCTGCGCACCTTGCCGCTGGTGTTCGACATCGTGCGAGAGATGCAGGAGCTGTGCCCGAAGGCGCTGTTCATCAATTTCTCCAATCCGGAGAACCGCATCATCCACGCGCTCGGAAAGTACAGCAAAATCCGCGCGCTCGGCCTCTGCCACGGTATTTTCATGGGGCAGGGCGACGTCGCGGGCATCATGGGCCTGCCCTACGAGCAGGTCGAGGTTTGGGGTGCCGGCCTCAATCACTCGCAATGCCTGCTGCAAATTCGCGACCGCAAGACGGGCGAAGACCTCTATCCGCTGCTGCGCGCCAAGGAAAAGAACTTCGACTCTTCCTCCCTGCCACTGACGCGACAGGTGTTCCGCGCGTTCGGATATTGGATGACCTGCAGCGACGATCATCTCGGCGAATATCTCGCCTATGGCTGGGAAGGCGGCGAGCACGGCTACGACTTCGCGGGCGACGAACGCGGCCGCGCCGCGTTCGCGAAGGAGCTCGATGGAGCGCTTGCGGGCGCGCCGGTGCCGCCCGATTGGCTGACGCCGTCGGGCGAGCGCGGCGCGGCGGCGATCGGCGGCATTCTTCACAACAAGCAGCGCGCGCTCGAATCCGGCATCGTCTATAATCGAGGCATCATCCCGAATTTGCCCGTGGATGCGGCGGTCGAGGTGCCGGTCATGGCCGACGCCGCCGGCATTCATCCGATTTCGCTCGGGCCCTTGCCCGATGCGATCGCCAAGCTGCTCACCATGCAGGTCCACGTGCAGCAGCTAGCGATCGAGGCGGCGGTGCGCGCCTCCAAGGAAATCGCCTTGCAGGCCTTGCTGATCGATCCGGTGGTGAATTCGGCCACCGCCGCGATCAAGCTGCTCGATGAATTGTGGGAAGTGAACCGGCCTTATATTCGGCCGTGCCTCTGAAGGTGACGCCCTTGCAACGCGTGTCGTTCTACTTTTCGGCGCACGAGGACGATTGGCAGCTGTTCATGAATCCGGCCGCGTTTTACGACGTGCGTGACGGCGTGAAAAGCGTGTTCGTCCACGTGACCGCCGGCGACGGCGGGCTTGGCACCGCAAACGGCGGACGCAAGCATCCTTATTATCTCGCGCGCGAGCACGGCGCGGAATGCGCCATCCGCTTCATGGCGGACTCTGGCGAGTACCCCGCGCCGGCCGAACCCGTGGCCGCGCAAGCGAGTTTCAAAGGCCATCCGGTCCGGCGCGTGAACTATCGCAACACGGCGGCCTATTTCCTGCGCCTGCCGGACGGCAGCCCGGAAGGTACCGGCTATGCCGAGACCGGTTATCAGTCGCTCACGCGACTGGCCGAAGGCCAGATCGCCACGCTCACGGCCATCGACGGGACGACTTCCTATCGCGGCTGGGGCGATCTCGTTGCGACGGTGCGCGCGATCGTCGACTTCGAGCGCAGGCAGGCATCCGCGGTCGATCTTCATGTTCCCGAGCTTGATCCCACGCTCAATCCGAACGACCACGCCGACCATGTCATGACCGCGAAGCTCGCGCTCGAGGCCGCGCAAGACTTAAGCGGCGTGCGCCTGGTCCATCATCTGGGCTATGCCTGCGGCGAGCGGCCGGAAAATCTCATCGGCTACGAGCGCGACATGAAATGCGCGGTCTACGCCGTCACCCTTGCGGCGATCCAGGCGCTCGACCACGCGACCAACTGGTCGCACTACGATCAAAGCTTCGTCGCGCGCAATTATTGCCGCGCCGAAGGTAGTAGCACCGCGCAAGGCCGCTGATCCCAAGAGTGGGGAGAAGGTCCGCGCGATCGATGTCGCCGCGTGCAGGAACGGCTTTGACGGTCGCCGCCCGTCCCAGCTCGCCGGTGACCGCATCCGGAAGATTGATCCGGACCGGGTGCGGCGGACCGGGGCTTGCGTGGGCCGAAGGGATGCTCTGGATGGGGCAGTATCGGACCCGGAAGCGATTTACGGCGCGTCGACGGAAGTCACCAAATGCGAGTCCAGCAAAGAGCGCACGTGGCGACGGGTTCGGTCCACCCGTGCAAGATCAGTGCCGAATCCTGTGCAGCCCACCCAAGCGTCCCACAAGCCCGTTGGCGCCAATTGCCAACACGAACAATACGATCAGCATTGCGTACATGCGTGGCATGTCGAACACGCTGTAGGCCTGGATGATCAGAAAGCCGATGCCAGCGCTCGACAGTTTGGTTTCGGCGAGCAGCACGCCGATCAGCGCCACGCCGAGGCCGAGGCGCACGCCGTTGATAATCGGATGCCGCATTGCCGGCAGGTAAATCTTCAGCACCATCTGCCAAGTGCTGGCGCGGAAGGAATTGCCGACACGGATCAGCACCTTGTCGATGCCGCGCATGCCGGCAGCAACTGACAGCGCCACCGGGAAGAAGCACGACAAGGTGCCGAGCGCGACCTTCGATTCCGACCCGAGGCCGAACCACATGATCAGCACGGGCAAGAAGATGATCTTCGGCGTCGGTCCGAGATAATAAAGATAAGGCTCATAGGCCCTGGCGAGGAAGCGGTTGGCGCCGAGCAGGATGCCGGCGGCGAGACCGGAAAGGCCGCCGACGACAAGCGCGGCGCCGATCTCGCCAAGGGTGACGCCGAGATTGCGGTAGAAATCGGCGTGCCCCAGCAATTCGACGAGCGCGCCCACGATCCGCAGCAGCGACGGCACGACGTCGCGGTAAAGCCAGCCGGAATGGGCGAGCAATTCCCACACCGCCAGCACAGCAAGAATGATCGCGGCGCGCAGCAGCACTACCGCGCTGACCATAGGGGCGCGCGCCGCCGCGCGCGTCAGTCGACCGGTCTCAGCCATCGCTCGACCTTTTCCAGCGCTATGAAGAAGAGGACGCTCACCAGAATGACGAAGCAGATCGCGGCATAGGTGCCGGCGAGATCGTAGCGCTCGGCCAGATCCTCGATGAGCTGGCCGAGTCCGCCGAAATTGATAAGGAATTCGGTGCCGACGATATTGATCAGCGCGAAGATGAGCCCGAGGCGCAGGCCGACGAAGATCGTCGGCAGCGCCGCCGGAAACAGGATCTTCCAGAACTGCTGCACCGGCGAAAGGTTGAAGCTCCTGCCCACATCGACCAGCACCTTGCGCGTGCCGGAGATGCCCTCAATGGTCTTCAGGATCACTGGCGGCAGCCCCGAGATGAAGCCCATCATGATGATGGCCCAGGAGTTGCGGCCGAAGATCACCATGAACAGCGGATACATCAGTACGAAGGGCGCGGAGACGAGCGCCGCGACCCAAGTCTCGCAGGCCATCTGCACCAGCTTGTAGCGCTGCATGATGACGCCGATGAGCATGCCGAACACGGCAACCATGATGCTGGCGGTCAGGCATTCGCCGGTCGTCAGCAGGAAGCGGGCGAGGATGTGCTCTTGCGTGGCGATGCGGTAGAAGCTGCCCAAAATCTCCGATGGCGGCGGCACGATGAAGCGGCTGATCACATCGCCGCGGATCAGCGCCTCGGCGGCAAGCAGAAATGCAACGAGCGAGCCGAGTCCGGCCGCCGCCGGCGCCAGGTTTCCCGCCCTGCGCGTTGCCGGCGCGGCGACATCGGTCATGGCGCGGCACCCTGATGATGCAGAGCCTGCGCCTCCTCGTCCATCATGCCGCGGCTTGCCTCCTCGCGCAGGTCGCTCCAGATCTGCGCGACGTAGCGCCCGAAGGCCTCGCTGCCGACGATCTCCGAGGTACGCGGGCGTGGTAGATTAATCTCGACGATGCGCTTCACCTTGCCCGGCCGGTAGGTCATGACCAGGACGCGGTCCGACATCTGCACCGCCTCAGTGATGTTGTGAGTAATGAGTAACGTGGTCTGCTGCAGCTGCTGCTGGATCTGCAGCACCTTGTCGCCGAGCAAGAGCCGCGTCTGCTCGTCGAGCGCGGCGAAGGGCTCGTCCATCAGCAAAATTTTCGGCTCGGAGGCGAGCGTCCGCGCCAGCGAAACGCGCTGGCGCATCCCGCCGGAGAGCTCGCCCGGATAGCGCTTCTCGAAGCCTTCCAGCCCCACCAGTTTGATGAAATGCCGCGCGCGCTCCTCGCGCTTGGCGCGTTCCATGCCGACAAGCTCGAGCGGGAAAGCGACGTTGTCGGTCACCGTGCGCCAGGGGAAGGTAGACTCCTCCTGAAACACCATGCCGATCGACTTGTGCGGGCCGTTGATGCTCTCGCCGGCCACTTCTACCGATCCGAGATGATTGGTAAGCAGACCGCCGATGACGTTGAACAAAGTGGACTTGCCGCAGCCGGAAGGGCCGATGATCGAAAGGAATTCGCCCTGGCGCACGTTGAAAGAGATGTTATCGACCGCGGTGATCGGGCCTTCGGTCGTCTCGAAGCGGACGACAACGTTCTTCACCACCAGGATGCCGTTAGGCGCGGCAGAGGAAGAAGGCATCGTGAAATCCTGTGCGTAAACCGGCGGCCGCTCCCTTACCTGGGCGGCCGCCGGAAGAAGTCGGCGCAGCCGATATCGGCATCCGACCGCCGCTACTTCTTGACTGGCAGCGTGACGATCAGGTCGGAGAGCTGCTCCTTGGTCAGCGGCTTGTCGAGAAACTTCAGCTTCACCGCGTCGCGGACCGCCCCGTCGAGATCGGCGAAGTGATCCGTCTGTAGCGCCGACTTGGGCTGGAATTTCTCCATCGACTCCTTCAAGAGCTCCACCGGCTTGTGCATCTTCTTGGAGTACATTTCGACCGCCTTCGGGTCGGCGTACATCCAGTCGACCGCCTCGCGATAGGCGTCCATGAAGCGGAGGATGGCGTCGTGCTTTGTCTTCCAAGAGTTGAGGTTGACGATCAATGTGCGCACGGTCTGGCCGCGCAACGACGGCACGTCGCTGCCGTGCGCGACGATGCGGATCTTGCCGTCCTTAAGCTCCTGCAAGCCGAACGGCGGCGCCGCCCAACCGATGTCGACCTGACCAGACATCACGGCTGTCAGGGTGGCCGCCGGGCCGCCCGTCGCCGTCGGCTTCGCCTTGGCGCCGAGTTCGGCGATGAAAGCGACCACGATGTTGTTCGAGGACGAGCCGTTGGTGGAATAGGCGATGGTGTTCGAAGGCGTCGCGTCCTTCAGGCTCTTGATCGGCGAGTCCGACTTGACATACCAGTAGAGATCGCCGGTGCCCGTGAACATCGGTGCCAGGATGCGCACCGGCGCGCCCTTGGCGAAGGCGCGCATGACGCCGGAGGCGCCGACGCCGGCCCCGATGTCGGCGGAGCCGGAAATCACTGCCTGGATGGTTTCGCCAGCGCCGTTGGTGCCGACATTTTCGAGCACCAGACCGTGCTTCTTGAAGATGCCGGCATCCTGACCGAGCGTCGGCGCCTGGTTTTCCCAGTTATTGATTTGGCCGATCACCAGCTTGAGCTGATCTTCGGCCGAGGCACCGCCCGCCGCCATCGCGAGCGGCGCGGCAAGACCGAGCACGAAGGCAATGCTCTTGAAGGCATTCATCGCATTTTCCTCCCTTTGCTTTTGTTGGCGTTCATTTAAGTGGGCAGCATTCAACACCGAGAACCGCCCACCGGAAAGCGGAAATTGTCAGCGGCGGCGCGTCTTGGCGCGTCCGCGGCCCCTGGCCGGGGGGACTTTCGCCTTGCGCTTGGAGATCGGCTTTTCGGCGCCCGGCAGGCCGCCGGCCTTGGCAATCCGCAACGTCCACGAATCCCAAGAGCGCGTGACCCCGGTTGTCTTACCGACGATGTCGCCGCAGCGCTCCGTTTCGCCCGGCGAAAGAGATGCGATGCTCCCGCCGATCGCCATAGCACGCACCAGGTACTCGGCATTGCGGCAGGTTTGGACAGCCCGGTACACGCACACGCGGACATTGGCGCCGACGACCGTGACGCCATGCCGGCGCATCAGCACCATTTGATGCCCGCCGAGCGCGCGAGCGAGCGAGGCACCTTCCGCCGGCTTGACCACCAGCATATTGGTGTCGCCGAACTCGTCATGTTGGTCCCAGTATGGCGGCTTGATGCCGCCGACGGAGCCTAAGTGAAAAATCGGAAAATAGTCGGCTCCCACGGCGATCAGCGGCATAAAGGACGGCGAATGATGGTGGCACACCGACATCACATCCGGCCGCACCTTATAGATTTCGCCATGGATCACCCGCTCGGAATACTGCGGCACGCCGGTATCGCGCACAGGCTGGGAATCAAGATCATATTCGATCAATCCAGCAGGCGTGACCATATCGGGCGAGCTCGACCGCGACAGGAAATAGCGGTTCGGATTGTCGGGATGGC
>Ga0316624_10000496_pt1 | contig 13343 bp, 11 predicted proteins | sample OWC_Aug_N3_C1_D5_FD_207657 | JGI IMG/M metagenome (GOLD analysis project Ga0316624, IMG submission 207657) | Wetland soil microbial communities from Old Woman Creek delta, Ohio, United States - OWC_Aug_N3_C1_D5_A | ecosystem: Environmental > Terrestrial > Soil > Wetlands | place: USA: Ohio... | reverse complement strand
CTTTCGCATATCTATCGATGCAAAATCTGGCGTTTCGATTGAGTAATCGCCATACGCGGGTTTTCTCAATAAATGGTTGTTAGCAACAAGGTGCTTATAGAGATGCCATTCGTGTCGACCGACTTCCCCGCCCGGTTTCTTGATGCCTGCGAGAGGTATTGAGGTGGCAACAAAAGCGAAGGAGCGAAACGTCCGGAGGTTATGTATCCTGTTTATGCTGCTAACAAGAGCTTTAGAAAAATCCGAATAGGGCTCAAATGACTTAGGCGCCTCTAAATCAATTACCAAGTCAATTGCTGAATAATCCGTTCCAAATTTGCCTGCGATCGTGCTGAGGCCACTGTTTAGCAAGTGAGAGTCGATTAATTCCGGAAGTGAAACCCGAACGCACATGCCTTTCTTGTCGGCATGAAAAATCTCCCTCGCAGCGTTGAGGTACTCGGCACAATTAGATAATTTGACTACTGGAATCGCCGAGCAACCGTGCGTCCTTAGCCCATCAAAAATGAACTTGATTACGGCGGTGCCATCGCTCATGGAGGCATTCTCAAGCGTGGAGTGGAGATCTATTAGAGCCTTCCTCTTGCCCCATTTTGCATGAAAACGTTTAGGGAAAAGCTCAACGTGTTCGTGCGCATCCTTCTTGGGTCTCTCTTCTTCAAAATCAAATTCGACGGGAGGAATAATCAATAGAGGCACTATGGCGTCCTTTACAGGTTCCTTAAGACGGAGCAGCGCCTGATACTCACCTTGTCGCCATTTCAGTATCGGAACATACTGGGCTTCACTTATTTCCATCATTTTCCTCCCAATGCTTTGCGTACTTCTCCTTGGCCAATCAGTTCATTAAGAATTGTGAATTTGTTTTGCTCTCTTCGAATGCGCCCAGCTACGATGCTCGGATGAATATTTAGCGCACTTGCGTCAGCTAAAACCGCATCTCTTGACATAGCAAACCGAGATAGGCATCCCTCCCACTGATGAGGGGGAATTAGATGGTTCAATGCGAATTGATCAGCTTCCTTTTCAATTTCATCTGCCAGAGAACCGTCCTCCTCATCGAAGAAATCCATATGTAGTGAATTAAATAGATGTAGGAAAACATGCCCCAATTCATGGAGCAAAACAAACCAGAAATTATCCAGTCTATCGTGGCGCAGAGTTAATCCGATTACTGGATGCCCGCTCTCAGAAAGCATGGCGGCGCCATCGAGGTAAGTACCCTTTAGATGTTCCTCGGTAATAAGTATTACACCCTTAGTGGCAAGAAATTCTTTTGCCCTGAGTGGCGCATCGGCTAATACTGATAAGCCTATTAGTTCTGTAATCCAGCGATCAGTAAAATTGAACTCTGCTGCAATGCCCCCCCCTTGAACTTCGACCGTTGCCTTCTGGAGAATGCGGGCTTGCCATGCAAGTAAGGCATATTCATTGGGCGCGTTCTCGCCATAGAATTTTTTTCTATGCAACGCAGACACATATTGAACGCCTGCGTGTTGTTCAAAATAGTTCTTTGCAGCCTGAATCGGACTTATTTGTTTTGTTAATTCTAGCCACCCCTTTGATACCATTTCTTTAAGAGGGAATTGTGCCCAGTCAACTAAGCTGGAATCTTTCCATGCGAAGATAGAACTGGCCCCGCTTTCTTCTGACGCGCCCCATGCGCCGCGAATACTGACTCCCAAAATCTGTGCGATTCTGATCAGTCGAGATAAGCTCGCGCCCATATAGCTAGTAGCCTCATATCGCTGAACTTGCTGGGCGGGAATGCCAAGTGCCTCAGCTAGGTCTTTTTGAGACATGCCCTTCGCTATGCGCGACTGAATAATGACTCTCGGAAGCATGTCGAAGTCTGAACATTCGCTAAACTTGATGTGCCCCTTTTTTAGCAATTCATATTCCATAACCTCCGCCTCTAGTTCGGAAATCTGGCTCTGAACGGCATTCTGCTGAGCTTGGATAAGCCACTGGGGATCACTTGAGCTCTTAAGCGCTTCAAGTACTTCCTGTAACTTGCTTATCTGGGTAATGGAAGTGCGGTGTTGTAGCTCGTTGTAAATCATGGCTGTGCTCCTCTGTATGCAACAAAGGATTCATTTTTTAGATCGATTTGTACGATTCCCTTGCGCCCCCCCGTAAATCGATCAGTTTGGAAGAAGTCAATAAAACGTCGTCCCGCTGCATCTGCGAGGAGTGAGAAGGGAAATAGTTCTCCTTTGAATCTGTCCTTTTGGCGCTTCCTTTTATCGCTGAAATCTAGAAATACCGGGTCGAGCTGTGCGGGATTAACTCCACTTGGGTCCCAGCATGCATCAAAGTCTTGGGGGGTGGGCTTGCCAGTTACATAGCTGCCATCCAAGTACAAATATTGACAACCAGCCGTTGCAAGAGCTTGCGCGGCGGACGTTAGTCCTTGAAATAACTCTCTGCGGTGAGGGTTGGTGGCAAAGGCAGTCTCAACGTCAGCGAGCGACGCCGAATGAATTCCGGCCGGCAATACTTGCCAAGGGCTATTAGGGAGGTCCTCTAGGGTGGCAGCATGATGACAACAATAATGTTGTCATGCATATATGTCAAGGAATTATTGTGGTTAATTTATTGAATTAACGGACTGCAATGAGAGTGACTGTAATTAAGTGTTCATTAAACAAGTCTAGGGCTGGCTTCGCCCGCCCGCGGCGCGCGCAAGGCGCATCCCCGGTCGGCTGCCATCCCGCCCCTAATTTCTCTAAATCTCCATCATTTTGAATTAGCCCTAAGCGGCTTTACGTTGTTTCGCACGCAATTACACAGTGCGATTAAAGGATGAGCGTTTTCGTCGCACCAGAGTTTGGTCCGACAAATTTGTGTGAGCTGGGAGAGTTGTTAGAACGGTGGCGGGAGCCCCTGATCGGGATGCACTGAAAACCAAAAGCCAGATTGATCGGGGAAGATGAAGATGCCGCCGCCATCACGCCCAAAGGAGAGTGCACCATTCGTGCGTTCGAATACCTCGCTGATGGCCTCATCCAATGAGCGGGCGCGCAGCCAGACTCGACGTGCTTCTGGGAGTTCTCTATCTCTGACCCAATAGCGTTTCTTGTCGAAGCGCCCTACTACGTCACGCATTGTTAAAACTGCGTTAAGAATGCATAGACATTAGCCGTATTGCCAACCTGGAGTTGGGTTGGTACTGTTCCTCCGTAGCCTTCCATTACTAGAACGAAACGTGAGCGCCTTAAGTGAACAGGCGTTTAGTGGCTGTCCAGATGTTTTCAAGGGGGGAATATGAAAAGTATTACCACGTCACTAGCGGTTCTGTGCGTCGCCGTATTAAGCGCATGTACTGCCAAACCAGTTGCAGAATTCAACCAGCACGCGATCACCATCAACGGAGACGGAGACATCCTGTCTCCGAATAGCGCCAATCAAGCAAGCAGCGCCTCGCAACAATCCGCGGATGGATTTACAACCTTGGGGCCGGATCAGTCGGGGAAATATATTGACGACTTATTTGCGTCAGTCGAATCGTCACCACATAAGGACAATATTCTCATCTTTGTGCATGGTGGCCTGAATACCCTCAAGGCTTCCACCGATCGGGTCAACAAGCTCATTCAGAAGTACAACGGCAACCAATTGGATTCCTATTACCCGATATTAATCAATTGGGACTCCGGTTTTTTTGAAAGCTATGGCGAGCACCTGTTTGCGATTCGTCAAGGTGAAACGAACAAGACGGTGGCGATTCCGACCTCGCCGTTCTATTTTGCCGCCGATGCCGGCCGCGGTCTGGTCAGGTTTCCCATTGACGCAGGTTATGTCGCCGTCCGCGATATTCAATCAATACCGGGCATTGATCGGGCGATCAATAAATACCGGGTAAACGTCGATCTGCTTTATAGCAAACTCAAAACGTCCTACCCTCAAAACGTTTCGCGTGGCGAGGATATGCCTTGGGGCAGGCAATCGTTTTATAAGGTGCCCGTTAATATCGTCACTTGGCCTTTCCAGATTGTCACCTCGCCAGCCATCGATGGATTCGGGACGCCCGCCTGGGAAGGCATGCAACGCCGCACTAAAGTGCTTTATAACAAGCCGGAAGAATTCGACATTGAACGCGAAGCGGCTAACGTTGATCACGCGATTGCCGGATTACCACCTCCAGTGATGTCCGAATTTGCGAAGAAACTTGCCGCTTACGCGGGTAAATGCCGCGAGACGGGCAAGCGCTGCGAGAAGAAGATAAAGATAACGCTGGTTGGCCATAGCATGGGCACCTTCATCATCAACGAGCTGCTCAGGAAATATCCCGACATCGAATATGAAAACATCGTCTATATGGCCGGGGCAGACTCCATTCGAAACACATTCCATAGCGTTTTGCCCTACCTGGAGAAGCACGAGACAACGAAGTTCTACAATTTAACGTTGCACCCGCAGAACGACATTGAGGAACCAAATTATTACTTCCTCCCGCGCGGCAGCCTGCTGGTATGGATAGATGACTTTTTCTCTACTCCCCATACCCAGTTTGACCGCACGGTGGGGCGATGGGAGAACGTGATACAAGCGTACGGCGAAATTCCTGAAAAAGTTCGGGACCGGGTTTTCATCAAGGCATTTGACCAGAACTCACCGATTGCCAAACATGGCGACTTTAGTCGCGCCGTATTCTGGGAAGAAAGTTTCTGGAAGCCTAAAGCCTCTGAGAAGGCCCCCGCAGCGGCGGTCGAACTCTTTGATTGAACTGTTTTGGTTGTTGGTTCAAACGCCAAATAAAAGCCCGCCTTAGAAATATGGCGGGTCTTCTTTTGTTACGTGGTTATCGGCTCAAATATTCGCGAGCACTACAATCTGAATGGACATGGCAAGGAAATAAGCGGCCCCCCAAGCCAGACAACCTCTGAATGTGCTTGTGAAGCCGTGGCCGGATTCCCTGGTCACCCAAAGGCTCACAATCAGGATGACAGTTCCGATGGCGAGCGTCTTCAGCATAAACATGGCTGGATGCATCATAACCTCCAGATGAGAATCACCGTGGGCCCACGCTATGCCTCGGCGAGAGGCATGTCCATATGCCGAATGGCCTATATATGTGCCTAGTACCCGATGGAAAAGGGGCCTATCTTTTCTTCCTGGGCGTCACATTGTTGTCGCGCTGAATCATGTGGTTATGGGAGGGGCGCGGCACTGTGAGGATGGGCGCTTGGTCGTTACGCCGCCGTGCAGGTGAAAGCTCAGCGGAGTTGTGCCCCCACCCTAACCCTCTCCCAGCGGGAGAGGGGACTTGTGTCGCGTATCCTTAGAGTTTCTTCCGCCGGTTCGACGAGCGGCCGCGCTTGGCGTGTGGCGCCGCATCCGTCGGCACCCCGCCTACGTCGATGCGTTCATATACCGCGATCACCTGCGCGCCCAGCAACAATAGCGTGGCGGCCACTTCCAGGCTGAGCAGCACGATGATGGCTGTGGTGAGCGAGCCGTACACCACGCTCACCTGCGACAGCGTGGCGAAATACCAGCCTAGCGCAAGTCGGATCAATTCCCACAGCAGCGCCGCCGAGGTGCCGCCGATCAGCGCGTGCCGTGCTGGCAGCCGGCCTACCGGCATGAAGTAGTAGATTGCGGAGATGAGCAGGATTTCCCCGAGCACGCCGGCAATGTAGACCAGCCAGCGCGCGAATCCGCTCAGCGACCAGCTATGCCCCAGGATCACAAGATGCTCGCCGCTTATCGCCATCAGGCTGGCAATCACGAACGTGCCCAGCAGCAGCGTCGCGCCGATGAAAACGATATAGCCGAAGGGCAGCAGTACGGAGACGATGAAATGCCGCCTGCGCATTTGCAGGCGGTGCAGGAAGATCACGAAGATTGCGTTCTCCAGCACCTTGAAACCGAGCGAACTGAAGAACAGCATCGTGATGAACAGTACCCATCCGATTACCTCGCCGTGGTCCAGAAACGCCTTCAGTTCTGCCACCACCGCACTGCTTCCGCCCGGCACCACATATTCCAGGCCCCTGCGTACCGTTGCCAGGATCACGTCTTGGTCGATCACGTGCGATAGTGCAATCACCGTGAGGATGAGCAGCGGCACGATGGAGAGCAGCGCGTAGTACGCCACTGCACCGGCGAGCAGCAGCCCCTGGTTCGCCTTGAAGGCTTTTAGAACCTGCAGCGCGAAGGCCAGCGGGTTCCTGAGGACGTAAGTTATACGCGGGTTGATGCGCATCATGGGTGCCCAGAGTTAACAGCTTGAGTGCATCGCTACGGGATTGCGTCCGGTTCGACGCTACATATTGAGAAGCCCTGCGCAACCAGCGTCACCTGCCGCGCTCGGAAGTCCACGAGCCACGGCGAGAGCTAAGCTTTGCGAGCCCAAGCCCACGTGGTTGGAGCAGAGGAGGCAAGAACCTTTGATCTGCGGCTCAAGTCCGCGAGGGACCCCCAACCCGCAGCATTGTTAACTACAGCCAGCTGCCTATTTCTTTGGGTCGTATTTAAAAGACAAAGCTATTTTTGCCCGGTAAGTGGCCACTTTGCCTTCTTCAACCACCATGTCCAATTTGATGACTTCGGCGACCCTTAAATCACGCAAGGTTTTTGAGGCGGTGCTGACCGCGTTCGCGGCGGCATCCTCCCATGATTTCTTGCTGGTTCCGACTAGCTCTGTGATGCGATAAACGCTGTCTTTAGCTTTAGCCATGATCTTCTCCTTCGTCAGTGAATGAACGGCAGGGGTGAAGGGTGATGCGGTTCTATAAATTACGCCTAACGGTAAATCTCCGCTACCTTTTTCCAGTTCCCAGTTCGAAAACCCCGCTCGGTGACGAAGGTTTGCGCTGGGGCAACGGCGCTAAGAAAACGTCGATTAAGCCCCACGTTCGGAATGAGTTGTCGAGCCATGAATGGGATGGCCTAGCCGCACCCGGCGCGGAGGCTTTGACACGATAGGTAGCACGGTGCAGACTGCTTCCCGTTGCCACAAGCAGCAAAGGAGAAGCGAATGTCCAAGAAACGGTTTCACTGCCAAGCGGTAACGCATGTAGGAAACAAGGCCATCAGCGTCACCGATGAAGGGCATGCCTTCCTGCTTTCAATCGAAGATGCCGCCAACAAATTCAGCTACCTGAAAGACGCTATCGCCACCGGCAAATACCCCATTGCGATGGAGCTGGTGAACTCAGTTCCCAAAATGATGGCTGGTGCCACGGTCCAATATCAAATCGCACAGCACGATGCGGAGAAGTTTTTACATTCGCTGGACAAGGCGCTGCATCATTGAGCTGTAAGTGCACCGCACAAGCCTGCGTAGTACGCCAACAATCTCCCCCGGGGAGGCGGTCACAAAATGTGACCACCTTCAAAAAATCCCTCTGCTACACTCTCGCGCGAAAAAATCCCCCTCGGCCTAGGGTCGTGGAAAGAAACAAGCAGTACCGCCCATACAGAGTGAACCAATAAATGTTTGAACAAGCCTTCAAGAATATTGACGACGTCCTGCGCAAAGAAGCAGGCTGCGCCAGCGAACTGGACTACACCGAACAAAGCTCCTGGCTTTTATTCCTCAAATACCTCGACGCACTGGAACACAGCAAGGCAATGGAAGCCGAGCTGGAGGGCAAGAAATACAGCTACCTGATCGACCCTCCCTATCGCTGGGAAACCTGGGCCGCGCCCAAAGGCAAGGATGGCAAGATCGACCACAACGCCGCCATGACCGGCGACGACCTGCGCGATTTCGTCAACCAGACGCTGTTCCCCTACCTGCACCGCTTCAAGGAAAAAGCCGCCAGCTCCAAGACGCTGGAGTACAAGATCGGCGAAATCTTCGGTGAGATCAAAAACAAGATCCAGAGCGGCTACAACCTGCGCGACATCATCGACCATATCGACGAACTGCGCTTCGGCTCGCAGGCCGAAAAGCACGAGCTCTCGCACCTGTACGAAGCCAAGATCAAAAACATGGGCAACGCCGGGCGCAACGGCGGCGAGTACTACACCCCGCGCCCGCTCATTCGCGCCATGGTGCAAGTGGTCAATCCCAAGATCGGCGAAACTATTTACGACGGCGCCTGCGGCAGCGCGGGCTTTTTGTGCGAAGCGTTCGACTACCTGCGCGCCAAACCGCACCTCACCACGCGCGACCTCAAAACCCTGCAAGAAGCCACCTTCTACGGCATCGAAAAGAAAAGCCTCGCCTACGTCATCGCGATCATGAACATGATCCTGCACGGCATCGAAGCGCCCAACATCGTCCACGCCAACACGCTCGCGCTCAATCTCGCCGACGTGCAGGACAAAGACCGCTTCGACATCGTCCTCGCCAACCCGCCCTTTGGCGGCAAGGAACGCAAGGAAGTGCAGCAAAACTTCCCCATCAAGACCGGCGAAACCGCCTTCCTGTTCCTGCAGCACTTCATCAAGCTTCTGAAAGCGGGCGGACGCGGCGCGGTGGTCATCAAGAACACCTTCCTCAGCAACACCGACAACGCCTCGGTGAGCCTGCGCAAACACCTGCTCGAAAGCTGCAACTTGCACACCGTGCTCGATTGCCCCGGCGGCACCTTCCAGGGCGCGGGCGTGAAAACCGTCGTGCTGTTCTTCGAGAAGGGCGCACCCACAAGAAAGGTCTGGTACTACCAGCTCGATCCCGGCCGCAACATGGGCAAGACCAACCCGCTCAACGATGCCGACCTCGCCGAATTCATCGCGCTGTCTGAGACCTTCGCCGATTCGCCCAAGAGCTGGAGCGTGGAGGCGGCGAGCATTGATCCCGCGACATATGACTTGTCGGTGAAGAATCCCGCTGGCGGCGAAGCCGTGGTGCATCGCAGCCAGCAGGACATCATGGACGAGATCGCCGCGCTGGATGCGGAGAGCGCGGAAGTGCTGCGGAATATCAGGGCGCTGTTATGAAGGCAGGGTGGCAAACGAGGAAGCTAGGCGAGCTTCTGCAAATTCAGAATGGTTACGCTTTTGACTCCAAGAACTTTTCACCTTCTGGAGAAATGCCGCTCATTCGAATTCGAGACTTGAAAGTTGGTATTGAGACCGAAACAAAATATTCAGGCGACTACGACGAAAAGTATGTGGTTAGGTCTGGTGATTTTCTTATCGGGATGGATGGCGAATTCGGATGCTACGAGTGGAAAGGAAAACCGGCGTTACTGAATCAGCGAGTTTGCAGACTTCAAGATTTTGATACCGCGCTCTTACCGCGCTTCCTGTTTTACGGCGTTAATAGCCACCTGAAAGAAATTGAAGATGTCACTGGCTTTACGACGGTGAAGCATATTTCGTCTCGCCAAATTCTCGATATTGATTTTCCCGCGCCACCATTTCCAGAACAGCAGCGTATCGTCGGCATTCTCGACGAAGCATTTGACGGCATCGTCACCGCCAAAGCCAACGCTGAGCAGAACCTGAAAAACGCCCGCGCCCTGTTCGAAAGTCACCTGCAATCCGTATTCACCCAGCGCGGCAAAAGCTGGATGGAGCAGCCGCTGGAATCAGTCTCTACGATTCTGAATGGCTATGCCTTCAAGAGCACGGACTTTTCGCCCAAAGCCAGTGCGAAGTGCATCAAGATTACAAACGTTGGTATCAGGAAGTTCGTTGCTGAGGCAGACAGCTATTTGCCGTCCACCTTCTTGAAGGAGTACAGCACTGTAGCTGTAAAGGCGGGAAGTATTGTTATCGCTCTTACGCGCACGATTATCGCTGGTGGTCTCAAGGTCGCCGTTGTGCCACTGGAATATGATGGAGCACTTCTAAATCAACGTGTCGCAGCAATTCAAACGAATGATGCTGTTCTTGGCTCGGACTTCCTCTTCGCCTATCTCTCAACACAGTCGGTTGCTGATTACGTGATGGTGCATGTGAACACACTTATGCAGCCGAATTTGTCAATTGCTGACCTCCGTGCGCTCCCAGTTCCTGTGCCGCCCCGTAGTGACCAAATAGCAATTACATCTCAACTCCGCGCCCTTCACGAAGAAACCCAACGTCTCGAATCCCTCTACCAGCGCAAGCTCGCCGCCCTAGACGAGCTGAAGAAGTCGCTGCTGCATCAGGCGTTCAGCGGGGTGTTGTGAGTCGGTGACAACTTGTCACCGACTGCAACCGGTTACAAGCTGTTACCAGTTGGGTTGATGGTGCAACGTGATAAGAGATTGCCATTTTTTGAACAGGTCGCCTGCGACGTGATAAGAAAACTCCATTTTCTATGCACGTCGGCAGCATCCGTCACATCGCAACCGGTGACAAGTCGTCACCAGTTGGGCGGTCATTTTGGTGTGTTGCATGTAACACAAAAGCGGGCTACCATGCGTTACATGTAACATTGGTTATTGGAGAACAGCCATGAGAACAAGTACATCTGATCGGGTTCAGCGCCATCGCGACGCATTGCGCGCTTCCGGGCTGCGCCCGGTGCAAATCTGGGTGCCGGACACGCGGCGTGCGGGTTTTGCCGAGGAGTGCCGCCGCCAGTCGCTGTCGTTGCAAGGCGATGCGCATGAACGCGAAATCGCCGATTGGCTTGAGGCGGCAGGCGACCAAGCGGACTGGCAATGAGACGCGGCGACCTTGTGACGGTGGCGTTGCAGGGCGATCTGGGCAAGCCGCGCCCGGCATTGGTTATTCAGTCCGATCTGTTCGACATGCATCCTTCCATTACCGTCTTGCCTGTGACTAGCGAGTTGCGTGTTGCACCGTTGTTTCGCATTGCCGTAAATCCGAATGAGTTGAACGGGCTATCCAAACCTTCGCAGGTGATGGTGGATAAGCCGCAATCCATTGCGCGCGAAAAAATCGGCGCGGTGATTGGTCGACTGGATGACGAGTCAATGCTGGCGGTGAATCGGGCGCTGGCGGTTTTCCTTGGATTCGCCTGATACATATTTTCTATGAATGAAGCCGAGACCCGCGCCGAACACATAGACCCCGCGCTGAAAGCAGCAGGCTGGGGCGTGGTGACGGGCAGCCGGGTGATGCGCGAATACCGCATCACCGAGGGGCGCTTGCAGGGGGCGGGGCAGCGGGCGAAGCCGGAGATCGCGGACTATGTGCTGGTGTACCGCAACCACAAGCTGGCGGTGATCGAAGCGAAGCGTCGCGACCTGCCTTACACCGAGGGGCTGGCGCAGGCCAAGCAGTATGCGGGCAAGATCGGTGCGCCCTTCACTTACGCCACCAACGGGCTGCGCATCTATGGTGTGGATATGCAGAGCGGGGCGGAGGGCGATGTTGATGCTTATCCCTCTCCCGATGAATTGTGGAATCGTACGTTCGCAGTGGCGAACGACTGGCGCGAACGTTTCGCCGCTGTGCCGTTCGAGGACAAGGGCGGCATGTGGGGCTCGCGCTATTACCAGGACAGCGCGATCAATGCGGTGCTGGAAGCGATTGCCGATAACCGGCAGCGCATCCTGCTGACACTGGCGACGGGCACGGGCAAGACGTTCATCGCATTCCAGTTGGCGTGGAAGCTGTTTAAATCACGCTGGAACCTCAAACGCGATGGGGCACGCCAGCCGCGCATTTTGTTTCTCGCCGACCGCAACATTCTGGCGGATCAGGCGTACAACTCGTTCTCTGCTTTCCCCGAAGATGCGCTGGTGCGCATTGCGCCGGAGGATATTCGCAAGAAGGGGCGCGTGCCGAAGAATGGGAGTGTGTTCTTTACGATCTTCCAGACTTTTATGTCGGGGCAGGCCCTCTCCCCCAGCCCCTCTCCCGCCAGCGGGCGAGGGGAGCCAATACCGTACTTCGGCGAATATCCACCGGACTTTTTCGATTTCATCATCATCGACGAGTGCCATCGCGGCGGGGCGAACGACGAGAGCACCTGGCGCGGCATCCTTGAGTACTTTGCACCTGCAGTGCAGCTCGGCCTGACCGCCACGCCCAAGCGGAAAGATAACGCCGACACCTACGCCTACTTCGGCGAGCCGGTGTATGTGTATTCGCTGAAGGAAGGCATCAACGACGGCTTCCTCACTCCGTTCCGCGTGAAGCAGTACGCCACCACGCTGGACGAATATCGCTATACCTCGGACGACAAGCTGGTCGAGGGCGAGATCGAGGCGGGCAAGCTGTATGAGGAAAAGGATTTCAACCGCAGCATCGAGATCGTCGAGCGCGAGAAATATCGCGTGAAGCTGTTCATGGATGCGATTAATCAGCGCGAGAAGACGCTGGTGTTCTGCGCCAACCAGGCGCACGCGCTGCTGGTGCGTGACCTGATCAATCAGTTGAAGACGGTCAGCGCCGATCCGCTGTATTGCGTGCGGGTGACGGCGAACGATGGTGCGCTGGGCGAGCAATATCTGCGCGACTTCCAGGACAACGAGAAGAGCATCCCGACCATCCTCACCACGTCGCAGAAACTTTCCACCGGGGTGGATGCGCGCAACGTGCGCAACATCGTGCTGATGCGGCCGATCAATTCGATGATCGAATTCAAGCAGATCATCGGGCGCGGCACGCGGCTGTACGACGGCAAGGACTACTTCACCATTTACGATTTCGTGAAAGCGCACAAGCTGTTCAACGATCCGGAGTGGGACGGCGAGCCGATAGAAGTGGGCGAGGGCGGCAATGCGCCAGTGTTTGTGGCTAAGCCACCACCCGAAGCCAAGCAGCCGCAGGCCGAATACGAAGCGAAGAAAAAAGTGCGGGTGAAGCTGCGCGATGGCAAGGAGCGCACCATTCAGCACATTTCCGTGACGACATTCTGGGGGCCGGATGGCAAGCCGATTTCAGCGGCAGAATTTCTGACGCTGCTGTTCGGGCAACTGCCGGAGTTCTTCAAGAACGAGGATGAATTGCGTGCGTTGTGGAGCCTGCCGGATACGCGCAAGAAGCTGTTGGAAGGCCTGGCTGAGAAAGGTTTTGGCAAGGATCAGTTGGGCGAGATGCAGAAGATCATCGACGCCGAGAATAGCGACCTGTTCGATGTGCTGGCACATGTGGCTTTCGCGATGCAGCCGATTACCCGCAAAGAGCGGGCGGCTGCGGCACACAGCGAGATACTCGAACATTTCAGCGACAAGCAGCAGACTTTCCTCGGTTTCGTGCTTGCGCATTACGTGCATGAAGGCGTGGAAGAGCTGGAACAAGAGAAACTAACCAAGCTGCTGCGACTCAAATATCACGACTCCATACCTGATGCAGTCGCCGATCTGGGCGGCGACATTACGGCGATACGCAATTTGTTTACCGGATTTCAGCGTTACTTGTATCAGGGGGCGGATTCAGGAATGAAGTGCAATTTTGAGTAACGCCGGTTGGGTGGGCGGGATGCGGTAGCATCCGTGCCTTTTTGACCGGCCAGTCGAAATTGCAGAAATGAACTACAC
>Ga0316624_10000494_pt1 | contig 13356 bp, 10 predicted proteins | sample OWC_Aug_N3_C1_D5_FD_207657 | JGI IMG/M metagenome (GOLD analysis project Ga0316624, IMG submission 207657) | Wetland soil microbial communities from Old Woman Creek delta, Ohio, United States - OWC_Aug_N3_C1_D5_A | ecosystem: Environmental > Terrestrial > Soil > Wetlands | place: USA: Ohio... | reverse complement strand
GCTCCCGCTGATTCGCGCGTTCAGCACCGAGCCGGTGCGCGTCGTGATCAACACGCATCTCGACGCCGACCACGTTGCGGGCAACCACGCCTTCGCCGGTGCCGCCATCGTGGCGCACACCAACGGCGCGGCACATCTCGACGAGCGGCTCTACGACGACCCCGCTTCCGAGCAGATGGTCCGAGAGTTGGTGGAACAGCAGCGATCCAGCGCGATTCCGAGTGATCCGGTGTTGGCGGCCCGCCGGCAGACCTACATCGACATGTACGCGGGCATGCTCGAGGGCTTCGAGGACTTCGTTCCGGCACCACCCTTTCTATTCGCGCCTGCGGGCACGCGAATCGTGCTGGGCGCCGCGACGCTCGAGCTGCAGCATTTCGGCCCGGCGCACACCGATGCGGATCTGGTGATCTTCGTGCCTGCTGAAGAGCTGATGCTGACGGGTGATGTCGCGCTGGGCACGGGCGTTGTCCCGGCTGCGCACCCTGGCCACGGGGGGAGCCTCGTCGGCCTTGCCCGCGCGCTCCAGGCGATCGACAGCCATATGACCGAGACACTGCGCATCGTGCCCGGGCATGGCCCAATCGGCGGCCCGGCGCTCGTTCGGGAGCAGCGCGACTACGTGGAGACCCTGCTCGAAGCCGTGCGCAACGCGCAGGCGCGCGGCCTGACGCTCGAGGACGCACGCCCTGCGCTCGAATTGCCGGCCTTCTCGCGGCACCTCCTGTACGATTTCGTGCATCCAGAACACGTCGGACTGGCGTGGCGCGAAATCGCGGCGCAGGCCGCGGCCCGGTAGCCACCGTCTCTTCACAACCGAACGCTGCGGTTCGTCACGCGGAGCATCGCGCTGGTCTGAACGACATGCACGCGAAGGGGTCAGACTCGCCTCGTCATCGGCGTCAGGATCATGATGAACACGATCACCATGAGGCCCACCGTCACGAGTGGGAACACCACCCACGCGATTCTCGCGGCGAGCACGGCACCATTCATCTCGTGACGTAGACGACTGCGGTCGTCCATGGAAAACGTCACGAGGGCCAGGCCGACGAGCGTCGTGAAGCATGTCGTGACGAGGAAGCTGATTCCGGAGGAGACTCCAGCGATGTCTTGCGCGGCCATGCCGAGCAGGGCTCGCGCGAGGCCGGCAAGTGCGCAGAGAACCCCGGCCCCGACCCAGGCAACCGACGCCGCGCGTTCTCGCAGCTTCGCACCTCCAATCAACCGGATTGCCAGCACCGTGCCAAGCAGCACGAGCACGGCCGGCCAGTAGAACATCCAGATCGAGGCTGCCAGTCTGGGATCGGTGGCCGCGAGGCGAGCCTGCACGAGAGGCCAGGCGACGAGGACCGCGAACAATACCCGGCCAAGCCACCGGTCCAACGCCGAGTCCATGCGGGCCTCGCGGCCTGGCGACGCTCCGTCGATTGCGACGACCTGGGGCGTCGAACCATCCGCCGTCGCCATCCGAAAGGCCCGTGCGAGGAAGCCAGCGGCGAGAGCGAACCCGTAGACCGACGGGACGAAGGACAGCGCGAGGTTGGTGGCCGCGACCTCCAGCCCCTCCGACGGCCCGGACAGCACGCTCACAAAGAAGACGACCGTCCCCAGAACACCGGTCGCCCAGGCCGCGCGAGCGGCGGTCTCCCAGAACACGGCGGCTCTGAGGATGGTCGCGTGCAGCGCGGAAACCGAGAATGTCGTCAGGAGGAGCGCAAACACGCCAAGCAGGACGAACAGGAGCGCGCTCACGTAGGGCAGATGCCTGGTCGCCGTCCAAAGGCCGAAGACGAACACCCAGACGACGATCGACACTACTCGACGCAAAACCGCCGATTCGACGCGCGGACTCGTTCTTCCCTCACTCCGCCGCGTCTCCGCTGTGACCGTGTCATCTCTGTTCATCGGTCCGTCCTCGACATTTCAGTGACGGATGACTCGTCGTCGCGTGCAGGCATTTCCCATGTACAGGCGGCGTCGTAGGCCTCGGCCAGGTGGTGTGAGGCTGTGGCGCCAGGCAGCCACGTCTTCACGATGCGGCGAGGAAGCTTCGATGAGGGATCGACCACCAGCTCATATTGCGCGTGTTCGCCGGGGGACTGGAAGGTCAACATCGTGGCAGCTTCCGAAGGGGCGAACGCCGAATCCACGAGCACCCAACGCCGATACACCCGGTCGGCAAGATCGGCTGGCGACGCGAAGTCACTCTGGGCCGCGCCCGTGCACCTCATCGACGACGCGCGACGGACGGTTTCCCACAGCGTGACCGATTCGTTCACGCGGAGCATGGATGCCGCGAACGCGCCGGGCCGGCCAACAGTCTGCAGGGCCATCCCGCACACGACCAGCGCCGCCGATGCCGCCACGCGGAAGACGCGAACCGTGCGCCATGCATCCGCCCACGCGCTCGCGGACACGAACCTCCGGACCTCCGCCAGGTATCGGCCTGCCTTGCTGCGCCGATCGAGGAGGAATTGTTCAACCTGCTTGTCCAGGCGCGCCTCTATGTCGGGCGGCAGATCGTCGGACAGTGTCGTGCGCAGCAACGTGTCGACATCCGGAGGCGAGCCCGGTGTGCGTTTGGCCATTGTCATGGGGAGGCCTCCTGGCGCGACGGGCGGTACAGGTGCGAGAGCCAGCGCCGAAGCTTCTCGCGGGCGTGCAGCACGTGAACGCGGGCGGTGACCTCGCTGCACCCGAGCGAGCGGCCAATGGTCTCGTATGACTGGTCGCCCAGCGCTCGAAGCAGGATCGCCGTGGCCTCGCGCTGGCGCAGTCGGGTGATGGCCTCGAGGACCTCTTCCCGCACGGCCGACTCCTGCCGGAGATCGGCCGACACGGCGCACGCGGCGCCCTCGCCGGCATCAAGCGGCGCCTCCCGGCGGCGCCGGCGCGCTCGCGCCCGCAGGTGGTCACATGCCGCGTTGAGACAGACCCGGAGGACGAACGCCTCGGGGTTGGGGTGACGAGCGAGCGAGGGCAGTTTCCGCCACAGAATGGTGAGCGCATCCTGGAGCGCATCCTCGGCCAGGTCCGGGTCGCGCACCACACGCCAGATGCTGCGCAGCATGCGGGCCTGCTGGCACAGCACCAGCCGGGCGAACTCGGCTTCCCGGTCGGACTCCGGTACCGTCTCGCTCACCGAATCGTACCCGCCGCAGACGGCGGCGTCGCCCGGATTCTCCGGCACCTGGCCCCCTTCGCACAAGAGCCTTGTCCGGTCAGGACCCTCGATGCGCTACGCCTGGAGCGGCGTGACGATCATCAGCACCGCCTCGAGCATGCGCCGGACGGCTTCGTCGGCGTGCCCCTGGTCGAGGAGACTCCGCACCGATGCGAGCTGGCGACGGATGCGGTCTTTCGCATCGGGCATCGTTCGGACGGTCGGGGGCATCGCGAACGGCTTGCCGTGGACGGCACGGTAGCTGTCGTTCAACAGCGTTACGGTGTCATCGGCCAGGAACCGGCCAGCTGCCATGAGATCGCGCGCGGCGGCGATCTTCGCCGGCCATGTGCCGCCGAGCTTGGCGACCGGCGCCGCCCCTATGATGGCATCCAGCAGCGACACGAGGCCATCCGTGCACTGCGCGTCGCTCGTGTCGGGAGAGAGCAGGAGCCGGACCGCCCGATCGACCTGGCCGGGAACGTCGAGAGCCTGGCCGCCCAAGGCGGCCGGGAGCGTCAGCATAGCAAGGATGCAGATTGCCGCGGGTGCTACGGATGTTCGCATGGGCTTCGCCTCCTCCACCGAGCGAATCGTCGTTCGTCTTCGTAACCGACCGGCGTGCATCGGTTGTTTACCGACGGCGAATGAGGGCTTTTCGAGGCATCTTCGAAGCGATTTGTCACGGCGGCCCGGCCGCGACGCTCGTATAGTCGATCACCGCGGCCCGTTCACTTCTGTCGTGGGGTCGCTGCAGGAGGGACAGCGTGATTACCTACTATTCCGTGTTGCTCCTGATCCCGTCGTTCTTCGGCGCCGTTCTCTTGAAGTCACAGGAAGTCAGCACGCCGAACCTCAAGGGTGCGGAATCGGCCGCTAATGCGATCTTCAGGCTCGAGGACGGGGCGATGGAGCAATGGCGACAGGGGAAGCCACTGGCCTGGGCCGAGATCGCAGCTGACGACATCAGCTACATCGACCCCAACCTGACCGCTCCCGTGATCGGCGCCGACGCCTACCGGGCATATCTGAAGCCGCTGACCGGCAAAATCGCCTACGACGAGTCGGAGTACGTACATCCGCGCGTGGCCCGCTACGGCGATACCGCAGTACTCACCTACAACTACCATTCGCTTCGCAGGAACCGGCAGGGGGTGCTCGAGCGAACGTCCTTCTGGAACACCACGGAGGTGTACAGCCGCATTGCCGGCCAATGGCGGGTCGTGCACACACATTGGTCCTATATCGATCACAAGCTGCCCGCCCGGCTCGAGGTGACGATTCCCGTCCTGATTCAGGAGCCGAAAGCAAAGGGGATTGCCGGTGAGCTGCTGGCGCTCGAAGCCGGCGCCCTGGCGCGCTGGCGCAGGGGCGACCCCAACGGCTTCCTCGCCCTTTCTGCCCCGGAAGTGACCTACTTCGACACTGGAACCCCTGGGCGGCTGGATGGACTTGCGGCCCTTCGGGCGGAATACAAGAAGCGCGAGAGAAAAATCGCCTACGACGTGGTGGAGTTCATCAACCCGCGTGTCCAGGTCTACGGCGACGCTGCGGTGTTGACCTACCAGTTCTTCTCCACTGTTTTGAACGAGGATGGCACGGTGAAGAAGCGCACGCCCTGGCACTGCACCGAGGTGTTCGTCAGGACACGTGGAGCGTGGAGGATCGTCCACACGCACTGGTCGTACATGAAGGGTATGCGGGAGGACGGCGGCATCTGACCAGGTGACCAGCCATGCACGCGACTCGGTCGAGAGGGAGGATTGATCCGTGAGGTCGGCACATCTCGTTCTGTTCGTTGCCGGCTTGCTGGCGGCTCATCCCGCCGCGGTCTCGCAGATCCACGATGCGGTCAAGTCGGGTGACGTGGTCGCAGTCAAGGCGTTGCTCGACAAGACGCCGTCGCTCGTGAACGCGAAAGACGAGTCGGGCCAGACCCCGCTGCACGTGGCCGCGCAGGGCCAGACCCCGGCCCTGGTGCCGCTGCTCGTGGAACGCGGTGCGGATGTGAACGCCGCGGACAACCGTGGCATCACGCCGCTGCACCTGATCGCGGCGGGGGGAAACCTGGCGGGGATCACGCTGTTGCTCGATAAGGGTGCCGATGTGAACGCCAAGGCGGCCGATGGCGCCACGCCGCTGCACGGCGCGGTGATGGGGCGTCAGGCCGAGGCGGTGCGCCTGCTCGCCGGGCGCAAGGCAAACCTGGAGAGCGTTGACAACTATGGGCGCACGCCCCTCGTCGTCGCTGCGCGCGAGATGCGCGGTCCGGCCGTGATCGGCGCCTTGCTCGACCTGGGGGCGAAGGTGGATGCGGCCGACAAGGCCGCCGACACCGCCCTGACCCTGGCCGCCTGGCGCGGGAGCGCGGACGTCGTCAGCCTGCTCCTGCGCCGGGGGGCCAGTGTGCCCGTCAACTCCGACAAGGGCCGCTTCCTCCTGGAGAGCGCCATCTCGACCGGCCTTGCTGACCTGTTCCAGAGGATGGTGGAGAAGGGCGTCGAGCTGCCAATTGCGCCGGCGCCGGATCCGACGCTCCTGCACAGCGCGGCCGAAGGCGGCGCGGTGCCGATCGTTGCCACCCTCGTCGAACGGCGCTTCGAGATCAACCGCGCGGACGCCAACGGGTGGACGCCGCTCCACTTCGCCGCGGACATGGGGCGCGCCGAGGTGGTGACGTTTCTGCTCGGCAAGGGTGCCGATCTGAACGCGCGGACGCTTATGGGCCAGTCGGCCTGCAACCTCGCGCTGGACAACAACGACGCGGCAATGGTGGCATTGCTCACCGCCAGGGGCGCCAACCAGTCGCCGGCGCGATTCCCGAATCTGCGCGGGCCGTACCTGGGGCAGAAGCCGCCCGGGCCGACGCCCGAGGTGTTCGCACCCGGCGTCGTCTCGGCACGGTACGGCCTGCACTCGAACATTGTCTTCTCGCCGGACGGCGCTGAGGCGTTCTGGTCGGTCATGGTTCCGTCGCGCACGGAGGGCTACAGTGAGGACCGCACGCTGGTCTCGCGCCTGGTGAACGGGCGCTGGACCTACCCGCAGCCGGCGGTCTTCGACGGCGTCCCCCTGGGCGATGTGCCGTTCTTCCACCCGGACGGCCAGCGCCTCTACGACATGTCGAGCCGGCCGCTGCCCGGGGGACAGCCAACCGAGGGGGAGCACATCTGGGTGTGGCAAAGGGCCGGGTCGGCCTGGACGCGACCGCGACCCCTTGACGCGACGGTCAACCGGTTTCCGCATCATTGGCAGTTCTCGGTGGATCGGGCTGGCACGCTGTACTTCTCGTCGAGGTGGGCGGGCGCGCGCGGCATCTTCGCCGCGCGCCTGGTGAGCGGCGCGTATGCGGACCCGGTGCCGCTCGAGTCGGTGCTCGGGCCCGACGTGTCGTTCCCGTTCGTGGCGCCCGACGGCAGTTACCTGCTTTTCACCCGAGGGATGCAGGACCTGTGTGTCAGCTTCCGCGACGCGCAGGGGCGATGGGGCGCACCGGTGAGCCTCGGCCCGGAGTTCCGCGGGATGCTGCCGATCGTCTCACCAGACGGCAAGTACCTGTTCTTCGGCCGCAACGCAGGCGTCTACTGGGCCGATGCGAGCATCATCGCGCACCTGAGCCCGAAACGGCCCTGAGCGCGCGGACAATTGACCCCGTGGATCTGCCGAAGCTATGCGGTTGGGATCTCGGGATTTCTCAACGGCGACCGTGCCTCGCTCCGCCCCATCGTGACGTTTTCGTTACGACGCACACTCGCGCGCCGACAACGTGGTGGACAATGGCCATCAGCCATGGCTCGAAGGGCCGGCGAGGGTTGTAGCTCTGGCGTGCGCGATGGACGGTGAGGAGCACCTCGGTGAGGAGATCGTCGTTGAAGCCTCCAGCGAAGACGGCGAGGTACCCCTCGAGGTCCTGCCGGAGCTGCGTGTAGAGGGCATCGAAGGCCTCGGCATCACCCATCTGGTAGCGGGCCATGAGGGAGCGGTAGTGGTGGTCAGGATGTCCGAGTATCGCGCTGAGGCCAGCGCTGCCCTCCGATGCCGCGGTACCCATACCCATGTCGGTCTCCTTCGACAACACTTCGCGTCGGGCAGCCGTTGACCAAGGCGATCCCGGCCGCTCACCTCTTGGACATTGGACGTCGAACAGGCCGCGCCGTCCTTACAACACGCCTCGATCTCGCTTCGAACCTGATGCGCGAAGGGCCGAAGTCGGCCTGTGCCGGTCCGGCAGACCGGCGACCGGGACGCCCGGCGCGGACGGGGAAGAGCCGGACGCGTAGCGGACTACAGCACCCAGGCGTACCCGAGCTTCATGAAGAAGGTGCGGTTCTCCCTGCGCAGGTCGATCGTCTGGCCGGATAGCGCGTTGTCCGAGTAGCCGGCGAAGAGCACGGTCTGCGGGTTGAGCTTGAAGGAGAACAGGTACTGCGAGAACAACTTGCGGCTTCGCGCCTCGATTGAGGAAGTGTAGAGATTGGGGTTCCGCGAGATGTCCGTGTACTGCAGGATCGCCCGGAGGTAGGTGCGCACGTTCAGGTGATACAACACGCGCACCTGCGCGAGGTGGGCCCGGTACAGGCGTCCGCCGTCCACCGACAGTTCGTCCAGGTTGTAGCTGACCCCGATGCTGGTGTGCGACAGCGGGCGGTAGTCGATTTGCGGGCCCAGTTGCACGGCGCGTGTGGCCTTCCGGCTGTTCGCAAAGTCCACGCCGCCACCGAATCGCCCGACCACCTGGATGTTGAGGCCACCGAACGGCTTGATGCCGGCGACGAAATTGGGCCGCGGATACTCGTAGCGCACCCGTTCGTACACCACGATGTCGTGCGGGATGTTCACTTGCACCGTCGTTTGGTACGGGCCGGCATAGTCGATGAACGCGGCAATCGTCTGGTCGGTCAGCGTCCACGCCGAGTCCGTGGATCGCCAGCCGCGCATCCCGATGTCGACGGTGTTGAACCACGAGCCGGCGCCGCGCTGGAACCGCCGCTGACCCTGCGCGTACGTGTTCGTGTAGTCCACCCGTGGGACGAAGCCCGTGTCGCTGCGGAAGCCGGGGCTGTAGGACTCGAAGCTGCCGAACGCCAGCCACGTTCGGCTGATGTGCTGGTAGTCCAGCCATATCGCGTTGCCGGCAAAGGCGCCCGCCTGCTGTCCGTAGGTGGCCACGATTGACGTTGGATACTGCGTGTCGGTCCGCACGTATTGAACGCGCAGGGCGTCGGACGGGTTGATGCGCCAGAACCCGTCCACACCCACCTGCCGGTTGTGATAACTGGTCCCCTCGCGGCCGGCGTACAGGCCGCCCACGGTCGACCCCCGCCCTACGTCACGGCGATAACGCCCGACGGTCGTCGTCACCCCATCATCCACCGAGGCGTAGTCCGATCCCTGGTTGGCCGGTATCACGAGGTTGTTGATCCGATCGCGCGTGACGAACACGCCCACGGCGTCCGCTCCGCGCTTGCCTGTCAGCTTCGCGCCGAAGGTCGGATCGCTGACGGTCCTGGTGAAAACGGATTGGATCGGCGTCGTGAAGAAATCGAGGCCCTCGAGGAAGAACGGACGTTTCTCCGGATAGAACAGCGCGAACCGCGTGTTGACGTCGAGCTGGGCGACGTCGGCCTCGACCTGCGAGAAGTCGGGATTCACCGTGCCGTTGAACGTCATGTTCGACGTGACGCTCCAACGCGCCGTGAGCCCCGCATCCGCCTTCGGGTCGCCGCTGGCGAGCGAGGCGCTCTCGGAAGAGGCCCGTGCGTCGGTCCGGCTGAAGGTTGCCGTCGGGTCGAACTCGAGGTTGCGTCCCTGCGAAAGGCCCGCGAACCCGGTGAGCTTGTTCTCCTGGCAGAGAACACAGCCCTTGTTGCGGTCGCGGTACGCGGACGTGATCCGATGGCGAAGGTTGCGCGGCCACGAACGAAACGCCTCGAATCCCCACGTCTGCTCGGCCCCTCCCGGCTGGAAGCGCAGCTGCTTGAGCGGCAGCGCGATCTCCACGATGTAGCCCTCTGTGGTGATGCGACCGGCCGAGGCCCAGATCATGTCCCACGAGAAGTCCTCGATCCCGTCCTGCTCGCTGAACACGGCATCGGCCTGGACGCCGAGCGGGTTGACGCGGAACTGGAAGGCGCGCCGCTCGTCGTTGAACGTGTCGATCATGATGCCGATGTGGTCGTCCTGGATCAGCGTGTCGGTGTCATCGCGGTCCATCAGGTGGGCCCGGATGCTGCGGGGCTCCGGGTCGTAGGCGCGAAACGCGACGTACAGGTTGGTGCGATCGAAGGTAAGCAGGCACTCGGTCCGGACTGGCGGCGTGACGTTGTCGCCAGGCGCCCACTCGTAAGGCAGCGGAACGACCGTGGCATGCGCCCACGCGTCCTCGGCCAGCACGCCGTCCACCGCCATCACCGAGGTGCTACGCGCGATGGTGAATATCGCAGCATGCGGCGCGACGCGAGACGCCGGCGAGGCCGCTCGCGGCGGCGGCGCCGGTTGAGCCGAGGCGGGAATGGCCGAGAGCACGCAGATGATGAGTGAGGTTTCAAGGATCGCGCGGCGACGTGACATGGGTCCCCTGTTCAAAATGCCTTGCGCAATTTGACGTTGGGACCACTCGCGTTGTCCTTACATTCGCCATCGATCTCGCCTCGAAATGTCCACGGGAGATGCCGGACCGGAGTTTCGAGCGCCTGGAGGTTCGGGTCTCACCTTGGGACACACCAACTCGCTGCGGCGCGCGACGTCGCGGGGGCTCGACTGCGGGTGCCCTCGAAAGCGGCCTCCCGCGGTCCTGCCTTCCGCTGTCCTTCAACGTCGCGCGTGGGTTCGTCGCGCGTTACGCCCAAGGAGGCCCGTCAGACGGCTTCGATCGTCGAAGGCGGCTTCGGCGCGATGTTGTACGTCACGCTGACGACGCCCGGAACATCCCGGATGATCTCGTCCGCGACCTGTCGAAGCAGGTCGATTGAGATTCCGGTCGGGGTCGCGACCCGGGCGTCCACGCTGTCCCAGCACCGGACCTCGATCTGCTGTCCGAACTCGCGCCGGCCGTCCCTGATGCCGGTCACGCGATCCTCGTGGAGAATCGCCAGGTACTGGAACGCCCCGGTCCCGCAGAGCAGGCGTTCGACGACGGTCGTTGCCCGGCGGACTGTCTCGATGCGCGCCGGCGTGGCCTCGCCAATCACGCGCGCCGAGAGCGCCGGACCGGGGAACGGGATGCGCGCGAAGACCTCGGCAGGGAGCCCCAGCGCTCTTCCCACCTTCCGGACGCCGTCCTTGCGCAGCTGGATGAGCGGCTCGATGATCCGGTAGCCAAACGCCTCCTGTGGGTCGATGCCGAGCTGGGCGAAGACGTTGTGCTGCCGCTTGACCCCCGCCACGGTCTCGTCAACGTCCGTGAGGATGGTCCCCTGGAGAAGCGATCGCGCTCCGGACTCCCTGACGAGGCGGCCGAACACCTTTTTGTAGAAAGTCTGCGTGATTGCCTCGCGCTTCTCCTCGGGATCGGTGACTCCGGCCAGCGCCCCGAAGAACTCGGCGCGCGCATCGATCAGGGCAACGGTGACGCCGAACCGTTCGAACAGGTCCGCGACCCGACGCGGCTCGCCCTCCCGCATCAACCCGTTGTCGATGAAGACGACCTTCAGGCGGTTCCCGAGCGCGCGATGCCCGAGCATCGTGACAACGGACGAGTCAACGCCTCCCGACAGGGCGCTCGTCGCCGTGCCATCCCCGACGCCAGCCTGAATCTCCCGGACCTTCGCGTCGATGAAGCGCTCCGCGTCGAGAGCCTGCGCGGTTATCTCCTCGATCATCTCAACCGCCTCTCCGCCCGTTGTGAACCGATCGGAAACGACGGGCGGCCGGATTCTAGCACGAGGCCTTCCCTGATACCTTCGTCGCTCTCCCGGCATATTTCCGGGCTGAGACTACTGATGCGGCCATATATAATGCGCCCACATATGTCGCCACATGCCGTCACCAGCGAACTGAAACGCGGCAGCACGGAGCTGCTGATCCTCGCCCTCCTCGAGGAGCGGCCCCGCCACGGGTACGACATCGCCCGTCTCATCGACGAACGCTCCGACGGGGAGATCACCTTCCACGTCGCCTCGCTCTACCCGACCCTCTATCGTCTCGAGGACCGCGGGCTCATCGAGGGCCGCTGGGTCGAGCGCGCAGGCCAGCGCCGGCGCCGCTACTACCGGCTCACCGCTCCGGGCCGGAAGTTCCTCGCCAGCCAGCGCACCGCGTGGGACACCTTCTTCCTGGCCCTCAACCGCGTGGCGCGCGTCCGTCCGGTCTGAGGTCGCGATCGAGAGGCAACCATGAACTGGAAAGATGAAGTGCGCGCCGCTTTCGTCGCCCGCGCGGCCAACGTAGACGAGGACGTTGTCGAGGAACTGGCCCAGCACGCTGCACTCGCCTACGAGCGCGCCATGGCCGATGCCCTGGACCCGGGCAGGGCGGAGCGCCAGGTCCGAAATCTGGTTACCGAATGGGCCGGCGATCCGGCTTTCGTGAACCGACGGCGCCGGCGCACGGCCGCGCAGGTGCCGCCGCCGGAATCCTCGTCGCGCCTGGCGGGGCTCGCCCAGGAGCTCCGTTACGCGTGCCGGCTCCTGTGGCGTCAGCCGGGTTACAGCGCCGTCGCGATCCTCACGATGGCGCTCGGCATCGGCGCGACCACGGCGCTCTTCAGCCTGGCTTACGGCGTGCTGTTCAAGCCACTGCCCTGGCCGCACGCCGATCGGATCGTCCGGCTGTACGAGACACGGCAAGGCGCCACCAATCGCTTCGGTGCGATCATGACCAGCGCGCCGTACGTCGCATGGCGCGAGCGGCCCACCACCATCGACGGACTGGCCGCCTGGCGGGTCGATCAGGTCATGCTGGACACGGGAGGCGAACCGGCGCGCGTGCGCGTGGCGGCCGCCACCGCCAGTCTCTTTCCTCTCCTCGGCGTCCAGTCGCTCCTCGGCACACCGTACTCGGAGAAGGACGAAGCGCCCGGGGGCCAGCCACCAGTGGTGCTCTCGTACGGACTCTGGCAGGAGCGCTACGGCGGGCGGCGCGATGTCATCGGCCGCAGCCTCCAACTCGACGGCAAGCCGCGTCGCATCGTCGCGGTGATGCCGCGCAGGTTCCTGTTCCCCGATGCCCAGACCCGGGCGTGGACGGCGATGTCAGTGCGCTTCGTCAAGGGTGGCCTGTCGATGTTCAGCGCGATCGCCCTGTTGAAGCCGGGCGTCACGCCCGCGCAGGCCGCATCCGAGGGGACCGCCCGCGCCCGGAGTGGTCCGGATCCCGGCGTCGTGGTGATGGCCGTGTTCGGATCGCGGGCGCCGGCCCGAATCACCGTCGTTCCCTTCCTCGAGGCACAGACCGCCGACGTGCGGCCGGCCATCCTCGTGTTCCTCGCGGCCGTAGGGCTGCTGCTCGTCACCGCGGTCGGCAACATCGCCGGCATCCAGCTCGCGCGCGGCACCGCGCGTCGCCGCGAGATGGCCATCCGCGCGGCACTGGGCGCCGGGAGCTGGCGGCTCGTCCGCCAGGCGCTGGCCGAGAACCTGGTCATCGGCCTGATCGGCGGCTTCTGTGGACTGCTCCTGGCCGCCCTGCTCGATCGCGCGCTCCCGTCGCTCCTGCCGCCGGCGTTCCCGCGGCTCAACGACGTCCGAATCGACCTGCTCGTCGCGGCGTTTGCTTTCGGCCTTTCGCTTCTCGCCAGCCTGGCGACCGGCGTCCTGCCCGCGCTCCAGGCGCGACGCGTGAAGGTGGCGGGAGCGCTAGCCGAGGACGGGCGCGTGGAGGGGGACGGCGGCACGGGGCTTCGCGCCTCGCGGATGCGGGCCGCGATCATCAGCGGTCAGCTGGCCATCGCCTGCGTGTTGCTGCTCGGCGCGGCGCTGCTCACACGCAGCTTCTTCTCGATGCTCACATCCGACCGGGGGTACGACCCGACCCACGTGCTCACGGCGATGCTGTCGCCGCCCGACAGCCTTCCGCGCGCCCAGGCGGAGGCTGTGCTGTCCGGATTGCTCGAACGGCTGCAGGGCGCGCCGGGATTCACCCGGGTGGCGCTCGGCAGCGCGCTGCCGCTGACAGGGATGGAAATCCAGGCCTCGTTCCCGTTCCGATCGGGGCAGACGGGCGCGACGGTTCAGGCGCAGGCCGCCGCTCGC
>Ga0316624_10000493_pt1 | contig 13357 bp, 6 predicted proteins | sample OWC_Aug_N3_C1_D5_FD_207657 | JGI IMG/M metagenome (GOLD analysis project Ga0316624, IMG submission 207657) | Wetland soil microbial communities from Old Woman Creek delta, Ohio, United States - OWC_Aug_N3_C1_D5_A | ecosystem: Environmental > Terrestrial > Soil > Wetlands | place: USA: Ohio... | reverse complement strand
CGTGCGTATCGCCCGCTTCAGGACCGACGTAAAGGCGATGTCGAAGATATAACCCTGATCTTTCAGCACCCGTCCCGCTTCCTTTGCCTCTTCTGTCCCTTTTTCGGACAGGTCCACATCGGTCCAGCCCGTAAAAAGGTTTTCCCTGTTCCATATGCTCTCTCCGTGTCTCAGCAGAACTAACTTATGCACCACTTGCCCTCCTTATCTCTATACACGACAATATCATATGCCATTCCCGCAAGCGAAAGACAGGTTTTTCACGTTTCAGGTTCCTTCCTCTGCGCCTAACCCCTTCTAACCTCCCCTTGTCTCCCTTTATCTTCCCTCGAGCACGGTCACACTCCTCGCGGCAAGGCTGTAAGTATTTCCCTCGACCTTCGGCTCATCCGCAACTTCGAAGATATCGACGGGCGAGGGCTGCGATGTGTCGACGGCACGATACCAGTTGCGCCCTGAGACCGTCGGCAGCTCCATCTTCACGGGACCGTCGGACATGTTGAGCATGATGTGGAGCTGTTCTTCCGTATCGCCTGCCCCGGCAAGGGTATAGGCAAGAACCTGCGCCGCGGGGTCGCCCCAGCGCGGGTCGTTAAGCTTCAGACCGTGCCATGCGATATCCGGGAGATCCCCTGTGCTCCTACTTCCAGTCAGGAATTGCTTTCTCATGAGAGAGGGGTGTCGTTTGCGAAAAGAGATCATCCTCTTCACAAAGCGAAGAATGTCATCGTTCTCCTCCATCAGCCTCCAGTCGAGCCAGCTCATCTCGTTGTCCTGACAATAACAGTTGTTATTGCCAAGCTGGGTCCGGAACACTTCATCACCCGAAAGTATCATCGGCACTCCCTGGCTCAGAAGAAGAATGGCCATAAAATTCTTTGCCTGTCTCCTTCTCATCGCCAGGACTTCAGGAATGTCGGTTTCCCCTTCCACCCCGCAGTTCCAGCTTGCATTGTCGTCGCTGCCGTCGCGGTTTGCCTCACCGTTTGCCTCATTATGTTTTACGTTATAACTGACGAGGTCCCGGAGCGTAAAACCGTCGTGACAGGTGATGAAGTTGATGCTGTTCACCGGCAGTCTGCCCTCGGATTCATAGAGGTCGCTGCTACCTGAAAGCCTTGTAGCGGCCTCGCCGATCAGACCGGGGTCGCCGCGGACGAACCGTCTGATCACATCTCTGTATCTGCCGTTCCACTCCGCCCAGCGGAACCCGGGAAAATCTCCGACCTGGTAGAGCCCGCCCGCGTCCCATGCCTCTGCGATCAGCCTCGTATTTCCCAGGACGTCGGAGAGCTCGATATGCCAGGGCATCGGCGCATAATGGAGCGGTTTCCCTTCATAGCCTCTTACGAGGACGCTCGCAAGATCGAAGCGGAAGCCGTCCACGTGCATCTCGCTCACCCAATACTCAAGACACTCGATCAGGAATGCGGTCACTATAGGGAAGTTGCAGTTTACCGTGTTTCCGCAGCCTGTATAGTCAAGGTAGATACTACGATCGTTCGGATCGAGGTGGTAAAAGCCCGCATTGCCGAGCCCCTTGAAATTGATAGTCGGCCCGTCAGCGCCGCCCTCCGCAGTGTGATTCAGGACAACGTCCATAATAATCCCGATGCCGGCACGGTGAAGGGCCTTCACCATGTCGCGAAACTCTCGTACATGTGTCCCTTTTTCAGGCGATACACAGTAAGCAGGGTGCGGCGAGAAGAAACTGTGCGTGCAGTAGCCCCAGCAATTATTGAGCCCCCTGGCCCTGGCGGCCTCGGCGACATCCTGTTCGTCAAAGGCCATTACAGGCATCAGCTCGACTTCCGTGATTCCCAGTGACTTCAGGTAAGGGATCTTTTCGATTACGCCTGAAAAGGTGCCTGGATGTTTTACCCCTGAAGAGAAATGCCGCGTAAATCCGCCCACATGCATTTCATAGATGACCGATTGCTCCCCGGACCGGTTAAGAGGCTGGTCCCCTTCCCAGTCATATCCATCCTCAGAGACCACAATACCGCGCATCGATGAGGCGATGTTGTCTCCGGGCCTGCTCGCCAGTTTCCGGTCCCAAAGCAGATCGCTGACAGCGCGGGCAGTAGGGTCTATGAGCCCCTTTTGTCTGTCGAACCGAAGCCCGGATTTACACGTATCATCAGGGCCGTCAAGTCTCCATGCGTAATGAATGCCGGGCGGCAATCCCTCGACATATACATGCCATGAATAGTATGTCCGGTTCACGAGCGGATCAAGCGTCACCACCTGAAAGGGTTCGCGGCTCTGCGGACTCTCAAATAAGAGGAGTTCTGCACTTGTTGATCTAAGACCCCAGATGGAAAAATTTGTTCCCCGCTTATCGGCAGTTACTCCGAAGGGAAATCGCTGTCCGGCACTGATTTTGTACTGTTTCACAGCCCTCTCTCAGCCCAGGGATTTGGCTCACCAGTGCCACTCTTCTTTAAACTCCACTCCACGGTCCCTGTCATGTCCACCTTCACCGGCTTCGCCTTCCAGATGTCATCGCAGTACTCTTTTATAGCGCGGTCGGATGAGAATTTCCCCATCCGGGCAGTATTCAATATGGACATCCGCGTCCAGCGCTCCCTGTCGAGATAGGCCTTTCCGACTTCGTCCTGACAGTCTATATAGGATTGGAAATCCGCAAAGAGCATATACTCGTCATGAGCCATGAGGGTGTCGACAAGGGGCCTGAAAAGGTCCGGCTCTTTAGGTGAAAAGTGCCCGCCGCGTATAAGCTCGATCACTTCTCTTAGCAGTTGGTTCGAAGCGTAGATTGCGGGCGGACTGTACCCGCCGGATATCGCTTTCTCCACCTGCGCTGCAGTTAGCCCAAAAAGATAAAAATTTTCTGCACCGACCTCTTCCCTTATCTCGACGTTAGCGCCGTCGAGCGTGCCTATGGTAAGGGCGCCGCTGAGGGCGAACTTCATGTTCCCAGTTCCTGACGCCTCTTTACCGGCCGTCGAGATCTGCTCCGACAGGTCTGCGGCAGGATATATTTTCTGCCCGTTCTTCACGTTGAAATCGGGGAAAAAGACGACTTTCAGCCGCCCGTGCACGTCCGGGTCACTATTGATCACATCCGCAACTGCAGTGATGAGTCTGATAATCAGCTTCGCCATGAAATAGCCGGGCGCTGCCTTGCCCCCGAAGATGAATGTCCGGGGTACGATATCGATGTTCGGGGTCAGCTTGATGCGGACATAGAGCGCTATGATGTGAAAAACATTGAGGTGTTGGCGCTTGTACTCGTGAATTCTTTTTACCTGCATGTCGAAGAGGGTATCGGGGTCCACCTCCACGCCGGCCGCCTTTTTGATATGAGAGGCGAGTCTCTTCTTGTTGTCCAGCTTTACCATACGCCACTTTTCGCGGAACCCTTCGTCGTCTGCAAACTCCTCAAGTCTCCTTAACTCCCCGAGGTCCCTGATCCAGTCGGTGCCGATCTTACGGCTGATAAGACGCGTCAGTCCCGGGTTGCTCAGAACCAGCCATCGCCTCGGCGTTACACCGTTAGTCTTATTGCTGAATTTCTCAGGGCTGAGCTCATAGAAATCCCGCAAGACCGTTTCTTTGAGAAGCCCGGTGTGCAGCGCCGCAACTCCGTTCACTGCATGACTGCCCACGCAGGCAAGGTGGGCCATGCGGACAGAACGGCCCCCGGTTTCATCTATCAACGACATGCGCGCAGTGCGCGCTTCATCGCCGGGATATGTCATCCTCACCACATCAAGGAACCTCCTGTTGATCTCGAAGATGATCTCCGTATGCCGGGGCAGAAGTTCGCTGAACAACTGGAGGGGCCATTTTTCGAGGGCCTCCGGCAGAAGGGTGTGGTTCGTGTAGGCAAAGGTGTTAACCGTTATCTGCCATGCCTTTTCCCAGTCCATCCCGTATTCGTCCACCAGCAGGCGCATGAGTTCGGCGACAGCTATGGAAGGATGGGTGTCGTTGAGCTGAACTGCATAGCCCTCGTGGAATCTGTCGAGGCTTTTCCCGGACAGGAGATGGATACGGATCATGTCCTGCAATGAACAGGAGACGAAAAAATACTGCTGTTCAAGCCGCAGATTCTTGCCCTGGAGCTGCTCGTCGTTAGGGTAAAGCACCTTCGTCACGTTCTCCGATACTACCTTGTCCTCGACTGCGCGGTAGTAGTCGCCGTGGTTGAAGGCCTGGAGATCGAAGGATTTCGTCGCCTCGGCCTTCCAGAGCCGGAGGATATTGCAGGTCCCGACCCTGTAGCCGAGCACCGGCGTGTCATATGCGACTCCCCTTACAATATGGTGAGGCACCCAGCGCACGCAATATCGCCCCTGCTCATCATAATAATGCTCGGTAGAGCCGCCGAATTTCACGTCGAAAACGATTTCCGGCCTGGCGATTTCCCAGGGATTTCCGAACCGGAGCCACTTGTCGGTCCTTTCGACCTGCCAGCCGCCGCGCAGCTCCTGATCGAAGATACCGAACTCATACCGTATCCCGTATCCCATGCTTGGGATTTCGAGGGTGGCCATGGATTCGAGGTAACAAGCTGCAAGGCGTCCCAGTCCGCCATTGCCGAGGCCGGGTTCTTCCTCCTGTTCGAGAAGCTCTTCCATGTCGTAACCGGCTGTCCCGAGAGCCGCGCGCACCTCGTCATAGATGCCGAGGTTGACGAGATTGTTTCCGAGATGCGGGCCCATCAGAAATTCCGCCGAGAGATAACAGACCACCTTGAAATCCTTTCCCCAGTAGGTATGAAGCGCATGCGCACCCCTGAACGCCATGCGGTCACGAACAGTATAGGCAAAAGCCATGTACCGGTCGTGTGTCGTGGCGATCTGGGGCACGCCTCTTCCCTGCACACAAATGAGATTTTCGACGTAGTCTTGCCACAGGGCCTTGATGCTCAGCCCGCTGCGGACATTGTCGTTCAGTTCAACCTCGCCAGGGTCCGCCTTATGAACAGGCTTTTTCTTCATTTCATTCCCTCCTAAATACCCGGAAAAGAGTACTTATAGAACGAGTGGACAATTCCTAAAGGAGGCCACTTACAAAGCCTTACAACGTATCATTCCCGTCAAGCAGAGCCGCGCAAAGAGACATGCGACCATAGTCTCTAACGAAGTTTACTCATACTAAAAGAAGTATATCGCTCTTTCGGATGAAATTCTATGCCGATTTTTTGAACGGTGGGTAATATCCCAATTGGCGGCTGGATACGAGAAAACGATTGCATCGCCTCTTAAAGGCTGGTAGCATTTTTTTAGGGGAACGTTGGGCGCTTCGAAAGAAGGGACTTGCCGATGGAGCACAGACTTGGTCACGAAAGAGTCGGAATAAACTCTCTTACAGCCGTCATTATCGCAGTAGCGTCTTCCCTCCTTCTGACATGCAGAGGTGAAAAGAAGCCGCCTGCACCACCCCCGCCTGTCGTCATAGTGATGGAGGCGGCCAAGAGGGACGTGCCTGTGTCATTCGAATTTGTTGCACAGACACAGAGTTCACACCTCGTCAACATCCAGGCGCGGGTAAGCGGCTTCCTCGACAGACGCATGTATACCGAGGGATCGCTGGTCAAAGAGGGTCAGGTGCTCTTTCTTATGGACGCAAAACCTTTCCAGGTCCAGCTCGACCAGGCGAGGGCAGCCCTTACAAAACAGGAGGCGGCGCTCGAAATGGCCCGCTTAAATCTTGAGCGGACCAAACCTCTTACCGAACAGAACGCGCTATCGCAGAAGGACCTCGACGATGCAACGGGCCACTACCAGTCTGCTGCCGCCGCAACCGAACAGGCAAAGGCGGAGGTCGAAACAGCCAAGCTGAATCTTTCCTATACGACGATCACCTCACCAGTGACCGGCGTTAGCAGTTCTGCAATACAGACCGACGGCACCTATGTCAGCACACAGAACAGTCTTCTCACTACTGTTGCAGTGCTGTCGCCCATATGGGTCAATTTCAGTATTTCCGAAAATGAGATGCAGAAATACCGCGACGAGGTCAACCGGGGCCTGCTGCGCCCGCCCGGGGGTGAAAAATATGAGATCGAAATCATCCTCGTAGACGGTTCGCTCTACCCTCATACGGGCAGGATAACGTTCGCCGAGCCGTCTTACAGTGCGCAGACAGGCACGTTTCTGCTCCGCGCGACTGTCGAGAACCCGAAGGGACTGCTGCGCCCTAACCAGTACGTCCGCGCACGTTTGAAGGGCGCCATCCGGCCGAATGCGATCCTGCTGCCCCAGCGTGCGGTCCAACAGGGATCGAAGGGCCACTTTGTCTGGGTCGTCGGCAAAGACCGCAAGGTAGAGCAACGACCCGTGACGGTCGGTCAATGGCGCGGAGACGACTGGTTCATATCCGAAGGACTCGCCAGCGGCGACCTGGTGGTCGTCGAAGGAGGCCTCACACTCCGGCCCGGCATGACCGTCTCCGTAAAACCGTATGATGCCGGGAAGGGACCAGGGACCGACGGCACATCGCAAAAAAGAGATTCTGCAAAAGACGGCGAATAGGTGAAGCGTGTTCTCAAAGTTCTTCATTGAGCGGCCGATATTCGCGACTGTCATCGCCGTCATAATCTGCCTTGCAGGTCTCATTGCGATGTCTGCTCTACCTGTTGAGCAGTACCCCACGATCACGCCTGTGCAGGTCACCGTTTCGGCGACATATCCGGGGGCAGATTCACAGACGCTCGCCGACTCCGTTGCCGCGCCTATCGAGGCCCAGATCAACGGTGTCGACAACATGCTCTATATGTCTTCGACGAGTTCCTCCAACGGGCAGTTGAGTCTCACCGTTTATTTCACGCTCGACACCGACCCCGACATTGCGCAGGTGCAGGTTCAAAACCGGGTGGACCTTGCGCTGCCCCAATTGCCTGAGGCCGTAACGCAGCAGGGGGTCTCGGTACAGAAGAAGGCCTCGTCGATCATGATGCTGATCGCCATCTTCTCCAAAGGTGAGCGCTACAGCAGCAACTACGTCGCAAACTATGCCAACGTCTATGTCCTCGACGCCCTCAAACGCGTTCCTGGGGCAGGACAGGCCCAGATCATGGGCGTGCCTGATCAGGCGATGCGCATCTGGCTTAACCCCGACAGGATGACATCCCTCGGGATTACCACCAGTGACATCCAGCAGGCGGTCGCCAAGCAAAACGCCCTCTACGGGGCCGGCCAGATCGGCCAGCAGCCGACGGCAGGGCCCGTGCAGCAGACGTTCCCGGTCGTCACACAGAGGCCTTTTACCGAGCCTGCGCAGTACGAAAACATTATCCTGCGCGCCACCCAGGGAGAAAGCGCAATCGTACGCCTCAAAGACGTCGGCCGCGCCGAGGTCGGCCTCAGGCAGTATATAGTCGATGCAAGCCTCAACGGCACTCCCGCGACCTTCATTGCCGTCTATCAGCAGCCGGGCGCCAACGGGCTCGCGGTTTCGAAGGCTATCCGCAAAACTCTCGAGGAGATGAAGTCCCGTTTCCCTGAAGGGATTGACTACGTAATCTCTCTGGACTCAAACGATTTTGTGCGGCTGTCGATCGACGAGGTGAAAAAAACACTCTTTGAAGCGATCATTCTGGTTGTGCTGGTCGTTTTCCTTTTCCTGCAGAGTTTTCGCACGACTATCATCTGTGGTGTTGCGATCGTCGTTGCCCTTGTCAGTACCTTTACAGGCATGCTCGCGCTCGGCTTCTCGATAAATCTTCTCACCCTCTTCGGGCTGGTGCTTGCGATAGGCATGGTTGTTGACGATGCGATTGTCGTTGTCGAAAACGTCGAACGCAATATGGTGAGGTTCCATCTGCCACCGAAAGAGGCGACAATAAAGGCGATGGGGGAGATATCCAGCTCTCTCGTCGCAGTCGTGCTGGTGATGGCTTCTGTCTTCATCCCTGCGGCCTTCCTCCCCGGCACGACCGGTCAACTTTACAAGCAGTTTGCGATCACGATCGTCATTTCGGTTGCTGTTTCCGGCTTCATCGCGCTCACTTTGACGCCGGCGATGTGCGGGGTCTTGCTCAGACACGCCGAGCCCCGCACCCGGGGCTTCTTCGCCTGGTTCAACCGGCGGGTGGACGGCATTACCCAATCCTTCGGAAACGCAGTGACATTTGTAATAAAACGGATGATCATAGCCTTCGTTATCCTCGCCGTGCTGGTGTGGGCTATTGTGCACCTGTTCAGCATACTGCCTACGAGCTTTGTGCCGAACGAGGACCAGGGTTATGTGATGGCGATGGTGATCATGCCTGATGCCGCAAGTCTTGACCGAACAAAGGTTGTTACTGAGCGCGTAGACGCCATATTCGCAAAGATACCGGGTGTCGAATACCGGACGCAGTTCGCAGGTTACAGCCTCCTTGACAGCGGATTTAAGACAAATGCCGGGACGTTCTTCGTGACGCTTAAGCCTTTTGAAGAGCGCTATTCCTCGGTCAGGAAGGCGCGTGCTGAAAACGCACGTTCCGTACTGATGAGTCTGAACAAGGAAGCCCGCGGCATCCGGGAAGGGCTTGTAATCCCGATTGCACCGCCACCGATCCCCGGAATCGGGACGACAGGCGGGTTCGAGTTCTGGATCCAGGACACTGCAGCAGGGGAGCCTGCCAGGCTGGAGGAGCTCACCAGGCAATTCATAGCAAAGGCGGCTGGCAGGCCCGAGCTTGCGGCCCTGAGCACCACCTTCCGTGCCAGGGCGCGGCAGTTAAGCGCAGACGTGGACCGCGACAAGGCCAATCTGCTCGGCGTGCCCGTGCAGGACGTCTACAGCGCCATTCAGGCGCAGTTTGGATCATTGACGGTCAGCCAATATAACGAGTTTAGCCGGGTGTGGTGGGTCATTTTGCAGTCAGATCCCAAATACCGCCAAAAACCGGAAGACCTGACGCGTCTCTACACGCGTTCGAACCAGGGTGAGATGGTGCCCCTTTCTGCCGTTGTCACCACGCGGTGGGTGACCGGCCCCGACCTGCTGCCGCATTTCAACGGCTTCCCGGCTGCTAAGGTCAACGGCAATGCCGCACCGGGGTATAGCACTGGACAGGCGATTGCGGCTATGGAGGAGGTCGCCCGGGAGGTCCTGCCGCACGGTTATACCTTCGCATGGTCCGGGCTGGCCTTCGAGGAAAAGAAGGCAGGGGGCACGTCAGCGATCGCCTTTGTCTTCGGCCTCATAATCGTGTTTCTCGTTCTTGCCGCCCAGTATGAGTCGTGGACCCTGCCCGGCTCGGTTATGATGGCGGTGCCGTTTGGCGTCCTCGGGGCCCTGACAGCCAACTGGCTCCGCGGCCTGGAAAACGATGTCTATTTCCAGATCGGCCTTCTCGTCCTGATCGGTCTGGGGGCGAAAAACGCAATCCTGAGAGTGTCATTCGCTGTAGAGCTTCGCAAGCAGGGCAAGTCTATAATGGAGGCCACCATCGAGGCAGGAGAACAGAGGCTGCGGCCGATCATCATGACCTCTTTAGCCTTTGCTTTTGGCTGCCTTCCGCTGGCTATCGCAATGGGTGCCGGCGCCAATGCGCGCCATTCAATCGGCACAGGAATCATCGGAGGCATGATCGGCGAGACTACGCTGGCGATGCTCTATGTGCCGCTCTTCTTTTATATCTTTGACCGCTTTAGCGAGCGTTTCGGAGCAAAGAAAGAGGAAAGGAAAACGGATGAGAAGATTTCCGCCCGGGAGAATCTGTTGGAAGACCCTCCGGATGAAAGCCAGGGGGGCGGCTGATATGCGGCCCATTGCAATTGCGCTTATCTTCTTGCTAACAGGCTGCATGGTCGGCCCCGACTACGTAAAGCCAAAGGTTGATGTCCCTTCTGCATTCCTGTACGAAGAGAAAGAGGCGCGCGATACGGCAAACACCGAATGGTGGAAACAGTTCCAGGACCCGGTGCTCGATGCACTGATCGCAGAGGCGCTCGCCAACAACAGGAACGTCCGGATAGCCGCCGCAAACATCGAGCAGGCTGCTGCAGTGCTCACGCAGACCAGGTCCCCTCTTTTCCCGCAGGTCGGATACAGCGGCAGCGCGACGAAAGAGCGTGGAAGCGAGCTTGGGGCCACTCCGGTGCCGCAGGGCATCCCGAACCCCCAGACATCATATCAGACGCTTGCCAGCGCAAGCTGGGAGATTGATCTCTGGGGCCGCATCCGGCGGCTTACCGAGGCTGCTCAGGCCAACCTGCTTGCCACTGAAGAGGTGCGGAGTGGAGTAGTCCTCTCACTCGTTTCCTCGGTTGCGAGCGACTATATTCAACTGCTCGGTCTCGACGAGCAGCTCGTAATTTCGAAACGCACAATGGCTGCATATGCCGAGTCGGTCAGGCTTTTTGAGCTGCAATTCAAATATGGTCAGGTTTCCCAGATGAATGTCGAGCAGGCGCGCACGCAGTACGAAACCGCCGCAGCGGCGATCCCGCAGATAGAATCGCAGATCGCGCAGACGGAACACGCTCTCTCCATACTGCTCGGGCGCAATCCGGGTCACATCTCCCGCGGGAAGAAGATCAATGAACTCGCGGCGCCCGCGGTTCCGGCAGGGCTGCCGTCGGACATACTCGTGAACCGTCCCGATATCCGGCAGGCTGAACAGGAACTTATCGCAGCAAACGCGCAGATAGGCGCTGCCAGGGCGCTCTATTTCCCGACCATTTCATTGAGCGGCGCCTTCGGCTTTGCGAGCTCTGACCTGTCAAACCTCTTCAAAGGTCCTGCGAGGGTCTGGAGTTATGCAGGGTCTTTCACAGGGCCTATCTTTACCGGCGGCGCGGTTTCCGGGCAGGTGAGGCAGGCCGAGGCAGGCCGGAAGGCCGCACTTTTTAATTACGAATCAGCAATTCAGAGTGCCTTCTCCGATGTAGAAAACGCACTGGTTGCCCGCAGGAAACTTGTCGAGCAGATCCGGGCCCAGGAGCGTCTCGTAAAGGCCAGCAGCGAGTATGTGCGGCTTGCGCGTCTTCAGTATGACGCGGGTTATTCACCCTATTCTACGGTGCTTCAGGCGGAGCAGCAGCTTTTTCCCGCCGAGCTCAACTATGCCCAGTACCGCGCCTCTCTCTTCACCTCGCTGGTGAACATCTATAAGGCGATGGGCGGGGGCTGGCAGACAGTCTCCGAACTGACGGAAGTGAAACACTGAAAGGAGGCTCTCTTTCCACCCGCCATTTTAGTATACTCTTTATCGTCGAAACGGGAATATCATGCCGGCAGTTTCGGCTTCACGAACCGACATCCCTAAAGTTCCCCCAAAAAAATATGGTTCGCTATTTTACCCGGACTTCTTTACGCTTCGTCGAATAGCGGCATGAAGTCGAATTTGCGGCTGTTGAAAAGTCCCTTGTCGCTCAGTTTAATTTCAGGTATGACCAGAAGTGCCATGAACGAAAGCGTCATAAAAGGGGCCTTCAGCTTCGAGCCGAGTCCCTTTGCAAGTCTGTCGAGTTCAGAATATCTTTCCGCGACCTCGAACCCTTCCCTGTCGGACATCAGACCGGCCACAGGCAGAGGCAGACCTTTTGCCGTGTCGTCATAAACCACAGAGAGTCCTCCCCTGTTCTCGACCACTATATTGACAGCTCTCGCAATGTCTTCGTCTGTCACGCCTGCCGCGACTATATTATGGGAATCGTGGGCAACAGATGCAGCGATGGCCCCTTTTTTAAGCCCTATGTTCCTTATAAAACCTACAGCAGGCGGCGCGTCATGGTAGCGGTTCACCACTGCCAGCTTCAAAATGTCCCTTCTAATGTCGGAAACCGCTTTTCTCCCAGAATGCCCCGGTGCTTCCCTCAGTCTTTTCGTAACAAGTTGGCCGTCCTCCGCCACGATAATGTTCATAATACTGCCTTTGGTCCTGACAGAAAATTCTTCAGCTGTTATTTTCCGGGCAGCAAAATTATTTACAGCATCGAAAGAAACCCTGGGCAGCAGCGTTTTGTCGGCCTCGGCAACAAGCCTTCCGTTGATGAACGTCTTCAATATATTGAAATGTTGAAGATCATCCACGACCACAAAATCGGCGTAATCGCCTTTTTGCAGCATTCCGACCCCAAGATTGTAATGCCTCACAGGGTTCAGACTCGCGCACCGCAATACCTTCATGGGATCGATGCCGCGCTGAAGCGCCTTTTTCACCGACTCATTAATATGCCCTTGCACCAGGTCGTTGGGATGTTTGTCGTCGCTGCAGAACATGCAGGAATCAGGATATTCATCGAGAAGAGGGAGGAGGGCATCGAGGTTCTTTGCAGCTGATCCCTCCCTGATCTGGACCTTCATACCATTTTTGATCTTTTCGAGCCCCTCGTCATAGCGGAACGTCTCATGGTCGGTCGTGATGCCGCACCCGATATATTTCTTAAGTGGACTGCCCGTCAGTCCCGGGGCATGGCCGTCGATCCTTTTGCCGTATTTCTTTGCCACGGCGATTTTTTTCATGACCGACTTTTCTTCATACAGGACGCCAGGATAATTCATCATTTCGCTCAGGTACTTTATGTCGTCTCTTTTCAGGAGCTCCTCAATCTGTTCCGGTCCTATGGATGCCCCGGAGGTCTCAAATATCGTAGCCGGGACGCATGAAGGCGCCCCGAAGTAAAATTTGAAAGAGGTCTGCCTGCTGTTTTCTATCATGAAATCGATGCCCCTGATGCCGAGCACATTTGCGATCTCATGCGGATCGGAGACTGTCGCCACGGTGCCGTGTCTGACGGCAAGCCGGGCGAATTCGGAGGGCACCATCATCGAACTTTCAATATGGACATGGGCGTCGATGAGGCCCGGAATTATCAAGGTATCGTATGGGCCGCCGCCCCTCTCTATACCGCTTATCCTTCCGTTTCTGATCTCCAGGGTGCCAGGATAAACAGTGCCTGCCACTATATCTACAATAGTACCGGAGACCCTCAGCGGCTTATCTTTGTCGGCAGGCCTGACGGACCTGCTGCAGCCGTTAAGATATGTTGCTGATGTCAACGCGTACGCCCCCAAACCCGCATACTTCAGGAACTCTCTCCTGTCTATGCCCGAGACAATCTTCTTTCTCATCCCCCCCCTTTATATTCCCATATCCTGCCTCACGCATTCTACCATAGTTGACTTCAGAACTGAATTATAGGGGCAGCGGTCATGACATCATTACTAGCCAGAAAATCGATTTTGAGATAGGTTCTATCTCAAGTGTTGCGTTTGCAAAGAGCATTGCTCTCTTTACATCATTAAGGAAGCGAAAACCCTGCGCAAGACCTTCCTCCCGCTAACAAATATGCTTCGATTACGCTGTGGTCCTAACGCGCCGCAAAACGGGGTTGATCTTCTGAACGCCGCATCCGTGAGATTTCCCCGAGCATCCGCAAGACTTTAG
>Ga0316624_10000492_pt1 | contig 13375 bp, 15 predicted proteins | sample OWC_Aug_N3_C1_D5_FD_207657 | JGI IMG/M metagenome (GOLD analysis project Ga0316624, IMG submission 207657) | Wetland soil microbial communities from Old Woman Creek delta, Ohio, United States - OWC_Aug_N3_C1_D5_A | ecosystem: Environmental > Terrestrial > Soil > Wetlands | place: USA: Ohio... | reverse complement strand
AAACGGCAAACCTGTCGAAAGGCAGGGACGCAAAGTTACCGGTCTAACGGGTTTCGGCCCCATGACAGCGGGATCGCCAGATAGAAGTGCACAGGATATCGCCTGCAGTTTCTACTCTTTCCCTCCCCAAGCCGGTAACTCCGCAGTTTTTCGTATCGCTTAAATTGCATCTGTTATTGGCTTCGCTTAGTATGCCCTGCAAGCCTCGCGGTTATTGGCATGAGCAGGAAGTACAACAACAGAACCCCAGGAGGGATAACGTGTTACTCGAACTTTCTAGCAGTACCGCCGACGCTGGCACAACCACGTTTGCACCCGCCGATCATCTGCTTGGCATAGTCCAGCGCATCGTGGCATCGCGCGACAATACGCGCATCGTTCTGCCGGGCAAGGGAGAAATCGCCATCCTTCCGGGGCTCGGCGAGTACTACGCCAGTGTCCAGAATATGGCCGAATTCTGCACTGCGCCCCCGACGCAGTTTCAAGTGTCGGCATTGGGTGAAGCTGCTTTGCCATCTACCGCCGGCAAAAGAAATATCCAAGAACTGTTGTGGAATGCGGCCTTCCAAGCGTCCCAGGGGCGTTTGGCCGAGGGCTGCTCGAAATATGATGTCGTCCAATTCCGCCACTGGCCCAACCTGACTCGTCTGCCTGTCACCCCCAATGCGGCGCGGATTTGCGCCTTGCTCACCCGCCATCCCACCACCATCATGCTTCTCCATCGCATGCTATGCATCGATAAGGAAGAGGTGTACCAGATCTACAGCGCCGCCTATTGCGCGGGAATTGCCAATACGATCAGCCGCACGCCGGAATCGGCCAATCCGGAAACCCAGGTGGCGGAAGGCCAACCCGCACCAGCACAGGAACGCGGAATATTCCGTTCCTTGTTCGCGAAAATTTCAGGACTCTGACACATGGAAAACAAGATCATTTTTGCAGGTCCGGTCGGAGCGGGTAAAACCACCGCCATAGGTTCGGTCAGTGACATTCTGGTCGTCGGCACCGAAGCCAAGGCATCGGACGAAGTCGCATTGCGCAAGAACAACACCACCGTGGCGATGGACTACGGCGTGCTCAACCTCGATGGCGGCGGCAAGGTGCATCTGTATGGCACGCCGGGGCAGGACCGCTTCAGCTTCATGTGGGAAATTCTGAGCGAAGGCGCGATGGGATTCGTCATCCTCATCGACAGCGCCCGCCCCGACCCGCTGGCCGACCTTGAATTCTACGTAAATGCATTCCGCAAACCGATCACCAAATCCGGAGATGCGGTCGTGATTGGCATCACGCGCACCGAGCTCAACCCGCAGGTCGATCTGCTTGACCGGTTCAACGAGCGCCTTTCCGCCATGAAGCTGAACATTCCGGTTTTTGAGGTGGACGGACGACAACGCGAGGATGTCAAACAGATGCTGCTGGCCTTGCTCACTTTTTTCGACCCCAGCACCAGCCGTCGTAAGGCGTGAATATGATCGCATCTGCACCATCGCCAACACTGCCACCGGTAGCGACTGCGATACCTGAGCGGCGGCGCCACCGCCGTCTGCCGCATATCGATGCACCGACCATTCCCGGTGCGCTGCTCGAGTTGCATGGTTTTGGCGTCGCCTTTGGCAAGAAAGTGATCCTGAGCGAAATATCACTGGCCGTCCCCGAACAAGGCATCGTGGTTTTGCTCGGCCCATCCGGAACGGGCAAATCCACCCTGTTGCGCACCCTGGCCGGACTCAGCGCAGCCAGCCCCTCATTCCGCACCTGGGGCGAAGCTTTCTATCGCGGTGCCTTGTTGACTGGCGAAGAGCGCCCGGAACTGGTAGCACAGAGCGCAAAGCTGATGATGTCCTCCGTACTTGAGAACGTTGTCGTCAATTTGCCGGAACGTAACCAGCTGACCCGCGCCATGCAGCGCGACCTTGCAGATCGCCTGCTGGAACGCGCAGGCCTGCAGGAATTGTGCGACAAACTCGACGAGCCGGTGGTCAACCTGCCGCTTGCGCTGCAACGGCACCTGGCGATTCTGCGTCAGGTCGCCGCCGGCCCGCGCCTGCTGTGCATCGATGAGCCGACCACGGGATTGAAAGACGAAGAGAGTGCCCGCTTGCTGGCGTATATGCGCGAAGAAGCCACGCGCCGTGCCCTGCTGGTCATCCTGCACAATCAGCAGCACGCTCGCCTGCTGGGTGGCACCGCGGTGCTGATCGCCGGCGGCTATGTGCAGGAGCAACAGCCCATCCCGCAAATGTTCGATGCGCCCATTTCGGCAGCAGCGCGCGAGTTCGCCCGCAGCGGCACTTGCACCGTAGCCAGCCCGGGGACGCCGCCCGAGCATCTGGATGAATCGGTTCCGCCGCCGAAGCCGTTGCCCAAGGCGGCGTTGAGTTACTCCGGCAGCGCAGCCGGGCCTCGCGGTTTCCTCTGGCTGAAACGCGACCAGCTCGCGGGAACGCCGGTGCCCGGAGTTTATTTCGACATGGAATATGACTTGAAGGCGCTGCAACGTGTCGGCGTGACCACCCTGGTCACGCTCACGGAAACTGCGCTGGACGAACAGCGGCTTGCTCCTTTCGGTTTGAAAAGCGTGTGGGAGCCGATCCCGGACATGGCAGCCCCCACGATTGAGCAGGGCGTACGGCTGTGCCAACGAATTGAGCAGTTGCTTGCGCAGCACGAAGTGGTTGCAGTCCACTGCCGCGCCGGGCTGGGACGCACCGGCACCGTGCTCGCCGCATCCCTGATCTGGGAAGGACAGCGTGCGCTGGATGCACTGGAAGCCGTGCGCAGGATTGAGCCGCGCTGGGTACAGTCGCAGGCACAAATAGAGTTCCTCGAAAACTTCGAGAACGCAGTTGCAGAGAATCATGCCGAGTCCGGCCCGGCCTCGGCGTTGAAGTAGCAGCAACCACGGCCAAGCTGTTGCAGCAAGGCTTTATCAATTGAAACATCGATTTTGAAAGGAAAATATCATGGCCGATCTCAATAGCGCATTGCAGGCTGCATCCGCCGCTATCCCGGAATGCCTGGCTGCCGGTTACATCGATCTCTCCAGCGGCATGCTGCTTGGCATCAAGTCGGTGGATTCACAACCGACTGAAGTAGTCGAACTGCTGGCCGCCGCCACCGCCGACCTGTTTCAGGGGACCAACGTCAAGATGATCGAAAGCATTTTCAAGAAGGCACGCGGCCTGCAGGAGGATGGGCACCATTACTTCCAGGAAATCATCATCAACAGTGACAACCTGATCCACGTGTTCATCCGTGGCAAGAATGAAGAGCAGGTCGCCTGCTTCGTTTGCCGCAAGACGGCCAACCTCGGCATGGCGCTCACCAAGGCGCGCAGTTCCATGCCCGCGCTGGAAGCAGCGATTTAAGCAGAAGTAAGTTTGTAGCAAGGCAAGCCTTGCCATGCTGTTACGGCAAGGCTTTTGAAAGATCCAACCAGAAAGGACACCATCATGGCTGATTTAAACAACGCACTGCAAACTGCCAGCGCCTCCATTCCAGAATGCCTGGCTGCCGGTTACATCGATCTCGCCAGTGGCATGCTGCTGGGCATCAAGTCGGTAGATTCGCAACCGACCGAAGTGGTCGAGCTGCTGGCCGCCGCCACCGCCGACCTGTTCCAGGGCGTCAACGTCAAGATGATCGAGAGTATTTTCAAGAAGGCTCGCGGCCTGCAGGAAGACGGGCACCACTACTTCCAGGAAATCATCATCAACAGCGACAACCTGATCCATATCTTCCTCCGTGGAAAAAATGAAGAACAGGTTGCCTGTTTCGTTTGCCGCAAATCGGCCAACCTCGGCATGGCGCTCACCAAGGCACGCAGCTCCATGCCCGCGCTGGAAGCCGCCCTTTAAGCAGGACAATGCCCGGCGGCTCATCGTCGCCGGGCCGTAACTCGCATGTATAATCCATTCACCTATTAAACTCACGGGTATATTGGACTATGAGAGAAGCACCCAAGACGCATGAAGAGGCGCGCGCCTCAGCGTTAAGATCTGTACTGCGCGAGCTGAATTCATCTTCAACCGACATCGAAGCCTCCGCCTGCATCTCGAGTGATGGTTACACCATCGCCTCGGTTCTCGGCCAAGACACCGATCCGGACCGTTTCGGCGCCATGTGCGCATCACTACTGGCGCTGGCCCATCGCGCCGCCCAGGAAATCCAGCGTGGCAATCTGAAGCTGGTGCTGGTCGAAGGCGAACAGGGTGTCATGTTGCTGGTGCAGGCAGGGCCGGATGCCATCCTGGCTGTAGCGGCCAAGCCCGGCAAGAATCTCGGCATGATCTTTCTGGATTCCAGAAAGATCGCGCAAAAACTGCTTGGCGTTCTGGAAGCACACAAGTAGTCCACATAAACCGTCCGCGCGAACGCTATGCCCAACCTGAAATATCAAGGCCGCACCGTGGCCACTCGCGACGGCGAGAATGTCCTCGATGCCTTCTTGCGCCATGGCATCAGCATCCCCTTCTCCTGCCGCAACGGCATTTGCCACGTCTGCCTGCAACGCAGCGTTCAGGGCGCGGTTGCCGCGGTGGCGCAGCATGGCCTGCGGCCTGAATTGCGCGACCAGGGCTATTTCATGGCGTGCAAATGCGTCCCGCTGGCGGACATGGAAATCGCGCCGCCCACCGAGCTATATACGACAACGCTGGTGCATCGCAAGGAGATGCTGTCCCCTTACGTGTGCAAGCTGCTGATCGATCCCCCGCCGGCTTTCACCTATCGCGCCGGGCAGTTCATCAACCTGCGCCGCCCGGATGGGCTCGTCCGCAGCTACTCCCTCGCCAGCCTGCCGGAGGAAGATTACTTCCTTGAAATCCACGTCCAGCGCAAGGACGGCGGCATCATGAGCAACTGGATAATCGATGAACTGAATGCCGAGGAAGGGCTGGACATCCAGAGTGCCAGCGGCGAGTGCTACTACAAGGACGAGGCGCGCGGCCATCCCCTGCTGCTGGTCGCCACCGGCACCGGGCTATCCCCGCTGTTCGGCGTTATCCGCGACGCGTTGCAGCACCAGCATCAGGAAGAAATCCATTTGTACCACGGTGGCCGTGACACCGACCGCTTCTACCTGCGCACGCAACTGCGCCAGCTGGAACAGCAGCATGCCAATTTCCATTACCACGAGTGCATCTCGGGCAGTGCCACACCGCCGGATGGCGCTCATGCCGGGCGCGCCCATGATGTCGCCTTCGCGCGCCACAAGGATTTGCGCGCCTGGCACGTCTATCTTGCCGGTCTCGCCGAAATGGTCGATAGCGGCGAACGGCTCGCCGCCGAGCACGGCGCCCCGCCGCACGCCATCCACACCGATGCCTTCGCCCTGCGCGACCTGCGCAAGACCAAACGCGATGGTGCACCGTCAGCACCGGCTCCCGCCAAGGACGACGAGGCCAAGTACCCGCCACCGGACCCGGAACTGTGGGCAGCATTGCGCGACGGCGCATTGCTGATGGAAGTGCTGCAGGATTTCTATACCCGGGTGTTCCAGGACGAACGGATGTCCTCGTTCTTCCACGGCGTGACCAAGCAGCGCTCCATTGAAAAACAGTACCTGTTCACGCGCCAGATTCTGACCGGGGAAAAAATCTACTTTGGCGAGCGGCCGCGCAACGCCCACCACTGGATGGTGATATCTGACGAACTGTTCGACTACCGCGAAAACATCATGGTGACCTGCTTGCGCGAGCATGGGCTGGCGGAACCGATGGTGCAACGCTTCACCAAAATGGAAGAGTTCTACCGGAAGGACATCGTGAAATCCAAGCCTTTCCCTCGCATGATGGGAGATGTGGAGCTGCCGCTCGATGGATTTGACGAACTCGTCATGGACGTGGGGACGTTGTGCGACAGCTGCGGGCGCGAAGTAGCCTCAGGTGAAAAGGTGATCTACCACGTGCGCATCGGCAAGATCTATTGCTCCGACTGCAGTTCACAACACCACCACGAAGTGCCTCAGGTTTAGGCCTGGCAAAGACGTCCCGTCTCAGGGCTGCCCCGCAACCGCCGCACCTCTCATCAGCGGGCAGGACTCAAGCAGTGGCAAAAGGCAAGACCCTATTTTTCCGCAACCGTGATGGAGATCGGGGCGAAGGTGACAGGCACAGTATCCAAAGCAAACCCGTTGCCGTAAAAACCGGAGGTTGGTTTATTGACTTTGATAAGTTGTCCAGGCGGGATTGGACACAAATCGTTATCGAGCCCCCTGGATACCTTAAGGTTGATTATGATTTTGTAGTGCTTGCCTTCGAAGTCGGCCATGAATACGGCACGGTCGTTGCCGACATAGTCGGGGATGGGGTCGTAGTAATACGAAATCAATCCTTCATTATCTCTTTGTTCAACAAGTTTTCCATGCTTAGTACCTTCCAGCAGGGTGATGTTTTTGATAGCGGATAAGTCGGTAACGACAGGCTTGCCCGCAGCTATATTGAGGGCATTTACAAGCGCATAACCGGGGTCGATGCCGCGTAACGCCGTTCCCGCAAATGTTTCATCGCTCGCAGTCCCCTGACAGTCATTCAAAATGAAATCCGGCTGAGGTGCGGCAGAGGCCGCATTGGCTTGGGCCAGCACGATGGGCTTTTCCTGAGGGGAGAGGTCAGATACCGTCTTTTGCCCCGCCACAGCCGCAGGCGCAACACCCCCTGCAATCGCTAGCACTAACAGAGAGGGCACCAATTTCATGTTCAGTCCTTTCGCAGGTGATATTTCACTTTGTACGTCCGTTAGTTTCTTTTGCCTTGCGCCCCGCTGTTGTAGGCGCCCGGATGAGGGCGCAGCCTCAGTGGTGGCCGGAAAGCGTAAGGAAGGATAGCTTGCTCACGCCAGCCTTTTGCGCCAGCGCCATCAACTCCGCCACGCGGCCGTAGGGCACGGCGCTGTCGGCCTCGATCTGCAGCTGGAACTGCGGATTGTTAGCACGCTCGTGCAACATCACTGCCAACCCGGTATCGCTCAAGTGCTGGTTATCCATCTCGATGTCGCCGCGCGCATCCACCACCAGGCTGACCTTCTGCAACTTGTCGTCATGCGTCACCGCGTCGGTCTTGGGCAGGTTGATCTTGAGCGATTGCGGAGCCAGCAGCGGCGCGGTGATGATGAACACCACCAGCAGCACCAGCATCACGTCCACCAGGGGCGTGACGTTGATCTCGCTCATCATGCTACCGTTGTCTTGCGAAGAATTGCCAAAGCTCATGTCCGCCTCACAGTTTGTAATCGTGCCTCTGCGCCAGACGCAGAAAGTCGTGAGCGAAATTCTCCAGATCGGTCACGCGCACCTTGAGGCGACGCAGGAAGAAATTGTAGGCCAGCACGGCCGGCAACGCGGTGGCAATGCCGATGGCGGTGGCGATCAGCGCTTCGCCGATGGGGCCGGCCACTACGTCCAGCGAAGCCGAACCGCTTTTGCCGATGTCCTGCAGCGCATGCATGATGCCCCACACCGTGCCGAACAGCCCGACGAATGGCGCGGTGGAGCCGATGGTGGCGAGCTCGGCCAGGCCACGCTCGTGGTAGCGCTGGATCAGCTGCAGTTGCTGGCGCAGCATGCGCTCCAGCACGTCGTGCGGCGCGCCGAGATGTTTCAGGTCCTGCTGCGACGCATTGAGCGTTTTCAATTCGGCAAATCCCGCCTGCGCCAGGCGCGCGATGTCGCCCTGGCTGCCTTGAGTCACTTTCTCTGCCTCGCTCCATTCGCGGACCGACCAGAAGTTGTCATTGAATGCCCGGTCGTGTTTCTTGGCCTGCCACTGTTTCCACAGCTTGAAGAGCGCGATCGACCAAGTCACGATGGACAGCAGGATCAGCAGTAACAGCGTCGCAGAAACGATGGGAGAGTTGACGGAAAACAGATTGCTCATGCAGCACTATCCTCTAAAGAAAATTTGATGGGGACCAGGAACCATTGCGTGACTGGCTGACCGAAATGCCGCGCCGGCGTGAAGCGCCAGCCCTTCACCGTCTGCAATGCAGCATTGTCCAGAATCTCGTGACCGCAGCTTTGATACAGCAAAACCTGCCCCGCCTTGCCTTCGGCCAGTACCTCGACGTTCAGGATCACTTTGCCGTGATAGCCCATACGCCGCGCCACCATGGGGTAAGGCGGGCGCGGATTGTTCAGATAATCGGCGCGGTAATCCGGCTGGGCATCCAGCACCACCGGGGATGGAGGCGTGGCGGCCGGCTGTGCGGGCTGCGCTTCTTCCTTCTGGGCCGGCGCCTCTAACGGCACCGGGTCCGCCTCGCGCGGAGTCGGCTCGGGCTCACGCGGCCTGATTTTTGGCCGGGGCGTAACATCGGCCTGCTGCATTTGCACGTTGGCGAAAGATACCGACAGCTCGTTGACCATCACGGCAGGCGCCGCCGGCTGCAGCATCCACACCATGGCCACAGCGCCATGCGCCAGCAGAACCAGCGCGACGACAGCCGCCCGCTCAGCCAAGCTGGTGGCAGGCAGCAATGCCATGTCATATCTGGTCTGGTCAATTGTGTTCATGCGAAATGCTCAATGGTATGAACGGGGTATTTTAGCGGTTGTTGCCGAGTCGGCGTGAAAATCAGGTGTCGCGGTTCTTCGCTTCAGCGCAGGCCATACTGCTGTTTGATCCAGCGCTCGACTTCCGCCTGGTCAAGCTTGCCGCTGGCCGCCTTCACCCCATCCTTCACGGAGTAGAGGTAGGTGCGCGGCAATTCGCCATACCACGCGCTATCGACCTCAAAACGCAGGCGCTCGGAATAGCTGTCGGCAAACACCCACGCTTCGGCCCTGCCCAGCGCGAATTTATCCAGCGTCGCCGCGATCTCCCGACCGTCCGCCGGGGTATCGGTGGAAACCAGCACCAGATCGAGACCGCGATATTTCTTAAGCAGCTTGCCAAACAGGGACAGCTCCGCCCCGCAATAAGTGCAATTCACCGACCAGAAGGTGACGATGAACGGCTTGTCCCCATGCACCGAGATGAGCTGCTGGTAACTGCCGCGGACAAACGGTTTCAGTTCCTGACCGGCCAGCGCTGGCCGCAGATCCATCAGCAGCAGCGACAGGCACAGCCACACGATGGACAGGCTGCGTCTCATTCGCCCACCTTGATCAGGCGATGCCCTTCGTTCTTGGTATTCCAGGACAGGTACGCCTGCCCTTTCCCCTGGATCAGCAAAGGACTGTCGGATGCGTCTGCCGTGGATGCCAGTCGCTTGGGCGCGGACCAGCTTCTTCCGCCGTCAGCGGAATGCATCGCGACGATGTGCGTGCTCGCGCCGTCGAATTCCTTCCAGGCCAGGTGGACGCGGCTCTCCAGACTGAGCACCGCGGGATGCGCTGCCTGCACCGCGGGCTTGCCGAAATTCAGCGGCGTCGAGAAAGTCTTGCCCTTGTCGCTCGAGTGCGCGTAGAACAATCCGCTCTGCTGCGGCGCGTTGCTGAACCACGCGGCATGGTACACGCCATCTTTTCCGATCGAGACCGACGGCCCGTGATGCGGGCAGGCCGCGACGTTCCAGTTCTCGTGGCTGAGTCGCATCGCGGTCGCCTTGCCATCCAGTTTCACGATGGCATGGTCGCGGATGTCGCCGTCGAAAATGTGGCGCCAAGCAACCACCGGAACGCCGTCGGTATCGAGCGCCATCGCGGTGCGGCAACATTCGCAGCTGTGGTCCGCGACCTTGACGTTGCGGTGAAAGACCTTGCCGTCGTCCGATACCGCGTAGTAAAGCGCAGCGCCCGGATACTCGCCGCCCCCCTTGCGCGCCGTGCTCTGGTCGCGCTTGTCGAGCCAGGCGATATACACCTGCCCCTTGCCGTTCACCGCCAGCGCGTCGAAACGGTGGCTGATGACCTCGTTGTTGTCGTTCACGGTAATTGGCGGACTGAAGCTGCGCCCGCCGTCGGACGAGCGGCTGTAGCGGATATCGCCGGTCATCGGTTTTTCCAGGCTGCGCGTCCAGGACACGTAGATCGAGCCGCCCCTGGCGACCAGCTTGGGGCGGTTCTCGCCGTCTGCCGCGATCGCCTCGGGCTCGGCATTCACCTGCACCGGCTCGGCGTAATTCATCCCGCCATCGTCAGAACGGCTGAGCCACAGATGACCGTCGCGAACCTGCGCGCGCCACAAACGGCCGCTCTCATCGAAGGTCGCCGCGACAGCCATGGCCGGCTTGGCCAGCATGTCCTGCCACATCTTGGTCATGTCGTGCTCGGCAGCCGGCGGGGATGCGGCCTGGGCCTGCCCCAAAGGCAGCGCAACAAGCAACAGCAGAAGGGATAAACGTTTCATCGCGCCGACTCTATCACATCGTTTCCGTGCACATCACATCCAGACTTTCTGGATGCCGAGGTAGACCGTGCGCGGCATGCCCGGCGCGTAGGTAGTCGTGCCCGAAGTGCTCTCGGCGAAACGGCGGTTGGTGAGATTGTTTATCTTTGCGAACATTTCCAGCTCGCCGCCGAAGTGGTAGCTGGTGGAAATATTCAGCAAGTCGTGGCCTTTGTACTTGGTGGTGTTGGCATCGTCCATCCAGTAGCTGCCAAGCGAAACCACTTCTGCAGCAACATTGCCGCCATGCAGTGCAGTCGGCGTATAGATCAGCCGCGTGTCGGCAATCACGCGCGGCGCCAGTGCCATTTCCTTGCCGGTAAAGTTAGCGCTGTTGGTGATCCAGCTGTCATAGGTGTGCTTGGCGTAGCTGTAAGCCAGTTCCAGTTTCAGCGTATCGGCTAGCGGCATGCCAACGCCGACCTCCAGGCCACGGTGCAAGGTCTGGCCGCCGTTGACCGAGATCGGCGCAGACGTCGCCGGATCGGTCTGGGTCAGGATATCGTCGCGCTTGACCATGCGGTAGAGCGACGCCTCGTAGGAGATGCTTGTGGCGGTCTTGCCGCGCAGGCCGGTCTCATAGCTGTCTACCTTGATCGGCTTGAGCGCCAGGTTGCCTGCAGCAATCTCCTGCGCCAGCACGGCGCTGGAGGCTGCCGCCGGGCGGAACAACTGCCCTTCGGAAGGCGCACGGAAGCCGTGGTTATAGGCCGCGAATGCGTTCAGGCTGTCGCTGAAGGCATAGGTGGCACCCAGCTTGGGACTGAGGTGAGTGTAGTTCTTCTTGGTATCCGCGCTTTGCCCATAGTACTTCGTGCCGACCGAGGTGACGGCAGAGACAGCGGCCGGTGCCAGGTTGTTCTCGAAGTCATAACTCATGTCGTCGTAGCGCAAGCCGCCGGTCAGACGCAATGCCTCTGTCGGCGACATCTCGCCATGCACATAGGGCGACAAGCTCTGATAGGTCACCTTGTAATCATAGACCCGGTTACTGAGCGTATAAGCGGTGTAAACCGAACCAACCTTGGTGGTCACGATGCTGTTCTCGCTGCGGCTGCCGGGGCTATTGTCAAAATCCATCCCGACGATCAGCCGCGAGCGGTACGGCTCAAAATCCATGCGGTATTTCGCTAGCACCCCGAACGACTGGTTGGCGGTGGTGTAAACGGTCGGGTCATAACCCAGCGACCAGTTGGCCAGCAGATCCATGCTGTCGTCGCGAACGTAAGGCGTGATACTCAGCAGCGTATTTGCGGCTTCCTTTTCATAGGCCGCGGACAGGCGAAATGCTTTCACCTTGCGGAACGAGATCGGCGTGTAGTTAATGGTCGGGTTGTTGGTGTAGTCGGCCAGTGAAATGGTGGAGCTGCCCGCCGTTTGCTGATCGATCTGGGAATAGGTGGTCAGCACTTTCAGTATCGCATTGTCGCCCAGCGCACGATCCCAGCGCACCGAGCCGCTGTCGCGCGTGTAATCGGTCGCCTGCCGCCAGCCGTCGGTCTTGGTCAGGTTGAGATCGGCGCGCACACCGTTGTCGCCAAATGCATTGCCGCCGGAAAGCAGCGCACGCTTCCAGCCGTAGCTGCCCAGCTCGGCGCTAGCCTCGGCTTCTGCAGCGGTCGGTGGACGACGCGACAAGATGTTCACCACCCCGCCGATCGCGTCCGAACCATACAGCGCAGAGCCCGGCCCCTTGGTCACCTCGATGCCGCCGGACTGCGGAATGTTCACCTCGTACAAGGCATTGTGATTAAAGAATCCCGTGGAACGCACCGGTACGCCGTCCTCAAGATAGGCATACACCGGATTGGTGGTCAGCGGCTGACGGATCGCGGTCTGGTGGCCTTCGCCGCCGGTGATGTTGACCCACACGCCCGGAATGCGCCCCATGATCTGCGACGGGTGCGACACCTTGGCCTCGCGCACCTCCTCGCCCTTGATGGCGTCGACCGTCGCGGGAACCTCCGATTTTTTTTCCGCCTCGCGCGTGCTGCTCACCACCACGTCGCTAAGCATCGTTGCGTCTTCCGCCGCATATACTGCCTGGCCGAATGCAACACTCAACAGACTCAATGCAACACCGCCCGACTTCCCATGGAATATCTTCATGACCTTGCGCTCCCCTGATTAAGTGTTTTTTATTTGTCGCCGCATGATGGTATGGGAAAAAAACGCGGCCGCAGTGCGGCATTTTGTCGCACCCCGCAGCAGGCTTGATTTTGATCAAGAATGGAAAGTGTCAGACTCCAAGGAGGATGCGGCGTATCCCCAGCACAATCAGCACTGCCGCCGCGCCCCAGCGTATCCAGCGGGTGATCCACGCGCGGTTCTCGCGCAGGTTCTTGCCCAGCAGGCTGATCAACGGCAACAGTATCAGCAGCGGCGTGAGCGCAGCGCCCAGGCCGAATGCTGCACCGTTCGCCATGCCTAGTCTGATGCTCCCTGCCGCCGCGCACACGGCAAGTAGCGAAGCCAGCGGCGCACAGGGAGTGAGACTCAACGAGAACCCCAGCAACAACGGCGGCGTGCCGCCCGCACTGCGCGCCGCGCTGCAAGGCGCGTGCGGCCGTGCGGAACGCAACAGCCACAAGCCTGCCGCAATCGAGGCCAGGCCGATGACGAGGTTGCCGGTGCCGCCGCGCATCGCTTGCGCGAGCCAAGTCCCCGCTCCCGCCGCAATCGCGCCGAGCAGCATGTAGGCGACGATGCGCCCGGTCACGAACAGGCCTGTATCGCGCAACGCCTGCGCCTGCGTACCGCCGCGCCCGAGCACCCAGGTGCCCATGAACGGCAGGCAGGTCGCGGTGCACGCGGTCAGCCCCAACGACACGCCGAGCAGCCACACGGCGAGCAGCGAGGTCTCTTGCGGCAGCAAGGCCGGATTCAGGAAATCATCCATTTTTTAGAACTGACTTGTTGATGATCGGCACCACCCGCTTCTTCGGCATGCCTTCCGGCGATTCCTGCTTAACCCGCTGCTTGTAGTACTCGCGCGAAGAGCCAAACAGCCTGATGCCGAAGAACCTGATCTGGATCACGTCATCGTC
>Ga0316624_10000491_pt1 | contig 13401 bp, 11 predicted proteins | sample OWC_Aug_N3_C1_D5_FD_207657 | JGI IMG/M metagenome (GOLD analysis project Ga0316624, IMG submission 207657) | Wetland soil microbial communities from Old Woman Creek delta, Ohio, United States - OWC_Aug_N3_C1_D5_A | ecosystem: Environmental > Terrestrial > Soil > Wetlands | place: USA: Ohio... | reverse complement strand
TTTTAGTGACTACAATTAGCGCTTTGAACTTTGATGCAATCGAGCCGATGGCTAAGCTTGCTCAAGATTTGAATGTTGGAATTTCTTATAATTCGGTAGAGCCAACCGTTCGATCGAGCTTTGAAAATGGGAGATCATTATCACCGGTAGAGGATTATGGACTGACTGAAACGCAGCTCCAAGCTTTCTATAATTCGCTGCTAAAATTAAAACACGAAGGATATCCGTTGATGGAAACCGAATATGTTTTGAAGCACTTTGCGGACGGGAGAAGCTGGATATGCCAATTTCCAAAAATGTTCGTTTACGTTTCAGCCGACAAGAAAATCTTTAGTTGCACCTATGATCACACATATGATCTTGATCGAGGATCTTTTGTAGATTACTTTTCGAGCGCACTTTATAGGGACCAAGTTGCTAAAGCTGAGAAATGCAATGTGTGCATTAGAACTTGTGTGAGAGGATACGCCTACACCTATGATTTAAACCCGCTCCACCTCATTAACCTCATCGGCGATGCGAAAATCCTGTTACAATAAAAACTGGAATAACCTTGGAAGCCTGTACCACTAGGGGTATGAAATCGGTAGAGACCTAAACCGCTAGGTTCGAAATCGATAGAAAAATTGCTCATTAAAAAGTTAAATAAGCCTCTATCCATACACTAGCTCAGTCGGCTTCTTTGGGCAGTGAAATTATGATAGATCAAAGTGACATAATATATTTCATTTTAACAGACAGATTTTACGACAATGACTTACAAAACGATTTCCAAGTTGACAAAGGAAACCCTCAAGCTTATCACGGAGGAGATTTCAGAGGAATCGTAAGAAAAATTCCCTACCTTAAAAATCTTGGAGTTACGGCTATATGGATAACCCCTGTCTATGTAAACATTCGCCGCGCCCAGAACGAATCAGCTCCATACCATGGCTATTGGACTCTGGATTTTGAAAAAGTCGACGAACACCTATATAGCCAGAATAATAACCAACCGGAAGGAAGCAAGGAATACCTAAAAGAACTGGCTGATGTACTTCACAAAAATGGCTTGAAACTAATTCTAGACATGGTAGTCAACCACACTGGATACGAACATCCAGGGCTTAGAGGAGACCCAAGCACACCGATTAAACCCTACTGGTTCAATTCTCCGAACGAAACATCAGACGAAAAAAAATGGCTCGACGGACTTCCCGACCTAAACCACGACCTGCCCGAAGTCGCAGACTACTTCGTCAACAACGTCATCGACTGGATAGAAACGACGGGGATAGATGGCATTCGCATGGACACGGTAAAAAACGTGGAGCGAACATTCTGGTACCACTTCAAAAGCTACGTGCGCGGCAAATACCCGCTAACAACCGTAATAGGCGAGGTATTAGAACAAGACATCTCAACGTTATCTCGCTTCCAAAGATACCTGGCCTTTGATTCCCTCTTTGACTTTGCACTCCAACAAACAATCTGGGACGTTTTCATTCACGGCCAAAGCCTCAACAGGATAGCCCGACCCCGACTCAACGAAAATGAACCTAAAGGCGTTCTAGACAGAGACTTTATGTACACAAATCAAAACCGTTTAGTCGTCCTTCTTGACAACCATGACCTGCCCAAAAGGTTCTTCTCCGAAGCACTTGACGCTTGTAATGGAAACAAACAAGAAGCACTAAAAATCTTCAAGGTAGCGACCACATTCCAGTTCACTACAAGAGGAATCCCGCAAATCTATTACGGAACCGAAATCGCTTTGGAAGGCTATCGTGATCCCGACAACAGACGTGACATGAGATGGGAAATCTTTGAAGGTGGACTGGAACCTTCCAGCCAGTATCCCGTAGAAAAAGAGGCTTTTAACCATATTAAGAAACTAGCAAACTTGAGGAACAAAACTCAGGCACTGCAATTTGCTCCGTTATTAACACTCTACGCTGACTACTTTGTATACGCTTGCCTTCGAGAATTTAGAGGAGAAAGCGTTATAGTCGTATTTAACAACGGACACGAACCAATGCCTTCGCCTCTTACCATAAACATAGGATCAAACAAAAATATTCCTCCAAGAATCGCCAAAAACTTGGAAGGAACAACATTACACAATCAAATAGACCAAAATGACAGACCTATCCAAATCAATAAAGACGGCTTCACAGTACAACTAAACGGAAAAACAGCAGCCGTATATAGATGATAAGCATTCTCGCACTTTGCGCGGTTAGCATTAAATTTAATATATTTCAATGTGCAACAGACATATATGCAAAAAGAGATTAAGGCACTCATTCTGACTGCCGATAAGTTTGAGGACATGGAGTTTTTCTTTCCATATTTCCGTTTACTGGAAGAAGGACTAGAAGTCGATGTAGCTGCCCCTAAGAAGGGACATATTGAAGGAGAGCACGGCTACGGATTCGAAGTCAGAAAGACCTTTGACGATGCTAATCCAAATGATTATGATTTATTATTGATTCCAGGTGGGTCGCCAAATGGAGCCCCATCGGTGATTAGGAGGGATACTAGAGCTCAAGCTATTGCTAAGTCGTTTTTCAACTCCAATAAACCCGTTTCTTCTATATGTCATGGTCCTTGGCTCTTGGCCTCTTCAGGTCTGATAAATGGAAGACACTTAACCGCTTACTGGTACGATGGCGTTCCAGAGGACATAAAGAAAGCAGGCGGCATATATGAGGACAAGGAAGTAGTTGTTGATGGTAATCTCATAACGTCACGTTATCCTGGTGACTTACCTGCATTCATGCGAGAAACAATGCGGATGCTCAGCAGGCTCAAGAAATAACTGCCAGGATCGAAAAATTTGGTGACTTACTGCGATTAGACAGGTCAGATTTCTCGTGAACCCAACACTCCTTCCGCTATTTTTCAACGTGAACAATCACTTCTCTTAAAATCAAAGAAGCCATATTTTTATCGACGGTTCAGAGAAGCACATAGGATTTTGCGCCGCCCCAATCGCTGTCTGCAATTCTCGAAAGTAGAGTCAACGCAAAAATTTCACTAAGGTTCGTGTGGAAATTTTGCGTGCAATAGTCGTCTCTCGGTAACTAGACCAATCATGCTCTCCCCTTTGAGGACTACCAGTCTTCTTACATGATTATTTTGCATAATTTCAAGCGCTTCATCAATTGTCCTGTCGTAGGAAATTGTTATCAGTGGCGCCGTCATAATTTCCTGAGCAACAATCTCTCGCGCGTCTTTCTCTGAGTATATTACCCTTCGAACAAGATCTCTCTCAGTCACTATGCCCAAGGGTTCAGCATCTCTAGCAACGATAACGGCGCCTATGTTGCAATCTATCATAAGAGAAGCGATTTTAGAAGCAGGTTCTGAAGAATTAACGGTTGGAACAGGCATTCTGGCTAATGAACCAACTGTTATCTTTGACAAAGCAACAGGCTTTTCTGATTCTTCTTTCATTTTCACCGTTCAGCCCCAAGTATATTCTCCATTTGATCCTAATTAACTTACGATTGGGCTTCAATTTTGGACAGTGCAAATAGCTTGTTAGCCTTAATACGCTATCATCCTAAAAGCAATGCATTAGCCTTTGTAAAGAATCGATCATTAGTTAGAAGCAGTTGTTGGACGGCTATTTTTTCACCGTGGTCAACAACTACTCTAGAAGAAAAACCAATTTTTCTATGGGATGCTCGTCTTTTTTTCCCTTGGAGATCACTTTAACGTAGACTCCAAATAAAAAGCAAATTGTTGTTGTCTTGCCACACGCACATACGTTTAAGAAAGGTCGAAGTGATTAAGAAGTGTTTAGGTGTAAGTTGTGAGCGATAATAAGCCTCATCAGCCCCATACATTGGGCAAGCCTTCATCCCAAGAGATACCGGTGAAGGGAATATTACCAAAACAGATTCCATGTCCTGTGTGCGGTAGAACCTTCAAGACAAACTCGGAGATGGAAAGACACAAGGATACGACGCATCACGAAACAAAGGGGCACGAAGAATAACAAGTATTGTTCATTTTGTAGCAAAGGCGTACATATTTGCAGAAAACAATGGTTTTTTAGTGACTACTAAGTGAATACGTGAAATCTTGCCATCACTTGAGACAATTAGGTTTTGTTATGTTTTAGTCTGGGCAAGCTGGCAAATAGGAAAGAAAAACAATTGACAGACAATCTGAACAACTTATTATAAAGCTAATTCCCATTGCTCCACAGAATTTATTAAAATAATTCTGAAGATAACGCTTCTCGCTAAAATTTTTTTAGCTATGCTTTTAGCTGTCTACTAGGTGTGCCGTTCCATCTGGACAGTAAACTTTTTCGCCTATTACAACTAAACTAAAGCGGCGTTTGCACTCCCATAGTTGTTTGGAGCATCCATCACAATCTCTGCTTAACATTTTATCGCCTCTGGACTGTTATATCGTAATTATCAATACAGCACTACCATAAAAACATTGTTCTTCTATGAGCAACCCAAAAATTTACGTCGTATCGCCTACAAGAGGCTAAATGACATCGCAGAATTTTTCGATGTACAGCGCAGGTTAACGGTGGAGTAGCTTGTATGAAAGCAATACAGGATCAATAGAGTTGCCAGACGCAGACGACTTAAAAGTGGCGATGAAAGAGCAAAGCCTTGAATTGCCATTACCCTAATAAGTGGAACTGGAGTGAAAATATGTAATTTTTTGACCCTTCTTTTTTTACGTAAAAATGCAGTCTACAGCCTGTAGCCAAGAAAGAATTCTAATTCCATTCTTCTATTTTTTGAAGTTAGGCAGGGAATTTATCCATTCTGTGAGTTCCTTGAATAATTTGCCAAAGCATACGTCTCCGCAAGCCAACAACTGGGAGTATTGTGCAAGTGTGTTATCGTCGAGTTGTTGGGTCAGTTTTGGCAGCTTGAAATCATATTTTTCGACGATTTTCGGTCCTTTTTCAAATATTGGATTAGAGAGTAGCGGTTCTGATTCTGGCATTTTTTGCTCCATTTGAGAATAAATGTCTTTTCTGATATCGCAAATTAACTCTTTCATCTTCTCGTCAACTTCAGGACCCTTTTGTTTGAATTCCTCTGTGATTTTTTCTTCCGCATCTTTTCCGCCCATTGCCTCTGCCATTCCTGAAGCCATCCCGCCTACTGCCGAGACCATTACTTGCGAAAATGCACCCATCATTGTGCTCATCAGAATTATGCTAGTATTAATAATAGAGTTCATTGTTTCTTCGTTGCGAGAAGTTTTGTTCTTAATAGAATTGACTTGGACTTTTGCAGTTATTTTTTTTGCATTGGATTCTTTTTTTCTTGCCATTGAACCACTACTAGCTTGGTATAAAGTGGTGTATTAATAACATTTATCGCTGTTTGAAAGGCACCGGTTGTTGTTTGTATTGTCATTAGTTAGAGAATGGATTGCTAAAATCAGTCATCATCCACCTGTCATCGCGATTTTCGACATGCGCAGAGATTGCTTGCCCCGGCTTTGTTGACATCAGCTGGTTCCACTGTTGCACTAAGAGATCTTGCGGAGTAGCTTCTATCCAAGGATAAGTCGCATTATCTAATCGCAAAACTAAGTGAGTCAACCCACCTTCAACATACTCGTAAGTATCCAAAACGTTTGCATGAATTTCGATGTCTGTGGTCACATTGCCGCCAAAAAGTGTTACAAATTCAAGTCTCGTCTGGCGCACCAATTGTTCGCTGGTTATTCCTTCTTGATTTACGTTCAAAGCAATCTTGTTTGTATCTTGGGCATCCACTACTGCAAAACCCGCCAAGTAGACAGTTTCGTCGCTTCCACCGCTCTCCTCATACCAATAAATAGGAACGTACCACGCGAGTCGATTATCGCCGGGAGCAATTTCCACACTGTATAGCAAAGGCATGACAGCGTAATAGTTTCCTGTGGCAGGCTTGGGTAGTCTCCCCTCCACCAGATCCTCTGCGGTCATTCCGGAAACATAGTTAGAGAGCTTGAAATCGTAAAAGAGAACTCCTTCACGCGTAGCTTTGAACACACCAGATAGGGTTCGTTGATTTTCGATGGGATTCACACACACTAGTGCAACTACATCCTTTGTCTCAGGATCCACTACATAACGAGTGTCCTCTGTCATTTCAAAACGATCTCGACTAGGCGGAATGATCCACAGGAAACCGCCTGCAAAATAATCAAAACCGTTCCCTCGCCGAAAACCACCCATCTCATTGATCATGTCCTCAAGCCAAACCTCATCGTAAACCTGACTCATCCACGTTGGAATTTCAGTCATATCTCTTGGTTGAGTCTCTAGTATTCCCTGAGAATTATATCCCAATGGAGTTTGGTATCTTCTCACAAAATCAAAACCTAAATTGTACCGAGTAACAACATAAATTGGCTTATTAGTTTCTAAATTCCAGGTGAGATAAGCTACTCCGTAAGTGTTTGTCATGTCATCGACATAATTGCGGAAAGGAATATTTCGATCCCACCACAATCCCTCCCCTACATCAAATTCGACGTGTACTATTTGCGGTGTAGCAGTGGGGTCATTTGCGTCAACTACAACTATGCCTTTAAGGTAGTTTTCCGCAATAATGTTAGTTGAACCAATCGTTGCCACCCAAACCAATTTTCCATCAGGAGATTTTGTAACGTGGCAATCTAGAACCTGTGTGTTGCTGCCAAACTCTGACATGTGGCGCCTAGCAATTGAAACCGCAAGTTCCTCGGTTACCAAACGGACCATATTGTCAGGAATTGTGCTACTAAAAGGCAAACCTGACTGTTGCTGGATAAAACCGTTGAAATAGTTAGAATTTGTTACCCGTTGAACCTCGCCATAAACTGCTACTCCTAGAAGGGAAAGGAAAAAAATCAAGGCTAAAGAAAGTGCGAGGATAGTTCTCTTTTGTCTCAGCTTAAAAACCCAAGGAAGTTGACCTATTTGAAAGCTCTTGTCAAATTGTCCCATCCTGACAAGAAGTCTAGGATGTACAAAGTATTCAATGGCAGCAGCTAAAAATCTTGCAAAAAACAAGAAATAAACAAATGAACTGAGAGGAGTCTGCGCAAGAACATTTATTCCGAACAGTATTAATCCTACTGCAAGTGAACCCAAACGACGAATCGATAATAGTTTAAATTTTCTAGGCGGGATTGGAATATACCAAATGATAGCCCAAGCAGCCAAGAAAAGTAGTAAGTTCAAGCATCTTCCCCTCAGGAACACTTATACGAGTTTCAATATTTAAGGTCAGCTAGCTATTGAAGTCTCACAAAGAACTTATTTCAAATTAAGTTTATTAATACATAATACTTAATATTTGAACTCTCCAACTCTATTATAACAGCGCGTAAAAAAAATGCAATCTACTGGTGTATCAAGCGAATGGTAAGTACCCACCGACTCAAAGATATGGCTTTAGTTATCACAATTGTAAGCCAAATCATTATTTACGCTCTACTGACCAGAATCGACCTGGTTTTAGATGGGCAATTATACAATTACACGCTACGCTTTAGTCCAGAATGGGCTGGAACATATACAACATACCTCTGGACAATCTACGCTTGTTTAATCCTACCAATCGCGCTAAGCACAATAACCTTAACCATAAGCTTATTCAACAGAATTAAAAACAAGCCGCAAAATGCAATCGAACAAACGATTAAAACCGTTCAACCACAAAACAAGAACAAGATAGTTTTCCCTGCGCTGAATAATCAAAAACTTGGCATATCAACAAATAACCAAAAAACGATAACTAACAAAACAACTAAACAAGAAAACCGACTGCGCCCTCCTTATTACAATCATATAAGTGTAGCCAAAACCCCCGAATACGAAAGCAAACCAATAGCTTCGTCCAACGAAAACTTGATGAAGAAACCAATTCAAGAAAAAGTGAAAACATCGATACCTAAAACTACACAGGAAAATAGAACAATCTGGCTTTCTAAGAAAGAACCGATACACGAAAATCCACAAGTAAACGTACCTAAAAAGCCAACGCTGAATGATCAACAACTTAGCATGCCAATTACTGGCCAAAAAACGACAACTTACAAAACCACAGAACAAGAAAACCAACTACTGTCCACACCGAACAAAGAAATAGAAAAAGACTTGTTGCTCAAAGAATCTCAAATAACTAAACCTACAAACCTAGAATACGAAAGAGAGCCAACAACTCCGTCCAATGAAAACTTGACGAAAAAGCCTATTCAAGAAAAGCCGCAAACACCAGTTTCTAAAACCGCACTTCAGGAAAATGGACCAATAAGCCTTCCAGATAATGAGGTGGTAAAGGAAAATCCACAAATAAGTCCACCTAAGGCCGAAGAAAAGACACTGACCGAAGAAGCTGCAATCATTAAAATTGAGCACAAGGAAAAAATTACCTGCCGATTTTGCGGAAAAACTTTCAGCACCCCTCTACAGATGTTTGATTATAGCGGAGGTAAGCCTAAGTTAGTCACTTGCTGTCCTTTCTGCAATGAACCAGTTGATACTGAGGGAAAGGATACAGATAGTTCAGTAACTTTACAAGTTAGAAATGATGAAGTGGACCAAGAAATAGAAAATTATAAATATCTGGGATAGATATATTGTCTGATGTATTGAGAGTTATGATACAATTGAGTTGCACAATAGGAAACTCACGCAACCTGAATTTCAAATTCATACAGCTTATAACCTTACATTAACAACAAAAAGAAGAGATCAAACTTAACGAAACAGAATCACGATCTCAAAGTAATGGAGGAAAAAAAATGATAGTACAAATAAAAGAATATGAATCAGCCGAAGAAATTGCAGGAACCTTAGACAAGCAAATCAGCGAAACAAAAACAACCTTAGGCGAGTACTTGCGAAAACTAGACGACATTCAAGCACTAGCTGAGAAATCAAAGAAGGTACACGAAGTCATGCTGAAGCTAGCAGGCAAGAAAGCACCAGTCGAGAACTTAGGCGAAATTACTGTTGGTGCGCTAAACATAGTTTTGGAAGCAACCCCGGTACATGAATTAGCAGCTATCGAATCCGTAGTGCGCAACCACCAAGAGCGACTTCTAAACCTACAAAAAGCCCGTGATGGCTTAAAATGGCTCGACCAACTCGGTGATACAGAAGGTCTCAAATACATAGTTGTTGAAAACGAAGACATTCCTGAACGTATTCTGCTGAAAATTTCCTAAACAGCCTAGTGTCAATTAACTCGGGGACGGTGATAAAATGAGTCAAGCTTACACCTCGGCGCTACAGACCATGGTCGATGAAATTCATAAGACAACTCCAGAAATAACAGGTAGCTTCATCTTCACAGATAACGGGAAAATCCTAGCCAAAGACGAATTTACAACTGAACAATCTGCTAAGAAGCTAATTACAGCTTTTAATGACATAGACAGAAAATCCCAAACAATCGGCGGTCTGGAGACCTTAACAATTTTTGGCAATCATAACCAAATATACGTTAGTGGCGTGAAAGACCTCTATTTAGCAACGATTTGCACAAGAAAGGCTGACAAGAAAACAATCGAGTTACTAACCAAAGTCTTAGTGCCATCTGTTGTTAAACTTGCTGATCAGTTAGCTTGCAATTTTACACCTGAACCTGCAACACCCATAATGCCGGAGCCGATAATTAGTCCAACTGAACCGTCAGCACCTCTATCTGCGCCGATAACCAGTCCGACTGAACCGGTGGCCACTACAATTGAACCCATAGCCGCTCCAACTGTGCCCTTGACTATTCCAACAGAAACCGATGGAAATGAAAATAGTGAAAACCCAAATATTGAATCAGAGGAAACCCCAGCAACAAATACAGACGCGGTAGATCCTAAAGATAATATAGATGCAAACGAACAACCTATCTCTAACACCGAGACAGTCAATTCTGAACCTACACTATTCAAAGCTGATGAAGACGCATCTGCAGTTCTCGATATTCGGCTAGGCCCGTTGGATCAATCTCGCTCGCGAGAGAGTCAATTCGAGAATGTAGAAGAAAACGTAAAGGGTGCCCAAGAATTACCAACAGAGAACCAACTGATAGTTGAGAAGCTTGGAGGGTTACGACCCCGCTCAGATACAATACGAATTGACAAAGAACTGATTGCCAATTGGAAAGCTATTTATCCAAATAAGAAAATCGAAAAAATAAGCATTCAATCTTCAAGCAAGAAATCGGCAAGCTGTAAGTTTGAACCAATCAAGGATGCGCACTATCACGGCAAAGGCTTAATTCAGATACCAGAAAAAATTCAACGGTCCATAAATGTTGCTAGGGGTGGACTTGTATTGATTAAACCTGTAATTAGTGAGGACTAGTAATGACAAAGAAAAAAATTAGTTATGAATTAGAAACCGAAACGCAAGCTGATAACAAAATAGTAATTTCATCAAACCCACAAGAGGAAACCAAGACCTCTCACGAGAAAACTTTGACTATAAATGATAGTTTGGCAGAAATACGCAAACTTGAAGGTGTAATTGGCTATATATTTAGGAGCGAAGGAGCAGCAACCATAGACCTCAATGAACCGGACAAAATCATTGAATATGCTAAGTTATCAACGGAACTGCTAGATTGTAAAGAAGTAATCGAGCAACAATTTGACGTCGGCTCTGTTGAATGTATAATTGCTGAAGGAAAAAACACAAAAGTGCTTTGTATTGCAAAAGGCATAAATCGAATCAGCGTTTTCATGACAAATACATCAGACTACCATGATGTTATGAAAAAACTTGCGCAAGCCCAAACGTTATACCTTACAAAATAAGTCCACCCCCCAGTTAATTTTCTTTTTTCAAAGTTTTCACAATTGAGCGTTTGTAACAAGTCAGCACGTTGAAGCACGCAAAGAATAATGTTCACAGATCAACAAAATGATCAGTTAGCGGTTAAAACAATTAGTAAACTTCTATCATGTGAAAAATTTCCTATTTTCTTCAAACAATGAATTCCAGCATGGTAAAATCGCTTTTTTATGTCGTTCTGTCTCGCAAGCCTGCTTCAAATTAGCCTCAAGGAGTAGAGCCCACGCTTTTTCAAACGGTACAGCGGAGAAAATTGAGAGAACAACGACGCTTAGCTTTTATGTCTTCCTTTGAGAGACCTAAGACCGAATAGCATGTTGATTATTGTTTCTTGATCATCTCACTGCTCAAGTTCTCTGAAAATATAAAAAACGTATTAAAAATTTGTGATACAAGTAGGAAAAGTAAGCATAGTAAAGCTATGGATTCGTTAAACTCGTTTTGAAGTGTTTCCTGTCTGGAGGAATCATAGTTAAAATAAGGTCTCGAACAAAGCTTCCATCAGTTCCAGGGCCAGAATACTTTGACGCTGGATGCATGAATGTTACGAAGGCGTCAAACCAATTCTGTTCAAGCTCGGTTTTTAGCCCAGTGGGTGTTACGTAACTAAAAGCTTTGGTCTTCACCTCTCCATGCCCCTCAAACGTTAGGCATCCTGGAGGCAAAACATATTTGGGCGGGAGAAGCGGAATTGGCACTGTCCAGCCAGCGAACAAAGTGTTGCCGTAAACTCGCACTTGAAGCTTATCTTTCGAAACATATTGGTAGTTTTTCTCAAATGGTGTACCCGCGTATGCTGCTCTTCTAAAGGCTACGCCCCTTGGATTATCTCCCAAACCACCACAAACCACGAAGCGGTAACCCTCCGGTGTCTCTAGCCATAAATGAACCTCCAATACGTCTGCTGCCCCAAGAGATGATTGCTTCTCTATGTGATGGACAAAGAATAACAAATCAGGCAAACCAAAATCATCTGGCGGGTGTATGACCGCTGATGCGCCAGTAGCATACATTACGTTAAGGTCCTTGGCAAGATCCTTGACCTGATGTTTTTTAGCGTTGACTATTTTGTTCAAAATATCTTTTTCAGTTATCACACCTGGCGGTTTTTTGTCTAAAACAATAACCTGAGGGTGCATGAGTGGGTTTTTAAAGAAAGGAAAATGCATCGGTCCAGTCGGTCCAGTTATTGATTCAAGGGTGACTGCTGACACTGATTGAGAGGTTTTCCAAATATTATCGAGAGTTTTTCCGATTTCTTCAATATATTGCAAGTCACACGTGTAAAAATGTGGTGTTAATACATTTTGATGCTTGGAATTGGCCTCAGATTGAAAGAGGTGTTTCCTATCAACGAGAGTTACACCCACATAGTTTGACGAGACATGTCTAACATTGGCAATTTTTGACAGCTGCTCTGCAACCTTTAAGTTCTCCCTAACTATTGGCGCCATAACCCTAACAGAAACCCCTCTGTTAGCAACCTTCTCTAAGATTTCCTTTTTATTCCATAATTCAATGATACCTTGCGCAGACGTAGCGGCAACTATTTCTTCTTTCGCTGACTTTAATTTTTCGTTATACTCTCTTTCGCCTGTCTCTTGGTCAGTAATTTCGATTGTTTTCCCCGCCACTTGGTGGGTTTCAAGCTCAACGATCCTTCTCTGAATGTCCACTGAATTATGCCATAATTCTTCAAAAATTGCAGCAAACCCGCTCACAATCGTCTTACAGTCTGTCCAAAGACAAGAATCGTCTTGCTCAACCTTTGATATGTCTGTCAGGGGGTTGATAAAGAACAAGATTTCCTCGTTATCCCTTATAACCATCCGCGGAAAAGCCTTTAAACCTAGAAAAGGGTTTCTTCCTTGAAAATTAACGTTAGCTTTCGTTAGTTCTTTGAGAAATCTTCTGATTGCATCAACGTTCTGCGGATTTAATTCCGTTAGAAACCTAAATTGAGCCTTCTCTTTTGAAGCATCGACCGCAGAGCCATCCAATAGCCCTAGTTGATCAGCCTGTGCCAGTCCCGATACTGTTGTCACGGTTAGCACTTGGTTGTTAGCTTGTTGTATCATCTGTTTAATTCTTGCATAAATTCTGCTTCTGCCCTCAAGAACCATAAACTTTGGTGTATTATCCTCTGTGTTTACTATGATAGATTGCCAATCAGATAGAATTTCATCTTTCGTGCTTTGGAACCGCTGTGCCTCCTCGATCTTTGACTTCACAAAAAAGTCCAATACTTTTTCAAATGGCATGGCGCTAAAACGAGCAGGATGTTCAAGTGTGACGCTTACAATGCCTTTGCTCTGTAGGTTCTTAAGGCACGGGTACAGGAACTGTTTGCTTATTTTAAGTGATTTGGATATTTCTCTGCCTTTCTGCAGTCCTTTCTTCGAAAGGAAGACGTAGATTTTAGCGTCTGTTTCACTAAATCCGAGGCTTATTAGAGTTTTAAGCACTCGTTCTTGACTCAACTAACCTTCTCCCCTAGGCTTTGCCCATAATAGTCGTCTGAGAAACAGACTGACTACATCTTATTAGAACTGGACTATTAACCTTATTGCGGAAACAGGAAGTTGAAAAAAATGAGAAAA
>Ga0316624_10000490_pt1 | contig 13407 bp, 8 predicted proteins | sample OWC_Aug_N3_C1_D5_FD_207657 | JGI IMG/M metagenome (GOLD analysis project Ga0316624, IMG submission 207657) | Wetland soil microbial communities from Old Woman Creek delta, Ohio, United States - OWC_Aug_N3_C1_D5_A | ecosystem: Environmental > Terrestrial > Soil > Wetlands | place: USA: Ohio... | reverse complement strand
ACCGGGCACTCGGGGATCTGGATCGCGTGGGCGCTCTCCAAGACGGGCGGCAAGCTCATCACCATCGATATCGATGAGGGCCGATACCGCGAGGCCTTGAAGAACTTCCAGGAGGCTGGCCTGAGCGGCTATATCGACGCGAGGCGGGCCGACGCGCACGATCTCGTGCCGCGGCTGGAGGGACCATTCGATTTCGTCTTCATCGACGCGGACAAGGACTGGTACACGAACTATGCCAAGGCGGTCATCCCCAAGCTCCGCGTCGGCGGCTGCCTGACGGCGCACAACGTTTCGGCCAGAGGCTGGCGATCGATGGCGGGTGGCTTCTACGAGTACATCACGAGCCAGCCGTTCCTCGAGACGAGCGTGACGCCGGGCGGTGTCTCCATCAGCTACAAGCGGCGGGAGCGGTAGCGAGCTTGGGCCTGGGGCTTGGGGCTCGGGACTTGGGGCTTGGGGCCGCTTGAGGACAGGGCTGAAGCCCTGTCCCACGGCTGGTGGGACTCTGAGCTCCAAGGGGAAGAGGGGGACGACGCTCAGGCTCCGGGCGTCGGGCAACCTGCAGTTGTGGAGCAGGGCTGAAGCCCTGTCCCACGGCTGGTGGGACTCTGAGCTCCAAGGGGAAGAGGGCGACGACGCTCAGGCTCCGGGCGTCGGGCAACCTGCAGTTGTGGAGCAGGGCTTCCAGCCCTGCTCTCAGGGCAATGGCTTCTGTGGAGCCGGGGGCGGCGTGCGGTCACGCCGCCCCACAAGAAAGGTGCGACCTCAGAAATCCACGCGCATGGTCAACTGCACGACCCGCGATCCGACCGCTGTGCCCGAGATGCGGCCGAACGTCGTGCTGTTGACGCTGTAATCGCCGGCGTAGAAGGAGACCGAGTTGAAGGCGTTGAACGCCTCGATGCGGAACTCGAGGCGTGAGCGCCCGACCAGGTTGAACCGCTTGGCGAGCGACGCGTCGACCGTCCACACATTCGGCGCGTCGAAGGCCAGGATCGGCAGCGTTCCGACGTTCCCGGCGGTCGGGTTGAAGAAGATCTGGCCGTCGAAACCGGCGGTGTTGTTGAGGTTGTCGGCGCCCACCGCCCGGCCGGTCGAGGCAATCACCTTCGGATCGATCCAGTAGATGTTGCCGTCGGCGGGCTTGAAGACGCCGGTCATGGCCTTGATCTGGTCGACCGAGAGCGAGGTCACGGCCGTGCTGTTCCCCGACCGGTTGGCCCGGTTGAAGGTGCCGCGCGCCGAGTAGATCATGACCGGCGACCCGGACTGCCAGTGGATGACGCCACTCAGCTGCCAGCCGCCGGCGATGGCGTTGAGGACGCCGCCCTGGTTGAGCCAATGCCGGCCTTCGCCGAATGGCAGGTCCACAATCAGGTTCGCGTTGATGAGGTGGGTGATGTTGTAGGCCGAACGGCCCTCATCGAGCTGGGGCCGGTTGTTGTCGAGGCGCGGCTCGAAGCGGCTCTGACTCGTGCCGCCGGTGCTGTTCGCACGCGTGTGGCTGAAGGTGTAGTTCACCTGGCCCATGATGCCGTTGCGGTACTGGCGGCGCAGCTCGAGCTGGAACGCGTTGTAGTTCTGCCAGCCGTCGTTGATCATGGCCCGCGCCTCGTAGATCCCGGGGTTCGGGTAGAAGTCTTTCAGCGCGCCCGAGACGCGCTGCGTGACGTAGTAGTCGGCCAGCCCGGCGCTCTCGTTCTGCTGGATGAAGGTGATCACATTCGAGTTCGTCAGCAGGCCGTATTGCGGCAGCACCGTGAGCGGCACGCTGCCCGCAATGGCGGGATTGTAGCGCGGGTCGAAGGTCTTGGTCGCCGCCTGGGCCAGGTACCCGTTGCTCCGTGCGCGCAGGAAGTCGTCCTGGAAGGCCTGATTCACCTGGATCTGGTTGTAGTCGATGCCTCGCCAGATGCCGCGCCCGAACATCCCCACGTAGCGAGCCTCGGCCGCGAACCACCACGGCAGCTCGCGCGACACCCCGATGCTCACCTGGTGCACTTTCGGCTGCTGGATGTCCGGGTTGATGATGGCCATCGGGGCGGTCGGGCTGAGCGCCATCTGGTCGGGGAGCGTCCGCACCGACTTGAAGTCCGGCGTCGGGATCTGCGGGACGCCGGCGTTGTAGTTCGCGTACAACCTCGACAGGGCGGTGTTCGTGGCCAGCCCCGCGTTGCCGCCGAGGATGTTGGTCGCCACCGTGACGCCTTCCTCGTTGACGAAGCTCAGCGAGTAACCGCCGCGCACCGAGGTCCGGCCGTCCTTGAACACGTCCCAGGCGAAGCCGACCGTCGGACCGAAGTTGTTGCGATCGGGCTTGCTCAACCCGCCGTTGACGAAGGTGATGGTCGCGTTCGGATCCCGCAGCACCTGCTCGAAGCTCTGGTTGTTCAGCACCGGGAGGAAGCCCAGGTTGGCGTCCTCGCTCACCGGGCTGTAGTACTCCCACTTGAGCCCGTAGCGCAGCGTGAAGCTCGGCTTGAGCCGCCAGCTGTCCTGGATGAACGCCGCGATGTTGTTCAGCGTGTAGTTGCGGTTGTTCGGAATGCCCGGCTTGTAGCCCGAGGTCTGATCCTGCACCTGGAAGGTGCGGTTCATTTGCTGGATGGTGCCGGTGAGCAGCGACAGCATCGTGTTCGCGTTGTTCAAATCGGCGGCGCTGATGCCGCCCGGGAACATGCCGGAGTTGAGCTGCGCGCCGGTGGGCGCCGCCGCGCTGAACCCCCACCCGATCGTCGGCACCGTGCCTTCGTAGTTGTAGGGGTTGACGTGGATCTTCTGCCAGTTCACGCCCATCTGGAACGCGTGGTCGCCCCACATCAGCGACGCGTTGTCGTTGAGCTGGTAGGTGTTCGTGTAGCGGCCCTGCGGGAAGAAGTTGATCTCCGGGTCCAGCAGCGTGAGCGGCAGGGTCGCCGTCTGTCCGGCGAACCGGTAGTCCGTCCGGTTCGCGCCCTCGACCACCTCGAAGCGGACGGGCGCCAGGTTCGCCCCCGCGCGCACCTCGTTCTGCATGCGTGAGGACACCAGCCATCGCCAGGCCCCGACGAAGCGCTTCACCGGCGAACTGGTGAAGGCCAGCGGCCGCTGGTCTGGACCGCTGATGAAGTCGAGATCCGGGCGATCGTCGATCTCCTTGAAGTAGGTGACGACGCCCTCGAAGTGGTGGCTCGGGTTGGCCTCGAAGTCCACGCGCCCGCCGAAGTAGTTGCGGCTCGTCTGGCGCCGCTGGTTCCAGCGGTACCCCGCCGTGTTCAGCTTGTCGCCGCGATCGGTATTGTTCACGTGCGTGGAGTCGGGGATCTGCGAGAAGACGTCCTGCTGCATCTTCGGGTCGAGCGTCCCCCCGACCGCGTTGACGATGTTGAGCGCGTGCACCTGGCGGTCCTGGGTGCCGATGTAGCGCCAGACGCCCTGGAACAGGTCCGGCGTCGCGGCGATGGTGTTGTTCTGCGCGCCGGCCTGCCGACGCCTGAACCCCTCGTAGTAGCCGAAGAAGAACACGCGGTCCTTCAGGATCGGCCCGCCGAGGCGCCCGCCGAACTGGTTCTGCTTCAGGAGCGCCTTCGGTACGTGCGACTTGTTCTGGAAGAACCCGTTGGCGGCCAGCGCGTTGTCGCGGTTCTGCCAGAACCCGCTCCCCAGGAACCGGTTCGAGCCCGACGGCGTCACCATCCGCACCGCCGTCGCGCCGCCGGCGGCGTCCGCCCCCTGCACAGCGGTCGTCATGGTGATCTCGGCGACGTTGTCAGAGGTGGGCCGGTTCGGCAGGAAGTCCAGCGAGTTGGTCCGGATGAAGTTGTCCTGGATGTTGATGCCGTCCTGCGTCACCTGGGTCCAGGTGGCGCGGCCGCCGCTCACGCCCGTGTTCATGCGCGTCGCGACGCCCGGCACCCCCGCCTGCAGCCGGAGCAGGTTCGTCATGTCGCGGTTGACGATCGGCAGCTGGAGCACCTGCTGCTGCGCGACCGTGCGGGTGACCTCGGGGGTGGTCGTCTGCACGAGCGGGCTGCCCGCCGTCACGGTCACCGTCTCGGCCACGCCTCCGACCTGGAGCCTGGCCGTCACGGAGGTCTCCTGCCCGACGTTGACGATGATCTCGGGGAAGGTCGCCGTCGTGAACCCCGGCATCTCGATGACGACCTTGTAGGTCCCCGGCTGGAGCTGCGGGAACAGGAACGCGCCGGTCGGGCCGCTGACGTTGGTCTGCGCCTGGTTGGTCTGCACGTTGGTCGCCGTGACCGTGGCGCCGGGCAGCACGGCGCCCGACGAGTCGAACACGGTGCCCGCGAGGCGGCCCAACGGGTTCTGGGCCACCGCGGAGCCGTGCACCACCAGGACCAGGATGAGCGCGAACGCTATCCTGGCCGGAACGAACGCACGAGCACTCATGAGTCCTCCTCCCTCTCTCCCCTTCTCCTTGGTCCCTCAGGTCCCTGGCCGCCCTCAAACGGGCCGCCTCCGCCGACCTTCGTCCCTTGCGCACCGGCGTTGCGCACGCTGTCGACGAGCGGGGCCGGCGGAGACAGCTGCCGCTGGCCGAGAGCGTCCGCAACGCCGAGGGTTCGAAGGGCGGGGGGCCGGGCAGTGCCCGGTCCTGATCGATGCGCTGATTGTAAGAATTGGGCTGGAAATGTCAACTCAAAGTCGCCAGTAGTCGGTGGCCAGTGGTCGGTGGCCGGTGGTCAGTGGGCGGTGGTCAGTGGCCAGAGGCCGGTGGTCAGTGGCCAGTGGTTCAGTGGCCGGCGGCCAGTGAGTGGGCTATGCTGGGCTCTTCCGGCCTTCGCCCGGCCGGCCTGCGAGGTGGCCTATCAGCCGTCGATTCAAGGTGGTCCTCGCCTTCGCGCTCGTCTACGTCTTCTGGGGGTCGACGTACCTCGGGATCCGCGTCGCCGTCGAGCGGATCCCTCCGATCCTGATGGCGGGCACGCGCTTCTTCATCGCCGGAACTCTGATGCTCGCCTGCTGTGCGCTGATCGGCCGCCGGGTCGCGGTCACGCGCGAACAGTTCTGGAAGCTGGCCCTAGTTGGCCTCATGCTGCTGTCGATTTCCAACGCCGTCCTCGCGTGGGCGGAGCTCTACGTGCCGAGCGGGCTGGCGGCTCTCATCATCGCCATCTCGCCGATCTGGTTCCTGCTGATCGACCGGTACCTCGTGCCGAGCGGTGATCGGATCGGGGGCAGGGGGCTGACGGGCATCGCGCTGGGCGTCGCGGGCATGGTCGTCCTGCTCTGGCCCCGTCTGACGGCGACCCATCCACTCGGCTGGAAAGAGCTGGTGGCTGCGATCAGCCTGCTCGGATCCTCGTTCTGCTGGTCGCTGGGCTCCGTCATCGCCCGGCACTGGCGACTCGACATCTACCCGCTGGTCGGCAGCGGGTGGCAGATGACCATCGCCGGCTGCATCAACCTGGCACTGGGGTTCACGCTCGGCGAGCACCGCGCGGCCAGGTGGGACGCTCCCGGCGTGACCGCTGTTCTCTACCTGGTGGTGTTCGGATCGTGGGTCGGCTACTCCGCCTACCTCTGGCTCCTGCGGCACGTGCCGACCTCCAAGGTGGCCACCTATGCCTACGTGAACCCGGTCGTGGCGGTGCTTCTCGGCTGGCTTTTCCTCGGCGAGCCAATCGACTTCTACATGGTTCTCGGGACGGCGATCATCGTCCCCGCCGTGGCGCTGTTGACGGGGGCCACGTCCGAGAGACCGACAGGGAAAGAAGCCGTGCGGGGCTGAGGCACCGGGCCTCGGGGCCCGGCAGCGGCGAGAGGCAGGCCCGGCCCTCTTCGGTTACACTGAACCCCGCGGGCGCCCGGCCCGTCATATAGAAGCTGGGGGCCTCCTCATGACTGACACGGCTTCGCACAACGCCCAGGAGCCGAGCTTCTTCAAGACTCTCGGTGACGATTTCCGCCAGACGTGGTCCGAGCTGCATCGGACGGGCCTGAAGGCGTCGATCGGGCGGACGTTTGCCGATCTCCAGGCGTTCTACCTCTCGACGGAGCACAAGGATCGGCTGGCCGGGATGGGGAGGGGCAAGCGCTGGCTCTACCTCACGCTCTGGCTGTTGAAGAGCCTGTTCCTGAAGCTCACGCCCACACGGCGGGTCCTGCTCGTCCTCGCTTTCGTGTTCCTGTCAACGGGGCTCGGCTGGGTCTCGTACGGGGAGAACGTCCGCGTCGACATCCGCCTGCCGTCGGTCGGGATCCTGCTGTTGATCGTGATCCTGATGCTGGAGCTCAAGGACAAGCTCCTGGCCCACGAAGAGCTCGAGGCCGGCCGCGCCGTCCAGCACGCCCTGATGCCGGACCGGAGCCCCGACGTACCCGGCTGGGACGTGTGGTTGTACACGCAGTCGGCCAACGAGGTCGGCGGCGACCTGGTGGACTACCTGCGGCTCGACGCGAACCGCGTGGGGATCACGCTCGGCGATGTCGCCGGCAAGGGGCTGCCGGCGGCGCTGCTGATGGCCAAGCTGCAGGCCACGCTGCGTGCCCTCACGACCGAGGTCGACTCGCTGGCCGAGCTGGGCAGCCGGGTCAACAGGATTCTTCACCGCGACGGACTGCCCAACCGGTTCGCCACGCTGGTCTACCTCGAGGTCAGCTCGGACTCGGGGCGCGTGCGGGTGCTGAACGCCGGCCACATGCCGCCCATTCTCCTGCGGGGCGCCGGTCTCGCGGAGATGCCGCGCGGGTCCTTCGCGCTGGGCCTGCTGAAGGACGTGACCTTCGCCGAGCAGCAGGCCGAGCTGGGCCCGGGCGACCTGTTGATCGCCTATTCCGACGGGCTGACCGAGGCCATGAACGCCTCCGGGGACTTCTTCGGAGAGGAGCGGCTGCGCGCGCTCGTCCCCTCGCTCGCCCGCGACCCGTCGGCGCAGGTCGGCGACCGACTCCTGGCTGCGGTCGAAGCATTCGTCGGCGATGCCCCGCGGCACGACGATTTGTCGCTGGTGGTGCTGAAACGGCGGCCATAGGCCAGCTGTCAGCTAGCTGTCAGCTCCGTGGAGCGAGCGCAGCGGATGCACTATCCACTGCCCACTGCCCACCGCCCACTTCGTCGTGCCAGCTGCCCGCTGCCAGCTACTCCCTCTCGCGGCCAAGGTCCGTGCCATCGTCTCGCCTTCTTTGCACGCTGAGAGGCCGATCGAAATTCTCCGTGCACGCGGTTGACTGGCCGACCGCGCGCCCCTAGCGTGATCGGGACTTGCTTCAATGCTGGAGCGCACGGATATGACGCTGGTGCAAACGCTGCTCTGGGGCGCGCTCGGAGGCACGCTGCCGGACGTGATCCGGCTGGTCAGGCAACGCCACAACGCAGGGCTCCCGGCGTACCTGACGAGAGCGAACTTCTATGTCGGGCTGGCGCTGGCGATGGTGCTCGGCGCAGCCGCCGCGACCCTGCTCCACGCCGGCTCGGTCGCCGAGGCGCTCGCCTACGGGTTCGGCGCGCCGGAGCTGCTGACCAGGCTCCTCTCCAGGACGGGAACCGGGGCCGCGGGCGGAGGCATCACCCCGTTGCGGACGCTCGGCGAGTGGTGGGCGTCGTAGGAAACGGTCGGGGGACCGCGCCGGTCTATAATGGTGCGGGCCCTGTCTCGAACATCTCATCCGACTGAGGAGCGTGATGCGATCCGACGCATTCGTCTTCTTCGGCGCAACGGGCGATCTCGCCTACAAGAAGATCTTCCCCGCCCTCCAGCGCATGATCCGCCTCGGGCGCCTCACCGTGCCCGTGATCGGGGTGGCCAAGGCGGGATGGGATCTTGCCCGGCTGCGCGAACGGGCGCGCGACAGCCTCGAGAAGCACGGCGGGATCGATGCGGACGCGTTCGCGACGCTGTCGTCGCTGCTCCGCTACGTCGACGGGGACTACGCCGACGCGGCCACCTTCGAGGCCCTCCGCAGGGAGCTGGGCTCCGCCGAGCACCCGACCCACTATCTCGCCATCCCGCCTCACGCGTTCGGGCTGGTGGTCGAACAGCTCGCCCGATCGGGCTGCGCACAGGGAGCGCGCGTCGTGGTCGAGAAGCCGTTCGGACGCGACCTGGCCTCGGCGCAGGAGCTCAACCGGATCCTGCACTCGGTCTTCGACGAGCACGACCTCTTCCGGATCGATCACTATCTCGGCAAGAACGCGGTGCAGAACCTCGCGTTCTTCCGCTTCGCCAACTCCTTCCTCGAGCCCATCTGGAACCGGAACTTCGTCGAGTCGGTGCAGATCACGATGGCCGAGAACTTCGGCGTCGAGGGCCGCGGCGCCTTCTACGAGGAGGCCGGGGCCATTCGCGACGTTGTCCAGAACCACCTCCTCCAGGTGCTGGCGAACGTCGCCATGGAGCCGCCGCCGCGCAGCGGCGACAACGAAATCTTCCGCGACGAGAAGGTGAAGGTGCTCAAGGCCATTCCGCCCCTGGCGCCTGCAGACGTGGTCCGCGGCCAGTTTCGCGGGTACCGGGACGAGGCGGGCGTCTCGAAGGTGTCCTCCGTGGAGACCTTCGCCGCGTTGCGGCTGCACGTCCAGTCGTGGCGATGGCAGGGAGTGCCTTTCTACATCCGGGCCGGCAAGTGCCTGCCGGTGACCTGCACGGAGGTCTTCGTGAAGCTGCGGCAGCCGCCGCCCGTCTACGTGGACGCGCCGCCGCCGAACTACTTCCGTTTCCGGCTGGGACCGGAGGTGACGCTCGCCGTCGGCGCGACGGTCAAGCGGGCGGGCGAAGCGCTTGCCGGCGAGCGGGTTGAGCTGCTGCTCAGCCACGAGCCCGCGCCCGAGGATCTCGATCCGTACGAGCAGCTTCTCAGCGACGCGATCGACGGCGAACCGTCCCGCTTTGCCCGCGAGGACTATGTCGAGGAAGCGTGGCGGATTGTCGATCCGGTGTTGAAGGCGGAGACACCCGTGTGCGAGTACGAGCCGGGCACATGGGGACCGCGTGAGGCCGACCGGGTCGTGTCCCCGGACCGGTGGCACGACCCGTGCAGCCCGGAGTGAGGTCGGGGACCGAAGCCATGGAGGAGCGCCGGCCTGAGATCTGGGTCATCCGCCACGGTGAAACGGACTGGAGCCGCGAAGGGCGGCACACCGGCCGCACGGATGTCGAACTCACCACCAACGGCGAGCGCCAGTCGCTGGCAATCGGGCGGCGCCTTGGCGGACGTGGGTTCGCCCTGGTGCTCTCGAGCTCGCTGCGCCGCGCCCGGGACACCTGCCGGCTTGCCGGGTACGGCGGCGCCGCAGAAGTGACCGACCTTCTTCGCGAGTGGGACTACGGCGCCTACGAAGGGCGGACGACCGCCGAGATCCAGCACGAGGCGCCAGGATGGACCATCTGGACCGGCGACCTGCCCGGAGGCGAAACCGCTGAGGAGGTCGGCGATCGCGCCGACCGGGTGATCGAGCGGGCAGTCTCCGAGGCGGGTGACTCGGCGCTCTTCGGGCACGGGCACCTGATGCGGGTCCTCGCCGCGCGGTGGCTCGGCCTGTCACCCCGCGCGGGCCGGCTCTTCGCGCTCGACACGGCCTCGATCGGCGTGCTGGGCTACGAGCACGACGCGCGCGTCATCCGGGCGTGGAATCTCACGGTCGATGGCGACAGCGGGGCCGGATTGTCGAATTGAGGACCGACGCCGGCGGCGAGGGAGGGAAAACGCCTCCGGGGCCCGAAGCGGAGGATCCGCCCCGTGCCCCGGAGGATCGGCGGAAGAGCGCCTAGCGCCAGCGGTAGCGCAGGCCGCCCCAGAACTGGTAATTGTTCGAGATGTCGCCCAGCTCGTCCAGGAACAGCCGTCCCTCGATATTGAAGAACAGGCGGTTCTTCTTCTGGCCGCGCCAGACCTCCTGACCCCAGTTGAGGAGCAGCGTGGGCGCGATCGTGCCGCTGTGGGTGAAGTCCCACACCCCGATGCCCGTGCCGATGAAGCCCTTCTCGTAGACCCGGTTCAGCTCGAGCTCGGCGAACGCGCTGGTGTTGCTGCCCTTGTCGAGGTTGATCGCCACGCCGAAGGCCGGGGCCACCTCGAACACGTCGCTGACCTTGATGGGGATGCCGGCCTTGAGCCCGATCAGCGGCGCGCAGTAGCCGTACAACGGAACCTCGCCGTCCACCGGCGCCGCGTCGGGCACTTCACGCACACGCCTCTCCTTGCCGACGTACCCACCGAAGAAGAAGCCGATCTTCTCCTCGGGAATGATCGTGAAGGTCGCCTCGCAGCTCGCGCCCGGCGCCTTCGCGTTCGCCGCTTCGACCTTGCTGCGCACCGTGTAGGTTCCGGCCGCGAGCTTCTTGATCGTCACGGTTCCCTGGAACGGCGGGCCCAGCGTCGCCGCCGACTGCGTCTGGTTCTGGTAGGTGAAAGGCACGACCTTGCCGGCCGGATCGACGATCTCGAAGGTCATCGCCTTCGCGTTCCGGCAGCCCGAGCCGTCAACCGTGATCTCCCAGCCCGCCTTGCCCTTGACCGCCGAGGCCGTCAGCGCGCAGGTCGCGGGCGGCGGCGGTGGCGGTGGCGGCGGCGGGGCCGGGCACGCCTCGAGTGTCAGTGGCTGCGTGTTGCAGATCGGCACTTCGCGGTCGTACTGGTCGAAGGCCTTGAAGGTATAGCGGCCGGGCTGGAGCGCCCCGCTGTAGCTGAAGCCCTGGCCGGGCACCAGATCCGTCACCTTCGAGCCGTCGCGCGACATCTCGACGCGCGTGATCTGGTTGCCGGAGATCGAGGCGCCGGTCGCCCGCGCCGTCATCGTCTTCTTCGCGCAATCGCGCTCGACGGCCACGGTCACGCACTCGGGCAGCGGCTTCTCGGTAACCTTCGACAGCGAGAAGTTCATGCACGTCTTCGGCAGGACGAAGGTGTAGATCTTGTACCCCTCCTCGAGCGTGATCTCCCAGGCCGGGAAAGGCTTCTTGCCGGACCAGCGGACGTTGCGCAGAAGGTGCGGCTTGCGGTTGCGCGGGTCGCGGCTCGCCATCCACACCATGGTGTCGCCGACCGGGTAGGTGGTGTCCTTGATGGTGTCCGGCGTCCCGTCCGCGATGGCCTGGAGGAACTTGTCGGCCAGGCTGTCCATGCCCGCTTCCGCAAAAATCGCGCGGGTGTCCTTCTGAATCGCGGGCCGGGCAAACAACCTCTTGAGGCCTTTCAGATCCCTGAGAGGGCCACTGAAGCTCGCCGGGCCGCCGAGCCGGGTCGCATTGTGGCTCTCCTGGGCGCTCGCGACGACGGTGGTCGTCAGCGCGAACACGCCCACCAGCAATGCGATCAGGACTGCCCGGGTGGCGGACAATCGACTGGCCGCCCGGATGCTTGCTGCAGGATTCATAAGGTTGCGCCTTTCTCCTTGTAGGGACATTGGGGTGGAGAACATGCGACATAACGATACCACAAGCCAGCGCAACCGTGGCAAGCCGGACGGGGGGCGCCTGTCTGCGTCCGAAGGCCCGTTTTCCGCACAGTCATCGTGCACCAGGACCCCACCTCTCAAGCTTCACGGCCCTCTCCGGGGCGCGGCCGGGCAACCGACGCTGATATCCTTGTCCGCAGTCCCGCGACCGGGGAGTCGCCCACCGCGGGCAAGCCGAGATTCGTTCTTTCTTCGCCACCAGCGGAAGGAGGCTCATGGCAGGCGGGTCGATCGTGATCGGCGTGGCCGGCGGGTCGGGCTCGGGCAAGACGACGGTGGTGAGCCGGATCGTCGAGAGCCTCGGCAGTGGCCAGGTGACCGTGCTCGAGCACGATCGCTACTACCGTGACCGAAGCGACCTGCGCCTCGAGGAGCGCGCTGCCCTCAACTACGACCATCCGGACTCGCTCGAAACCGACCTGATGGTCCGGCACCTCGTCGAGCTCCGGGCCGGGCGGCCGGTGGACGTCCCGGTGTACGACTTCACACGCTACACGCGCGCACCCGTCACCGAGCCGGCCCTCCCCCGCACGGCGATCATCGTCGAGGGCATCCTCATCTTCACCGACGCCGCCCTGCGCCAGCTCATGGACGTGAAGGTCTTCGTCGATACCGACGCCGACACGCGCTTCATCCGGCGCCTGCAGCGGGACGTGGCCGAGCGGGGCCGCACGATGCAGTCGGTCATCGACCAGTACCTGAACACCGTCAAGCCCATGCACCTCGAGTTCGTGGAGCCGAGCAAGCGCTACGCGGACATCATCATCCCGCAGGGCGGGTACAACGTCGTGGCAATCGACATGCTGCTGACGCTCATCCGGAGCCTGACGTCAAGACAGTGGGCAGTGGGCAGTGGATAGTGGGCAGTCTGTCCGCTTCGCTCGCTGGCCCTCCGCACTTGCCCCACTTGCCCCACCTGCCCCACCTGCCCTACCTATCCCCTCAAGGCCGCGTGTCGGGCTCGGCCTGCCACGGGGGCAGCAGCTTCACCAGCACCGCCAGGATCACGAACGGCAGGATCATCAGGAGAACGGCCGGCAGCAGGCCCTCGCGGGTGACGAAGTCCAGCTTGTAGGTCGTGTAGCCCAGGTAACTCTTCGAGAAGAGCTGCCCGCCGATCACCACGTTCCACCGCATCGCGAAGATCCCGATCAGGGTGAGGCAGCCGGCCGCGGCGTAGATCCGCTTGCGGATCTGCTCGCCGAACCGCGCCACCTGGACGAGCGCCAGCATCGCGATCGGAAGAACGGTCCCGAGGAGGATCTGGATGATCACCTGGGAGGTGTAGAGCCTGGTGCGGACCATGAAGTCCAGCGTCTTGAACGACTCGTCCGATTCGTAGATCCGATGAATCAGGTCGAGCATCTCGAGCGAGAAGTCGATCACGAATGCGTAGAACAGGTAGCTGGCCACCGTGTCGAGGCAGCGCATGTCGATCTTCTCGCCTCGCCACCAGGTCACCACCATGTAAACGAGCATCACCGCCGCGATGCCCGACACCATCGCCGAGAACAGGAAGACAATGGGCATCAGCGGCGTGGACCACCAGGGGTTGGCCTTGACGGACCCGAAGATGAACCCGACGTACCCGTGCAGGAGAAACGCCGACGGGATCCCGATGATGGTGAGGGCCCTGCCCGTCCGCTCGTCGATGGCGAGCGCCCGCTCGCCGATGTTGTCGGAGCCGAGTGCCATGACGCGATAGAGCAGGGCCTTCAGCCCCCTCGACTTCTTCCACGTGAGGACGATGTCCCTGCGGTAGTCGAGCCAGATCTCGAGCACCAGGACCACCATCAAATACCACAGGTAGACGAACCCGAACATCGCCATGGCGGAGGAGGTGTGCGGCGTCAGGTACATCTCCAGCGATCGCTCGGGGTGCCCCAGGTGCAGCTGCAGGGGCAGGGGCGCGACCAGCAGGAACGCGAGGGCCGTCAGCAGGGCCAGGCGGTAGGTCGGCTTGACGGCCTGGACGTTGAACACGCGCTCGAGGGACGCCAGGATGAATG
>Ga0316624_10000489_pt1 | contig 13410 bp, 11 predicted proteins | sample OWC_Aug_N3_C1_D5_FD_207657 | JGI IMG/M metagenome (GOLD analysis project Ga0316624, IMG submission 207657) | Wetland soil microbial communities from Old Woman Creek delta, Ohio, United States - OWC_Aug_N3_C1_D5_A | ecosystem: Environmental > Terrestrial > Soil > Wetlands | place: USA: Ohio... | reverse complement strand
TTTTCAGGGGAGGGATTAGGAAGGGGCCTACAGCGCCTCGACCTGCACCACGCCGGGTACCGCCTTGATGGCGCCGGCGATCTGCGGAGAAACCTTGAAGCGGCCGGGCAGTTTCACTTCCACCTCGGTGCCCTGCTTGAGCATCAGCACCACGCTCACCTCGCCGTCGCCGTTGGCGGCGCGCGGGGCCGGCTCCAGCCGTTTGGCCACCGCCTCGATCGGCTTGTCGTCGCGCAGGAACACGCGCAGGCCCTTGTGCAAATTGGCGGCGGCGGCATCGAGCGGCTCGGCCGACTGGATGCGCGCGCGCACGTCGTCGCCCTGCACTTCCGCCGACAGGAACAGCAGCACCGCATTGCCCGGCTCAAGCAGATCGCGGTGCTCGGCGAGGCCTTCCGAGAAGATCACCGCCTCGTAGGCGCCGGTCGGATCGGACAGCCCGATGATGCCCATCTTGCTGCCGGTGCGGGTGCGGCGCTCCTGGCGCGACACCACGGTGCCCGCCACCTTGCCCGCGGTTGCGCCGGCCTTCACCGCACGCGCGAATTCGGCCCAGGGCTGCACGCGCAGTTTCTTCAGCACAGCCGCGTAGTCATCGAGCGGATGGCCGGACAGGAAGAAGCCGACCGCGTCGTATTCGCGCTTCAACCGCTCGGCCGGCAGCCAGGGCTCGACATTGGGCAGCTTGATGGGCTCGCGCTGGCCGCCGCCGCCGAACAATTCGTTTTGCCCGACCGCTGCAGCGTCGTGCGCATGTTGCGCGCGCGCGAGCACCGCATCCATGGCGGGGAAGACGCGGGCGCGGTTCTTCTCGAACGCGTCGAAGGCGCCGGCGGCGGCGAGCGACTCCAGCACGCGCTTGTTGATGGCGCGCGGGTTGATGCGGTCGGCGAAGTCGGCGAGATCGGCAAACTTGCGCGCCTCGCGCGCGGCGATGATCGCTTCCACCGCCTGCCGGCCGACGCCCTTGAGCGCGGCCAGTGCGTAGATGATGGTGTTGCCGTCCACCTCGAACTCGACGCTCGAGCGGTTGATCGAGGGCGGATCGACGCGCAGGCCGAGACGTTCGGCCTCGGCGCGGAATTCGGCGAGCTTGTCGGTGTTGCCCATGTCGAGCGTCATCGACGCCGCCAGAAACTCGACCGGGAAATTCGCCTTCATATAGGCGGTCTGGTAGGCGACCAGCGCGTAGGCGGCGGCGTGGCTCTTGTTGAAGCCGTATTCGGCGAAGCGCTCGAGCAGGTCGAAGATGGCGTCGGCCTGCGGCTTGCCGATGCCGCGCTCGACGCAGCCGGAGACGAAGCGCTCGCGCTGCGCCCGCATCTCCTTCATGATCTTCTTGCCCATGGCGCGGCGCAGCAGATCGGCCTCGCCGAGCGAATAGCCGGCGAGCACCTGCGCGGCCTGCATCACCTGTTCCTGGTAGACGATGACGCCGAAGGTCTCGCGCAGGATCGGCTCGAGCTTGGGATGGATGTAGTCCGGCTTCTCCATGTCGTGCTTGCGCGCGCAGTAGGTCGGGATATTGGCCATCGGACCGGGGCGGTAGAGCGCGACCAGCGCGATGATGTCCTCGAAGCGGTCGGGCCGCATGTCGAGCAGCGCGCGCCGCATGCCGGCGCTTTCCAGTTGGAACACCCCCACAGCCTCGGCGTTTGCCAAAAGTTCGTAAGTCGGCTTGTCGTCGAGCGGGATGTTGGTGAGATCGATGTCGATACCGCGGCGTCTGACCAGCTTGCAGGCAACATCGAGCACGGTGAGCGTCTTCAGGCCGAGGAAGTCGAACTTCACCAGCCCCGCCTGCTCTACCCATTTCATGTTGAACTGGGTGACCGGCATGTCGGATTTGGGGTCGCGGTAGAGCGGCACCAGCTCGGTGAGCGGCCGGTCGCCGATGACGATGCCGGCGGCATGGGTCGAGGCGTGCCGGGTCAGCCCTTCCAGCTTCTTGGCGATGTCGAAGGCGCGCTTGACCACCGGGTCGCCGTCGCGCTCGGCCTGCAGGCGCGGCTCGTCGTCGATGGCGCGGGCGAGCGTCACCGGATTGGTCGGGTTCTGCGGCACCAGCTTGCACAGCTTGTCGACCTGGCCGTAGGGCATCTGCAGAACGCGCCCGACGTCGCGCAGCACGCCGCGCGCCTGCAGCGTGCCGAAAGTGATGATCTGCGCCACCTGGTCGCGGCCGTAGCGCTCCTGCACGTAGCGGATCACCTCGTCGCGGCGGTCCTGGCAGAAGTCGACGTCGAAGTCCGGCATCGAGACGCGCTCGGGATTGAGGAAGCGCTCGAACAGCAGGCCGAAGCGGATGGGATCGAGGTCGGTGATGGTGAGCGCGTAGGAAACGAGCGAGCCCGCGCCCGAGCCGCGGCCGGGACCGACCGGAATGCCGTGCGCCTTGGCCCATTGGATGAAGTCGGCGACGATCAGGAAGTAGCCGGGATATTTCATGCGCTCGATGACGCCGAGCTCGTAGTCGAGCCGGGCGCGGTATTCGTCGTCGGTTGCGCCTGGTGCAAGACCGGCGGTGGTGAGGCGGCGGATGAGCCCCTCCTCGGCGCGCTTGCGCAATTCGGCGGCCTCGTCGAGCGCGCTGCCCTCGCCGGCGGAAAAGCGCGGCAGGATCGGCTCATGCGTGCGCGGCCGGAAGGCGCAGCGTTGCGCGATCTCGACGGTGGAGGACAGCGCTTCGGGCAGATCGGCAAACAGCGCCACCATCTCGGCGCGCGACTTGAAGCGGTGCTCGGCGGTGAGCTGGCGGCGGTCGCTCTCGGCCAGCAGGCGGCCTTCGGCAATGCAAATGAGCGCGTCGTGCGCCTCGTAGTCGGCGGCGGTGGCGAAAAACGGCTCGTTGGTGGCGACCAGCGGCACGCCCTTGCCGTAGGCGAGATCGATCAGCAGCGGCTCGGCGCGCTTCTCGTGCGCCATGCCGTGGCGCTGCAATTCGACATAGAGGCGGTCGCCGAAGGCGGCGAGCAGCGCATCGAGCCGCGAGGCGGCGAGATGGCTCTGGCCGGCGGCGATCGCGAGATCGAGCGGGCCGCCCGGCCCGCCGGTGAGCGCGACGAGGCCGGCGGTCTCGCCGTCGAGCCATTCGAGCTTGAGCGTGGGCTTCTCGTGCGGCGGCGTGTCGAGGAAGGCGCGCGAGGACAGCCGCATCAGGCTGCGGTAGCCCTCCTGGCGCGCGGCCAGCAGCACGATGCGCTGGCGCGGCATCGCCCCATTGCCGTTGCGGGCGCCCTGCTCGGTGTCGCCGAAATCGAGCGCCAGCGCGCAGCCGACGATGGGTTGGATGCCGGACGAGGCGAGCTTCTCGGAGAATTCGAGCGCGCCGAACATGTTGTCGGTGTCGGTGAGCGCCAGCGCCGGCTGATGGTCGGCTTTGGCGAGCTCGGCGAGGCGCGCGATGGTGAGCGCGCCCTCCAGCAGCGAATAGGACGAGTGCACGTGCAGGTGCACGAAATCGAGATCGGCCACGCGGGTGATTCCTTTGGGCCGATGGTGCGGGCGCGGGCCGCTCAAGTCCACCGGCGGTTCGCCGCGTTTCCCAACCTATCCCCGGCATCCTGAGGTGCGAGCGCGTAGCGCGAGCCTCGAAGGATGCACGGCCCCGGCCGTCGCCCTTCGAGGGCCGCCTGCGGCGGCCACCTCAGGGTGACGGGTCGAGGTACGCGCGACTAAAGGTTACCCAACACCTGCGACCAGATGGCGATCATGCCGACGAACAGCGCGAGCGAGGTAAGCGCGGCGGCTTCATGCATTACGGCTTTGACCATCGAATCTCTCCTCAGAACGGAGAGGGAACATAGTTCATGTTATGTTCTTTTGTCAAGCCGTCCTGTATATCCCTTGACGCCAAGTAACGGTTGAACCATGTTGCTCCACACGAATCGGTTTCTGACTGCTGACGAGGCGGGCATACGCCCCCGATTGATGCCAGTCGGCGCGTGCAAGCAATGGATTTCCGACGTGCGCGTTTCTGACTATGGGAAGGACTGCGTCGCCTTCCTGGGCCAAAAAAATAGCCGTGGGGAATTCGTTCCACATGGCACGGCATTTTTCGTTGGCATGATCGCCTATCAGCGGACGCTGCCTTACATCGTCACAGCAAAGCACGTGCTGGATCAAATGTCGGATGACGCCCCAGTTTTGCTGCGGGTAAACACAATCTCCGCCAGTGGCGTGCGGTACGTGCCTCTTCCCAAGGCAAAATGGCACTTTCACCCCGAGCACAACGAGGAGCCGGGCCGGAAGCAAAAATACGTTGACGTTGCTGTCTATCGACCTGACTTCGACTACACCGACGTTCAAATGGTGTTTTTTACCTTCGATGATTTTCTGACCGACGAAAAGCGTTCCGAGTATGATGTCGGGGTTGGGGACGAGATCGTAATAACGGGCCTGTTTTTCTCTCATATTGGCGAGGCACGAAATATTCCTGTGGTTCGCACCGGCAACATCGCCGCCGTGCCAGACGAGCCTCTGCCGACCGACAAGGGTTTGATGGACGGATATCTTGTGGAGGTTCGTTCAATTGGTGGCATCAGCGGGTCGCCTGTATTCACTCATCTCGCGGTCCGGCCGGATAAGATCATCGTGGAAGCCGACCCCTATCCACAGTTGGAGCACAAGACTCTTAAAAAGGCCGATAAAGTGCACTATCTGCTAGGTCTCGTGCACGGTTATTACACCATCAATACGCAAGAGGAATGGGTTTCGAAGACCGAACAGCAGGTCGGCGACTTAAACACGGGGATCACCATAGTGATCCCTGCCTCGAAGATCGCCGATACGATCAATCAACCAAGCGTATCGGGAGCAGATATCGAAATGGCCAGGAAATTTGATGAAGCGAGCAAACGACGCTCGCGGGCTAAGACTGCTTCCGTGCCTTCCGCATCGGACCGTCAAGCCAGCGATGAAAACCCCAACGCCCGAGAGGATTTCATACGTCTTGCAAACGCGGCAGCGCGAAAGCAGAAACCAGACGAATAAACATCCCGTAGTGTGAGGCGCGATAATTTCGGCGGTAGTTGAACTCGCCAATATATTTCCAAGCATGCTTTGCCGAAATGTGAACGTGCGTTCCTTTGATCGAACGCTTCAACTGCGACCAATGACCTTCAATCGTGTTTGTGTGATGTGTGCCGCGCGCGTATTCGCCAGCAGCATGATTGATGACCACATGATCGTAGCTCAATCCGAGATTTTGGTAGGACAGGTGGCCATCTGTCGTCACCACGGTTCCGGGTGCGACGTTTTCAAGAATGATGGGCTCCATCGTGAAATTCGTATCGTCCGGCACCGGACCGGCGCGCATCATGCCGTCACGCTCCACCATACCCATGATGATCGTTTTCTTGGACCGGCGCTTGCCCTGCCCTTTGCCGCCCTTGCGGCGGACGCCGCCAACCCACGTCTCGTCAATTTCAACATGGCCTTTCAGCGGGCCACCGTAGTCGGCACTGGTCATAAGCTTGCGGAGTTCATGCGCCATCCGCCACGCGCATTTGTAAGTCACGCCCAAGGCCCGCTCTAGCTCTTTGGCGGCTACGCCAGAGCGCGTCGAGGTCAGCAGGTACATCGCAAAGAACCACTTGGTCAGCGGCGTTTTGCTCTTGTGAAAGATGGTTCCGGCGCAGGGGTAAATGTGGTGGCCGCACTCTTGGCAGGCGAAAGCCTTGCGGGTTTTCATGGCATGGAACTGAGCCTTTTCGACCCCGCATGCCGGGCAGGTGATTTCGGTTCCGCCGTAGTTGGCCTCCATGAGCTTGGCCAGACAGGCCGCGTCATCGGGATACTCGGCTTGGAACTCTTTGAAGGTGAATTTGGCCATGGCCCTGTCCCTACCTGCGATTGAGGACGAGCCTATATTATGACTTACTTGCTGTCAAGGGATAACTGGCCAAGCCGTCCCAATTTTAGCCCGGAGAACAAGTGATGGTTGTGCGGCCACCAAAATCGTTATGTATTGTCAATCTTGTCGGGGGAGCCGGCCATGACTGCCGAAGTCGCACCTCTTGAATAAGAGCGCAATTGCGCTGGCCGCTGACAGCGCGACAACGGTCACGTATTGGGAAAAAAACGAGGCGAACCCCAACAGCGCCCGCGAGGACTTCAGGTGCCTCGCAAACGTAGCAGCGCGAAAGCAGCTACAAGACGATTGAACATCTTCGCCGAGACCAAAGGTGAAATCTTGGGATCGCTGGCGCGGGAGCGAACGGCCTCACTCCAACTCCACAATTCTCCCGTCCCTTATCGTCACCCGCCGGTCCATGCGCGCGGCGAGCTCCATGTTGTGGGTGGCGATGATGGTGGCGAGGCCCGAGGCGCGGATGAGCTGATCGAAGGCCGCGAACACGTGATCGGCGGTGTGCACGTCGAGATTGCCGGTCGGCTCGTCGGCCAAAAGGATCCTCGGCGCATTGGAGACCGCGCGCGCGATCGCCACGCGCTGCTGCTCGCCCCCCGACAGCTCCGCCGGCCGGTGCGTGAGCCGGTCGCGCAGGCCGAGATAGGTCAGCAGCTCGGTCGCGCGCTTGCTGGCCTCGCGCCGGCTTAAGCCCCGGATCATCTGCGGCAGCAGCACGTTCTCCAGCGCGTTGAACTCCGGCAACAGATGGTGCGACTGGTACACGAAGCCGATCTCGTTGCGGCGAATGCGGGTGCGCTCGTGGTCGGGCAGGATCGCGGTCGCGCGGCCGTCGATATAGACCTCGCCGCGGTCGGGATGCTCGAGCAGGCCGGCGATATGCAGCAGCGTCGACTTGCCGGCGCCCGAGGGCGCCACCAGCGCCACCGATTGCCCGGCCCAGAGCGCAAGCTCGACCCCGTTGAGCACGTGCAGCGTCTCGTCGCCCTGCCGGTAAATCCGCTCGACGTCGTGCAGGAACAGGATCGGGACCTCCTCCTGCTGGCGCGTCGCCGCCACCCTTTGCTCGACCATCGTCTCACTCATACCGCAGCGCCTCCACCGGATCGAGGCGCGCGGCCCGCCAGGACGGATAGAGCGTGGCGAGCAGCGACAGCGTCAGCGCCATCACCACCACGGCAAAAGTCTCGCTGGTGTCCATGTCGGCGGGCAGATGCGAGAGGAAATACAATTCGGGCGAGAACAGATCGGTGTTGGTGAGCCAGGACATGAACTGGCGCAGGCTCTCGATGTTGAGCGAGATCAGCACGCCGAGCCCGAGGCCGACCAGCGTGCCGATCACGCCGATCGAGGCGCCGGTGATCAGGAACACGCGCATGATGGCGCCTTGCGTGGCGCCCATGGTGCGCAGGATGGCGATGTCCTGGCCCTTGTCCTTCACCAGCATGATCAGGCCGGAGACGATGTTGAGCGCGGCCACCAGCACGATCAGCGTCAGGATCAGGAACATCACGTTGCGCTCGACCTGCAGCGCGGTGAAGAAGGTGGCGTTGCGCTGGCGCCAGTCGATCATGAAGATCGGCCGTTGCGCCGCCGTCTGCACCGCCTTGCGGTAGCTGTCGACGTTGTCGGGATCGTCGGTATAGATCTCGATGGCGGTGACGTCGCCGGCGCGGTTGAAATAGGCCTGCGACTCCTTCAGCGGCATGAACACCATGGCGCTGTCGTATTCCGACATGCCGATCTCGAACACGGCGGCGACCTTGTAGACCTTGATGCGCGGCATGGTGCCCATCGGCGTCACCGCGCCGCGCGGCGCCACCAGCGTGATGTTGTCGCCGGCGCGCAGCGAGAGCTGGTCGGCAAGCCGCCGCCCGATCGCCACGCCCTGCCCCTCGTCGAAGCCCTTGAGCGTGCCCTGCTTGATGTTGTTGGCGATGGAGGGAAGCTTGTCGAGGTCGGCGAGCCTGATGCCGCGCACCAGCACGCCGCCCGAATTGAACGGCGAGGACGCCAGCGCCTGGCCCTCGACGATCGGCGCGGCGAGCTTGATGCCCTTCACCTTGGCGACGCGGGCCGCCACCTCATCCCAATCGGTGAGCGGCTTCTCCAAGGGTTGGATCAGCAGATGCCCGTTGAGGCCGAGGATCTTCTGCAGTAGCTCGTGGCGGAAGCCGTTCATCACCGCCATCACGATGATGAGCGTGGCGACGCCGAGCGTGATGCCGAGGAAGGAGAAGCCGGCGATGACCGAGATGAATCCTTCCCTGCGGCGCGCGCGCAGATAGCGCAGCGACAGCATCCATTCGAATGGAGAGAAGGGCCGCGTGCCGTTGGGCTCGGTCATCGATTGCTGGTTCCCCGAGGGGGCGGGATTTTCACACGATTCTGGCTTATTCAAGCCCGCGATCACAGGCAAAGCGCTTGGCAGCACACAGGATTCTTGGGACAAAACGCGCAACGAGCACAGCGCGCTCCCTCTCCCCACCCCAGCTCGGGTTTACCCGAGTTGGGCATTTAGATCGGTCGAAGTCGGATAAATCCGACTTCGACTGGGGAGAGGGTTGGGGTGAGGGGCACTAGGACCCTCGATAGGCATTAACCCCTCACCCGGCTCGCTTCGCTCGCCGACCTCTCCCAATGGGAGAGGTGAAGCGAGCGCGCGGCGCTTCACCGCGCCAGCAAATCGAGCGCCGCGGCCGGCGTCATCAGCTCGCGGGTTCCGCCGGCGCGTTTCTTCACCTCGACCTTGCCCTCGGCGAGGCCGCGCGGGCCGATCAGCACCTGCCACGGAATACCGATCAGGTCGGCGGTGGCGAATTTGGCGCCCGGGCGCTCGTCGAGATCGTGATAGAGCACCTCGACGCCCTTGGCGGTGAGCTCGCGGTAGAGCTGCTCGGAGGCGCCGTCGGTCGCCGCGTCGCCCTGCTTCAAGTTGAGGATAGCGACCTTGAACGGCGCCACCGGCTCCGGCCAGATGATGCCGGCCTCGTCATGCGAGGCCTCGATGATGGCGGCGACCAGCCGGCTCGGTCCGATGCCGTACGAGCCGCCATGCACCGGCACTTCCTTGCCGTCCGGCGTGGCGACCACTGCCTTCATCGGCGCGGAATATTTGGTGCCGAAATAGAAAATATGCCCGACCTCGATGCCGCGCGCGGACACCTGATTGTGCGACTCGATGCGCGCGAAGGCTTCGGCATTGTGCATGTCGGATGTCGCCGCATAGTGCGAGGTCCATTTGTCGACGATGGCCTGCAAGCCGGCCCCGTTATCGAAATCGACGTCTTCGCCCGGCACCGCCATGTCGAGATAGTCCTTGTGGCAGAACACCTCCGACTCGCCGGTCGAGGCGAGGATGATGAATTCGTGGCTGAGGTTGCCGCCGATCGGCCCCGACTCCGCGCGCATAGGGATCGATTTGAGCCCCAGACGCATGAAGGTTCGCAGGTAGGCCACGAACATCTTGTTGTAGGAATGCGTGGCGCCGGCCTGATCGAGGTCGAACGAATAAGCGTCCTTCATCAGGAACTCGCGGCCGCGCATCAGCCCGAAGCGCGGGCGCACCTCGTCGCGGAATTTCCACTGGATGTGATAGAGGTTGAGCGGCAGATCCTTGTACGACTTGACGTAGGCGCGGAAGATCTCGGTGATCATCTCCTCGTTGGTCGGCCCGTACAGCATCTCGCGCTCGTGCCGATCCTTGATGCGCAGCATCTCCTTGCCATAGGCGTCATAGCGCCCGCTCTCGCGCCACAGGTCGGCGGACTGGATGGTCGGCATCAAAAGCTCGATGGCGCCGGAACGATCCTGTTCCTCGCGCACGATCTGGCAAATCTTCTGCAGCACGCGGACGCCGAGCGGCAGAAAGGCGTAGATGCCGGCGGCCTCCTGCCGCATCATGCCGGCGCGCAGCATCAGGCGGTGGGAGACGATTTCCGCCTCTTTCGGGGTCTCGCGCAGGATCGGCAGGAAGTAGCGGGACAGGCGCATGGGTTCTGGCTGGATTCGCGGGTGGAAGGTCCGAGTGAAAGCGGATAGTTGAGGAAAAGACAAGGCCCGCGCCGGCAAAGGATCGATTTGCCGCGTCGGTTTTGGGAATAAATTGAGGTTTCAGCGATTAGTAGGTGCATCATGCAGCGCTTCCTGTCCCTCGCTTTGCTTGCCTTTGCGCTGACCGGCGCGCCGGCGCTGACGCGCACCGCCGAGGCGCATTCCCACCTCTCGCGTTCGAGCCCGGCGGCCGGCAGCACGGTCAAGCCGGCGCCGCAGGAGGTGGTGCTGTCGTTCACCGAAAAGCTCGAGCCCAAGTTCAGCAACATCGAGGTGCAGGACGCCAAGGGCGAGGCGGTGCAAGCTGGCAAAGCTGCGCTCGACCCGGACAGCCGCACGCAGCTGCACGTCGCGCTCAAGCCCCTGACACCCGGGACCTACAAGGTGATCTGGCGTGTTCTTTCGGTAGACACCCACCGCACGAACGGTAGCTTCACCTTTCGCGTCGGCCAGTAAATACGGTTTGATGAATTCCCAGCACGCAGGGCGCTCTCCCTCTCCCCGCTTGCGGGGAGAGGGTTGGGGTGAGGGGGCGCCTCGGCGCGCTCAGACTCTCGGACAAGCCCCCTCACCCGGCCGCCTATCGGCGGCCGACCTCTCCCCGCACACGGGGAGAGGTGAACGGAGGGCGCCGTGATCGAACCTATTGTCCTGGCGCGCGCGCTCCACATCGCGGCCACCGTGCTGGCGGCCGGCACCGTCGGCTTCATGGTGCTGGTGGCGGAGGCGGCCTTTGCCAGCGCGGGCGGCACGGCATTGGCGGCGCTGCGCCGGCGCTGCAATCTCATGGTGTGGACGGCGCTGGCGGTAGCGGCGCTGTCAGGCGCGGCCTGGCTGGCGCTGCTTACCGCTGACATCTATGGCGCGCCGGTCATCGCGGTCTGGCTGCATGGCGGGCTATGGACGGTGCTCACCGGCACCCAGTTTGGCGCGGTGTGGAGCGCGCGGCTGGCGCTCGCCTTGCTGCTCGGCTTGCTGCTGCTCTCTCCGGCGCTGCGCCTGCCGCAATTGGCGGCGGCGGGCGCGCTGATCGCGCTGCTAGCTTTCGTCGGCCATGCCGGCGCGACGCCGGGAATGGCGGGCGAGGCCCATCTGGCATCCGACATCGCGCACCTGATCGCGGCCGGCGCCTGGCTGGGCGGCCTGCCCGCGCTCGCGCTGCTGCTACTGGCGCGACCGGGGACCGATGTGGCGGCGCGCGCCGCCCGCCGGTTTTCCATCCTCGGCGTCGTCAGTGTGGCAACGTTGATCGTCAGCGGGCTGATCAATAGCTGGTACCTATTGGGCGGCCCGCGCGACCTGATCGACACCGGCTACGGCCGCGTGCTGGCGCTCAAGCTTGCCCTTTTCGTCGCCATGCTCGGAATAGCGGCGGTCAACCGGTTCCACCTGACCCCGCTGCTGGCCGCGGCCGGCGCGCAACGGGCGCTCGCCCGCAACAGCCTGGCCGAAATGACGCTGGGCCTGGGCGTGGTGCTGCTGGTCGGCGCGCTCGGAACCATGACGCCGACTGCGCATAACCACCTTCCGCCGGTAGATATCCCGGCCGACGCCGCCTTCGTTCATATCCATTCCGAGGAGGCGATGGCCGACGTGACCGTCGACCCCGGCCGGGCCGGGCGCGCCAATGTCAGCATTCGCGTGTCGAACGAGGATTCATCGGAATTCCCCACCAATGACGTGCACTTAAGCATGGACCCGCCGGCGGCGGGCCCGCCGCCGGGCGACCGCAGCGCCCGGCGCCAGCCCGACGGAACCTGGACGGTGGACGGGATCGAGCTGCCCGCGCCGGGCAACTGGACCGTGCGGGTCATCATAGCGGGGAACTATGGGAAGAAAATCGTGCTGGACGGTCCGATCGTGATCGAGCGCGGCCCGTGACGGAAAATGGGTGACAGCGCGCGTACGATACGCTAGCGTTATTGATGTCCGCGGGACGGATAGCCGGCGCAAAGACCGGATCCAACGTGCGGTCCAAGTCTTGGGAGGGAAGCAGTCCTCGGCGCGTGAATACGCAGCCGCCTCGATCGACAACCAACAAGAATCGGGGATGAGGACGAAAGACGTGCGATGAGCAGGGCCCGCGCCCTGCTCTTTTTTTCGCGCCACGCGCCGTTCAATAGCGATGCGGCGGGCCAGCGATCGACATCAGGAAATCGTACGGGATGAGGCCTCGCTCATAGACCGCGGCGAGAATTGCGAACACGACGCTGGCGACCACCGTGGTCCATAACAATTTGCGCCAGACGGTGTGCACCGCCGGCGCGCCGGGGTCGGTGCCGGGCGAGACGTCGCCGCTTTCTTCCTGATTGCGCACGCCCCAGGGCAAGACGGCGAACAGCACGACCCACCAGATCAGAAAATAGATAGCGAGCACGGTGCCGATGCGCATGGCCTATTTTTCCTCGCGCATGATCTTGTCCGAAAACCGGTGTCCACTTTTCGGGATCATGCGCTAAGCCTGCTCGAGCTCGACCAGCGTGCCGCAGAAATCCTTCGGATGCAAAAACAGCACCGGCTTGCCGTGCGCGCCGATCTTGGGCTCGCCGTCGCCGAGCACGCGCGCGCCTTGGCGCTGCAGCGTGTCGCGGGCGGCGCGGATGTCGGGCACCTCGTAGCAGACGTGATGGATGCCGCCGTCCGGATTGCGCTCGAGGAATTTGGCGATCGGCGAATTGTCGCCGAGCGGCTCCAACAGCTCGATCTTGGTGTTAGGCAGCGTGATGAACACGGTGGTGACGCCGTGGTCCGGCTGCGGCACTTGGGCGGAGACTTCCGCGCCCAAAGTGTCGCGGTAGACCTTCGCCGCCTTGGCGATGTCGCGCACGGCGATGGCGACGTGATTGAGACGACCGATCATCTGCTACCTCGCAACGACGACTATACCGGCAAGACGTGCACGTGGCACATCGGCTTCTTGCCCCAGCGCTCGGCGATTGCCCCGCGCACGGCGCGGCGTATTGCCTCAGCGACCGCGTCGGGGTCGCGCCGGCGGCCGCGCGGCACGGATTCAAATGTTTCGATGATGGCGTCGTACACGGCCTCGTGCATGAAGGCGCCGTTGCGGTCGCGCTCGGGGATGCCGATCAGGTCGTATTCGGGATCGGCGGCCAGCCGTCCGTCCTCGGTGAGCGCGAGCGCGACCGAAACGGCGCCGGCAAAGCCGAGGCGCCGGCGGTCGGCGACGGTGCGGGCGTCGGCCGCGACCAGCAGTGTGCCGTCCTTGTAAATGCGGCCGGCGGGCACCTCGTCGATGATGCGGGCGTCGCCCGACAGCCGCACCAGGTCGCCATTGCGGCACTGGATCACCCGCTTAACGCCACAGCGCCGGGCGAGCGCGGCGTGCTCGGTAAGATGCAAGGCCTCGCCGTGCACCGGAATGAGGATCTGCGGCCGCACCCAGCCGATGAGCTCCTCAAGCTCGGCCCGACGCGGGTGGCCTGAGACATGCACCAAATGAGTCCGATCGGTAATGACCTCGATACCCT
>Ga0316624_10000488_pt1 | contig 13420 bp, 12 predicted proteins | sample OWC_Aug_N3_C1_D5_FD_207657 | JGI IMG/M metagenome (GOLD analysis project Ga0316624, IMG submission 207657) | Wetland soil microbial communities from Old Woman Creek delta, Ohio, United States - OWC_Aug_N3_C1_D5_A | ecosystem: Environmental > Terrestrial > Soil > Wetlands | place: USA: Ohio... | reverse complement strand
TCATGACCTACGCCAAGCTCAAATGGATGACCGATGACTACCATTTGACCTGGGCTATGGATCTCATTGCCGAAAACGGCGGGTTGGCTATGGTTCACGCGGAAAGCGGCCTCGTCACCGATTATCTAGAGGACAAATCCCTGCGATTGAAAGAAAACCAGAAAGAAGTTTTTGTGAAGACCCGCCCGGATTATCTGGAGGCGGAAGCCGTCTACCGGGCCATTGCCATCGCTGCCGTCATGCGCTGCCCCCTTTATATCGCCCATTTGAGCTCGGGGAGAGGGGTGCTCCCCATTCGGCAGGCGCGGGATGAAGGCCAGATCGTATACGCGGAGACCTGCCCTCAGTATCTGAACCTAACGGATGAGATTCTTCAGAAGACGGGGCCGCTGGCAAAGATCGGGCCTCCGCTCCGTTATGAGAAGGACCGTTTGGCGCTGTGGGATGCAATTGCCAGTGGGGTCATCGACACCATTGCCAGCGATCATGCGCCCAAGGCCAAGAAATCCACTGATTCGTTTTTCGAGGCTCCTTTTGGGTCTCCGTCCTCGGAGACCATGCTTACCCTTACCTATGATGAGGGGGTGAATACGGGCAGAGTCGGAGTTTGTAAAATGGTTAAGCTTTTATGTGAAAACCCTGCGAAAATATTTGGACTTTACCCAAAGAAGGGAATCCTGGAAAAGGGGTCGGATGCGGATCTCGTCGTCTTCGACCCGGTTTCGGCCCAGACGATAGAGCATCGGACCCAGCATTCCGGCGCTCCCTACACGCTCTATGAAGGCAGGAAATGCCTGGGAAAACCGATTCTGGCGATGCAGAGAGGCAGGATTCTGGTGGAAAATGGGGAGATAAAGGCGAAACCGGGAGGAGCGAAGTTCCATCCTACAAAAATCGATAAGGTCAAAATGGCATAGAGGATAGCGCAGACCATAGAACGGGGCAAAGAGTATTTTTAAAGCGGGAGTAGTCATTGCCAAAAGGGAAGGGAATCCGCTGACAGCCGATAGCTGACAGCATAACGCTATGAAAAGGAGGAACCCATGGCCAGTTTGAAAGGAAAAGACATTCTTCATGGGAATCAATTTAGCAGGAAAGACATTGACAGCATCATCAAGGTGGGGGCCGCTTTCGAAAAGGAGTTGAAGGAGAAGGGCGCCCTGAACCTGTTGAAGGGAAAGATATTAGCCACCCTCTTCTTCGAGCCGAGCACCCGGACCCGCCTTTCTTTTGAAACAGCCATGCAGCGACTGGGCGGGGGGGTGATCAGCATGGCTTCAGCGGAGAGTTCCTCGGCGGCCAAGGGGGAAAGCGTGGCCGATACGGCGATGACCGTAGCCCAGTATGCCGATGCCATCGTCATCCGCCATCCGCGCATCGGTTCCGCCAAAGAAGCCGCCGATGCCGCTTCCATACCGGTCATCAACGCCGGCGACGGAGCCGGACAGCACCCTACCCAGGCCCTTCTGGATATCTATACGATTCATAAGGAATTAGGCTCGATGAAGAACCTCAGGGTTACCCTGGCAGGGGATTTGAAGAACGGACGGACCGTGCATGCGTTGGTTGAAATCCTCTCGCTTTACGGGGCGCATCTGTATTTTGTATCTCCCGGGCTTTTGAAAATGCCCGAGGAGATCACCGCCGGGTTGAAATCCAAAGGGGTTGAAATTACGGAAACCGAGGACCTGGTCCACGCCGCCAAACAGACCGATCTGGTCTACATGACCCGGATCCAGAAGGAGCGTTTCGGCGATCTGGCGGAATACGAAAGGGTGAAAGGCAGCTATGTGGTCAACGCCAGGTTTCTCGACGCCATCGGGAAAGACATCACTATCCTTCATCCGCTGCCCAGGGTCGACGAGATTCATTCCGAGGTGGACCAATATTCCGGGGCCGCCTACTTCCGGCAGGTCCGAAACGGCGTGTTTATCCGCATGGCCCTCTTAGCCATGATTTTCGGGAAACGATAGGACCATGAAAAAAATCGTTATCGCCCTGGGAGGAAACGCGATCAAACAATGGAACCAGCAGGGAACCGCCGCGGAACAGTATGATAACGTCAAGATCAGCTGTGCCCATATCGTCAAAATCATTCAACGCGGATATCAAGTGGTGGTAACGCACGGCAACGGGCCCCAGGTGGGAAATCTGCTGATTCAACAGGAGGAGGGGGCCAAGGCGGTGCCGCCCCAGCCGTTGAACATCTGCGGGGCCATGAGCCAGGGGCAGATCGGGTTCATGATCCAGCAGGCGCTCCTTAACGAGCTGAAAGATGCGCGCCTCAGCCGCAATGTGGTCACCCTCATTACCCAGGTCGTGGTCGACCGGGACGACCCGGGATTTCAGAACCCCACCAAGCCCGTCGGCCCCTTCTATACCAAAACCCAAAAGGAAAAAAAAGAAAAGCAGGGGAGTATGACCTTCAAGCGCATCCAGATGCCGGGGGAGCATTACCGACGGGTGGTGGCCTCTCCCGACCCCCTGCGCATCCTGGAGGGGCGGATGGTCAAGGACCTCTTTGAGCGGGGCGTTATCGTGATCGCGTCGGGGGGTGGTGGAATTCCCGTCATCATGGATGAACACGGCCATGTCAGCGGCGTGGAGGCAGTCATCGATAAAGACTTGGCCGGGGAAAAGCTGGCCGAAGCCGTGGGGGGCGATATCTTCATGGTCCTCACGGATGTGGAAAAAGTGTATCTCCATTACGGGACCAAACGCCAGACGGGCGTGGGAAAGATATCGCTTGAGAAGGCCAAACAGTATCTGAAGAATAACCAGTTCCCGGCAGGAAGCATGGGTCCCAAAGTCGAGGCTTGCGTCCGGTTTATCGAATATGGGGGCGAGCGGGCGATCATAACCGCCCTGGATCGCGCTATCGAGGCTTTGGAAGGCCGTGCCGGAACCCATATCCTGCCCGAAAAACGAGGATAGAGATCATGCACCTCAGACATATCCTGGAAGCCCAGCAATTCGACAAGAAAATGCTGAAAGAACTTTTTGCTCTGGCCGATCGCATGGAAGAGCAGGTAAAAAACGGGGAGAGCGATTTGCTGCGCGGGAAGATATTGGCCAGCCTTTTCTACGTTCCCAGCAACCGCACCCGTTTTTCTTTTGAATCGGCCATGACCCGACTGGGAGGGGAGGTGCTCAGCTCCGACAGAGCGGAAGCCTTTTCTTCGGAGTTGAAGGGCGGTTCCCTTGAGGACACCATCATTGCCATGGGGTATTTTGCCGATGCCATCGTCCTGCGGCATTATCAGGGCGGATCGGCCAAACGCGCGGCCAAAGTTTCCTCCATCCCGATTATCAACGCAGGGGACGGAATGGCCCAGCATCCGACCCAGGCCCTCCTGGATCTATATACGATCGAACGGGAACTGGGCGGGGTCGACGGCGTCGTGATCGCCTTTGTGGGGGATCTCGCCAACAGCCGGAGCATCCGGTCGCTCTGCTATTTTCTGGCGAAATATTCGGGAATCAAGGTGCATTTTGTCGCGCCGCCGCCGTTAGAAATGCGCGAAGACCTGGTTTTATACTTACAGAAACAAGGGGTCACGTTTTATGAGGCCTACGGACTGGAGCCGCCTTTGGCCGACCTGGCCAAAAAGGTGGACGTTTTTTACGTCACCCAGATTCCGGTGGAAAGCTTTGGCGACAGACTGGACGACTATGAGAAGTCGAAGAAAAATTTTGTCATCGACAGAAGAGTCCTGAAGGCGATGAAGAAAAACTCTATCATCATGCATCCTTTCCCCCGGCAGAGCGAAATCGCCCCGGAAGTGGACAAGGATTTGCGAGCCGTTTATTTTAAACAGATTCATTACGGTTTGTGTCTGCGTATGGCTCTTCTATGCCAGGTGCTCCAAAAATGCCCGTGAAAAACCCGGGACAGCAACAAGAATGGATCGTCCTAAATCCACTAATTATCCGGAATGATTTTTTGATAGTCTCGCAAAAGCACCCCAGCCATGGCCATAGATGCAAGGGCGTCCGATGGGCGCCCCAACCAAGCCCCGAGTTTCGCGGAGCCACCCTGTAAGGAGAAACACGCAATCCGGCTCTGAACGTAACCCGCCTTGGGTGGGGTCTTTTTTTTACAAGCCGCTATTTTTCAGTCCAATAGGATTCCATTCCCACCTGAGCTTTCACCTTGACAGCCGGGGTCCTTTTCTTCTATATTGATGGCGAATCTCGGGCAAGAACTTCCCGCTTGCCTTTCCCGAAACAGCTCAAACAGGGGCTGCCTGCAACCGGGTAGTCCAAAATATGAAAAAAAGGAGAGGGACGTATGAAAGTAGTCATCAAAACTCTGGTCCTGGGAGCAATGGTTCTAACCCTGGCTTTGTTCGTGGCGCAGCCGGGAAGCGCTCAAGATAAACCCCTGGTCATTGGTGTGGACGGGACCTTTGCTCCGCATGCCATGCCCAAGATGGGCGGCGGGGTAGAAGGCTTCAACGTGGATCTGGCGTATGAAATCGGGAAACGTCTGGGGCGAAAGGTGGAAATCGTGGCCCAGGAATTTTCCGGCCTCATCCCCGGGATGAATGCCGGGAAGTTCGATTTCCTCGCGGCCCCCACCACGGTCCTGCCGGACCGGGCCAAAAACCTGCTCTTTACCGAGGGATATCTGGAAACGGATTATCAGTTCGTCATCCCGATCAACAAGCCTGCGATCGTGAAGCTCGAGGATCTCAAAGGGAAGATCATAACCGTCAACAAGGGGTCGAACTACGAGATGTGGGGACGGGAAAACGAAGCCAAATACGGGTTCAAAACCGAATCCTACGGGACCAACACCGATGCGGTCCAGGCGGTCCTTTCCGGCCGGGCGGATGCCAATCTGGCCGGGCACACCGTGGCCGCTTTTGCCGTGAAGCGCAATGCCCAGACCTTGAAGCTTTCCTATAAAATCAAATCAGGAACGGTTTGGGCTCTGCCGTTCCGCAAGGATGATGTCAAGAACCGGAACCGGGTCGAAGAGGCCATGGAGTGCGCCAAACTGGACGGCACCATAGGCAGAATGGCGGAGAAATGGTTCGGGGTGAAACCCGATCCCGACTCCCCGGCCGTGGTTGTATTTCCCGGTTATGGAGTTCCGGGCTACGACGGATACGATCCTACGGAACACAAGCCCAAGTGTAAATAGCATTTATATCGACGCACTTGCCCACTACCCCTGGAAATCCCCCCACCCTCCCTTTAGCAGCGGAGGGCTGGGGGGATTTTAATAGGATCGGCTGTGAGAAAAAGCGGTGAATCCAAATTTCATCCAACCCATTCTGGATGTATCGGGATTGCATAAATCCTTTGGGCAGCTTCATGTCCTGCGCGGCATCGACTTTCAGGTTCGTCCGCGGGAGTTGATTTTTGTGATCGGCCCTTCCGGGTCCGGGAAGAGCACGCTTCTGCGATGCTGTAACCGGCTCGAAGAGCCTTCGGCCGGGTCGATCCAGGTTGAAGGCGTGGATATCATGTCTCCCGGGGTCGACATCAATGCCGTTCGCCGCCGCATTGGCATGGTCTTTCAGTCGTTCAATCTGTATCCGCACTTGAGCGCATTGGGGAATGTTACCCTGGCCCTCCGCAAGGTTTTGAAGAAGCCAAGGCCGGAAGCGGAAGAGGTGGGCATGAAGGCGCTGGCCCGCGTAGGGTTGGCGGAAAAAGCCAAAGCGTATCCGCAAGAGCTGTCGGGCGGCCAGCAGCAGCGCGTAGCCATCGCCCGGGCCCTTGCTTTGGAACCGGCGATCATGCTCTTCGATGAACCGACCAGCGCCCTGGACCCCGAACTTGTAGGCAGCGTCCTCAATGTGATGCGGGAAATGCGTGAGTCCGGCATGACCATGGTCGTGGTGAGCCATGAAATGCGGTTTGCCCGCAGCGCCGCCGACCGGATCGTCTTTATGGATGAAGGCCTTATTCTCGAAGAGGGGCCCCCTGAAAAAATCTTCAGCGACCCCGATCATCCCCGCATCAAAGAATTTCTTTCCAGCCTGGAGGCCCGTTGAAGATAAGATGTATGGAGCATGGTGAAAAACTCGCGTTGTTTCGGCCTCGTGATCTTTGCTCCAAATCCCATGCGCTTTTTTGCTTGTACCGGAGCTTTCCCTTAATAACCGATGTGGAATAAGTTTGTTTTCAACTATTTCAACTGGGAGGTGATGGCCCAGTACCTGCCGAAGATGGTGGAGGGTTTTTTCCTCACCATCCAACTTGCCCTTGCCGTGGTCGTGACCGGAATCCTAAGTGGTTTGTTTCTGGCCTTGATCCGCGCCTTTCGGCTCCGGCCGATCAATTTTATTATCATCCTGTTTGTGGATGTCCTGCGGGCGCTCCCCCCCCTGGTCATTATCATCATGTTCTATTTTGCCCTGCCCAGCATCGGCATCCGCATGTCCGGGTTCGTCGCCACCTGGCTTTCTCTGAGCCTGGTTCTGACCGCGTTTGCCGAAGAAATTTTCTGGGCGGGGATTCTGGCGATTCCGAAGGGCCAATGGGAGGCCTCCCGCTCCACGGGAATGACCTTTGTTCAGACCTTGGTGAACGTCGTTCTCCCGCAGGCAGTGCGGATCACCATCCCTCCGCTTACCAACCGCACGATCGCCATCACCAAGGGAACCGCCCTGGGGGCGGTCGTGGCCGTAGGAGAGATTCTAAACCAGGCCCAGACCGGTCTCACTTTTTCCTATAATGCTTCGCCGCTGACCATGGGGGCCATAGCCTATTTGATTCTTTTCTTCCCGGTCGTCACTTTCGGCCGGTGGGTGGAAACCCGGTTTGCCTGGAAACGATAGGGCATGGAACAGATCATTCAGAGCTTTTTCAATATCGACATCATCATCGCCGCTTCGCCGTTCCTGTTGAAGGGCTTCGGGATGACCGTTCTTCTATGCCTGGTGGTCATTCCTTTAGGGTTGTTCGGGGGCCTGACCTTGGCCCTTCTCTCCACTGCAAAAAACCGCATCGTGAAATGGCTGGTAGTGATTTATGTGGACTTCTTCCGAGCCTTTCCGCCTTTGGTTCTCCTGATATTCATTTATTTTGGAGTCCCTTTCATGGGCATCGACTTGCCGGCGTTCGTGGCCGTGGCCCTGGGATTTATGCTCAATACGTCGAGCTATTACGGGGAAATCTTCCGGGCGGGTATCGAAAGTATTCCCAGGGGGCAATCCGAAGGGGCGCGATCAACCGGACTGAGCGCCATTCAGACCCTGACTTATGTGATCGTTCCGCAGGCGACCCGGAACGTCATCCCAGATCTGATCAGCAATACTCTGGAAGTGGTGAAGCTGACTTCGATTGCCAGTGTCGTGGCCCTTCCGGAGCTCCTGTACGCCGCCCGCCAGGCGCAGTCGGTCACCTACAATGCTACGCCCATCATGTTTGCTGGGCTCATCTACCTCATCTGCCTGTGGCCGATTGTTCGTCTCCTGAGCCGCTTTGAGCACAAAAGAGTGGCTTTGCATTGAAAAAGAGTTTTAGCGCCTGTGGTTCTGGTGGTTGTGAAAGCATTTTGGGCGAAAATAATTTTTTCCAATTTTGGGCATTTTAGCGCATTTTAGGGATTTCGCATTAAGGTCTCAGGGTGAGTGGTTTGTGTTGACAGAAACCAATTGAAATTGTATGAAATGAGTGAGGGCATTTGAGCTCGATCAACAGGGAGATGCCCCGGTCGAATTACAAGGAGGTTTGATTATGCGATTGTTCTCTAAGAAAAGTTTCATCATTATCGGTATCGCGCTAACTCTTGCTTTCTTCGGGGTATCCGTGGCGCCTGCCCAGCAAATCAAGGGACCCATCAAGATTGTCGTCCCCTATCCGGCGGGCGGAGGGTCGGATGTAGTGGCCCGTCTCATTGCCGAAAAAATGAAAGACATCCTAGGGCAAACGGTCATCGTTGAAAACAAACCTGGCGCAGGGGGCCGGGTGGGTACCGAATACGCCAAGAATCAGCCGGCAGACGGAAGTTCGATGCTCGTGGTCAATCCCGCCCTTTTTGTCGTCAATCCCATGGTCTATGCCAAACTGGCCTATGATGCGGATAAGAATTTTACACCTGTTTCCCAGATTACCACCTATCAATTTGTATTGTCCGTTCCCGGGAACTCTCCCGTCAAAGATGTAAAGGGGCTCATCGAGTGGATCAAGAAAAATCCAAAGCAAGCGAACTACGGATCTCCTGCTGCCGGCAGTCTTCCGCATTTCTTCGGCCTTATGATCGGCAAGTATGCCGGCGTCGAGATGGTTCATGCCTCGTACAACGGTTCCGGCCCTCTGGTTACGGCGCTAATCGGTGGGCAGATTCCCATGGGCGTTGATACCTATGAAGCCCAATCTCCCCATCATCCCGATAAGATCCGGATCCTCGCCACTGCCGGCTCTACCCGAAAGCATCCGGATATTCCGACCTTTAAGGAACTGGGATATAAGGAAATCGAGGGAGTGGGCTGGAATGGCATCGTCGTTCCCTCCAAGACACCCAAAGCGACAGTTGAGAAGCTCAGCCAGGCGATCATCAAGGCCGTCAGAATGCCCGATGTGAGTAACAAGATCCAGCATATCGGGGCTGAGGCTTCGGGCACCACGGCGGAAGAGTTTTCCCGGACCATCCAGCATGACCGCGAAAAATGGGGCCCTGTCATCAAAGCTTCAGGGTTCAAAGCGGAGTGATCCTTTTGCCCCACCCCTTTGACCGGCGAGGTCGTTGATGCATATCCGGAAGATCAAGGATTTCTATGCCGGATTGCTTTTCCTATTCTTCGGTATGGCGGCGATGAGCCTCGCCCAACACTACCAGATCGGCACGGCCGCGAAAATGGGGCCGGGATATTTTCCGTTTGCCCTGGGCGGTGTGCTTACGGTCTTGGGGCTCTGCACTTCCCTTAAGAGTCTTTCCAGGAGACGGAGGGAGGAAAAGAAAGAGCCTTTCCGGGCGCGGCCGTTGATTCTCGTCCTCGCCAGCGTGCTGCTCTTCGGGGTCCTCCTTCAACCCCTCGGTCTTTTGTTAGCCACTTTTTGCCTTGTCGTTCTTGCCAGCCTGGCCAGCGAGGAATTTAGGACAAAGGAAGCCCTGTTGAACGCAGCCGTGCTCCTGGGCGTGGTTTTACTGATCTTCGTCTACTTCCTGAATTTCCAGGTTCCCATCTGGCCATCGCTGATTTCAGGCCGGGCCTGAATTCCCGGAAAAACGGCATGGAACTACTTTCAAACCTTGCTATCGGATTTCAAACGGCGGTCTATCCGCAAAACCTCTTCTACTGTTTCCTCGGAACCTTGATCGGGACACTCATCGGGGTTTTGCCGGGCATCGGACCGGTCCAGACGCTGGCCATCCTTCTCCCGGCAACGTTTTCTCTGCCTCCGGTTTCGGCATTGATCATGTTAGCGGGGATCTACTACGGGGCTCAGTATGGCGGCTCAACGACATCGATCTTAGTCAATGTGCCCGGGGAGGCATCTTCGGTGGTGACCTGCCTGGACGGACACCAGATGGCCCTCCGCGGCCGAGCGGGGGCGGCGCTCACGATTTCGGCCCTTGGTTCATTTTTCGCCGGCACGTTCGCCACGTTGCTTCTCGCGGTCCTGGCCGTCCCGCTGGCGGAAGTAGCGTTCAAATTCGGACCGGCCGAATACTTTTCGCTGATGGTCTTCGGATTAATCGGCTCCATCGTCCTTGCTTCGGGATCGGTCATCAAAGCCGTGGGCATGATCGTTCTGGGCCTGCTCCTGGGAATGGTGGGGACGGACATTACCAGCGGGATCCAGCGTTTCTCTTTCGGGATTCCCGAACTGGCCGACGGCATCGGCTTTGTTTCCCTGGCCATGGGCCTCTTCGGCATATCCGACATTATCAAGAGCCTTGAGCGGAGGGATAAACGGGATATCTTAAGGAGCAAGCTATCCGGATTCTGGCTCGATAAAAAGGAGCTCAAGGAATCGGCGCCGGCAGTAGTGCGCGGCACCCTTACCGGATCCCTGTTGGGGATTCTGCCCGGCGGAGGGACGATCCTCTCTTCATTCATCTCCTACATGGTGGAGAAAAAGATCTCCCGGGAACCGCAGACCTTCGGGAAAGGCAACATCCGGGGAGTCGCCTCGCCGGAATCGGCCAATAACGCGGCAGCTCAGACCTCTTTTATTCCTTTGCTCACCCTGGGCATTCCGCCGAACGTCGTTCTGGCCATGATGGCGGGTGCCATGATTATTCATGGCATCCAACCGGGGCCTCGGGTGATCAGCAGCAATCCCCAGCTTTTCTGGGGGGTTATTGTTTCCATGTGGGTCGGAAACCTGATGCTCGTCATCCTGAACCTGCCGCTCATCGGCATCTGGGTGAGGCTTCTTTCGGTCCCGTACCGCGTTCTCTATCCCGCCATCCTGCTTTTTTGCTGCATCGGACTCTATAGCGTCAACAACAATACCTTCGACATCGGGTTGACCGCGTTTCTCGGATTTCTCGGATATCTCTTTGCCAAGCTCGAATGCGAGCCGGCTCCGCTCATTCTGGGGTTCGTTCTGGGACCGATGATGGAAGAGAACCTGCGTCGGGGCATGCTCCTATCGCGAGGCGACCCTTCGATCTTTTTTACCAGTCCCATCTCTCTTGCCTTTCTGCTCATGGCCCTGGGGATGTTGGTCATCGTCACCCTCCCCGCCATTCGCCGCAAGCGGGAAGACACCTTTCATGAGGAATAAGAAGGAGGAATGACCCGAAAAATGGACGGGGCCGAAGTCATCTATGCTGATTTCATTATTGTCGGGGGCGGAGCCGCCGGGTGCATGGCCGCCATACGGGCCAAGGAGGTAAATCCAGGAGCAAATGTGGTCATCCTGGAAAAGGCTGAGATATCCCGAAGCGGCGCTGCCGGCAGGGGTATGGACGCCCTCAACAACGTGGTAGTTCCCGGCATCGGGACGGTGGAAGAATATGTCGAAGCCGTAACCATCACTGCCGATGGAGTCATGGACCCCACCATCAGCCGCGTGATCGGGGAGCGATCCTTTGGGATTTTACGACGGCTGGAATCCTGGGGATGCGAGTTTCCCAGGGGACAGGATGGAAACTACATCGTAAATCAGTTTCATCCCAAGGGGCGTTTCTTAGTCGAAATGCGGGGCGATCTCAAAAAAATCATTGCCGCCCGGGTTGAACGGGCGGGCGTGAGAGTCTTCAATCGCCACCCGGTCCTGGACCTCGTGAAAGAGGACGACCGCGTTGCCGGGGCCGTGGCCATGGACCTTGCAACCGGAGACTTGCGCATATTTGTCGCACCTGCCGTACTTTTAGCGGCCGGGGGAGGGGCCCGAATTGGGCTTCCCAACACGGGGTATCTTCACGGGACCTTTGACTGCCCCTGGTGTAACGGCGAGGCCTGGAAGATGGGCTATGATGCCGGGGCGGTCCTCACAGGCTTCGAGTATACGGGCACTTCCTCCATGACCCGGGATTTCAACGGCCCGGGGCTTTCAACCTTCATCCGTCATGGGGCCTGGATGGTCAACGGGCTGGGCGAGAGGTTTATGGAGCGCTATGACCCTCTACGCCTGGAACGCGCGCCGGCAGGGCTCCGGGGCAAAGCCATGCGGGAGGAGATCAACTCCGGAAGGGGCCCCCTTGCTTTTTCCTTCGCCCACCTCGATGAATCCACCATTCGGCTTATCGAGGAAGGGATCTATCAGGCGGAACGGCCCACGATGCGCCAGTATTTTCGGCGCAAAGGCATCGATTTGAAGCGCCATACGGTCGAGGTGGTCATGAGCGAGGTTTATCTCTGTGGAGGACACGGGCTTGCGGGTTTTGTGGGAGACGCGTCGGCGGAAACGGCTGTACCGGGTCTATTTGCCGCCGGCGATTGCCTTGCCAATCCTTACGGATTTCTTCCCGGGGCCATGGTCATGGGAGAGGCGGCGGCGGAGAAGGCGGTCTCGCGGGGCGAGGCCAGGCCTTCGGGGCATGAAGGCTGGGAAAGGGCGAAACGTTTGGGCCAAGTCATCGCACAACATCGCCGCGGTGCTCTGGAAATCCCGATTCGCGACTTCGAATATAAATTCCGTAGACTGGTCAATGAATATGTTGCCCCGCCCAAATCCGAGCATAAGTTGGGACGGTTCCTTCAGGAGACAGAATCCATGGTTGCGGAGCAGGACGACCTGCCGGCGCGGGACCCCCACGAAGTCATGAAGGCGTTTGAGGCCAAGGCTGGGTTGTTTTGCGCGAGGACCGCGGCCATGGCATCCCGTTTCCGCACGGAGAGTCGGTTTGGCCTATACCAAGAGCGGGTTGACTATCCCCAGAAGGATGACCTTCATTGGAAGACGAGGGTTTTTATCTCCCGGGGGCCGGCAGGCCCGGTCCTTCGGAAGGAGAAGCCATGAATCTCAAGATCGACCTGGATTGCTGCACCCGCTGTGGGGCCTGCGTGAATTTCTGTCCTGGCCATGTTCTGGCCCAGGACGAAGGGGAAAAACCCTACGAGCGTTATCCCCAGGACTGCTGGTACTGCGGGGTCTGCGAGGTGGAATGTCCCGCCCGTTGTGTTGAAGTCATCTTTCCATATCTGATCCGCTGACCCTCTCAATCGGCCCTTTCCCGGCCTTCTCTTCACCCGCCGAAAATATAAAACGGGCTGGGAAATCGATCTTGCATTCGCAACGACGTTCTCTTATCCTAAAAAAATATGCAAAGAAATCCGGGAAGGATAAATTAGCGCTTTTCAAATGCGCCGTACCCGCAACCTCGCTGGGAGCGGGTGAGGGAGATTGATCGGAAAAAGCGGGTGCGGCCGATGGCATGCATCCGTGTCATGGAATGATCTGGAAGGGATATGGGCAAAGATCATCAAAAACGGCAGCCGACGAAGAACGTCAAAGGATTCGGGGTGGCCGGGAAGAGGACGAAGGAGAATCCCCACGACCTAAAGAGGACTAAGGAAGCCCTTCGCGAGGCCCATGAAAATAAGCGCTTAAAACGGACCTAAAATATGAAACGATTTTGGAGGCGACCATGAGACTTGTGACGTTCAAAAAAAAGGATTTGCGGGCATCGGAGTCAATCGGGGCATTTGAGGATGAGAAATCCATTTTGGATTTGCACTCCGCGGTTTCTTTTTATTTGCAGGAGACCGGAAAAGAAAAAACAGCCAAAAAGACTGCCTCACGACTTTTTTCCGGCGATATGTGTGGATTCTTAAGCCGGGGAGACGAGGCCCTAAACATGGCCCGGAGTGCAATTGAATTTGTCGTTAAACAGCGCAAAAATGAAAAAGGAGCTCAAAAAACTCCAAACAGCGGGAAGATGACCTTTTCGGTCAACGAAGTCGATCTCAAGGCTCCCGTTCCCCGACCGGGCAAGCTGATCGCCATGGGATTGAATTTTTATGATCACGCCGCTGAAAATAAGGTGCCTCCGCCGGAATTCCCG
>Ga0316624_10000487_pt1 | contig 13438 bp, 13 predicted proteins | sample OWC_Aug_N3_C1_D5_FD_207657 | JGI IMG/M metagenome (GOLD analysis project Ga0316624, IMG submission 207657) | Wetland soil microbial communities from Old Woman Creek delta, Ohio, United States - OWC_Aug_N3_C1_D5_A | ecosystem: Environmental > Terrestrial > Soil > Wetlands | place: USA: Ohio... | reverse complement strand
GCTCTCGCTTACCAAGGACATCGAGAGCCAGCAGACGATCGAGGGACTCATTCCCGTTTCGAAGAAGATCAATAACATCGTCGGCCTCCTGCTCAAGGAAGGCGCCAAGGCGAACAACATCACGAAAGTGATCACCGAGATCAACGACCGGCTCGTGCGAAAAGTGGTCGAGTTCGCCGAGCGGAAAATGGGCAAGCCGCCCCTTGCCTACAGCTGGATCGTGTTCGGGAGCGAGGGCCGCAAGGAACAGACCTTCAAGACCGACCAGGACAACGCCATCATCTATGCCGACCCGGAGACCGACGCCGGGGTCGAAGCGGCCCGGGGCTACTTCGCCGCATTCGCCGACTACGTGCGCGACGGTCTGCTCCAGTGCGGGTTCCCGCCCTGCCCGGCCAACTATATGGCGGCAAATCCCCAATGGCGCCAACCGCTTAAAACGTGGAAGAAATATTTCTCCACCTGGATAGCAACTCCCACGCCGGACGCGGTGTTGAACTCGGTGGCCTTCTTTGATTTCCGGCACATGGCCGGCGACGCGTTGCTCGCGGAGCAACTCAGGGATTATCTGAACTCCCAGCTCAGGGACCAGAAGGTGTTTCTCGGCTACCTCGCGAACATGGCGATCAGGAACACGCCGCCCATCGGGTTCTTCAAATCGTTCGTGGTAGAAAAGGGCGGAGAGCACAAGGACGAACTCAACCTCAAGGTGAAGGGCATCGCGCCGCTCGTGGACATCATGCGGCTCTTCGCGCTCGAGAAGGGGATCCGGGAGACCTCGACCCTGGAGCGTATCGAAACGCTGCGGAGCAAACACACCATCGTCGAGGAATATGCCGACGACCTGGAACAGGCCTTTGAGTTCATCACCCTTCTCCGCATCCACCACCAGTACGCGCAGATCAGCTCGGGCCAGGAGCCCGATAACTTCATTAACCCGAACAAACTGAGCAATCTCGAGAAGCGGTCGATCAAAGAGGCGTTCCAGCTTATCTCGACGGTCCAGGACCTGATCATCGAGCGGTACAAGTCTCTGATATGGTGAGGAGTGATAAGTTTGAAGTGTGAAGTTTGAAGTAAGAAGAGAAAAACGAAAGCTTATGTTGGGACTGATGGAAAGAAAAAAGAAGTTCAGCATCGACGAGCACACGCCGATCACCGAAGTCCGTTACGTGGTGGTGGACACGGAGCTCACCGGGCTCGACGAGAACAGGGATTCTATCGTCTCGATCGGCGCGGTGCGCATGACGGGCGGGAAAATAGACATCGGGGATACGTTCTACCGCCTCGTGAGCCCCCGGACGGAACTGACGGCGGCGAGCGTGGTCATCCACGAGATCACACCGTCGGACGTGGTGCTGTCGCCCGTGATCGGGCCGGTGCTGGAAGAATTTCTCGAGTTTTGCGGCACCGACGTGCTCGTCGGCCACTTTATCTCCATCGACCTCGCGTTCCTGAACCGGGAGATGAAGCGGCTGCGCAAGGCGGCGATCCGGAACCGCGTCGTGGATACCTTCAGTGTCTACGAGTGGCTGCGGAAAAGGGGGAAGTCCCGGGACTGCTTCGCGACGCCGCTTACGGGGTACCGGCTCTACGACATCGCCCGGTGTTTCGGCGTCCCGGTGAACGGTGCACACAACGCGATCATGGACGCCTACGCCACGGCGCAGCTTTTTCAGCGGTTCCTCCCGCTGCTTGCGGAAGCGGGAGCAGGGAACATCGGAGACCTGTTAAAAATAGGGATACCTTTTGAAGGAGGTGATCGGTTCGGATTAACGGGAGAAATTACGAATTTCTAGCATCCAGAAGCGTTCTCGTGTGCCGATGAAGTCGGCGGGCCCGGGGACACGCTCATCGCGGTCCCGGCGCTCGCGACGACAGCGGTAAAAAAATTGCAAGACAGGAGGAGAAGAAACATGGCAAAGTTAAAAAAGCAAGACATTCTGAACGACCCGGATTTTTTAAAGCTGTCCAGTCAGAAGAACACCATATCGATCATTCTGACCATCCTGGAACTGGTGCTCTATTTCGGGTTCATCGGCCTGATTGCCTACAACAAGCCGTTCCTCGCGCAGAAAATGAGCGAAGGCGGCGCAGCGACGATCGGGATCCCCATCGCCGTCGGGACCATCCTGCTCTCATGGGTATTCACCGGCATTTACATCTGGTGGGCAAACACGAAGTATGACGAACTTGTCAAAAAAGTCAGAGAAAAGGTGGGAGGATAACATGCACCAGACAATCATTGGGCAGACAAACCCTGTTGCGATCATGTTCTTTGTTCTCTTTGTTCTTACCACCCTGGGGATCACCTACTGGGCGGCCAAACGGACGAGAACGACGAAAGATTTTTATGCTGCCGGCAGAAGCATCACCGGTTTTCAGAACGGACTTGCCCTCGCGGGCGATTACATGAGCGCGGCGTCGTTCCTCGGGATCGCCGGTCTCGTGTCCACCAAGGGGTATGACGGTCTCATCTACTCGGTGGGCTGGCTCGTGGGATGGCCGATCATCATGTTCCTGATCTCGGAGCCTCTCCGGAATCTCGGGAAGTACACCTTTGCCGACGTCGTCGCATTCCGCCTGAAACAACGGCCTATTCGAGCGGCAGCAGCGGCGGGCTCGCTGGTCGTTGTGCTCACGTACCTGATCGCGCAGATGGTGGGCGCAGGCACGTTGATCAAGCTCATGTTCGGATTGCCGTTCGAACTGGCCATCGTGGTAACGGGCGCGCTCATGATCTCCTACGTGATCTTCGGCGGCATGATAGCGACCACCTGGGTCCAGATCATCAAGGCCTGCCTGCTTCTGGGAGGCGCAACGCTCCTCGTGTTCCTGACCTTGAGCAAGTTCGGGTTCAGCTATGCAGAACTTTTCAAACAGGCGGCCGTCGCCACACCGCTCGGCCAGAAGTTCCTTGAACCGGGCGGACTTGTTACGAGCCCCATTGACGCATTCTCGCTCGGCCTTGCCCTCATGTTCGGCACGGCCGGTCTTCCGCACATTCTCATGCGGTTCTATACGGTGCCCGACGCAAAAGCGGCCCGCAAGTCGGTGTTTGTCGCAACCGGGTTCATCGGCTACTTCTACATCCTGACCGTGACCATCGGCTTCGGCGCTGCCGTGCTCGTGGGCCAGAAGGTCATCATGGGCATCGATGCGGGCGGCAACATGGCGGGCCCGCTGCTCGCGGAGGCGCTCGGCGGGAACATCTTCCTCGGGTTCCTGTCGGCTGTTGCCTTTGCCACGATCCTTGCCGTGGTCTCGGGTCTCACCCTTGCCGGCGCATCCGCTCTGTCGCATGACCTGTATGTCGGCGTGATCCGTCGCGGTGTCGCAAATGAAAAAGAAGAAGTGAAGGTCGCGAAGATAGCGACCGTCGTCCTCGGCGGATGCGCAATCCTGCTCGGGATCCTGTTCAAAGGACAGAACGTAGCGTTCCTGGTCGGGCTGACCTTTGCGATCGCCGCAAGCGCCAACTTCCCCGCCCTGCTTATGTCCATCATGTGGAAGAAGTTCACCACCGCGGGAGCCGTGACGAGCATCTACACCGGCCTTGCAGTCGCCGTCGTGCTCCTCATCCTGAGCCCGACGGTGTGGGTCGACATCGTGCATAAGAGCGAAAAGACTGCGGTAGAAAAATCCGTCAGCACCATTAAAGCCGCAGTGACCGGCATTGACGCACAGATCGCCGAGCTGCAGAAGCAGGTCGTGAGCGCCGATGCGGTCGCCACAATGAAGAAAAAAGAAAAAGCCGCCGCAATGAAGAAGAACGCGGATCTGCAGTCCTCCGTGACCGCAAAAACGGCGGAAAAGGACGCGCTGGCGGTGAAGCAGAAGGAAGCGGACGCCGCCATGCCGAAGGCCATCTTCCCCTTGAAGAACCCGGGTATTTATTCAATGGCTGCGGCGTTCCTCATTGGAATTCTCGTCTCACTCCTGACGCCGGATAAGGAATCGCAGGAAAAATTCGCTGACGAGAAGGTCCGGGAGTACATCGGTATCGGCGCGGAATAGTTTGCACAGCATCATGGTATAACGGCAAGGGGCAGGGTGCGGCAGGGAATCTCTTGTCGCGCCTTTGCCCCTTGACAATCATCGCCTGTTAACGCTAAACTTACCCTATCTGTTTATGAATGACTGCGGGAATGCGTTTCCGCTGCTTCGACAGCGGAGTTCTATTTTGAGAGCAGCGAGAAGGAGGAACACTGAATGGCAAAAGAAAACATTGAAGTCCTGTCGACGGAAAGAAGAACGTTTCCTCCGTCAAAGGAATTCAGTAAGCGGGCCCATATCAAAAGCATGAAGGAGTACGAGCAGCTCTACAAAAAATCGGTCGACGACCCTGAAAAGTTCTGGGGAGAGATGGCCGAGAAGAACCTCACGTGGTCCAAGAAATGGGACAAGGTCCTGGAGTACGACTTCTACAAGCCGCAGATCAAGTGGTTTTCCGGCGGGAAGCTGAACGTGTCGGTGAACTGTCTCGACCGCTTCATCGATACGCCTACCAGGAACAAGGCGGCGCTCATATGGGAGGCCGACAGCGGCGTGTACAAGACCTTCACCTACCAGCAGCTCTATTACGAGGTGAACCGCTTCGCCAACGTGCTCAAGAAAAAAGGGGTCAAGAAGGGCGACCGGATCACGATCTACCTCCCGATGATCCCGGAGCTGCCGATCTCCATGCTGGCGTGCGCGCGCATCGGCGCGATCCACAGCGTGGTGTTCGGCGGGTTCTCCGCAAAGTCACTCCGCGACCGCATCCAGGACTGCCAGTCATCGATGGTGATCACCGCGGACGAAGGACTGCGCGGCGGCCGGTTCGTGCCTTTGAAGGCCAGTGCCGACGAGGCGCTCCTCGAGTGCCCCACGGTAAAGGACATGATCGTGGTCCAGCGGGCCGGCACGGGCAAGGTCAACATGGAACCGAAACGCGACACATGGTGGCATGAGGAGATGGCGGGAAAGGACATCGCCAACTATTGCGAGCCCGAGACGATGGATGCCGAGGACCCGCTCTTCATCCTCTACACCTCCGGCTCCACGGGCAAGCCCAAGGGTGTGCTTCATACCACCGGCGGCTATCTTCTCTTCACGAACCTTACCTTCAAATGGATCTTCGATTACCATGAGGAGGACATCCACTTCTGCACGGCCGACATCGGGTGGGTCACGGGCCACAGCTATATCCTCTACGGCCCGCTCAGCGCCGGCGCAACCTCGCTTATGTTCGAAGGCATTCCGACCTACCCTGATCCGGGCAGGTTCTGGGACATTGTGGACAAGCACAAGGTGAGCATCTTCTACACCGCGCCGACGGCGATCCGCGCGCTCATGAAAGAGGGCGAGACCTGGGTGAAGAAGCACGACCTGTCGTCCCTTCGCGTGCTCGGCACCGTGGGCGAGCCTATCAACCCCGAGGCGTGGATGTGGTATCACGTGAACGTGGGCAAAGAAAAACTCCCGATCGTCGACACCTGGTGGCAGACCGAGACCGGCGGCATCCTCATCACGCCGCTTCCCGGCGCAATCACGACCAAGCCCGGCTCCGCAACGCGTCCGTTCCCCGGGGTTGTACCGAAAGTCGTCAAGGAAGACGGTTCTCCAGCCGGAGCGAACGAGGGCGGCTATCTCGTCATCGAGAAACCCTGGCCCGGCATGCTCCGCGGCACCTACGGGGACCCGGAGAACAAGCGCATCAAGGAAGTTTACTTCAGCCGGTTCCCGGGCAAGTATTTCACCGGAGACGGCGCACGCGTGGACGAGGACGGCGATTTCTGGCTCATGGGCCGCGTTGACGACGTGATCAATGTGTCCGGACACCGGCTCGGCACGGCCGAGGTCGAGTCGGCACTGGTTTCCCACGAGGCGGTAGCCGAAGCCGCGGTCGTCGGATACCCGCATGACATCAAGGGTGAAGGCATCTACGTATACGTGACGCTGAAGGGCGGCCAGAAGCCGTCGGAGGAGCTCAAGAAGATACTCACCGGCCATGTGCGCTCGGTCATCGGACCGATCGCCACGCCGGACAAACTCCAGTTCGCGCCAGGCCTCCCGAAGACGCGGAGCGGCAAGATCATGCGCCGCATCCTCCGGAAGATCGCGCACGGCCAGATCGAGGACCTCGGCGATACCTCCACGCTTGCCGATCCGTCGGTGGTGCAGTCGCTTGTGAAAGAGAGGCTTGTTTAGTGCGGCGTGGGCCGTCCCGTTTAGGGCAGTCAGGTCGACGGCATTTGGGTTGACAGCGGGCGAAAATAAAAATATACTGTTAGCAGGTATCCTGAACTCTTTGCTCCTGTGCTGTTCTCCCTGAACGGCGAAGGATGGGGGGAGAAGAATGAACCATGAAGCCCATTTGTAGGGTTTGCCGACTGCAAATGGGCTTTTCCTATTTACGATGCCGACCGCCCTGCCTGCTGAAGGAGATCGCTTGATGAAAAAACTCGCGCTGTTCATCGCCATTGTTCTGATCGGGTTCCCCGCCTTCGCAGACGAGAAGCGATTCTCCGTCCCGCTCGACGATTCTCCGGCCCTGGGGCCTCCCGGCGCGCCCGTGACCATTGTAGAATTCCTCGACTTCCAGTGACCGCACTGTGTGGCGGCCGGTCCGACCGTCAAAAAAATGATGACTGCGTACCAGGGGAAGATCCGCCTCGTCATCAAGAACTATCCCTACATCTACCGCGACTACTCGCACCTGGCCGCCGAGGCGTCGCTCGACGCGCGGGACCAGGGCAAGTACTGGGAGATGCACGATCTTCTCTTCAAGCGGTCTCCGAAGCTCGATCGCGAAAGTCTCATCCGCTATGCGAAGGAACTGGGGCTTGATGTCAAGACGTTCACCGAGTCGCTTGACGGGAAAAAGCACGCTGCTGAGATCGAACAGGACAAAAAGCTGGCAATTGATATGGACCTCTACAACACGCCGACTTTTTTCATCAATGGCAGGAAGGTCATCGGAGAACGGCCTTTCGAGTATTTCAAAAAAATCATCGACGAGGAATTACGCGTTTCGCACTGAGTTCAAAGTTTAGAGTTCGGAGTTCGGAGTATGCAATCCGCATTCTGAAACGTAACGGAGGCAATGATCAATGGGGCACCATCTGCTTAAGACGATAGGAATGACATTTCTCCTGATATGCGCGAGCTTCCCCGCCCATGCCGGAAACCTCGAGCCTTTCACGTCGGTCCCCGTGCCTGAGCAGAACCCACAGACCCCGGAAAAGATCGAGCTCGGGAAGAAGCTGTTCTTCGACCGCAGGCTCTCGGGGGACGGCACCATGAGCTGCGAAACCTGCCATGATCCGGAGCATGCGTACACCGATGGCCTCGACATCTCGCTCAGCTATCCCACGACGCGCAACTGGCGGAACTCACCCACGCTCATGAACGTGGCGTTCCAGAAGTATCTGTTCGATGACGGCAGGGCGCAGTCCCTCGAGGACCAGGCGCTCTTTCCCATGATGTCCGCTTTCGAGATGAACCGGAACCTTGATTTTGTCGAGGAGGTGATACGGTCCGTTCCTGAATATGTCGAGGCTTTCCAGAAAGTCTTTGGCGGCGAGGTCACTCGCGAGCGGATGGCCATGGCAATCGCTGCCTTCGAGCGGACGCTCGTGTCCCGGCATACACCCCTCGACCGCTATCTCAAGGGGGACAAAAAAGCGCTCACGGATGACGCCAAAAAGGGGCTGGCGCTCTTCACGAAGAAAGGAAAGTGCTCCGAGTGCCACTTCGGAGTCAGCCTCTCGGACGATAAGTTCCACGCGCTGAACGTGCCGGAAAACCCCGACCAGCAGAACGATCCCCGGATCGCCGCCACGAGAAGGTTCGTGGCCAAGGTTTACCATTTCGAAGAGTACCGTACGTTGACCGAGGACCCCGGCAGGTACCTGATCACCAAGGACAAAAAAGATTGGAAGGCGTTCAAGACCCCGACGCTCCTAGAGATAGCGAAGACCGGCCCCTATATGCACAACGGCATCTTCCCGACGATCGAGGAGGTCATCGAGTTCTATGACAGGGGGGGCGGCAAGGGGAACACGGAACTCAAGCCGCTGGGATTGACGGACAAAGAGAAAAAGTATTTGAAAGCGTTTCTTGTTGAAGCGTTGACCGGCGAGGCGACTCCCTTCGAATTCCCGAAGGTGCCGTAACCCAAATCTCAAGCTTCAAATTTTAAATAGGCTCCAAATCCCAATTGCCAAAATTTCGAATTTGAGCCGGGAGGCATGGACTTCATGCACGCAGTTATTAAAGACATTATCAGGCAAAAGCCTCACCTGACCGACACACTCCGGTTCTATGAAAAAGCCGTGAAATTCCTCGAAACGATGAGAGAAAGCTCTTTCAAGGCGGGTCCGCATCAGAACGCCTATGCGCCCGAACTCATCGGTCAGATCTTCGAGCGTTTCTCAGCGTTCATCGAGCTGCCCGAGGGCAGCCTGGACCCCTTGAAGCAGGCCATGGAACTGGGGGAGATCGACTTCACGCGGTTGCCACTGGGCGAAGTACCGGCGTTCTCTCTCCCGTATGCCGAAGACGACCTCTCCATGCTGCTTTTCCTCCTGAGCAGACCCTATTTTATCGCGCTGCGGGAATCGCGCTCTCCCGATGAACAAGCATGGGAAGAGGGAAGATGCCCGGTTTGCAGGGCTCAGCCGGCGGTTACGTGGATCGGGGACAACGGCCGGCGGCGGGTTTCCTGTTCGTTTTGCGGTACAACGGGGTATGTGGACCGCACCGGCTGTCCGGTCTGTCAAGCCGTTGACGCCGCAAAGCAGAATATGCTTGTGTTTGAGCGCGAAGAGGGGTTCAAGATCAGCACCTGCGATCTTTGCCGTTCCTATGTGAAAACCGTCGATGCCGGAATGATCTTGCGTTTGACCGCGGACCTTGCCGACCTGGTGAGCCTGCCGCTGGATATCGTGGTGCAGGAAAAAGGGTATGCCCGCCGCTCGCCGAACCCCGTCGGCATGAGGAAAATCAGCACCCGGGGGTGAGAGGTCGTGCGCTGAATACTTCTTGCCCGTGAGTCGCCGGATTTTACCTTTCAAGGGAATGACTGTCTAAAGTTATAACCGTCAAATTATTTTTTTATTGACGCACACTTTTTCTCTTTGCTATAGTTACGACATGAAAAAAAATATCCATACCATGACTGTCGATGAGCTGAGGGCGGAGCTCAGGCGGCTCAAGGACAATCTCTGCGACCTGGAGGAGATGCACTCCTTCACCTTCAACAAGACCACGGTCCACATCGGCGCGGAAAAAGCGCAGAACCTCCAGGAAGAATTCGAACAGGAATGCAGGGAATACGGTGAGCAGATCAAGGAAATAGAGCGGCTGTTGAACGTAAAAAGCACCTGATAACAACCTCTTGGATGGCTGCTTATGCGCTACAAAATTTTCAAATCCTATTATTTAAAATTTTAATTGAGTATTTTTTAAACTTGTGGTATTGTATGGCCTGCGGTATCTTGAATTCCAAATCAAGGAGGGGATGAAAGATGAAGAAAGTTACGGCAGTATTGGCAGTGGTAATTCTGGTTGTAGCGCTCGGCTCTCTGGCGTTCGCGGCAGAGGCGAAGAAGGGCACCATCAAGAGTGTGGATGCCAAGGCAGGCACGGTTGTATTCTGTCCGGAGGGGACCACCACCGACATGACGCTCAAGGCAGGCAAGCATGTTGATCTCAGAAAGGTAAAGGCCGGCGATAAAGTCGAGGCATCCATCGAGAAAGAAATGCTTATGCATGTGAAGGAAGCTCCCGCAGCATCGGCAGCACCTGCAGAACCCGCAGCGAAGCCCAAAGCACCGGTGGGCTGCTAACGTAATTATTCCGTCCGGGAGTCACCGTCGTGGTGACTCCCGAGTATTTTCCGCAGTATCCTTATCTCCGCAGCATCCCCAAGCATTACCGATCTAAGACGCCCTTCATCCCCTTGCTCCGGACCGGACATGGACTATAAGCGACTCAACAAAATTCCTTGATTTCCTCGGGTGTTTTGTCTATGATGGGGCTTCGATTAAAGACGCTACATTTTTCAAGGAGGAGTGCGCAGTGATCAAGGTAAACCAGGAAAAGCTTCAGGAAAAGATCAAGAAATTGAAACAGGCTGTCGCGGAGAAGGTCGCCAAGGCGGGTGGGAAAAAATCAGACCCCGAAGCGCGCACGGCGCGTAAAAAAGTGAAGCGAGTGCAGCGCAAGCTTCGCTCAGCCAAGGCATACAAGTCGGCAGGCAAGAAAGCAGCCGAGGCGGCCGCACCTGCCGAAGGCAAGGCCACAGCATAGGACGAGGGGACTCATGAGGCGCCTCCTTGTGAACAGGCTGGCACGCGGGAAACCGTTCGTGACCATGCTCCTTATTATTGCGCTGGCAGCTTCGTGCGCGGAGCGGAAGGTCCCGACGGCACTTGAGGTCGCCCCTGCTCCGGAAGCGCCTCTTGCCGCCCCGCCCTCAGCAACCGCACTGGCCGGCCCGGTCTATCGGGAAACCGGTGTCGCTTCCTGGTATGGTAAGGACTTTCAAGGAAGAAAAACGGCAAGCGGCGAGATCTTCGATATGTACGGGATGTCGGCCGCGCACCGCACCTTACCTCTCGGCACGGTCATCCGCGTTACCAATCTCGAAAATTATAAGAGCCTCAAGGTCAAGGTGAACGATCGCGGGCCGTTTGTCAAAAACAGGTTTCTCGAATTGTCCTACGGCGCGGCCAAAGAACTGGGCTTCCTGGCTCAGGGCACGGCGCCGGTAAAGATCGAGATTCTGGAGCCGGTGAGCGGCAGCGCTTTGTACACGGTCCAGGCAGCGGTCTTTGCCGAGGAAGAGGCCGCAAAAATGCTCAAAGACCGGCTCTCGAAAAAGTTCGAACAGATTTCCATCGTGCCCTTCGAATCTAAGCTGGGGAAATTTTATCGCGTTCGCGTCGGCTCCTACAGCACGGAAGAGAAGGCCGAACTGGTGGCCGGTAAATTGAAGCTTGAAGGGTTGGAGCCGATCGTGTTCCGCAAAGACTGAGAATCATTATCCGCTGAGTGCTCAGAGGGCGTGGAGATGATTCAAATTCCAGATCCGAAACCCGGCATACTGAACATTTATTGAATAACAAAATAAAAGCGTGGTAATTGAAAATGATACCATTGTGGCGGGAGTCGCATGAAGATCAACGTTGCAGCAGGCAAGATCGATAAACTGAAGACAGAAGGCGCTGTCATCCTGCTCTTCGAGGACGAAAAACCCGATGCCGTCGCCGACAGGATCGACAAGGCCCTCGGCGGTACGATAGCCCGTCTTATGAAGCGCGGAGAATTCAAGCCCAAGCCGGGTCGCGTTCACCTCCTCTATCCCGAAGGCCGCATTGCCGCCGAACGGCTTGTCCTCGCGGGCCTGGGCAAGAGAGAAGACCTTGATCTCAACCGGCTTCGGCAGGCCGCGGGCAAGGCCGCCCAGCACCTGAGGGCAGCGGGCGCTGCCGATATCATGATCTCCTTTGACGGCATGGGCCTCGATGCTGAAGAGGCCGCCCAGGCGTTGATCGAGGGAAGCCTTCTCGGGCTTTACCGTTTCTTGAAATACAAGACCGCCGAAGAAAACAACAATAAAAAAGACATACGGGCCATAGCCCTCATCGCGGAGCATGCATCGGCAAAGAAGGCCCTGCAAGCGGGTGCGAAGACCGGCGAAATAATTGCCGCATCCACGGCCATGGTCCGTGATATGGTCAGCTCTCCTCCCGCAGACATGACACCGGCGATTATTGCGGCGAAAGCGCGCCATCTTGCCCGCGAGTTCGGGCTTAGGCTTCAGGTGCTCGAACGCAGCCAGATGGAAAAACTCGGCATGGGGGCGCTCCTCGGCGTGGCATCGGGCAGCGCGCAGCCGCCGAAGTTCATCGTCGTCGAATACCGGCGCGGCGGGAAGAAACCCGTTATCGCGCTCGTGGGCAAGACCATCACCTTCGACTCAGGCGGCATCTCTATCAAGCCGTCCGAAAACATGGACAAGATGAAAGACGATATGTCCGGCGGGGCAGCGGTCCTTGGGGCGCTCCGCACCGCGGCGGCGCTCAAACTCCCGCTCAACATCGTGGGCCTACTCCCGGCCACGGAGAACATGCCGAGCGGCAGCGCGTACAAGCCCGGCGATGTGCTCCGCACCTTGTCGGGCCAGACCATCGAGATCATCAATACCGATGCCGAAGGCAGGCTCATTCTTTCCGATGCCCTCGCCTATGCCTGCCGGTATAAACCTGCGGTGATCGTGGATATTGCCACGCTCACCGGCGCGTGCAGGGTCGCCCTGGGCCAGGAGGCTACGGGCATGCTCGGAACGGACGAGAAGCTCAAACAGCGGATTCGCGAGGCCGGTGAGAAGACCGGGGAGCGCGTCTGGGAGATGCCGCTCTGGGAGGGCTACTACGACCAGATCAAGAGCGACATCGCGGACATGAAGAACGCGGGCGGCAGGGACGGCGGCGTGATCACGGCCGCGGCGCTGCTCTCCAAGTTCGTTCAGAAGTATCCCTGGGTGCACCTCGATATCGCGGCGACGGCCTGGACAGAGAAGGACCGGCCCTACACGCCCAAGGGGGCCACGGGCATCGGCATGCGGCTCTTGACGCAGTTCCTCCGAGATTACGAAATGAAGAGTTAGCCGCAGAGACACGGAGGCGCGGAGGAACGAAGACGGAGCATTAAACCATCATGGTCGAAAAAATCAAGAAAACAAAATAACGTTCAAATATTTTCTTCACTATGCTGTCAGCCACAACAGCTCGTGATTTTCTCTGTGTCTCCGGGCCTCTGTGGCAGAATCCCTCATGGACCTTCACCGCATCGAAATATTTTGCACCCTCATCAAACTTCGCAGCTTTTCAAGGGCCGCGGAGACCCTCTATCTCACTCAGCCGACCGTGAGCGGGCATATCAAGAACCTGGAAACGGACCTCGGCGTAAAACTGCTCGATCGGCTCGGTAAAGGGGTTGTTCCCACGGAAGCGGGGGAGGTCCTTTACCAATACGGCCAGAAGCTCCTCGCGCTCCGCGACCACGCCCGGCAGGAGATCGCAGGAATTTCGGGCACGGTCACCGGACTTCTGAAAATAGGAGGAAGCACGATCCCCGGGGCATACGTCCTGCCGACGATGATCGGCGCATTCAAAAAGAAGTATTCTTCGGCAACCATCCAGCTTCTTATCGATGATACGGCAAAGGTGTCCGAGGCGGTCGTGAACAACGACCTGCACATCGGCGTGGTCGGCGCCAGGGTGTCCGATCCCCGTCTCGAAACGCATCCTTTTCTGAAGGACGAACTTGTCATTGCCGTTCCAGCCGGACACCAATGGGCCCGCAGGAAAGCCGTCAGCGTCGAAGAACTGGCCGGAGAACCCTTTATCGTACGCGAGAACGGTTCGGGCACTCGGCGCATCATGGA
>Ga0316624_10000486_pt1 | contig 13442 bp, 10 predicted proteins | sample OWC_Aug_N3_C1_D5_FD_207657 | JGI IMG/M metagenome (GOLD analysis project Ga0316624, IMG submission 207657) | Wetland soil microbial communities from Old Woman Creek delta, Ohio, United States - OWC_Aug_N3_C1_D5_A | ecosystem: Environmental > Terrestrial > Soil > Wetlands | place: USA: Ohio... | reverse complement strand
TCAGCCAGCATGGTGGAGTAATATTCTTCCATATGGTTGCCCACCTGCTCGTGCAGGCGCGCTCGTTCCACCAGGTTCAGCTGGTTGTAAAGGTATATCTGATAAAGGATATGCCGGAAGCGGTAAAGGGATATCCGGGTTCCATTAACTCTCCGGGTGCTATCTGCCTGCACCAACCTGTGATGACGATCCAGCTCCGAACTCAATTGCATCAAAACCCACTGCACCTCTGCCCCTTGGACTTTGGCTGTTACCTCAGCAGTAAAGCGCTCGCCTTCAATGCTGGCTATCTGGAGTAATTCCAGGAGTGGTCCTGGGAGCTGCCTCAGCCGTTCGGCGATTACCGCTTCAACCTTGGGGGGGATTTTATCCCATCTGAGAGATGGAGTAACCACCCACTGGCCTTGGGGATTTTTCGCTAAATCTCCCCGTTCCTGCATGCCAAACAGCATTTCAATTGTAAATAGGGGATTCCCGTGGGTAAAACGGAATAAATCCTGTCGAAAGGTTTCCTCCAATCGATTAGGCTCAAGATCGAGGAATTCGTCGATAAAGCTCCGCTCTTCAAGCTCATCCAAATTGATGATGACGTCGCCATGGAGCAAGCGGAGCTCATTGATCAGTGTCCCTAAGGATGGAATGTCATTACCTGCGGCTGAGACCTCTTCGATTGGCCTGAATGCCACAACGATCATGATATGCGCGCCTTTAAGCTCTCGAGAAAGATGGAACAGCAAAGCCAATGAGGATGGGTCGGCCCATTGCAGGTCATCCACGAAGAGTAACAAGGGCGCATGGTGAGCGACGGCGGATAATACCCTCCCATATTGCTGGAACAGGGCTTCTTGCTGAGGTGGGGGTTCTCCTCCCTGACGGTTTACCAGCGATCGCAAGCTGGTAAGGCAAGCTGTTTCATTTTGGATGACCAGTGAAGCCTGTTGTTGGAGAGCCTGTCCGAGAATAAAGGTCCCGACCAGGGCCGGGCCTTCTTGCACCAGCGCCCGTATCGCGTAGGCTGCCAGGCGCCACATGCGCAACGCATGCTCCTGGCTGATGGAGCCAGCCTCCCAGAGATGCTCCACCTGACCGGTAAGCATCTCTAATATCCCTCTGAAGGGCAGGTATGGATCACCAGAGCCAAAATATGCCCGGCTGTTTCCCCAGGCGGCCGCCAGGCCAGGATATTCTTGCAGCGCCTGATGCATAAACTCTTTGACCAAGACAGTTTTGCCCTGCCCCGGGCTACCCGTGACCAGCAGCAGCTGACCCTGCCCGGCCATGGCACGCTCCAGACTCTGGTGTAATCGGTTCATTGGACCCTGGCGCGAAACGAAAGGCGGTCGTCCAACCCGGGATGGTTCTAAATGACGTAAAAAAGACGGTGGGGTAGGAGGCGGGGTAAATTTTTCCTCATAGATTTTCCGGTAGAGTTGCCGGGTTTCCAGCTCGGGTTCAACCTCGAGCTCAGTCGCCAGCTCTTTACGGCAGGCTTCATACTGCGCCAATGCCGCGCTGCGCTGCCCCAAGAAGTACAGATCGCGCATTAATTGACGGTGGACCTCTTCCCTCCACGGATCGAGCTCCAGCTGCCGCTCAGCATAATGGATGGCTGCCTGGTAGTCACCGGCCAGCTCGTAGTCATGTGCCACCATACCAAAGACCTGGATTGCCAGGCGGTCGAGATGTTCGCGCTTGAGGACCAGCCACTCTTCAAATGCACTGCTATCGGGGATGGTAAAACCCTCCAGGAACCTGCCCCGATAAAGCTCAGCAGCTTTGTTGAGGCTGATGAAATCCAACGGATTTTGGTGTGCCAGAGCACAATAACCTTCGAACTCACTCACATCAATCAGGCAATTACTGCTCAGGTTGACTCGAATTTCCTGAGGATTGATCTCAAGATAAGCTGGCTGCGCCGTGCGGTCACCAATCACTTTGCGCAGGTTAGATAAGGCGTGACGCAGGTTGCTCAGCGCCGAAGATTCGGGAAGATCAGGCCACAATAAGGCGGATAATTTCCGGCGCTGGTGAGGCCGGTCAGCCTCCACGGCTAAATAAGCCAATAAAGCCCGCACTTTATTGGATTCAAATCCTAATAGAGGGGTGTCTGCCTGGGTAACCTGGAACGACCCAAGCAATCGGATATTCAACAGGTCAGTTGTTGCCTCCCCATGTTTACAACAGCCTGATCATCGAACGATTAAAAAATTATAACATTTATTCGTTGGTTGCCTAGACATATCACGTTCCCCACGTTTTCCCCACGCACCATGGCTACAATGTGTACAAGATCGCAGCTCCAATTGTCCAATACATTATCCAGAAGCCCGGTTACGCCGAAACACTTGCCATGTTTTGGCATGATTACAAACTTGGGAGCGCTGAACTTATCGAATCCCAGAAAGGAGAACCTTATCAGTGGTAAAGGATAATTCTTGTAAACCTATTCCAATTTCAAACTTATACATTCCTGGGGAGGAAAAATGAAAGCTAAAAAGGTTACTACGGTCTTTCTTGTGGCAATGCTGGTTATCCTGGTTGGTGTTGTTCCAGCTGCGGCGAAAGCTGTCAGAGTTGATTATGTATCGATTGGTTGTGTCGTATCTCAGGGTCCACCTGAGCGCTTCTGGATCAGCGAGGATGGGATCGTGCATATGCGTGGTATCACCGTAAATCAAGTCGATACATCCACAAACGATTACGACAATGGCACAGCTACATTGATCATGAATGTTGATATTAATCCGGTAACCGGTTACGGACATGCACATGGCTCAGTAACTGTATATCCAACAGCTTATGATGGAACCTGGGTGGGGCAATGGTCCACTCACATATCACCAGAAGGTCTCAGAGGCAGCATGACTGCAAGTGGTACGGGTGAACTGGAAGGGCTGTTACTATTCAACGATATGAGGAGCACAGATCCTGCCAATCCTTGCACCGATGGATATGAAACTGTCCTGATACCTTAGTAGAAAAGGGTACTTTCGTGGTTATTGCCAAATGAAGCCTGGTGAGGGGGAATGCCAGGCTTCGCCTGTTTGCTGATTTGACCATCACTAATTAATTGACTGCACCGGGAGTGGGTGAGGTAAGTGCAGGTATGCTCCAAGAAGAAATCGGCTACCGATCTTTTCTCTTGCGCCTGTGGTGTGTAAAGCACAATGGCGAACACACATGGCGGGCTTCCCTGGAGGATCCGCGCACCGGGCAGCAGCATTTCTTCTCGAGCCTAGATGCTTTAACTGAATTCCTGCGGGATTTGAGGCAGGATTTAGAAAGTGAGATGGACAAGGGTGAGAGATTGCTCGATCTCTGAGCCCCCCATGTCGTTAGGATGCTGTGTGTTGTGGAACAGGATGTATTGTTCGACCCAAGACAGATACGATTTCTCAGTCTGGTAGGTGAAATTCTTCAAACACAACCGATCATCGAGCTGGTCAAGAAGTCTTTTTTTGTTGGCAACATGCCAGTCACCATGTATAATATTTATAGTCCAGTATAAAGCAAAATATTCCTCACAGTCTCGTCATATGCATTAGCCAGGTGGGTGTATATATTTACCGAGGAGAGAACATGTCCATTAAGGGTACTGTGTGGCTCCAATTTGGAGACCCATTCGATGGTCCTCGATTTGGCCCGCCACTCCGCTTGGAGTGGGCGGCGAAGGACTCTGGCATCTTCAAAGATCTGGAGTTGTTAATCGCGGACGTATACAAAACCATCGCCCCTCAACCGACCACGGTGTGGGAACGGCTGGCGGAAACAGCTCAACCGCCCACGATCAATGGTCGACGGGTGAAATTTGATCTCAGATTATTTGCAAATGACCTCGAGGAGTTTGTCCTCATGCGAGCTTTTTTACCATTTCCTGCCTGGCCGCTTGGAGGCTGGGTGGTTTTTGAGGGCTGGAAGCGGAAGGGCGAAGAAGCGTGGACGCCCCTAGCGGCTGAGGAATTAGAAAAAACCTGGTAAACATACCAAGCCGCGAAACACATCATATCGTCTATGGGACACAGAAAGCATGGGCGTTGGGTTTTGTTGTGAGGGTCAGCAGGTTAAAGATAGAAGCCTTCTGAATTAGCATGCCGCCTAACGCCCTACCCTCGCTTCCGCCGTGACCGCCCGCAGGGAGTGTGCATCCCCCTAAGGGGACCAGGGCCCGAATTCCGCCAGGTCCACCTGAATTTCCCCCATGGATGGGTATTTTGCTTACGATAACCGCAGAATGCTGCTTTTCCTAAGCTGGCGGATGGAAACCGAATGGCAACATTTAGCCACATTGAGGCAGCGGGCCGACCATTACCATCACGATAAATATTTCTACAAGTACTCTAAACTTGAAGAATGTATAAAAGTCCTGGGTATACTACACGCATTTATGCACGCTTTTAACGGTCTCGCAGCGTAGTTTTTAACGGTCCTGTTTCGTTCAAGTTGTATACTAAAGATAAAAGCGAAACAAAAAGGAGGTCAAGATGAAAACCGGAACGATTAGCGGAAGCCAGGGAAGCGGAATGACCAGGGCGGCGCCTGACCGTGTCGGATGGGTGCGAGACTGGCCGCGTTGGGCGACTTATACGGCAGTGGCATGGTCGCTAATCTATGCTGCGCTGGGTCTGTACTGGGCGGTGAGTGGAGGCGGATTTCCTTTAGCCTCCGCGCTCGTGTCCAGTTCGGGGCCATTAGCGGGAAGGTTTGGGCCAGTTATCGCCTGGAGCATCGTGGTTGCGGCGGGCATCCCGGCGGTAGCCGTGGGAACGGCAATGCTGCGCGGGGTTCGTCAGCTCCGGCCCCTTCTTATTACAGCCGGAATTTTGCTGGCCGGAGTCCTTCTGTTATTCATGGCCGATCTCTCTCTGCTGACGATGATCGCCTACATCCCCTACGTGATATTTCGGCTCATCACAGGTGCAGATGCTAGCCTCTATGTGCAAGAATTAATCCAGTCCAAGTGGATCCTCGCGCACCAATTGTTTTGCCTGGTGGGTGGATTCCTCTGGCTGGCGGCAACTGTCAGCTATGCTCGCAGGAGCACGGACGCCTGCTTGTATTGCGGTCGACGGGATGGCCCGGAGGGGTGGACGAGCCCGAACAAAGCCGCCCGCTGGGGCCGGATCGCTGTGTACGTGGCCATGGTAGTGCCGGTCTTCTATGCTGCAACCCGTTACGCCTGGGCATTGGGAATTCCATGGGGTATGACCGAGGAGCGTCTGCGCTGGGGGCAGCAAAATGGGAATTGGATCTCGGGGCTTTTCCTAGCGAACGTTGGCCTGGTGGGGGCTTTACTCATGCTCGGCCTGGTTATGCGCTGGGGTGAGGTATTCCCACGCTGGATGATCGGCCTGGCCGGGCGCCGAGTGCCCATCGCGCTGGCGGTGGTGCCAGCCTCGATCGTGTCGGTACTGTTCGTGGTAACCGGCATTTCAATCTGGTCTGGCTACACTCAGATGGCTATTACGGCAGCGGCTATTGGGGAAGATGTTTGGATCGTAGCTGGCCCTACCTTTCTTTTCCCGCTCTGGGGGGCGGCGCTGGCTGTGGCGACATTGGGCTATTATTACCGCCGGCGTGGTCCGTGTGGGATATGCGGCCGGGGCACACCGGGCAAACCTGGCTAGTCGTTGGACAGCCGTGACCAGCCCGCTGGACACCTGCCTGCGCCCGGGTGAGCCTTAACGCCATTGGCCTCGAGTGCAAAGCGGGAAATGATCTCGCGCACTCCTGCAACTGAAGTAGAATGATAATTGTTAAAAACTGGCTCTCAATTGTATCTGTGGGAACTGGTGCTCGGATTGAGAGCCAGTGAACCATTGTACCGGCTTATTTTACGAACCGTGGGCAGGAAACCCATCCAGCATGCCCAGCCTTGGGCCTGGAGTGCACAAAGCATACGTGCTCATTTCATGCGCTTCGCAGACCGCGGCCGTTTTCACTTTATTTAACGATTAGTGATTAGTTTACATGAATGATATTCACAACCAAGGATGAAAATAGGCGAGGTTTGGAGAAAATGGTCAACGGATCACCAAGAAGAACACTTGGTACAAGGTGATAGCGGATGAACGGATAAGGGAACAGTATTCATAAAAAGCAATCAATCAACAATGAACAAGATCAATTTACAGATCAGTTATCAGTTATTACAAAAACAAAAATACCGCTGTAGGCGCCCCAGAAGGTGTTTACCCTCGATGGGGGCAAGTAGGAATCAAAGGAAAGGAGTTTAAATGTCAAAAACGCCCATTGTCTATAAGAGCATGCACCGGATAAATTTCTCCGATCTCGATCCTTATAATCATATGCGTACCGCGGCTTACTCGGCTTATTACGTTGATCACCGGATGAACGGCCTGCGCGAATGTGTCGGATGGGATCTGAAGACCCTGGCGAAATTGCCGTTCATGGTCTGGGTTAGGAGAATGGAAGTCGACTTTTTACGGCCTGTCATCGGAGATCAGGAAATTACGATCACATCTTTTGTGCGGGAGTTCCATGGGCCTGATGCGCACATCGAGTGCAGCATGGCAGATGAGAACGGAAAGACTGTTTCGCGCTGCCTGATGATCGTCGCCTACGTCGACAAGGGCTCAAATCGGGCGATAGATTGGCCGGACGATACGAAAGCCCTTTTCTTTGAAAACGATACGACGTAAGCCGGGTAGAAGCCTGGTTTCTAAGCCTCGCGTGGAACCAAGATACCTTTAGTGGTTTTCCGGTACAACCCTCAGCGATTGATCAATACCATTTTGTGGCTGGTTCGAATCCCGCCCTCTCAGCAGAAGCTGAGCAATTTGCATAAAAACAGTCTATATAGGGAACCGCGACAGGAGTGTAGACAGAATTTTGGATTAGGAAACCAGTTTCCTCATCGAAGTTGATCGTCCCCACTATTGGTGAATAAAAACCAAGATGCCAGGATTATTGAGCCTGGCATCTGTGTCGTCGGTTAATTTATCTATGGGGCAGGGAATGCAGTTTGTAAAGCCTCGCTGTAGTCGGCTCCGGGAAGCCAGGGGGACAGAAAAGCCCGGTACACTTTGCCATCCTGCTGAACGAAAGTATCTCCCGTGTTACGACCTGCTGCAGCAATGTAATCGCTTAGCTGCTTTCCTTCGAGCTTGATCGCCCACAGTCCTAGATCAGTTTGGGGGAACATCAACAAGGATGGATCAAGCGGCCAATCAGTCACAGTGGCGGGAGCTTCACCCATGTTTTCGGACAGGAACAGGGCGGCCTGTTGTGGAACATAAGGCTGAGCCTGCGGGTGGGTATATCCAGACAGCAAGTCGCGGATGCTCTCGAAAGCCTGCTTATCGTTGGCAAAATCAGCGTAGATCTTCACCTCTTTCAACCCATCGCTGGAGAGGCGCAGGCGCAGGATGGTATAGGCTGCATCAGCAACGCAGGTTTGCTCACTACCCGAGGCCGGGAAGCAGAAGTCTGTGTAGCTCTCCAGGCGTTCAAAGCCCAGGTCCAACACCTGCTGCACCAGGGCGACCGTTTCCTGAGGGGTGAGCTGGGAGATCATGACCTGCTCCTGGTCGGAAGTCTCTCCTTCCTGGGTGTATATCACCCGGCCATCTGCCAGCAGGGCAAAGACCGGTGGTCGGCCAAAGTCGTATGAATATTCGATCCGGAAGAACGTCGGCTCATAGGCCAGCTCGAGCAGCACAGCATCGGGAGTCAGACGGCCCAAGTCGTCCAGTGAGAAGGTTGGCGGGCTGTTGGAACCTGCCGGTTGGGGTTCCTCAGTGCTCCCCGGGGTCGGGGGTTGGCCAGCCCGGGCAGCCTGGCAACCGGCCAGGACAAGCGCGGTCACCAACAATAAGACCAATAAAGGAACAAAGGAATATTTACCAATAAGTTTCGTTTTCATTGCGTTTCATCCTTTCAGGTGATATTTTTCGTAAATGTTTACTTGTCTGACAAGACGCCGCAGATTGGACTTTTGTTCCATACTTTTTGCCCTGAGCTTCAAGAATGGCCCACTGCCAGGCAATGAAATCATCGATGTATGGATAACTGCCTGGAGAAGGTTCGACGGCCAGGAAATAGCATATACCTTAGGCGAAAGGTTTATTTTCTAGATTTATATTAAGCATAACCGGTTATTATCGATCACCTCGTTTTCTTAGGCGTGGGGCAAATTTCGCCAGACCGGTGAGCAGAAAAACCACGAAGCCCTACACCGTGAGATCTCGCACGAGGATTATTCCCATCCAAAGACTGAAAGGAGAAATTCCTACTAACATTATCATGATTTATGTGGTCTAATATGCATGAGGTAGTTACCAGCCCGGGGGAGATTGCCAGCAAAACTAAAGATTCTCTTTAGTAAAGGACTTACATTGCCTATAGAGCTTTTAACCTCCAAGTTGTATATCCCACCGCTCCGACCTGGCCTGGTGCCGCGCCCCCGTTTGGTCGAATTATTAAACGAAGGTTTGCATGATGAACGCAAGCTGACCCTCATATCAGCCCCCGCGGGATTTGGAAAAACCACCCTGGTGGTAGCCTGGCTCAAGCAGATCGATATCCAGGTGGCATGGATGTCGCTGGATGAAGGCGACAATGACCTGCTGCGCTTTCTCTCATACCTGGCGCAGGCTCTGCAATTGGTGGATGAAGGAATCGCCGCACCTCTCCTGAGCGCCCTTCAATCTCAGCAGATGCCAGTGGTTGAAAAGGTCCTGACAGGCGTGCTGAATGAGATCACCCAGCGGGTAGACCCGCTCGTGTTAGTACTGGATGATTATCATATGATCACTGAGGCGGCTATTGCGGAGGTGATGGGATACTTGCTCCGTCACCTGCCTCCCCAGCTACACCTGGTGCTGACCACACGTGAAGATCCCGACCTGCCATTGGCCCGGTTGAGAGCCGGTGACCACCTCACCGAAATACGTGCCAGGGACCTGCGATTTACCCAAGGTGAAGCAGATATTTTTTTACGGGATATCATGGGTTTAGCGCTCAGTGAACAAGATGTGGCCGAGCTGGAGGACCGCACCGAGGGTTGGGCGGTGGGCTTGCAGCTTGCCGGGCTATCAATGAAAAAACAAGCTGACCCTAAGTCTTTCATTGCAGATTTTTCGGGCAGCCAGCGGCACATATTGGACTACCTGACCGACGAGGTCATCCGCCAGCAACCAGAAGATGTCAAGTCTTTCTTGCTGCAAACCTCCATCCTTGACCGCTTAAGTGGTTCACTATGCGATATGGTGACCGAGCGTATCGACAGCGACAAGCTATTAGCGCATCTGGAAGCTACCAACCTGTTCGTCATCCCCCTGGACGAAGAACGGCGTTGGTACCGCTACCACCATCTCTTCTCTGACTTGCTACGCAGCCAACTGACCCGCACCCGACCGGAATGGATACTCGAGCTTCACCGGCGCGCAAGCCGCTGGTATGAGAAGAATGGGGATATCCAGGCCGCGATTGATCATGCTTTGCAAGATCCCGATCTAACCTGGGCAGCTTATATAATCGAGCAGCACGCCATGCCAATGTTGTTTCAAGGTGAGGTCGCCATGGTGGTGGGTTGGTTCGACAGGCTGCCAGAGGGGATCCTAAAGTATGCTCCGATGATGTGCATTAGCAAGGCCTGGGCGTTGGCTGTGATGCAGCGAGGCACGCGCAAGGGCGAAGTCGATCTCGCATTAAAAGCTGCTGGGCTTGCCCTGGACCAGGTGAAGGCAGACGAAGTTCTACGCAATCTAGTCGCGGGACAGGCAGCCAGCATCCAGGCATATTTACTGCAAGCTCCTGAACTGATAGGTGCAGAACCGGAAAAGATGATCGCCCTCTCCCTGGAGGCCCAACGGCTCCTGCCGGAGGATGAAAAAGCGATCCGCAGCGTCAATGCCATGAATATTGGTTATGGTTATCTGGTGCTGGCCGATTTGGAGGCAGCCAGCCTGGCATTTAAACAGACTTTGGAGGACGGCCTGGCCGGGGGCAATTTATATGCTGCTATCTACGGACCGATCAACCTGGTCTTGAGTGCGCTCCTGGTGGGACACCTGAGTGAAGCGCTGCAGCTGTGCGAGACATATATCGAACGATTCAACCAGATCCTGGCCGGTCAAAATTTCCCGCCGATCGGGGCGCTTTATATCTTGAAGGGTAGCATCCTTTTAGAATATAACCGCGTGGCAGAAGCCGAACCGGTACTGATGGAAGGGCTCGATTTGATCCGCTGGACGGGGGAGTATGAGGCGCACATTACGGGTTATTATGCCCTGGCGCGCTTACGCGCCATCCAGGGGGATCGGCCTGCCATCCTGGAAGCTGTAAAAACCCTGGAAGAGGCCTTGCCCGAGGGCGCTTTATATGCCCAGGCTTTGCGCCACCGCATGTCGATGCGTCATTGGTCTTCAGATGCGGACGTGCAGAAGGAGGCCCAGACCTGGCTGGAACAGTCAGGGATCGAGCTCGAAAAGCTGCCCGTGATCCACAGCGTTGACCCCATGAGTATGGCTCACTTCGAGAGCTATCTTGGCGTGGCACATGTGCTGGCGCGCCTGGCAATTGAGAAGCCGGGTGCCTACCCGCTTGAGGACGTCCAAGCTTACCTGGAGCGACAGCAAGATTTCGCCGTATCCCATGCGTTCGCCGGCCCGGTCGTGGAAATCGCCATCGCCAGGACCTTGCTATATCAGGCTGCGGGGAAGAAGGGTAAAGCGCTCAAAATGCTCGAGGATGCATTAAGCACAGCAGCACTTACAGGTCTCTTCCGCGTCTTTGTGGATGAATGCGAACCGATACAGGCATTTCTGGAAGAGATCAAACCCCATCTCACCGACGAAGCCTTGTTCGTTTATGCCAACCGCCTCTCAGAAGCCTTCAGGTGCGGAGCGGTGAAACCCGAAACCGGTGAGGGACACCAGGAACTATTGAGTGAGCGTGAGCTTGAAGTACTGCATATCCTGGCCAGGGGGCTGAGCTACGAAGAGATCGGCCAGCAGCTCTTCCTCAGCTTGAACACAATCCAATTTCACGTCAAGAACATCTATCGTAAACTGCTGGTCAACAAGCGGGTGCAAGCCATCGAGAAAGCCCGAGAGATGAAATTGATCTGATCTCAGCAGATAAACCACATATTTACCTGCCAAAGAACCACATGACTATGTGGTTCTTTTTTTTACCTGGGGTAATAGAATGCAATGGTGGTGAACTAAAAAAAACTAAAAAAGGAGAAACAGATCATGAAGGTAAACCGCTTTTTGTTCATTTTTGTACTCGTAGGTGCAATGCTGCTCGCCAGCTGCAATTCCGTACTCAGGGTAGGCACATTGCGGACCGAATCTCAATCGGTCAAACTAGGTGACGCCAAGTCGGCCAGTGTTGACATTAATTTTGGGGCGGGCACCTTGGACGTGACTGGTGGTGGAGAAGACCTGATGGATGCCGACTTCACCTATAACGTCGATAAACTAAAACCACAGGTGGAGTATGCTGATGGCGAACTCGTAGTTTCTCAGCCGGAAACCAGAGGCATGCCAGCTTTACCAGGCGTAACGGACTTCCGTAATGAGTGGGGTTTGCGCCTGAGCAACGAGGTGCCCATGGATCTGAGTGTGGATGTGGGTGCCGGGACAAGCAATTTGAAGCTGAGTGGCCTGTCGTTATCCGGGCTCGACATCACACTGGGCGCGACCGAAGGCACGATCGACTTAAGTGGTGACTGGGCTCATGACCTGGATATCACGATCGATGCCGGGGCGAGCAACATCACCGTGATTTTGCCCAAGGATGTCGGAGTCCATGTTGTGGTCGATAGAGGCCCGACCATGATTGATACACAGGGTCTTATGAAAAATGGTGATGTCTACACCAATGCTGCCTATGGTGAGTCAGAGGTGACATTGCATGTGGACCTGACGACCGGCGTCGGCCTGATATACCTGGAAGTGGGCGATGTAGCCGCATCTTCTAATTAATCTCGATTTACATCCGACCACTCTCGATAAATAACCAATACTAATGTAGCTAAAAGGAGAAACAGCCATGTTAACCGAAAGAATCATAGGTGCGATCACGTTTCGACGGGGAGTATATGCAGAGGTAGAAGCAGATAAAGCGTTCACTGCGACTGCCTGGATCCTGGTGGTGATTTTTGCCTTTCTCAATCAGCTTGGATCACATGCTTCCCAGAGTATCTTTGACTGGATGGTGAGTGCAGGCATCGGCCTGCTCACAGCGATTGCGGGCTTTGCCATTGCTGCCGCTGTGATCAGCTGGGTTGGGCGCCGACAATTCGGCTCCGAGGTCACCTACAACAAATTAGTACGGACAATGGGCCTGGCTTCCATCTGGACCGTGGTGGGCTTCCTGGGCATCATTGCCGCCTTTTCCAAAGCTCTATCCGTCATCCTGGGTCCGGTGATCGTCATCTCGTGGGTAGCCCTGGTGGTAGCCTGGTTTGTGGCCGTGCACGAGGCCCTGGATTTGACTTGGGCAAAGACCATCATCACCGTCATCATCGGGTTCATCCCCTGGGCGTTCATCATGGTCCTCACCGGCGTCGTTTTGTCTTTGCTACGCTTTTCCGCGACCGGGTTCGGGAGCCTGTTTGGCTTTTAGTGTGCCGAGGACAGCTGACCGAAACGGAGATAGCCGGTGCCTGGCCCTCTAAAGATCACCGATCTCAAAGCAAATAAAGAGACAAATGAGCAGACAACTTTTGTCCAGATAAAAGGAGAAAACAGAATGAATTCAAATGATTTAGTCATCAGTACGGAAGGTTTGAGCAAATCTTTTGGTGAGGTAAAGGCGCTCAAATCACTCAACCTGCGTGTGCCACAGAAATCGATCTTCGCATTCCTGGGGCCTAACGGGGCTGGTAAAACAACCACGATCAAGCTGTTGCTGGGCCTGATCAAACCCACCAGCGGTAGCGGCAAGATACTTGGCATGGATATCGCCCGCAATAGCGTTGAAATCCGCAGCCATATCGGCTACCTGCCTCAGGATAGCCGTTTCTATGAACATATGAGCGCCCGCCAGACGCTGGATTACACTGCCAGGTTCTTCTATACCGGACCTCAATCAGCGATCGACAAGCGTGTGGATGAGATGATCGAGCTGGTCGGGCTGGAAGGCAAAGCAGACCGGCCGATCAAGGGTTTTTCAGGGGGCGAGCTCCAGAGGTTGGGCATCGCCCAGGCGGAAGTCAACTACCCAGACCTGTTGATCCTGGATGAGCCGGCTGCCAACCTGGATCCGCAGGGAAGGCGGGATGTGCTCGATGTCATGTCGCGCATCCGCAAGCATGCCACGATCTTTTACTGTACGCATATCCTGGATGATGTTCAACGGGTCAGCGACCAGGTTGCCATCATCAACCAGGGTCAGCTGGTTACCCAGGCATCGATCGAAGAGTTGCTGGCGGGTAAGGGTGATTTGGTCTACTCGGTGACATTGAAAGGCGA
>Ga0316624_10000485_pt1 | contig 13449 bp, 11 predicted proteins | sample OWC_Aug_N3_C1_D5_FD_207657 | JGI IMG/M metagenome (GOLD analysis project Ga0316624, IMG submission 207657) | Wetland soil microbial communities from Old Woman Creek delta, Ohio, United States - OWC_Aug_N3_C1_D5_A | ecosystem: Environmental > Terrestrial > Soil > Wetlands | place: USA: Ohio... | reverse complement strand
GCAATGCCGCATTGCCTGCCTGGCTGCATCGCTACAACCACGAGCGACCTCATGCTAGCCTCGGGCGCAAGCCCCCGATTAGCCGCCTAGCCTCTCGCACGGGTGAACAACGTCCTTAGAAATCACAGCTAGGCGGCCAGCTGCAGCGGCTGCGGCCGCCCGATCGCGTAGCCCTGCAGGTAATCGACGCCCATCTGGCGCGCGGTTTCCGCCGCTGCCGAGTCTTCGACTTGCTCGGCGATGACCTTGAAGTTGAGCGTGCGCGCGAGCTTGATCATCGCGGTCACCATGGCCTGGTTGACGCTGTCGCGCGAGAGGTTACGCATGAAGGAGCCGTCGATCTTCAGGTAATCGATCGGCAGGTTCTTCAGGTTCGAGAACGAGCCGACGCCGGAACCGAAGTCATCGAGCGCGAACTGGCAGCCCATGCCGTGCAGCACGCCGACAAAGCGGCGCGCGTGATCGAGGTTGGCGATGACGGCGCTCTCGGTGATCTCGAAACACACCTGCGCGGGAGCCGCACCGGTGCTGTCGAAGCACTCAACTACGAACTCCAGGAACTGCACGTCCCCGAGCGTCTGCCCGGAGATGTTGATGGCGACGCTGCGGTTGGCCTGCACCGGGATCGCGCCGCGGCCGATGGCGGCGAGCGTCGTCTGCACCACCCAGCGGTCCACCAGCCCCATGAGGCGGTAGCGCTCGGCGGCGCGCATGAACTCCGACGGCAGCAGCTCGTGCCCGGCCTCATCCTGCAGGCGTATCAACACCTCCATCGCCGGCCCCGACGCCTCCCCGTGCGCCGGCACGATCACCTGGTGGTAGAGGTGGAAGCGGTTTTCCTTCAGGGCGCTCTGCAGCCGCTGCAGCCACTGGATCTCCCCGGTGTGGCGCGCGAGCGCCTCGTCGCGCGCCGAGTAGACTGCGACCCGGCCGGAGCCCTGCTTCTTCGCGACATAGCAGGCCGTGTCGGCGGCGGCGAGCAGCTCCTCGAGGGTGCCGCTCTCGCGCGAGATCTCCACGAGGCCCACCGATACGCCGATGTTGAAGATCTTGTCCTTCCAGACGAAGCGGTAGTCGCTCACCGCGCGCGTGAGGTCATCGGCGATCTGGCGCGCCTTGTCCAGTGGACAGCCGATCAGCAGCAGCCCGAACTCATCTCCCCCTAGACGCCCGACGGTGTCGCTGTCGCGCACGGCGTCGCGCAGGAGCTTGGCCACCTCGCGCAGCATGCTGTCGCCGGCCACGTGGCCGCTCGTGTCGTTCACCAGCTTGAAGCGGTCGAGGTCCAGGTAGCACAACACGTGCTGGCCGTCGCCGCGGTGCCCGCTGTCGATGGCCTCCTCGAGGCGGCGCTCGAACTCGCGCCGGTTCACCAGCCCCGTGAGCGCATCGTGCGTGGCCTGGTAGGACATCTGGCGCGCCAGCCCGCGCAGCTCCGTGACGTCGTGCAGCATCACCACCGCGCCCACCAGCTCCTTGGCGGCGTTGCGGATCGGGGAAGCGGTGAGCTCGATGGAGCGTTCCGCGCCGGCGCCGCGCGACAGCAGCAGCGCGCGGCGGCTCAGGTTCACCGCCGCGCCGCTCGTGAGCGCCTGGCGCAACGGGTCGGTCAGCAGGCGCTGGTCGGTCTCATCGACGAGGCTCACGACCTCCTCGAGGAGCTTCCCCGTGGCCGCCGCCGCATCGCTCGCCGTGAGTTGCTCGGCGGCCGGGTTCATGAAGGTGATGCGCCCGTCCTTGTCCGTGGCGATGATGGCCTCGGCCAGGGACTGCAGCGCGAGCAGCTGGGGCTCGGCCAGCGCACCGTCCCCGCTCACGCGCAGGGCCTGCACGGTCTGGGTGGGGATGATCTCGATGCCAGTGATGAGCAGCGCGTTGCTCTTGTCGTATTCGACCAGCGTGGAGGCGATCTCGAGGCGGCTCACCTGCCCCTGCAGCCCCACCATGTCGATCTCGTAGCGCTCGGCGGCGGTCTCCCCGGCCAGCCGCCGAGTGATGTTCTCGCTCACCAGGTCGCAATACTCCGGCGGCACCAGGTCCGCGAGCCGCCGGCCGATCAGCTCGACGCGGTCCACGCCGACGAGGCTGGCGAACTGCCGGTTGGCGTACACGATCACCTCGCGGTGCACCAGCACCGCCTCGTGGATGCGATCGCCGAGTTCGGCGAAGAGCTTCGGGGCCTCGACCGCCTCGCGCTCGGCGCCGGGACCGGCGCGCGTCAGCAGGTGGTTAACCGCCGTGACCAGGGCGGCGACCTCGGGCTTATCGCTGCTGACGTCGACCCGGCCGGCCAGGCGGCCGCCGATTGCGATGCGCTGCAGCTGCTGCGAAAGCTCCACGACGCTCTTCATGTCGCGGCGCTGCAACGCATAGAGCACGAGGACCAGAGCGGCGATGAGGGCGAACAGGAGGCACAAAAGCCCAGTGATCGACATCTACGTTCTTCTTACGCCTTAGCGCTAGGGTCTCCCGCGCGCTCCGGGGGCACTCTATTTGGACTTGTGGTGCCGGCGGAAAAATACGGACCGGGGAAGCATAGCGCAGGCCGTACCACGCCCCGTCGGTATTTCACCATATCTCGTCGCAACTACGCTTGGCACAGGCCCGGAAAACCCGTAACTTCTCCCGCCTTTTCAGCCGCTCGGCAATAAGTCCAATCGGGAAGGTTTTCAGGGATGCAAACGACGGACATCCGCGAACAGATGATCGAGCAGCAGGTGCGCGCCTGGGACGTGCTGGACGAGCGCGTCCTGGACGTCATGCGGCAGGTCCCGCGCGAGCTGTTCGTGCCAGAGGGGGAGCGTTATCGCGCCTACGCGGACGCCGAGGTACCCCTGCCACACGGCCAGCACATGCTGCGCCCGAGCGTCGTGGGGCGAATCCTCCAGGGGCTGCTGCCGGCCGCTCACGAGGACGTGCTGCAGCTCGGTGCCGGCACCGGCTTCATCACCGCCTGCCTGCGCGGCATGGCCGCCCGGGTGCACGCGCTGGAGCTGTACCCGGATCTGGCCGCGAGCGCCCGGGCGAACCTTGCGTCCCTGGGCGTGCGCGCGGCCGAGGTGATGGAGGCGGACGCGCTGGCCTTCGAAAGCGCCACGCGCTTTGATGTCATCGCCGTCACGGCCTCGCTGCCCGTCTACGATGCGCGCTTCGAGCGCATGCTGAAGGTGGGGGGGCGCCTGTTGGTCGTGGTGGGCGAGGCCCCGGTGATGGAGGCGCGCGTGGTGCGGCGCACCGCGCCCGATGCCTGCAGCACGCAGAGCCTGTTCGAAACGGTGATCGACCCGCTGGTGAACGCGGTGCGGCCGCCTGAGTTTACCTTCTAGGCCCGGCGCGGCTCTAACGGCGCAAGAACGCAGGACCCAAAGGAACTGACATGAATCGCGGCGCAATTCTCGCCCTCGGACTCATCGCCTGCTCGGGCAGCGCCTCGGGCAAGGACCTCAAGGGCGTGTTCGAGGACGCGGTGAAGAACGACCCGGTCATCCGCCAGGCGGACGCCAATCGCATGGCCGCACGCGAGGCGCGTCCGCAGGCCTGGTCTGCGGTGCTGCCGCAGATCAACGGCACCGCGGGGGTCACCCGCGATCACAACTCGGGCTTTTCGGACTTGGTCATCGAGCTGTCGGATCCGAACAATCCCACCGGGCCGCCGATCTTCCAGGTGATCCCGCTGAATTCGACGGTGGATACCACCACCAAGACCTGGGCGGTGAACCTGCGCTCGAGCCTGATCTCCTGGTCCAACTGGATGAACATCAAGGCCGCCGGCCGCGCAGTGGCGCAGGCGGAGGCCAACTACCGGGCGGCCGAGCAGAACCTGATCCTGCGCGTCGCGCAGGCGTACTTCGCCGTGCTCGCCGCGGATGACAACCTGCAGGCCAACCAGGCCTCGCTGGAAGCGATTGCGCGGCAGCTCGACCAGGCCAACAAGCGCTTCGAGGTAGGCCTCATCGCCATCACCGACGTGCAGGAAGCGAAGGCCGCGCGCGACACGGCCGCCGCCGCAGTAATCGCCGGCAAGCGCTCGCTGGCCCTTACCGAGGACCAGCTGCAGGAGATCACCGGGGAGAAGTACGACCGGCTCGCCAAGCCCGGCACCGAGATGCCGCTGAAGGGGCCCGAGCCCGAGGACGAGAGCCGCTGGGTCAACGTCTCCCTGGACCAGAACCTGAACCTGGTGGCCAGCCGCCTCGGGGCCGACATCGCGCGTGACAACGTGCGTGCCGCCATGGGCGGGCACCTGCCGACCCTGGACCTGGTGGCCGGCCGCTCCTACACCCAGGCCACCTCGGATGAGGTGGTCGAGGGCCTGAGCTTCTCGGGCATCGCGAGCAAGTTCAACGACCGCCAGATCGGGCTGCAGTTCACCCTGCCGATCTTCAGCGGCGGCTTCACCCAGTCTAAGGTGCGCGAGAACCAGTATCGCTGGATCGCCGCCAAGGAAGCGGTGGTGCAGAGCTCGCGCGCCACGGAGCGCCAGGCGCGCGATGCCTACCTCGGCGTCATCAGCGGCATCGCCCGCGTGCAGGCGCTGCGCCAGGCGCTGGAATCCAGCCAGACCGCGCTCAAGGCCACCGAGGCCGGCTACGAGGTCGGCACGCGCACGGCCGTGGACGTGCTCAACGCGCGCAAGACCCTCGTGCAGGCGCAGACCGACTACTCCGGCAGCCGCTACGACTACATCGTGAGCGTACTGCAGTTGCGGCTCGCCGCCGGCACGCTCGATCGCCCGCAGCTGCTCGAGATCAACAACTGGCTCACCCAGACCGCCCCGACCTCGCCCCCGGTGACGACCCCGCAGAACGTCCTGCCCGTGCTGCCCCAGCAACTACCGCCCGCCGCGGGCTCCCCGCCCGAGGGCACCGGCCGCCGCTAGCGGCCGCCGCCCTCGAGCAGGGGGTCGATCAGGCCGAGGAGCTTCTCCAGGGCGCCGCGGTTGCCCTCGACGCAGGCGCGAGCGGCCTCCCCGATGCGCGCGCGCTCGGCCGGATCGCGCAGCAGCTGCCGCACCCGCTCGGCCAGCTGCGGTGAATCCTTGACGACCTGCGCCGCCCCGCGCCCGATGAGCAGGCGCGCGATGTCGGCGCTGTTGAAGTTGTGCGGTCCGGTCAGGATCGGCACTCCCAGGGCCGCAGGCTCGAGCAGGTTGTGGCCGCCGACGGGCACGAGGCTGCCGCCGACGAACGCCACGTCCGCGGCGGCATAGAAATCCAGCAGCTCACCGAGTGAGTCCAGCAGCAGCACCTCGCACTCCTCCCCCGGGGCCCCCTCGTCGGAGCGGCGCGCGAAGCGCAGGCCGGCCTGCGCCAGTGCCTCGGCGACCTCGTTGAAGCGCGGCGGGTGGCGCGGCGCCAGCACCAGCAGCGTCCCGGGCAAGGCTGCGCGCACCGCGCGCGCGGCCGCGATCACCGCCGCCTCCTCGCCGCCCCCGTGCGTCGAGCCCGCCACCCACAGTCCCCGCCCCGGCGCGTACTGCGCGCGCAGCCGCGCACCGCGCTCGAGGATGCCGGCGGGCAGCTCGAAGTCGAACTTGAGGTTACCGGTGACGTGCGTGTGCGCCGGATCGGCCCCGAGCGCCTGGAAGCGCTCGGCATCGCCCGTCCCCTGCGCCGCCACGACCGCAGCCTGCGCGAGCGTGTCGGTGAAGAGCCTCCCGAGCCTGTGGTAGCGGTTGACCGAGCGCGCGGAGACGCGCGCGCTCGCGAGCACCAGCGGCACGCGGCGCCGCCCGCACTCGCGATACAGGTTCGGCCACAGCTCGGTCTCGAAGATGACCGCGAGCTGCGGCTGCACGCGCGTGAAGAAGCGCCGTACCGCCCCGGGCAGGTCGTAGGGCACGTAGCGCACCCGCGCGACGTCGCCGAACAGCGCCCGCGCGCGTGCCGCCCCGGTCGGCGTGAACGTGGTGACCGTCAGCGGCAGGTCCGGGTGACGGCGCTTGAGCGCGCTCACCAGCGGCGCACACGCCTGCACCTCCCCCACCGAGACCGCGTGCAGCCATACGCCGCCCGGGGCCTGGGCGGGACCGAAGCCGAAGCGCTCGCCGAAGTCCCTCCAGTAGCTGCGGTCCCACAGGCCGCGCCAGAGGAAGATGAGCGAGACGATCGGGGCGGCGAGGTAGACGGCGAGGAGATAGACGAGGCGCAAGCGGGCGTCGCGCGCTACGGCGGCAACTCGGTCTTGCCCGAGGACTGGCGGTAGCCATCCAGCAGGCCGTGCCAGTCGGACTCGCTGAAGCGCTCCGCCGGCATCCCCCAGGTCACCTTCTCCAGCGAACGCCGCAGCCGCACGAGGTTGCCGTCCTGCCACAGTCCCGGTTTGCGCAGCTGGCAGCGGTCGAAGTCGATGAGGTAGACGCCCTCCTCGCTCAGCAGCACGTTGTGGGCATTGAGGTCCGCGTGGCACACGCCGAGGTCGTGGAAGCGACGGATGCAGCGGCCGATCGAGATCCAGGTGACGACCGACAGCGCCCCGGTGCGCAGGCACTCGGTGAGCGAGCCGACCGTGGGCAGCCGCTCGGTGATGAGGTCGCCCCTGTAGGTCGAGCCGTCGTGGCGGTAGCGCGCCCCGAGGGGCGCGGGCACCGGCAAGCCGGCGCGGTGCAGCCGGTAGGTGAGCTGCCATTCGACGAACGGGCGCGCGTGCTCCTCGCCGCTCCAGCGGTAGCGGTCGGGGGAGAAGCGCGCCATCAGGCCACCGCGCCGGTAGTGGCGCAGCACGAAGTTCCTGCCATCGCACTTCACGAAGTAGGTGGCGCCACGACCGCCGGCGGCACTCTCGATCTGCCCGCGCGCCTGCCAGTAGCGCGGCTCGAACCAGTCGCTGCTCAAATTGCCGGCCCGCGAGGTGTCATATAGCATGGCGCCGCCCGCGATCACGCTGCGCTTCACTTCGGGGCCGAGCGCAAAGCGCCCACTCACAAGGGTGACTCCATAATGTTGTCGTTCGCCGAAGCCCCGCGCAGCGTCTGCATCCTCAGGCTGTCGGCGATCGGTGATACCTGCCACGTCGTACCGGTGGTGCGCACCTTACAGCAAGCGTGGCCGACCACGCAGCTGAGCTGGATCATCGGCAAGACCGAAGCGCGCCTCATGAGTCTGATCGAGGGCGTGGAGTTTATCACCGTGGACAAGCGTGCGACGCTTGCCGCCGTGCGCGGGCTGCGCCAGCGGCTGCGGGCGCGGCGCTTCGATGTGCTGCTGCATATGCAGGTGGCGCTGCGCGCGAGCCTCTTGGCGCGCGCGGTCCCCGCGGTCGTCAAGCTCGGGTTCGACCGCGTGCGCGCGCGGGAGCTGCAGTGGCTGTTCACCAACGCGCGCATCGCGCCGCGCACCCGCGAACACGTCCTTGACAGCTTCTTCGGCTTCACCGAGGCGCTCGGCATCCGCGAGCGCCTGCTGCGCTGGGACCTGCCGCTGCCCGAGGACGCGCGCGCCTATGCCACCCGCCTCATCCCGGATGCGCAGCCCACGCTGCTCATCAGCCCCTGCTCAAGCCATGCGCTGCGCAACTGGCACGCCGCCCGCTATGCCGCGGTGGCCGAGCACGCGGTGCGGCGCCACGGCATGCGCGTCATCCTCGCCGGGGGCCCGAGCGCGCTCGAGCGCGCGACGGGCGCCGAGATCGAGCGCGCCTGCGCCGTCCCCCTCACCAACCAGATCGGCCAGGACACGCTGCCGCAGCTGCTGGCGCTGCTCGCGCGCGCCACCGCGCTCCTCAGCCCGGACTCCGGTCCCGCGCACATGGCCACCATGGTGGGCACGCCGGTGGTCGGCCTCTACGCCGCCACCAATCCGGCGCGCAGCGGACCTTACCTGTCGGGGCGCTGGTGCGTGAACGCCTACCCGGAAGCGGCGCGCATTTTTCGCGGACTGGAGCCCGAACAGCTGCCCTGGACGCACAAGATCGAGGAGCCCGGCGTCATGGAACTCATCCGGGTCGATGAGGTGACCGCGAAGATCGATGCCATCCTCGGTCAGCCGCCGGCGGGAAACGTGCACTCACCCCGGTAGGTGAACCTCGGGTTGCCGAGTCCGGTGATCGTAGAGCATGACCGGTGCGCAGCCTGCGACCGCCCCGGAGTAAACCTGGCTGCCGGTGTTGACGAGCGTCCCCTTGGCCGAATCGATCACCCTCGTGACCCGGTAGAGCACCTTGCCGTGCAGATCCCCGTTCAGTTCCACGATCTCGGTGCCCTGCTGAATCATACCGGTGGGCGTCTTGATCTCGGCATGCACGATCAGGCTGTCGTGCCTATCGACCCCGGAACCGCCGACCGGGACGACCCTGCCCGTGCGGGCGGCGGCGCCGTGCGCAACGGCCGCGCCGTCGGACGCACGCACCGCACCGGCGAGCCACGCGGCGCCGAGGGCAACCGCGGTGATGAGAGAAGTAGCCTGCGAGGTGACCCCCTTGGCGCCGGAAGGTACTGCGGCGCGCACGGACACAAGGCTAGCCACTCTGTGAAGCGAAGCGTAGCTGCCGCGGCCGAGCGAGGTATTTGCGCGCTTTCTCGCGCAGGGCTGCGCGTGGGCGGGCCTGCGCGCACCGGCGTTGTCGTGGCTCAAAACGCGATTGGCCGCGTTTTATCAATCATCCGCTTCTTGCGCAGCACGACCCGACCTTTGGGAGGGGCTAGCCACCGATGCGCAGTTCAAAGAGCTGCTCGGGGATCGGCGCGCCCGCCGGGAGAGACTTCAGGCCTGGGGGCGCCGCTCGAGGCCCAGGGCGCAACCGGGTTGGCTTGTGCTAGCGTGCCGCCGGTACGCTCACGGAACCCAAAGCCATGCAAGACATCCTTGTCCCGGTGTCCCCCGGGGAACTCCTCGACAAGATCACGATCCTGCGCATTAAGGTGGCGCGCATCCAGGACGCGGCCAAGCTCGCCAACGTGCGCCTCGAACTCGCGCTGCTGGAGCAAACCTGGCAACGCGGCGTCGGCGCCGCCCACGCCGTGTCCGCCGACGAGCGCGCGCTGCAGGACGTCAACGAGCGGCTCTGGGACATCGAGGACCGCATCCGCGAGAAGGAAGCCCAGCAGACCTTCGACCGCGACTTCATCGAGCTCGCCCGCGCCGTCTACATCGCCAACGATGAGCGCGCGGCCATCAAGAAGCGCATCAACACCCAGCTCGGATCGCGGCTCATCGAAGAGAAATCCTACCAGCAGTACCGCTAGCGCAACGTCCGCGCGGCGCGGCCCGGATCAGCGCGCGGCAGGCGGCGGGGCGGCGGCGCTCGCCGGCGGGTCGTTCCACATGTCCAGCACGCAGCGCCACTGGCCGTCCGCCTCGCGCCGCCACAAGGTCAGGCTCCGGCCGGTGAAGCTCAGGGGCCTGCCGTCCGGTCCGCTCATGGTGATTGTGTTCGCGCCGCGCAGGTAGGCGAACCTGCCGTCCGGGGAGAACACGGGCGGTCCTGATTTCCAGGAGATGTGGAAGCCGGGCGTATGGAAAGCGTCGGCAACGAAGGCGCGGATCGCGGCCTTGCCCTCGACCACCGGCTGCCCCTGCGGAACGATCACGGCGTCATCGCTCCAGTACGAGGCGGTCTGCTCGACGTCCACCCCGGCCGCGGCAAGCTGCGCCCATTCCCGGTCACGCGCGAGCAGTCGCTGCGCGTCGGCGGCCAGGTCCGGCGCGTGCGGCGCGCAGCCGGCCGCCAGCAGCACGGCGCCGAGCCCGCCCACGCGCGCGCGGCCGCGCACGGACCTGCGCCCCGCCGCGCTCAGCGCCGCAGGGTGTATTCGGCGCTGCAGTAGGGGCACTTGGCCCAACCGCTCGCTTCGATCGGCAGGTACACGCGCGGGTGCGAGTTCCATAGGTACATCTGCGGCATCGGACAGCACAGCGGCAGATCCTCGGGCGTGACCTCGTACTGGTTCTGCGCGTTCGGTTCGATGAGCGGCTTCGCCGTCGCGGCCATGGGGATTCTCTGAAGGGGTGCCGGTGGAGGCGCGATTATACCCGCGCTCGGCGCGGACTTAAGCGGACATCGCGGCGTCCCACAGCCGCGTGACGGCGGCGCGGGTGTCGCTGAACTCCTGCGCCGCGACGATCGGTGCGGCGCCCGCCAGCGTCAGGTGGTGGGTGCGCGTACGGTAGGCGCGGTACGCCCCGGTGAGCACGTCGACGCTCGCCTGCGGCACGAGGTCCGCGGAGGCCACCGATTCGAGCTGCCGGATCGTGTCCGCGAACAGGGCCACGGGCGGGTGGTCGTGCGCCCACTTGAGCGCCCAGTACTGGGCCAGGAACTCGATGTCCGCGATGCCGCCCGGGTCCTGCTTGATGTCGAAGTGCTGTGCATCCGCGCGCGAGAGCTCCCGGCGCATGCGCTCGCGCATCGTGCGCACCTCGCTCAGCAGGGTGTCGCGCCGTACGTGATTGCACAGCACGTCCATGCGCACCGCCTCGAAGCGCGCGCGCAGCTGCGGCGCCCCGGCCACGGCGCGCGCGTGCAGCAGGGCCTGGTGCTCCCAGGTCCAGGCTTCCTCGCGCTGGTAGTCGGCAAAGGCGGCGATGTTGGTGACGAGCAGGCCGCCCTTGCCGCTCGGCCGCAAGCGCACGTCCACCTCGTAGAGCCTGCCGGCCGCCGAGTGCATCGTCAGCAGGTGCACGATGCGCTGCGCCAGGCGCACGAAGAACAGCTGGTTGTCGATGGGCTTGGCACCACTGGTCTCCTGGCGCTCGCCGTGCGAATCGTGCAGGAACACCAGATCGAGGTCGGAGCTGTAGCCGAGCTCCATGCCGCCGAGCTTGCCGTAACCCACGGCGCAGATGTTCACCGGCCGCTGCGCCCCCGCCTCCCCGCACAGGGGCACGCCGAACTGCGCCGTGATCTGGCGCCAGCCGAGCTCGAGGGCGCACTCGACGATGAGCTCGGCAATGTCGGTGAGGCGGTCGCTCACCTGCATGACGGGCAGCACCCCGGTGAGATCGGCCACCGCGACGCGAAACAGCGCCGCGCGCTGGAACTGGCGCAGTGCCTCGACCTGCTGCTCCGGATCCTCCTCGCGCAGCTGCTCCATGCGCGACTCCAGGTCGCGCGCGAAGCCGGAGCGCTCGGGAAGCTGGGATAGGAGGCGCTCGTCGATCAGCTCATCGAGCAGCAGCGGGTGGGCGGCGATCTGCGTGGCGAGGAAGTCCCCGTGGCGGCACAGCTCGACCAGGCGCGCGCGTGCCGGGCCGTTCTCCTGCAGGAGCGCAAAGTAAGCCGAGCGCTGCCCGATGGCCTCGATGATCGAGAGCACCCGGCGCAGCACCGGCAGCTGCGCGTTGCTGGCCGCCACGTCGGCGAGCAGCACCGGCAGGAGCGCCTGCAGGCGCCGCCGGCCCGGTTCATCGAGCCGGCGCACGAGGGCCGAGGCCCGCAGCTCAAGCAGCAGGCGCGCCGCTTCGTCACTGTCGCTGAAGCCGGCCTGCGCGAGCGCGGCCGCGAGCGCGGCCGTCTCCGCCTCGCTGTCCCAGAAGCGGCCGAGGTCGATGCGCACGGCGGGCCGCGCGGCGTCGTTGCCGCCAAAGATCACGAGGCGGAAGTGCCGGCTGACGCGGCCGCGCTGCACGTTCAGCTGCGCGGTCAGCGCGTTCCAGTCCGGCACGCCCATCGCGAGCGCGATGCGCTCGCGCGCCAGTGACTCCGCCGGCAGCTGGTGGGTCTGCGCGTCGCCGAGCATCTGCAGGCAATTCTCCAGGCGCCGCAGGTACAGGTACGCCTCGTGCAGCTCGCTCACCGCCGGGCCCGGCAGCAGGCGCGCCTCGCCGAGGCGCGCCAGCGCTGCCAGGAGCGAGGGGGTCTGCAGGCGCCGGTCGCGCCCGCCGCGGGTCAGCTGCAGCGCCTGCGCGATGAACTCGATCTCGCGGATGCCGCCGGGCCCGAGCTTCACGTGCTCGGCGAGCTCGCGGCGCTCGACCTCGCGCTCGATCAGCGCCTTCATCTCGCGCAGGCTCTCGAACACGCCGTAGTCGAGGTAGCGCCGGTACACGAAGGGCCGCACCGCGGCGGCCTCGATCTCCGCGTAGCGCTCGACGGCGGTGACGGGGCGCGCCTTGACGTAGGCGTAGCGCTCCCAGTCACGGCCGTGCCGCTGCAGGTAGTCCTCAAAGGAGGCAAAGCTCGCCACCAGGGGGCCGGAGTCCCCGAACGGCCGCAGGCGCAGGTCCACGCGCAGCACGAAGCCCTCGGCGGTGTGCGTACCGAGCAGGCGCGCGAGCCCCTGGCCGAGACGCGTGAAGAACTCCTCGTTGGCGATCGCGCGCGTCCCGTCCGTCTCCCCGTGCTCCGGGAACAGCAGCACCAGGTCCACGTCGGAGGAGAAGTTGAGCTCCCCGCCGCCGAGCTTGCCCATGCCGATGACGAGGAGCGGCTGCACCTCCCCGCCCGCCGAGCGCGGCTCCCCGTAGCGCGCCACCAGCCCCCGACGCGCGTACGCGAGCGCCGTGGTGATCGCCACGTCCGCGCAGGCGCTGAGCTCGGCGAGGGTCTGCGGGACCTCGGCCCAGCCGGCCAGATCCCGCCAGGCGATGCGCGCAAACTCGTAGCGCCGCCAGCGACGCAGCTGCGCCATGAACTCGCTCTCGGGCAGCGGCGCCTCGCCCGGCAGGGGCGGCGCGCGTGCGCTGAGCTGCCCCGGCGGCAGCGGGCGGTCCAGGTCCCCCGACCTCACGAGGCGCTCGAAGAGCGCCGGATCGCGGGTGCAGGAGTCGGCCACGAAGTCGCTCGTGGCGAAGACGCGCGGCAGCGAGGCGCGCACCCGGGCGGGCGCCGCGGCGAGCGCGCCGCGCGCGCCTTCCTGCGCCAGCAGCGCCTCGAGGGCGCGCGCGAGGAGTCCGTCGAGCTCGGTACTGATCCCGGCCGGCGGGGTCAGTTCCAGATGTTGCCCCCGAGGTCGTGGAAGGCGGCCGAGTCGAGCCGGCGGCTTAAGCCCCGAAAGTGCGACGAGGCGGCATACACCTGCGCGCCTTCGGAAGCATCGATGGAACCGCCGTCGCCCTCGATCAGACTGTTGTCGATGTGCACGTTGGCATGGCGCGCGAGCACGCCAACCCCGGTCGCGCTGATGTGGCTGTTGGTGATGTGGATCTCGCAGCCGTCCTCTGCGCTCACGGCATCGCCCTCGAACTCGAGGTTGCGGTTGTCGATGTGCAGCATGCGCTCGCCCTGGCACACGATCGGCTCACGGCGGCGCTCGACGGCGGCACTCGTGACGCCCGCGCTGGCGAGGCGCGTGCGCGCCGGCACACCGCCGGCGGGGGCCGGGGCGGCCTTGATACTGTAGCCGGGGCCGGACTGCATCAGCGTCGGGGCGACACCGGCGGCGTGCTCGATGCTGTAGCCGGGGCCGGACTTGAGCACCTGCCCGCCGGAGACGGGGGCTGGCATGGCCTCGGCGGCCGCCGGGGCGGCGCTCGCGGCTTCATCCTCGCGTGCAGGCGCCGCCGTGCTGGCCTC
>Ga0316624_10000484_pt1 | contig 13452 bp, 11 predicted proteins | sample OWC_Aug_N3_C1_D5_FD_207657 | JGI IMG/M metagenome (GOLD analysis project Ga0316624, IMG submission 207657) | Wetland soil microbial communities from Old Woman Creek delta, Ohio, United States - OWC_Aug_N3_C1_D5_A | ecosystem: Environmental > Terrestrial > Soil > Wetlands | place: USA: Ohio... | reverse complement strand
TAGGTCTGCGCCATGTCTGTTCCCTCGTCGTCAGTCCGGGTGTCGGCGCGCCGCAGTTTGGACTCGTTGCTTGGTGATCTTGAGTTGCTCGACGAGTGAATCCGGCTCTTCTTTTCCGGGCTCCTCCCATGGTTTGGCGAGCCCCAGATCCTTCGCGATGATGCGGTAGCAGTTGTACGCTTCCGTTGATCCGGCGTTGGACCCGACGTGCCAGGCGCCGCCGGTGGCGTAGAGGTTCTTGATCGGCGTGCGGTGGTTGGCCAATTCTGGCGTTGGTCGGTTCTCCTCAATCTGGAAGGGCGATCGGTCGACTCCCGCCATGGTGCCGTTGATGCCGAGGTTACGCATGCGGGTATGGTCGAAGGCGGTGTTCGTGTCGACGCCGATCACGTTGTCCCAAGTCATGTTGGGGGCGTAGTCCTGCCAGATGCCGATCAGCTCGTCGGCGTAGCGCTTCTTGATTTCGAGCCATTCTTTCTCGCTGTGCGCACTAGCCGGCGGGCCGAGTTGCTCGTTCTGCACCACGTGTTTGCCGGGGGGCGCGAAGGCGGGATCCACCAGGCTGTGGCAGCCAACGGTGGGGGCGTAGTCCTCCAGCGGCGGGAACTTGTGCAGCTTCTGGTAGAGGCACTCGCGGGCGATGTGAATCGGGTCGGGATCCGGCTGCATCCCGAGCCACTGGCACTCGTGAATGTCGGGGTTGAACGCCTCGGCCTTGTACCGCGGCGCCTCGTGAACGGCGAAGCTGTACCACATGAGGCAGCCGAATGTGTCGTCGAGCAGCTTGACGCGCTTCTTCAACGCGCCGTCGCAGTGCTCCTCGCCGATGAGATCAAAGATGAGCTGCCGCGGTGACAGCGTGCTCACCACGAGCTTGCGCGCGGCGATCTCGCTGCCGTCGGCAAGACGGATCCCCGTTGCGGTGCCGGTCTCGATGACAGCGTTCTTCACCTCCACGTTGGTGAAGAACTGGCAGCCGCTCTGGACGAGGATCTGGTGCGCGGCGTGGGCGATCTGGTGCGTGCCGCCGCGGTTGAAGCCGATCGTCGGCAGCGTGAGCGCCATACCCATCGTGTACATGCCGTAGCCGGGCTCGTTGATGTCGATCACCGAGGAGACCGCGAAGCGCAGGATGCACGACTGCAGTTCCTGGCTCTCGAACCATTCCTGCGCCGCGCGCATGCCGTTGGCCTTCATGGACAACGAGTCAGGCACCAGGCCGGCCTCCATCAGAGCAGGGAAGAGCATCATCTTGCGCTCCTCGACCGCGCCGCTGATGCGGTCCTCCGCCGGGAGGAACAGCGAGTCGATGAGCACGCGCATGTACTCGTCGCAGGCGGAGATCTTGTAGAGCTTGCGCCAGGTCTCGGCGTCCTTCTGCGAGAATCGGGCAATCTCGTTTGCCGTGCGCTCCCACGTCGGGTCGTGCTTCTCGCTGTAGATCGCCAGGCAATTCTCCTTGTCTTTGAAGACGAAGCCGTCGCTGCAGGGGTGCTGTTCCCATTGGGCGCCGTAATCCCAGAACTGCGGGAAGTCGCGCCAGATCGGCGCGTAGTACCAGGGCAGGATGATGTTGGCGTGGGTGTTGCCGCGAAACCCGGGGGCCGAAAGCTCCTCTGTAGCCAGGCAGCCGCCGATCTCGTGCCGGCGCTCGAAGATGCCGACGCTCATGCCGCCGTACTTGATGAGATACAGCGCCAGCAGCAGCGCCTTGTTCCCTCCGCCGACGATCACGGCATCGAAGGTCTTGTCAGCCATGCGCAGAACTCCTTCAGAACCTGGGGCAATTGCCGCTGCCCGACGCGACCGAGCGGGGAGCGGATGGCGTCCAGCACATGTGGGGCGCCGCTTTCAGAAGTCACCAGGATGGGTTGGCTCCTTGAACCATGCGCGAAGGTTCAACAGGAAAGACAGCACAGAGAGCTTCATCATCGCCTTCAGCAGCATGCGCAAATCCTTGTGGCTCAGCCCGCCGCGAATCTTCCAGCGAACCGGCTTGGTGGTCTGCAGCTCCATGATCAGATAGTCGCCTTGACGTTTCAGGCCGACGATCTCCGCAACAAGCTCGGCCTTTCCGAGCCCGGTCGAGCGCATGAGCATCGCGCCGCGCGGGCCTTGCGCACCGGCGGGACCGGTTGGTTCCTGCTTGGTGGACAGTCGTTTGTCGCCTGTCACGAGAGGGCGTTCTTCCATCTGCGCAGCCGCTCCTGCTGTCTCAGTCATGCGGACACCATCAAGTATTTTTCGAGAATCGTATTGAAGATATCCGAGGTCAGCGCCCGTGACTTCTTCAGAGCCGGGTTCGAGTTCAGTACGATCAGGTCATCCAGCTCCTCGTCGGTAAACAGCTCGGCGTACACCTGCTCTGTCAGCTCGATGCCCATCTTGAACTCGTCCTGGTAGCCTGCCTTGGCTTTGCGCAGCTCGTCGGCGAAGCGGGCATTGCCCTCCTTTTCGGCCTTGTGGATGAAGTAGGTCAGCGTGCACTCGACGATGTTCGAGTAGTGTTTGTGCGCCTCCGACTCTTCCAGAAACCGTCTCACCTTCTCCCGACTACCCATCCGCGACCCTCCTGCCCGGAACCCGCTGGCCTCGGCCGCGCAAGGCTCGACGATCGCTGGAATCACCAGCGGGGAGCTTTGTGCGACGAGAACCCGAGTCGTTTCCTGTCATCGTTCGCGCGCTGCCATCTTACATCTCGAGATGACTTATGAACAAACGTTTGTTTGGTTCATATGTGCTCCAGCCATGGACACAAATGACTTTGGATAGGTGGAGTGCTGCTCTTGCGCAGCCGGGCCCCCTTTTCCATGCGCGCGAGGACAGTTCCCGCGGCCGGCGACCCAGCCGCAGGCTGGTCCGTGACAATTGGAGACATCCTTTGTAAAGAGAGCAGACATGTGGGAGACGTTGGCCGCGCTGGATCGCTGGCAGGGCGAGGGTGAAACGGTCGCCGTGGCGACGCTGGTCCGTGTCTGCGGGTCGGCGCTGCGACTACCCGGCGCGCGCCTGGGTCTGACCCGCAGTGGCAAAATGGTCGGGTCCGTGAGCGGCGGATGCGTCGAGAATGATGTGTTCGAACATGCACTTCGAGTCCTGGACACCGGCCAACCGGTCATCGTGCGTTATGGGGCAGCCGATCCGCTCGGACTGGCCGTGGGCCTGAGTTGCGGCGGCTCCATCGAAGTCCTGATCGAGCCGTTCGCAGCCGCCGAAGCCTGGGGGGCGCTCCGCCGCGCCGTCCAGGACGGGCGCCCCGCGGCCCTGGCCATCGCGCTTGCGCCGCAACCGCTCGTGGGGCGGAAGCGGGTTGTCTTCGACGGCGCGACCTGCGCGGGGTCGATTGACACCGATCTCGATCACGATATCACGCTCGCCCTGCAGCGGCTCATCGTGGAAGGTGGCACCCGTATCCTCAGCGTACCGTGGCGCGACGACACGGCCAGCCTGTTCCTCGAGGCGTTTCCGGCACCGCAGCAGATCCTCATCGTTGGAGGAACGCATACGGCCATCCCGCTCTGTCGCATGGCCAAAGTGCTCGGTTTTCGAGTGATCGTGATCGACGCCCGTCGTACATACCTCAGTGCGCAGCGCTTTCCCGACGCCGACGAGTTGCTCGAAGCCAGGCCCGACGAGGCGCTAGCTGCGGCATGCTCCGATTCAACCTCCGTCGTGATCCTGACCCACGATCCCAAGTTCGACTTGCCGGCCCTGGCGTCGGCGCTGCGCTCTGGTGCGCGCTACATCGGCATCCTGGGAAGCAAAAGGACCCATGAGCGGCGACGCGTGGAACTGCGGGAGCAGGGTTTCACCGAAACCGACCTGGCGCGTATCCGAGCGCCGATCGGCCTCGACCTTGGCGCGCGTACCCCCGAGGAGGTTGCCCTGGCAATCCTTGCCGAGATACTAGCAGTGCGGCACGGACGCGGCGGACAACCGCTAACCGACAGCAAGGCAGCCATCCTTGGACCCCGTTGAGAGCCGACGTCGCCCCTTCCTCTCCGGCATCATCCTGGCAGCCGGAAGCTCCACCCGGATGGGCAGGCCCAAGCAACTCCTGCGACTGGAAAATCGCCCGTTGTTGCAGCACGTCGTGGATGCGGCCGTTGCGTCACGACTCGATGAGATCATCCTCGTCCTCGGGCATCGCGCGGAAGAGATCCACGCGGCGATCGCCTGTCCCGCCCGCGTTCGGGTCGTCGTGAACACCGCCTATACTGACGGCCAGAGCACGTCGCTGCGCGCGGGTTTTGGCGCGGCGAGCCCTGGCGCCCAGGCCGCCGCGGTGCTTCTCGGTGATCAACCCCGAGTCACCGCCCAGCTCATCGACCTTGTGGCGACGGCGTTTGCCAAATCCGCTGCGTGCGTGGCGCGCCCCGTCTACGCTGGAGTCGGTGGCCGACCCGTGCCTGGGCATCCGGTGTTCTTGGCGCGCCGAGTATGGCCCGAGATGAACAAACTGCGTGGAGACCAGGGAGCGCGAGCTCTGCTCCTTGCTCACCCCGAGTGGCTTTGCGAGGTCTCCGTCGAGGGGGAAGCCCCTCCCGATGTCGATACCTGGGAGGACTACCGGTCCAGCGCTGGCTATGGGGCACCGCCGGCGACCGAGGCGCAGTCCGGCAACCACCGAGGAGGGACTTAGTGGGCATCGAGATCCGCGAAACCTTTCAGGTCCAGGCCCCCATCGACGCGGTCTGGCAATTCGTGTTGGACCCTCGGCAAGTCGTGATCTGTATGCCGGGGGCGGCGTTGGATCAGGTCGTCGATGACCACACGTTCCTGGGCAACGTCCGGGTCAAGCTGGGAGCGATCACCGCGAGCTACAAAGGAAAGGTTCAGCTCACTCACGTCGACCATGAGGGGCACACCATGCAGATGCTGGCGGAAGGACGCGAGACTGGGGGTGGCATGGCCAAGGGTACGATGTCGAGCCGGTTGCGCGCCTTGTCCCCGGCGCAGACGGAGGTGGTAGCGGAGGCGACCGTCGATCTCACCGGTCGCCTGATGCAGGTAGGACGGGGAATGATCCAAGGTGTTGCCCATCAGCTATTTCAGCAGTTCATTGCCAGCGTCAAGCAACGCCTCGAAACTCCCGAAGCCGCCGTGGGAGAAGGTGGACTCTCCCCTGCCGCAGCTCAGACGCGTATTGCCGAACCGCAAGCGATCCGTGCCCTACCGCTCATCTTCGGCGCCCTGTGGTCCGCCATCCTCGGCTTCTTCCGGCGCTTGTTCGGTCGGCGCGACATCCGGCTGTAGGGTGACTCTGGATCCGCAGCGCCTGGCATGCTCTTCCTTGCGTTGCCGCCTCCGGCTGGGGCAAACTGATGGAGATCATCTTCTGAGTCGGCGTCGCGCATACGTTGGATGCGCGCCTCACGATATCCAAACAAACGTTTGTTCGACTCGCTCGAGAGAGGGCAAAGGGCTGCGATGAGCCGATACCTGGTGGCATCCGACGCTGGCGGGACCATGACGGACGTGATCGTCGTCGACGAACAGGGTCGATTCGTCATCGGGAAGGCCCCGACGACCCGCTACGACGAGAGCGTGGGATACGTGGAGTCGCTCGCCGACGCGCTCACGTACTGGGGTATGTCCTGGGAGAACGACGGCCGCCAAGTCTGCGCCAACGTCGAGACGGCGATCTACACCGGCACGGCCATGCTGAACACGCTGATCAACCGCGACGGCCTCAAGACCGGCCTCCTCGTCACTCGCGGATTCGAAGACCTGATCGTGCAGGGGCGCGGGCGCCAGAGCTTCGTGGGCCTCGATTGGTCGGAGATCACCCACATGCAGTACCGCAAGCACGGGCCGCCCCTGGTCCCGAGGGCCCTGACGCGTGGCGTGACCGAGCGGATCGACATGTTTGGTCAGCCGGTAATCCCCATGTACGAGCACGAGGTGGAGAGCGCGGTCCGCGAGCTGACCGACCTGGGCATCGAGTCGCTGGCGATCGTGTTCCTGTACTCTTTCATCAACCCGCAGCATGAGCAGCGTGCCCGAGAGATCGCCGAAGAAATCATTCGTGGCTCGGGGCGCCACACCCACGTCGTTATCTCGAGCCAAGTGGCCCCGGTGCAGCGCGAGATCTCGCGCGCCAACGCGACGGTCATTCAAGCCTACGCAACGCAGCCGGCACGCACACAGTTTCTCACGGTCGAATCGAAGCTGGCGGCGCAGGGCTACGGGCGTTCCCTGAAAACTGTCCTGTGCTACGGAGGCGTCACCAACATCCGCTACCCGCGCCTCTTCGAAACGATGATGTCCGGGCCCGTCGGCGGCTTGATGGGCGCGCACTACTTGGGCAAGGGGCTCGGCATCGAGAACATCGTCTGCTCCGACATGGGTGGCACCAGCTTCGATGCCGGTTGCATTACCGCCGGCATTCTTCCGATCGATCGCGAGCCACCGTTCATGCAGATGTACGTGAACGTGCCGATGCTCGACATCCGGTCGATCGGTGCCGGCACCGGGACCTACATTCGCATTGATCCCGCGACCAAGCGCATCAAGCTCGGCCCCGACAGTGCCGGCGGCACGCCCGGGCCGGTGTTCCAGGAAACCGGCAACGAGACGCCGACGATCGGCGACTGCGACATGCTCCTCGGCATCATCAATCCGGACTACTACCTGGGGGGGCGGGTGAAAGTGAACAAGGAAAAATCGTTGCGGGTGTTCACCGAGAAGGTGGCCGAGCCGCTCAGGTTGGATCCGTACGTGGCGGCCGAACAGTGCGTCCGTCTGATCAACATCATGATGCGCGAACACCTCGTGCGCTCGCTCATGCTCGGCTACGACATCCGCGACTACGTCCTGCTCGGATACGGCGGCGCCGGCCCGATGCACCTCTGCGGCTACGCCGCCGAGTATCCGTGGAAAGGCGTGGCCACCGCGCCGCACGCGGCCGCGTTCTCCGCCTGGGGCGGCGCGTGCATGGACTACGCCCACCGCCGCCACAAGAGCGTCTCCGCGGTCGTGCCACCCGGTGCGGACGCGAACGCGAAGATGCAGGTCGCCGGTATCATCGGCAGCGCCTGGCGCGAGCTCGAAGCCGAGCTGCTCGGGGAGTTGCTCGGCGAGGGGTTCAGCCGCGACCAGATCACCCTGCGCCAGATCGCCTACATTCGCTACTACGGCCAGCTCGAGGACGTCGAAGTGGAGTCGCCGGTCCCACGCCTCGGCGCACCCGAAGACGTTGACGCCCTCGTTGCCCGCTTCGAGGAGGTCTTCGCCAAGATGTTCACCTTGGCGGGCAAGCCGCCGCTGCCGACCTACCTGGCCACCGAGGTTGCGGTCGTAGCGCAGGTCGCCACCCTCAAGCCCCAGATCGTCAAGTACGACCTCGAAGCGAAACGACCGGCGAAGAAAGCGCTCAAGGCGGTTCGCCCCGTGTTCCACAACGAACGGTGGCAGGACGCGCGGATCTACGAGATGGAGGAGCTGCGTCCTGGCAACCAGCTCTCCGGTCTCGCCGTCATCGAGGCGCCGAACACGACGCTGTTCGTACCTCCCGACTGGCGCCTGAAGATCGACGCCTACAACGTCTACTGGCTGACGCAAGGAGCGAAAAAGCGATGAGCGGCAAGACCAAGGCGCGCCCGCAGCAGCCGGTTCCGCGCATCAAACCGCTGCTGGCCGAGAACGAGCGCCAGCTCCGGGAAACCGGCTGCCTCTTCGGCCTGCAGACGCTACGTCGCAAGCAGGCGGACCCGGGCACCTACGAGGCCGTGTGGCACATCCTGCTCAACACGATGGATGCGGCGTGGGAGGTCGGCTGCAAGGTCTCCGCCTCACCAATCGCCGCCGAGGGGGGCGATGCACTGTGGGCGTTGCATCTGCCCACCGGCGAAGCGGTGTGCGCCTCGAAGGGCATCACCGCCCACCCCGGCGTGCTCTCAGTGTTCATCCGCCAGCTGATCGAGATGGACTACGAAGAGTACCCCGGGATCAAAGCGGGGGACATCTTCGAGAACAACGATCCGCACTACGGCGGCATTCATACGGTCGACTTCGACGGTGCGATTCCCATCTTCTACAAGGACGAGCTGGTGGCGTGGGCAAGCGCCGTGAGCCACGTGATGGACGGCGGTTCCGTCACCCCGGGCTCGATCGGCTTCCTCAATCCCGACTGCTTCTCCGACGGTGTCCCGGTCTCCATGGAGCGCGTCGGCGAGGCCGACCGCTACTACCCGTGGTACGAGATGCGCATCCACTCGCGCACCCGGGTCCCCGACTGGGTGATGGGGGACGCGCGCGGCCGCCTGGCCGGCTGCATCACGATTCGCGAGCGCGTTCTCCGGCTCATCGAGAAGTACGGCATCGATTACTTCAAGGACGTGTGCCGCGAGTACATTGAGGACAGCCGTCGCTACGCCGCCGCCCGCGTGCGCACCCAGGCGGTGCCCGGCCGCATTCGCAAGTCCAACTTCAAGGACCTGGCGATGGCCGGCAAGCGGGTGATCCTGCCGCACCAGAACGTCGACTGCTTCTTCAACTTGCCGCTGGAAGTTCGGATTGACGGCGACGCCAAGCTTCACGTGTCAATGCGCGGCGCCAGCCGCTGGGTACCCTTCGGTGAAAACATTCACCCCAGCGCCATCCCGTCCGCGATGTTGAACGCCTACTCGCACGTCGTCGGCTTCGACATGTTCAACTCGGGTCCGATGGCGACCTGGGAGTTCGAGATGCCGCCCGCCGGCTCGTGGGCCAATCCGTTCCCGGTCAACTACTACGCCTCGTCCGGCGTCTCGTGGGCACCGACGGTGATGTGGCTGAGCTCACTGTACGAGACGTTTGGAAGGCTCTACTTCAGTCGTGGCTTCATCGAGGAGGTGGCGGCGGGGGCCGCGACCACGCTCACCGCCGAGTTCTCCGGCACCAACCAGCACGGGATGTTCGTCGCCGGCTTGACGCTCGAGCAAGCGAGCAACGGCAGCCCCGCACGCGGTATGGCCGACGGCGAGAACGCCGCATGGTGCATCTACACGCCCAACGCCGATTTCGGCAATGCCGAGGTCACCGAACTCTACTATCCGATCCTTTTCCTCGGCCGCAACATCGAACCCGACTCGGGGGGCTACGGTAAGTTCCGCGGTGGCTTGGGTCACACCGCCGTCTGGATGATCAAGAACACACCGGGAGTCGAGTACCAGTGCGGCTGCGCCGGCATGCGCAGCAAGGTCGTCGCCAACCACGGCATGTTCGGCGCGTATCCCACGTGGCCGGACCGCGCCAGCTACGCCAGCGGCACCAACATGAAGGAGCTCATCGAGGCTCAGAAGCCGCTTGTGCACGAACGCGGCGACCCGACGGACCCGACCATCGCCAGGAACATCACCGCGCAGATCATGGAGACGAATGCGGTCGCGCCCTTCGTGACGCCGCATCAGCTGCACGAGTACGATATCATCATCCACCCCATCTCCGGCGCCCAAGCGCTCGGTGATCCGATCGAGCGTGATGCGGCGCTGGTCAAGGCCGATCTCGATGCCGGGTGGACGCGGGAGTGGACCGCCGCCAACGTCTACGGCGTGGTTGCCCACCGCGACGAGAAGACCAACCAATGGACGGTCGACGAGGCGGCCACGGCGCGCAAGCGGGAGGAGATCCGTCAGTCCCGCAAGGCGCGCGGCCTGCCGTTCCGTGAGTGGTGGAAACAGGAGCGGGAACGGATCCGGGCCAAAGAGAACATGGCGAGCGCCGTGCTCGATATGTGGCGTGGGTCGATGGAGCTGTCGCCCGACTACGGCCACGAGGTCCGCGCGTTCTGGCAGCTACCGGCGGACTTCAGCTTCTAGGAGACAGCCGAACGGAAAGAGGGATCTGGAGCAGGCGATGCCTGAATACGACGTGCGTGAGATAGAGCAACTGGTGGATGGCAAGCTTCCGTGGCCTCGGGTGCAGGAGATCATGAAGGAGGCCAAGGACACCGAGCGCTTCGAGAAATGGCTCGATATCCTGCAGCGCCGCGTCGCTTGGCCGGAGCGCATCTTGCTGCCGCTGACCACGGCCCTGTTCATCGTGCAGAAGGGTGCTGAGCGCATCGTGAAGTGTCGCTGCGGCCAGGAGTTCGGTGACTATCGGGTGAACTGGAAGCTGTCCTCGCTGATTCACGTGCGCGACTCGGTCGACGCGCTCGATCAGGTCTACCGCGGCACACAGCAGCCCGATCCGTCGTGGGTACAAATCCGCGAGTACTACTGTCCAGGCTGTGGCACCCAGCTCGAGGTCGAAGCCATGCCGCGCGGTGCGCCGCCGGACTTCGAGTTCCTGCCCGACCTCGACACATTCTACTCAACGTGGTTGGGAAAGCCTCTGCCGAATCAGAAGGAATTCGTCGACAAGACGTTGGATGTGATCCGGGAATGGTCGAAGTAGGAAGAAAAATGTGGTGAGCTTTTCGTCATGAGCAAGGCGCTCGATAACGTCGTCGTCCTGGATCTGACGACCGCATTCTGGTCGTCGATCGGTACGGCATTGCTCGCCGACTTCGGCGCTCAGGTCGTCAAGGTCGATAACCTGCCCGGGCCCGGTGCCGGTGCTGGTGTCTCGGGGTGGGATTACAAGGCCGAGCTGGCGCAGCGCAACAAGCTCAGCCTCGCATTGAACCTCGACGACGAGGCGGGGTGTGCGATCCTACGAGAGCTGGTCCGCGAATGCGACGTGCTCGTCACCGACTGGCCGCGTGCCGAGATTGAGCGACGGGGGCTCGACTACGTTAGCCTCTGCGCGCTGCGGCCGGACATCATCAGCGCCTGGGCCTCGGGCTTCGGGCCCAAAGGGCCGGACCGCGATCTGCCCGCGCTCGACGAATTGGCCGCCGCGCGCACGGGCATGATGCCGATTCTGCCGCAACCGGGGCAGCCGCCCGTCTATGCCGGTGCGGGTCAGATGTACACCGCCGTGATGCTCGCCTTCGGTGTCGCGCTGGCGCTGCACCACCGCCAAGCGACCGGCGAGGGACAGGAAGTCGATGTCTCGCTGTTCGCCGGCAACATGTACGGCGCCAGCCTGGACGTGCAGGCGTTCCTGGCCATGGGCGGAGAGCGCTTCCTGCACCCGGTCGCGCGGTTGGATGCCGGCAATCCGATGAGCGGGATTCTCTACCCGTCGCAGGACGGCCGCTGGGTGTGCCTGACCATGCCCGACACCGACCGCTGGTGGCCCGGCCTGGCGGCGATCGTCGGGCTCGACCCCAACGATCCGCGCTTCGACAGCCACGAGAAGCGCTGCGGGGAGCATCGGCTCGAGCTCATTCGCGTCCTCGAAGAGGCCTTCCGTCAGCGGCCCGCGGATCACTGGAAGCGCGAGCTGACCGCGCGCCAGTTGTCGGCCGACCTGATCGAAGAGTTCGACTATCCCGCCAACGATCCGCAGGCCTTTCGCAACCGGTACATTCTCGAGCTGGACCGTCCGGGTGTCGGCCACGTCAAGACTCTGGGCTTTCCGATCTTCATGAGCGAGACCCCAGCCCGGTTCAATCGCGCCGCGCCGTGCGTCGGCCAGCACTCCGCCGAGATTCTGCACGAGCTGCTCGGGTATTCCGAGGACCGCATCGGCGAGCTGGCCGCGAACGGTGTCATTGCCTAGCCGAGGGGTGTAGACGTGGCCGCCGCGTTAGAAGGCATTCGCGTCATCGACCTCACCGTCTGGTTTCAGGGGCCGGTGGCGGCGCAGCATCTCGCCGACTTCGGTGCCGAGGTGATCAAGGTCGAACGGCCGCAGGGCGGCGATCAGGGCCGCGGCGTGCGCAGCATCAAGGCGCTGCCGGTCGGCGATTGGAACCAGTACTTCCTGGTGATCAACCGCAACAAGAAGAGCATGGCGCTCGATCTCAAGAAGCCGGCAGGCCGCGAGATCATGTACCGCCTGGTCGAGAAGTCCGACGTGTTCCTCTCCAACATGGGAGTCGAGCTTCTGGAGAGCTGGCAGCTCGGTTACGAGAAGCTGAGCGCCGTCAACCCGCGCCTCGTCTACGCCACCAACACGGGGTACGGCCGCTTCGGCCAGGTGAACAAGCCGTCGTTCGACATGACGGTCCAGGCGCTCACCGGCATCATGGCCCGGCTCGGTGAGCCAGGACAGCCGCCGATCTATCTGGGCATGGGCTCCGGCGATGCATACGGCGGGCTGATGTCCGCGCTCGGAATCATGCTGGCCCTGTACCATCGGAATCGCACAGGCAAAGGCCAGATGCTCGATGCGTCGCTCTATGGCGCACAGCTGTTCCTCACGGCGCCGACGTTGCAAGCGTATCTGGCCACGGGCAGCGAGGAGTACTCCAAGCAGCAGTCGAGGAAAGCCGCTGAGAACCCGCTCTGGCACAGGTATCCGGCGAAGGACAAGTGGCTCTTCCTGTGCGTGCCGAACACCGACGAGAGCTGGTCGCGGCTGTGCCGGAGCCTCGATGATGCCGCTCTTGCGAGCGAGGCGCGCTTCGACAGCATCGAAAAGCGCCGCCGGAACGCGAAAGCACTGGTCGCCCGCCTCGACAAGATCATCAAGCGACGCACCGCCGCGGAGTGGATGGCGCGTTGGCGACCGCTGGACATTGTCGCCAGCCCGATCCACAACCTGGCCGATCTCGCGGAGGATCCGCAGGCCTGGGAAAATGACTACTTCGTCGAGACCTACTGTGAAGAGGTGCAACGCCAAGTGAAGGTCCGCGGGCTTCCCATTGGCCTCAGCAAGACGCCGGGTTCTGTTCGGAGCCTTGGCCCCGAGTTGGGACAGCACACGGAATTCATTCTGACCGAGACGCTGGGATACTCATGGGAACAGGTGGGAGAGTTCAAAGCGCAGGGCGCGATCCTGTAGGGCCGCTCGAGGGCATCCGCGTCCTCGACGTCGCCACGATGCTGGCCGGGCCGTACGGGGCCACGCTGCTCGGCGATCTCGGCGCGGACGTCATCAAAGTCGAATCACCCTACGGCGACGACTGCCGCCATTTGGGTCCCGAGCGCAACGGCGAGCGCGGCCCGTTCATCGGGTTGAACCGCAACAAACGCAGCATGGTGCTCGACCTCGAACAGCCCGCGGGGCGCGAGGCCTTCGCGCGCCTGGCTGCAACCTGCGATGTCTTGATCACCAACATCCGCGGTGCGGTCTTGTCGCGGCTCGGTCTCAGCTACGAGCAGGTACGGGAGCATCGCCGCGACGTCATCTGGGTGGGCGTGACGGCGTTCGGTGCGGACGGACCGTACGCCGGCCGGCCAGGGATCGACTTTCTGGCGCAGGGGTTTGCCGGCTTGCTCGCGCTCACCGGTGAGCCCGACGGCCCGCCGGTGCGGGTGACGGTGCCGCTGGTCGACGTCATGACGTCTCTGCTCGTGGTGTCGGGAGTGCTGGCGGCGTTGCACGAGCGCAATCGCAGCGGCGAGGGACAGCGCATCGACGTGTCTCTGCTCGATGCGCTGGTGCACGCGCAGTGCACGGGGCTCGGCGGCTATT
>Ga0316624_10000483_pt1 | contig 13453 bp, 9 predicted proteins | sample OWC_Aug_N3_C1_D5_FD_207657 | JGI IMG/M metagenome (GOLD analysis project Ga0316624, IMG submission 207657) | Wetland soil microbial communities from Old Woman Creek delta, Ohio, United States - OWC_Aug_N3_C1_D5_A | ecosystem: Environmental > Terrestrial > Soil > Wetlands | place: USA: Ohio... | reverse complement strand
ACGAGGTGGTGGTGTTCCACTCGCTGGACGAAAAGAACATCAAGTCCATCGCGCGTATCCAGTTGCAGTATCTGGAGAAACGGCTGGCCGCAATGGAGATGAAGCTGGAAGTGAGCGATGCCGCACTGTCCGAGATCGCCAACGCGGGCTTCGATCCGGTGTACGGTGCGCGGCCGCTGAAACGGGCCATCCAGGCGCAGCTGGAGAACCCGCTGGCCAAAGCCATCCTCGAAGGGCGCTTCGCCGCCAAGGACACCATCAAGGTGGATTGCACGGGCGGGGTGATGAAGTTCGAAAAATGACCAATGATTTGTTCAGCGAGTTGGTCAGATGGCTATAACTAACCCCGCGGCAACCGTTTGCTGGTTGCCGCGGGTTGGTTGTTTCTGATTCCATCAGGCTGAATGAAGTCGGGAGTGCATTTTTCAGTGCTGCCACGACAAAGCCCACCGTTGATCGTCTTCAATGCACGCCCGGAACTACCAGCGGCTCAGCCACCGATAGCGATGCGCCTCCGCCACTTTTCCGTATCCAGCGCCCGCCGCAGCGCGGGGTAATCCACCTTCGCGTTGTGGCGCGCATCCACCGGGATATGTTTGAGCAGGACCACGGCAGCGATGCTTGCCCAGTCAAGCGGTCGCAACAGCGCACGCACATCCGGTTGCTGCGCCCTCTCTCGCATCTCCAGCACCAGCAGTCTCTCCCCGCGATGCGACAGGAAGGCGCTGCGCACTACGCCGGGATGGAATGACAGCGCGGCTTCGACGGCGTAAGGATAAAGCGTTCCCAGCGCGTCCTCGATGCGTGCGGCGCAGCGGCCCAGCAGCCACAGGCGGCCGCGCTCATCGAGCCAGCCCGCGTCCCCGGTCCGGTGCCATATCTGATCGCCTACAAGGAACTTGGTCTCCGCGTCGCCTTCGCCGCCCAGATAACCTGCAGCGACGTGGGGACCCGCGATGACGATCTCGCCCGGCTGCCCGGATTGCAGCGTCTCTCGCTCCAGCGTTTCCGGAGTGCCGGCTTTCAGCGCGCTTCCCCAGCGATCGCGCAAAATGCGCAGGCTGATTTCCTGGATGGGCGGGCCTGCCAGCAGGCCGCGTCCATGCATCGTCCGGGCGACATCTTCGGCGCTTACTTCGGTGCTTGAAAGCAAGGCGATCGGTTCGGCCTCGGTCGAACCGTAAAGGACTGCGACCCTCGCATGCGGCGCCATTCGCGTCAGCTTGTCCAGCAGCGGCGGGAAAACAGGAGCCCCGCCGACGAAGATTTCCTGCACCGATTCGAGCGTGTGCCGTTGCGTCAAGCACAGATCCGCAACCCGCTCCAGCAGCGCGGGCGAGGCGACGGCGCTGCGCGCACGCCAGCGTTCAAGTTGGCCGACGATACGGCGAGGATCGACCCGCCCCGGACGGCGCAGATCGACATCCGGGATCAGGCTGGTCGCGCCGCAGGCGAGATTGGTCAGGGTAAACATGGGCAGCGTCGCCAGCGCGACCTCGCCGCCTTCCGGTTTCACATGGGCCGATAGCACTGCGTGGGTGGCCAGCAATAGCTCGTGCGTGCGCCGGATTCCCTTGGGCTGTCCGGTGCTGCCGCTGGTGAAGGCGATCATGGCCAGGTCGTCGTCCGCGCATGGGCAAGCATCTTTGCTCGGGGCGCAATGCCGGGCCGCCCGCAGAGGGCGCGCGCCCGGAAAGAGTACGCCCGATACGAAGGCATGGGGGATCTTGCGCAGGGTGGGGGAGGCGAGCCGCAGCAGGCAAGCTGCTGGGGTTCCGACGAAAGCGCGGACCGGATACCGCCGAATACAGCGCTCGAAATGCGCGTCGCCTGCGTTCGGGTCCATGAACACCGGCACCACGCCGAGCCGCCACGCGGCCGCGATCACGGCATAGAGTTCTGCCGACATCGGCAGCATGATCGCCATCCCGTCGCCAGCGCGCAGCCCCGCCTCGGCGAAGAGGCTGGCCAGCCGGCGCGAGCGCTCCACCAGGGCGGCGTAAGTCAGCACGGATTCGCGGCCCGCGGGGCCGGCTATGATCGCCGCTGTATCAGGCCGGATTCGGGCCGCCCGATCGAGGAGCTCGACGGCGTTCATAGCGGCTTCGCGTACAGCGTGTAGCGGCGGAAATCGCGCAGGAACCCGCGCCCGATCTTTCTGGACGGATTGTCCTCGTGCATCAGGGCGTGGATGCCCCGGCGCATGCCGAGCCGCACGGCCGCCTTATTGGCCCGCGCAACCAGCAGCGTGGCCAAGCCTTGGCCGCGGTACTCGGGCAGTACCGCAAACGTCTTGATGATCACGGTGTCGGCCGGAATGCCGCGCCGAGCCTGCAGCATGTCGGGGACGGCAAGGCAGAATCCGGCCGGCTTCGCCTCCCGTTCCGCGATCAGCACCAGTTCAGGTCTCACCACCGGCAGCAGCCCCAGGTACATGGCGCGAAATTCGCTCTCGTCGATCGGCGCGTACAGGAAGTTTCCCGCGAAGGCCGCGCTAGCCATTTGCCAGATGCAGTGCAGTTCCGCCTCGATGTGCTCCGGGGCTAGCGGCCGGATGGCGAATCCGCCGGTGGCAGCGAGGTTCCATGGGCGGCGGATGTCCTCATTGAGCGATGAGTAGTAACGGGCCAAGGGCGCGAAGCCCTGTGCCTCGAAATGCTGCGGCCAATCGTCCGGATTATCGGGTTCGAGGAAGAACGGCTGTTCCCTTCCGCGCTCGGTGAGCAGGCGGTAGCGTCGCCAGGTGCTGCCGTCCATCGGTCCCACCGCAAGGGTGCAGCCGTGGCGGGCGAGTTCCGCGCAGGCGGCGGACAGGATCTGCGCTGCCGAGGACGCGCCGGTGGCGGCGTAATGCCCGATCAACCCGATCCGCTCGCCGCGATATTGGGGCACCCGGCTCCACCACAGGGATGCGCGTGCGGCCAGCCTGTCCGGGGCATCGAGCGCAAGCAGCGCGTCTGGATCGTGCACGCGCACATTGGCCGGCGTAAGTTCTCCCAGACCCGGCAGGGAGCAGTATCGTTCCAGGTCTGCGTCGCGGACGGTGGCGGTGATGATACCCATGGCAGGTCCGCCTAGAGGCGCCCCAGGTAGGGCAGCAATGCCACCGCCGAACAGCCAGTGGTGAGGAGGGCTTGGCGCAACCAGCGTGCGGTGCCGACCGGAAAAGTCTCAAGTGACGGCTGCACCGCCGCAAAGATCGCGACCGTGAGCAGGACCGCTGCGGTGCAAGCGAGGAAGTTGACCGCCGCCGCCGGCGCGATTCCGTCAACGAGCAGGATGGTCGGGGCAAGCAGCAACATGCCCTTGCCGGTACTGATCAGTATTGCCGCAGAGCGGGAAGACCGGGGGGCGGCGTAGCGCTGGCGCACCACGGCGATGACGCCGAGGTTCGCGGCGAAGGCGGCCGCGAAGGGGTAGAAATAAAAATCGTCCACTTGGCCGGATGCCCGGTATAGCACCAGCCACAACAGGCCGCCGGCGATGTTGGCGAGCACCACCGGGAAATTGAAGAGGCGGACATGGTCGTGCGGCGTGTGCCGCGTGATCGCCGTGTAGGTCAGGATGAGCATGAAAGGCGCCACGAACCAGTGCCAGTCCGCCAGCGCCCAGACCACGTAGCCCCACAGCGAGACGCCGAAGAGCGCATCGTCGGCCAGGGTGGTGTGGTGGCGCCAGACGCGGATGAACAGCGAGAGTGACAGCAGGAAAGCCAGGTGCTCGGCCAGTTGCGACGCCCCCAACGGCAGAAACATCTTTAGCAGGGCAAAGCTGAGCAGGGGAATGATCAGATTGTCGAGCCCCCACCAGGCCGCGGCCTCGGCCATCATGACCATCAATGCCAGGTTCACCGCGATGAGCAGGCTTTCCAGGCGCGGGACCTGGGTCAGCAGCAGGACCGGGACATGGACGCAGAAGAATGCCGCAAGGAAAAAGGTCGCCGAGCCCTCCGCGCTTTTTCTGCCTTTCCACGCCCGAAAATGCATCTTGCCGTATTCCGCGCCGACCAGGGCGGCGAAGGTGTCCGCCACCGCCAGTATCAGCAGCGGCACGCCGTAAAGCAGCATGTCCCCCTTGGCCAGCCAGAACAGCAGGCAGAAGGCTGCCACAAAGGAGAACTCGCCCACCGTCTTGCGTTTCACACCGGTCAGCACCTGGCCCGGGCCATTCCGCAGCGCGGGCACCAGGCGCAGGGTGAGGAACAACAGCATCACTGCGGCGGCCAGCACGAGCACCGGCAGCAGGCTATGGAACAGCCAGGGCAGCAAGAGCCCGAGCAGACCACCGCTGAGGTGGAAGAGCTTGCGCACCATCTCGGGTTCCGGCTTGGCCAGCACCTGATAGGCGCGCAACAGCAAGAGCACCGCGATCACCAGCGCAAAGACCGGCAGGACGACCAGCCAAGGATTGAGTTCGGCAAGTTGTGTCATGTCAGTTCGGCCACGTAGAACGCGCTGTAGAAGCAGGCCCGCGCTTGATCGTGCAGCTGCCTGCCCAGCGGTTCGATTAACTGCAGGCGTGCGCCGAGGCGGTCCGGGCGGCGGCGCGACGCCAGCATGTTCCAGTGCGCGACCCGGCCGCCGGTGCGGCCCGCGCGTGCGATTGCATCAAATACGGCATCGGACTCGTCAGGAGCAAAGTACTCGAAGACGTCCGACATGTTGAAGCGGTCGATCGAACCCGCAGCGGCTTCGGCCAGGACCTGTTGGACCGGAGCCTGTCGCCATTCGAGGCGGTCAATGCGGTCGCGGATGCTCGCGAAGTTTTCCGCCCGCAGCGCGTGGGGCAAGGCGGTCACGAAGCGGCCATAGGCAACCCACTGCAGATAGGGGTTGTCCGAGGCGTCCAGCTCGGCGAGGGCGTGCCGCACCTGCTTCAGGATACGCCCGGCCACGCCGCCCTCAACGTACTGGAAGTAGGAAGGATCGCGGCCCAGGCGGGCCATCACTGCGCGCGAAAAGAACAATCTGAACAGCAGGCGCCAGCGCCGGTTGTCCCAGACCGTTGCGTAGAACCGGCGCCTGGCGTCGGGCGGGCGCGGCTGGAAGAGGGCGTCTATCTCGCCCCGGTTATGGATCAAGGGCAGGATGTAGCGCCGGAACAGGGCGAAATAGCGCTCGAAGTTGCCGGCCGAGCCGATGCCGGCCGCGATGTCGGCAGGGCGAGCATCCCAGAATCCCCGCGTGGCCGGCGACAGAAGCTCGCGCAGTCTGGCGTAGAGCGCGGCCCGCTGCGTGCTTGGCACGGCCCCCATCAATTCCAGCAGCTCGCCATGCGCCAGGCCGCGGTAGCCCGCCGCCTTGAGCTCCAGGCAGGCGATCTGCGCAGGCGACAGGTCGACGGCGATGACTTTGGCCGCGTCGCAGCTGAGTAGCGAGAGGGAGTTTTCCCCGCCGGAGCCGATCGACAGGCAGACATCGCCGGGCTGCACGTTCAGTCCCGCCAGCAACACATCGGTATCTTCCCAGCACTGGGCGTAGCGGATGATCAGGTCCGCGGCCTGGCTTGCGGACTGTTCAGTGTTCGCCATCGCTCGCTCCCTTCCGGTTCTGCGCCGGCAACTTGGTCACCCTGCCGCTGGCGCCGTCCATTTCCACCCAGTCGCCGTCCTTCAGCCATTGCGTCACGCCGGCCAGCGACACGATGGCGGGCAGGCCCATTTCGCGCGCCACGATGGCCGAGTGCGACAACAGGCTGCCGCGCTCCACGAGCAGGCCGGCCGCCGCCGGAAAGATCATCACCCAGCCCGGATCGGTGCGCTCGGCGACGATGATCTCGCCGCGGGCCAGGTTGATCTGGCGCGGGTCGCGAATGACGCGCACCGGGCCGCGCACTATGCCGGCACAGCAGCCGAGGCCCTGCAGCGATTCGCCGGTCGGCGGCGCGTACGGCGTTTCCGGCTGGAAGGCGTGGCCCACGTAGACCACGCCGCGGGTTTCGAAGCGGTCTGCCGGCGCGGGCTCGGCGCGGTAACGTTCGAACTCCGCCTTGCGCTGGGCCACCAGTCCCTTGAGGCCGATGGTCGTGGCCCGCCCCTCCACGAAGGCCAGCGCCTCGTCCACCTCGAGCCAGAAGATATCGCGCGGGGCGTCGAGGCAATCGAGCGCCGCCAGCCGCTTGCCGATTTCCACCGCGATCAGCCTCGCGCGGCCGAAGACGCGGGTGCGCTCGAAGCGCAGGTTCTCGCGGTCGCGCACGCGGGCGCGTGTCGCCGACAGGGCCCACGCGAAGATGGCCCTTCTCACGGGGTGTGCCGCCAGCGCTTTGCGCACCGTCTCCTCCGCTTCGCGGCGCAGGGTGAGTTCGGTGTCGGTCGAGGCCTGCCCGCCGGGCATGAGCCGGTTCCGCGCATATTGCCCGACCGATCGCAGCAGCGGCAGCGGGTCGTCGAACAGGGTGGGGCTTTCCAGCTTGAGCTCCTCCATGCAGCGGTCGCCGAAGCGGTCCAGATAGGTCTCCAGCTCGCGTGCGAATTCGGGCTGCGCCCGCATCCCGGCGCGGATGGCCGTCAGGCTGCCGCCACACAGCACGCCCACCAGCGACTCCGAGGCGGCGGCGATCTCCGCCATTCGGCGCACCCGCTCGGCCGGCTCGCTGCTGATCATGCCGCGCTCGGCGCAGAGCAGGTCGTTCTGCAGCGTGCCCTGCGCATCGCCCACCCACGCGCCGACCAGCTTCCTCAACAGGCCATGGAAGAACATGGTGGCGAAGTCGTTGACGATGGGCGCGTCCCAGTGCAGCAACAGCCGCTGTTCGATGCGGCGGTAGTACACCGCCAGCTCGTCCGGCCGCAGGGCGGATAGGTCGGGGCGTGCGGTGCCCAGCGTGTCGGCGATGCGCCGGTGGAAACGCCGCACGCGGCGGTTGATCCCGGCATAGGCCAGCAGCAGCCCCCATACGGTGGCTAGCAGGCGCACGCCGTCGCGCAGGCGCTCGGCGGTGCTCGCCTGCCCGGGCGGGCGATCGGATTCCAGGGTCTGGGCGATGTCTTCGGCCAGACTCTCGCGCACGCCCATCATCTGCTCCATGAATTTGCGGTTGAAGGCGTAGCCCGGCAGCACCGCCACCAGGCGGTACCAGTTGAACAGGTTGTAGTAGACCCGGCCGCGGATCAGACCCAGCATGCAGCAGAACATGTCGGCCTTGGCCTCGATCACTTTCTCGTCCATGCGCATCAGCCGGCAGAACTGGCGGTAGACATGCTCGTAGGCGCGGCGCGCAAACGAGAAGGTGAACGGCGTCGTGACTCCGCCATAGCTCTCCGCGATATTGGAGTTGTCCCAGATCGCCCGGATGCCGTCGGGATCGACCTTGGCCGCGAGGCCGGTGATGGGCCGGCTTTGCAGCAGATAGAGCCGCCCGTCGCCGATGGTCCACTCGATGTCCTGCGGCCTGCCGAAGAACGCCGCCGCCCGCCGCGCCAGGGCCGCGACTTTCGTTACCCGTGCGTCGTCGAGCGCCGGTTGCGTGGCGTCCTCCCCGTTCAGCGCCACGGTGGCAACGCCATCGGGTGCGCGCGGGTCGCGGCGGTGAGCGAACTGTTTTGTTGCGATGTCGGCAGCGACGATGTGCCCGTCGCGGTCCACGCGCCAGGTGTCCGCGTTGGTCTCGCCCGACACGACTGCCCCGCCCAGGCCGGGAGTCGCCGCTACCACGGTGATGCCGCGCCGCCCCGTTACGGGGTCAGCGCTGAAGGCAACCCCGGACACCGCGCCGTCGATCATCACCTGGACGACAACGGCCGGGGCCTGCGGCGGCACGGGCAGGCCCGCATCCTGCATGTAGGCAATCAGCCGCTCGCCAAAACCGGATCGCCAGACGCGTGCCACATACTCCGCCACCTGATCGGGCTGCACGAAGGCGAAGCTCTCCAACTGTCCGGCAAAGGAATACGCCGCGCTGTCCTCCGCCAGCGCCGAGGAGCGTACGGCAAGGTCGGCGCGACCCGCAATGTCGGCACCTCGGGCAATGTCGGCGGCAGCCTGCCGGATCGCGGCCGCCACCGGCGGCGACGGCGCAACCGATGCGACGACGGCGCGAATCGCCTCCGCATCCCGGGCCGTGCGCAGCGCGGCTGCCTGCTCTGATGTGAGGCTGGCGGAAAACGCTTCCGGCAGGACTACGAACCAGGGCGGGATCGGCAGATCTTCCCGCTGCAATTCGGCCAGTGCCCGCGCCTTGCCGCCCACCGGCGAGGTGGTGTCGATTTCTTCGGGATGGAGGAGGTAAATCACGACGCCGCCTACGGAGCAGATAACCAGGGCGCCAGCCCCAGAACGAGGAAGACTCCCAACGTCCAGACGCCGGATAACAGTTGGAAGCGCTTGCCCTGTCCGGCCAGCGGATGCCGCATAAAATTCAAGGCGACGCCGAGCGACACCGCCAGCATGAGAAGAACATAGAGCGCGGTGACCCGGGGTGTTCCGACCACGCCGCTCGCGCAGATGGCAAGCGCACCTGTTAGCGCCATGATCGCCAGCCAGGCGACCACCGCGTTGCGCCGGCCCCACAGTGCGGTGTAGGTCTCTACGCCTTTTTCTTCGTCCTCGACCGCCCTGATCTTGCGGCCAATCTCGATCACGCAGAAGCCGAAGTAGCTCATCGCCAGCAGCCAGCCAAGCCGGCGGTCAGGAAATCCGCCGGGCCAGCGGTCGAATGCGGTAACGAACAGGGCGATCATGGGCACGATCACCATGTGTGACGCCATGTAGGCAACCGGATGCGCCTTGAGCCAGTTGCGCACGAAGAACTCGACCCCCATCAGTCCGGCGTAGGCCCAGATCGCAAGCAGCATCAGGCTCAGCGCCGGTATGAAGAAAAGGGTCAGCGCAAGCTGCACGCCGGCCGCATATACACCGAGCCAGCCCAGGGCACGCAAGGTCACGATGCCGCGCGGCACCGGCCGGTAGGGACGCCAGCGGGCGTCGTCCTCAAAATCCTTGAATTCATCCAGGATGCGCAACTGCAGAAAGAACAGGAACGTGACGATCATTGCAGACAACATGGGCAGCAGCGCCGGGAAGCCGGCATGCCCGTGCAGGCGTGCGCTGTAGGCCATGGCGCCAATCACGAACGCTGCAATGAGCAGGCCGTGCTGAAGCGGCGGGAAGCGCTCGGTGAAATAGATCTGCCAGCGCGCGGCGAAGTTCAGGGTGGTGTTCTGCGCCATATGCGTCTCACTTGTTTCCGGTACCGCGCGCGAGACGCACATGGGCCTGGGTGAACTCGCCCGCGCAGATCGCGCCGATGATGGAAATCTCGCCGGCAAGGCAGAGGGCCGCCGTGACTTCCGCCAAGGCGCGTGCATGGCCCGCGCCCGCCAGCCCCATGATCCCGAGGCAGGCCTGCTGGCTGGGCAGCTTGGTGCCGCCGCCGATGCTGCCCACGATCAGGTTCGGCAGCGTAACCGAAACGTAAAGCGCGCCTTCGCGGTTCATCTCCATCCGGGTGGTGCCGATGGCGGCCTCCGCCACACAAGCCGCATCCTGGCCGCAGGCGATGAACATCGCCGCCAGGCCGTTGGCATAGTGTCCCTGGATGCCGAGCGTGCCCGACAGGATGCCGCCCAGCGTGGCGAAGCGGCCATAGTCGACCATCGCCTCGACGCTGGTATGCAGCCGTTTTTGCACCAGCTCCGCCGGGATCGTGACCTCGGCGGTTACCTTCTTGCCGCGCACCGTCTGCAGCGACATTGCACTCGCCTTTTTGTCGCCGGAGAAATTCGCCTCGATGTAGGACACGCGGGGCTTGACCGGCGTGTTGCTCAGTATCCACGCGACGGCAGCTTCGGTCGCGATCGTAGCCATGTTCTGTCCTGCCGCGTCCCCGGTGGTATAGACCAGAATCAGGTATACGTGATTGCCCTCGACGCTGATCTGGATGTCCACCAGTTTGCCGAAGCGCGTAGTCTCTTCGGCCGCCTGCACAATCGCGGGGCGCTCGCCCAGGATCCACGCCACAAACCGTCCCACCTCTTCGAGCGAGGCGAAGGCAAAGGCGGGCGAGCGGCTGACTCCTTCATTGAGCAGCATTACGCTGGCTCCCCCCAGCTCGGTGATGAGCACGGACCCTCGGCTGTATGAAGCCACCAGCGCCGCCTCCGTGGTGGCCAGCGGCACATAGAAGTCGCCCTGGGCGAACAGGCCGCGGACGCGCAGCGGCCCGGCTACGCCGATTGGCACCTTGACCGTGCCGATGAAATTTTCGATGTTGTGCTCGTAGACGAGCATCTGCTGCAGGGTGTGAGCATCGAGCAGTTCCGCGCGGGCAGCGGGCGAGGGGAGGATTTGCCAGCGCTGGTCCACCGTGTCCTGCGAGATGACGGAGGCACCTGGCACATGCGGCGGTGACGGCCCCATGTCCGGCCTGAGACGTGCGGCAAGTTCGTCCAGTCCGCTTGCGGTGAGCAGACTGTGGAGATAGTCAGCGGCATGCTGGTAGGCAGTCGTCATGATGGTCCCCAATCGAATTCATTTCGGGCGGAAACATCACTGCACGTTCGGTCTCATTCTAGTCCTTCAGCGGGGCAGCGGCTACCGCTTGGCAGCGCTTGCGCCCGTATGGAGCTACAGGGCGCGCAGGGACTCGGCAATTCCCAGGCGCACGACGCGCACGCCAGCCACCAGCGTACCCAGCAAAGTTCCGCCGATTCCGAGCAGGGCCGTCTTCACGGCCATTGCCGGTGCGAGTTCGATCAGGACCTGAAACTGGCGCGTGATCCCCGGAGCGGGCGGCATCAGTATGCCGTTCGAGAGCACGGTTGCGTTCAGCACGAGCGCGAGCAGGATGCCCAGCGCCGCGCCCAGCGTGCCCATCGCCAACCCTTCCATGCCCAAAAGGAGCATCACATCGCGGCGGCTTTCGCCGTTCGCGCGCAGGGTCCCGATTTCCTGTTTGCGTTCCAGCACGCCGGTGGACACGGTATTGAATATGCCCAGCACCACGATGGTCAGGATGATGATCTGGATGACGCCAAATTGCGCACCGAGCCAATCCACCGAATGCTGGTAATACACTTTGTCCAGGACGGAGAAGGGAATCGCTTCCAGTCCCGGGTGGCGGGTTCTGATGTAGTTCGAGACGGTGGCAAAATCCTTTTCGGCACCGAGGCCGAGCGCCACGCTTTCGACGCGATCGGTCTGCAGCATGGCTAGCGCCACCTTCAACGGAATGCGGAATATCGTTTCATCGAACTCCTTGATGCCGGTGTGGAAGATGCCAGTCACCTTCAGCACCGACTGGTTCATGCTGCCCGCGGCTCCGCGCGCCAGCACGGTCACCGGGTCACCCACCTGCACCCCCAGGCCTTTTGCGAGGCCGACGCCGAGCACGATTCCGTCCGGCTCATCGTAAAGGTTCTTGCCGGATTCGAAATTGAGCGTGTTGAAGAACTCGAACTCCTCGGCCCCGTCGATCCCCTGTCCCTTGCCGCTTACGGTAATGCGTCCGCTGGAAAGCAGCGCGGGAAAATTGACGCGCGGGAACACCTGACGCACGCCGGGCAAGGCCAGAAGCTCTTTGCGCAGATCGTCGGCGTGCTCGATCCAGTGTTCCCATGGCCGCTCATACACGCGGTCGCCATAGCCTTTGGTCTCGATCTGGCCATAACCGAAGCGCGCATGGATCGTGTTGTCCCGATACTGGTTCATGATCCCGCTATTGAATCCGTGGAACAGGAACAGCGATCCGGTGCCAATTGCCACGGTAAGCAGGATCGCCAGCGTCCGCCGCGGGTTGCGCAGCAGATTGCGCAGGGCCAGGTGCATCAACATGAGACGACCCGTCCGTCACGAAGGCCGATCACGTGTTGCGAGCGGGCCTGCACCATGGGATCGTGGCTGGAGAGAATCACCGTCACGCCGGAACTGCGGTTGAGCGCGACCAGCGTGTCGACGATGCCCTTGCCAGTTTCCTGGTCCAGGCTGGCCGTGGGCTCGTCGCCGATGATCAGGTCCGGCTTCTTCGCCAGCGCTCGCGCAATGGCTACGCGCTGGCGCTGCCCGCCGCTCATCTCGGCCGGCCGCTTGTGGCGGTGTTCCCAAAGGCCTACGGCGTTGAGCGCATCCTCCACCCGCTGCCGACGCTCTTGCGCTGCGAGTCCCTGACGGCGCAGAAAATACTCCACATTCTCATCGGTGCGCAGCACAGGAAGCAGGTTGAAGGTCTGGAAGACATAGCCGATGCGGAACCGGCGTATACGGTTCTTATCGCGCTCGCTGATTTTTGCCAGGTCTGTTCCGTCGAACAGCAGGCTCCCGGTCTGCATGTTCTCGATCAGGCCCAGAACATTGAGCAAGGTGGTCTTCCCCGAGCCGGAAGGCCCGGCGAGGCAATAGAAACCGCCGCGTTCCAGCGAGATATCCACCCCGTTCAGTGCCGGCACGGTCTGGGTTCCCAGCCGATAGTTGAATGCTATCCCGCTGCCTGCATAAAGTGCGTTCATGTAGCGACATCCTTTCCCAATACGGCCTCATGCAGCCGCAAATCGTTCAGGTATATCTCGCTCTCACTTCAGCCATCTGATTCATGGGTGTAGCCATGGTTCCCCATTGAGGGCAATGATTGTCCCCATCTGCATTTCAGAATGTAGGCTCAATAACTAGAAGACCGTAGTGTGTTCACCGACAGAACACTTCAAGGTGAATCGATTACCCATATCTGCAACAATGAGAACTGCAATTAATTGTTGCATATATGAGAACATGCTTATATTATTATTTAATATAACGTATTCAGAATTACCTCATTGGCTCGTCAGGGCTCAAACAAGATTGTTTGTTGATCGTCTTCTGGTTCGCTGGCAATAAATCACCCTTGTGGTTGGTATCAATTTTGGTCGGCTTATCGGTCGTCGGGCTGGATTTTTTCCGGCGGTCGCGGTGAGTGTGGCTTGACGTCATATCAGTTGAGCAACGCGATTTTGAATCCCTTAACCCGTAACACAACATCATAGAGATACAAATTCAGCGGACTGCAAAGTTGAATTTGAAGAGTCACAGAAGGAGAGAGCAATGGCACGAATCGTCATCTTGGGCGCGGGTATATCCGGGCATACCGCCGCCAGATACCTCAACAAGTGGATTGGAAAGGATCACGAGATCGTCGTGGTGTCGCCCAATTCAAAATGGAACTGGATTCCTTCCAACATCTGGGTAGGCGTCGGTCAGATGACCGAAAAGGATGTCACTTTCGATCTCGCCGAACTGTACGGCAAAACCAATGTGGATTTCCGCCAGGCCAAGGCACTGGCTATCCATCCGGAAGGCAATGCCGACAGCGCCCAGCCTTTTGTGACCGTCGAGTACACCAAGGCCGACAAGGTCGGCGTGCAGGAAAACATCAGCTATGATTTCCTGATCAACGCCACCGGGCCCAAGTTGAACTTCGGCGCCACCGAAGGCCTGGGCCCCGAGCACGGCCACACGGTTTCCGTCTGCACCGCCGGCCATGCGAA
>Ga0316624_10000479_pt1 | contig 13496 bp, 8 predicted proteins | sample OWC_Aug_N3_C1_D5_FD_207657 | JGI IMG/M metagenome (GOLD analysis project Ga0316624, IMG submission 207657) | Wetland soil microbial communities from Old Woman Creek delta, Ohio, United States - OWC_Aug_N3_C1_D5_A | ecosystem: Environmental > Terrestrial > Soil > Wetlands | place: USA: Ohio... | reverse complement strand
CCGTCAGCATCAATCACCATTCTCTTCCCTTTCGCCGCGAGCTTGGAAACGATGGCCTGGACAGCGTCATGGGTCTCAGCTTCTAGACCAAGTCCAGGTCCCAGCGCAATAACATCGCATGTTTCTGCGACTGACAATACCGTGTCGATGCTCTGTGCCGTGAGCACCCTTGTGCCGAGACTTCTCACCATGAGGTTCGGGCTATACGCTCTCACGGCGCTGACGACTGGCTCTGGCACCATGATGGTCACGAGGTCCGCCCCGGTCCGTAATGCCGCCAATCCTGAAAGGGCAGGCGCTCCTGAGTAGACATCGCTACCTCCTACGACAACTATTCTCCCAAAGTCTCCCTTCTTCGACTCGGGTTTCCTTGGTCTGTTGAATAGCCAGAGATCTCCCGGGCCACATACTCTCTCGGCTTCAGGAGGTATGCCAATCGGAACGACAACTATCTTTCCGACGTATTCGGCTGCCGTACGTAGGCCCGCCTTCGGTGCGTGCATCGTCACAGTCACATCGGCTCTGACTGCTGACCCGTAGGAACTGCCAGTGTCAGAGTCGATTCCAGTGGGTATGTCGACAGCGTACTTGCGAGCTTTGCTGGCGTTGACCGCCTTGACCGCGGTGAGCATTGGTTCGCGCACCTTGCTCTTCTGGCCGAAGCCAAGCATGGCGTCGAGAAGGATGTCAGCCTGTGCGATTGACTTGCAGTCCTTCACATCTCTCTCGGTCAGTAGCTGATCCCTCTTGATATCCCGCAAGTTTCCCAGTATCTGCCAGTTGAACGCCGTGTCACTACTCGTGAAGTTACTTGCAGAACCAATCAGGTAGACCTCGACTGTAGCCCCGTCCTCAAGCAGGTGCCGTGCCGCGACCATGCCGTCGCCGCCGTTGCCGCCCAGACCACATAGGACCACCACAGTCTTGCCCGCCAGTGCTTCCGTCCGCTCGATGGTTCTTGCGACCTCTCTTCCGGCATTCTGCATGAGCACGCCCAGGTTTATGCCAAGATACTCCGCGTTGAGCTCAAGAACACGCATCTGCTCGGTCGACACGGGATCTGTCGTCATGGTCCATGCTCCCTGCTCCTCTTGATGACCGACTATCTAATGAACTCTTTTGAGGAATGAATATCTGCACTGCATGCTGGTCTGAGCCCGCAAGGACTCGCAGAAAGGCGAGTATCTACTTCTGCACCTTCCTCCGCTTCCTATTTCCTGACGGAGGTGCTTCGTTCTTCGGTGCATCTAGGGTCGCAGTCGGCAGTTGATTGCCGAGGAGAGCGTGAATTCCCTTTGCTGCTCGCTTTCCTGCGCCCATGGCGCTGATGACAGTTGCAGCTCCGGTCACGATGTCTCCACCTGCGAACACTTTCTGCAGCGTGGACATCCCTGTTTCCTCATTGATGACAATAGTGCCCCAGCTCGTGACTTCCATGCCCGGAGTGGTCTGCATTATGATGGGGTTCGGTGAGTTGCCTATGGCTACAATGACCGTGTCGACGTCCATCACGAACTCTGAACCTGAAACAGGGACAGGACGTCTGCGCCCGGATTTGTCAGGTTCGCCAAGCTCCATCCTGATGCAACTCATCCCTATGACCCGGTTCTTCTCGTTGCCAAGTACTCCTGTCGGATTAATCAGGAATTGGAACTTGATTCCTTCCTCCTCGGCATGATGCACCTCTTCCAGCCGCGCAGGCATCTCTTCACGAGAACGGCGGTACACTATGGAGACCTCTGCAGCGCCGAGTCTGAGGGAAGTCCGCGCGGCGTCCATTGCCACGTTTCCGCCTCCTATGACCGCCACTCTCTTGCCCACTCTTATGGGTGTATCATACTCAGGGAACTGATAGGCCTTCATGAGGTTCACTCGTGTGAGGAACTCGTTCGCTGAGAATACGTCGACAAGGTTCTCGCCGGGCATGTTCATGAAGGAGGGTGCACCCGCCCCGGTGCCTATGAAGACCGCATCGAACTTGTCCTGTTCCATGAACTCCTTCACAGTCCTGATTCTTCCAACAACGTAGTTGTAATTGAAATGGACGCCAAGTTTGCTCAGGTAGTCCACCTCTGCCTTGACGATCGCCTTGGGCAGCCTGAACTCGGGGATACCATACATGAGTACGCCGCCGGGCTTGTGGAAAGCCTCGAAGACACTAACATCGTAGCCCAGTTTCACAAGGTCGCCGGCGCATGTCAGGCCCGCGGGTCCAGACCCGACAATCCCAACCTTCCTGCCATTCTTCGGGGGTATTGGCGGCAATGGCTCGCCTCTCTCCCTGGCGTAGTCTGCGACGAAGCGCTCCAACCTGCCAATGGCAATGGGTTCATTCCTGGTTCCGTAGATGCATGTCTGTTCGCACTGAGTTTCCTGTGGGCAGACCCTGCCACAGACTGCTGGCAGGCTGTTGGTTTCCTTAATCTTCGCGGCAGCACCCATGAAATCATTCTGGCGTATGAGATTCACGAATTCGCGGATTGGCACTTCGACAGGGCATCCACTAATGCATTTCGGGTTACGGCACTGCATGCACTTTGAAGCCTCGGCCACTGCTTCCTCTTGGGAGTACCCCAGTGCCACTTCCTCGAAGTTGTGTCGTCTGACTTCGGGGGCTTGTTCGCGCATCGGGACCTTCTTAGTGGGAGGTTTCCTCTGACCCTTCTGTTCAGCGGCCACTACTTCACACCTCCGTGCAACGCGGCCCACCTGTTGTTCGATACTGCTTCTTGCTCTGAGTACGCGCCGAGACGTCCCATTAGCTCGTTGTAGTCTACCTCGTGCCCATCGAACTCAGGACCATCGACGCAGGTGAATCTCGTCCTGCCGCCGACTGTCACTCTACATGCTCCGCACATCCCGGTCCCGTCTACCATTATGCTGTTTAGGCTCACTATTGTCCGGATGTTGACCGGCTGAGTGGTCCTGCTGACGAACTTCATCATCGGGACAGGCCCAACAGCAAAGACGAGGTCGATCTTGCGTCCCTTTTGGATGAGGTCAGCCAATACATTTGTCACGAACCCGTGTATGCCACATGTTCCGTCGTCAGTGGTCTCGTACATCTCGTCACTGATCTGCTTCATCTTGTCACGAAACAGGAGCAAGTCCCCACTGCGAGCTCCGTTGATTGTGATTAGGTAGTTGCCAGCCTCTTTGTATGCTCTCGCAACGGGATAGCAGATTGCGGTTCCGCAGCCGCCACCAATCGCCACGACGGTCCCGTAGTACTTGTCAGCCTCAGTGGGCTTGCCCAGCGGCCCGACGAAATCCGTGATGCTGTCTCCGACGTTCAGGCTACCCAGAAGTTTGGTTGACTTGCCCACTTCTTGAAAGACAATCGTGATGGTTCCCTTTGTTCTGTCAAAGTCACCGACAGTCAACGGAAATCTCTCCCCGGTCTCGTCGACTCTTATCATGACAAACTGCCCGGGTCTGCACACCCTCGCGACGTCGGGTGCGCGGACGACCATCATCTTCGTCACTGAATTCAGCGTTTCCTTGGCTAATACCTGATACATGCTGGGTCGCCTGTCGATTTCGAGCACGGGTAGCGTGAGGCTCGTCGAGTCCCCATTTTGGGAATATGATAAGGCTTTGGGTTCCATCTCTCATTTGGTGAAGAACTGGCTGACCTGGCCGATGACCAGACCCGGAAGATCTGAGATTGACCCAACAGGTATGAGGGTTCCGCCTGCGCGAGCAACAGCGTCAGAAACATTGCTACCGTCTGCCCTTCCGATGCAGAAGAGGAAGAACCTGTGTCCTCGCCGAGTGATTCGGGTCACTGTTTCCAGCAGCTGATCCCAGTTGGCAACTTCGGCGTCGGTGATTGTCAGTACTAGCGTGCTATCATGCTGAAGGTCGCACATGGAACGAATCGTCTTCACAGGCGCCACTGTACCGCCGCCCTGATAGGCGAGCAGGACACGCTCGACCTCCCTCCTGTCTGTCGTGAACTCGCAGCTCTGTATTCCGTCCGAGAAGTTGACCGCAGCCACTCTCTGACCCTTTCCGAACGCGTAGTCCAATGCCGCGAAGGCAGACACGAGTGCTGTATGATACGGCCCGCTCACACTGCCTCGTTTCATGGCCCATGTCATCGAGCCACTTGAGTCAATCACCACGAGTAGATCAGGGCAGGACTTGAGTTCGGTCCCAGCGGTCCCGGAATCCTGCGTGCTCCATTTTCGGGTCGATGTGTTGGGTATGATGAGCGGGAAGGCCTGAATAGACTGGACAATATCGAGTTCCTCCACTGGATCTCCGAGCCTCCACACCTGCGTGGCTAAAGGTAGGATGCTCGCCGGCTTGGCCACTTTGACTCCTATCCGAATAAGCCCTCTTGCCTTTGCCCTATACCAGAATCGTATCCACGAAGCGTCCTCGGGCCCGACACCAGCAAGCAAGTACACTGCCTCAAGGTCACGCAGACTTCCGCCCCTCTGCTCCACCTCGGATGCAAGCCTGTCCATCTCATCCTCCTGCTGTTCTTCGGTCCCCTTTCGCAAGCACTTGCGCGCGAGGTCACCATTCCTGACTTCGAGCGGACTGCCCATTACCGCATCGAGATCCGCAGGGACTTGCGTGGTCTTGGTTGTTACTCCCTCCTCAGAATCCTCAGGGATGCCCAAGCCTGCGTCTTGTTCTCTCTCATCTTCTGGCAGCCACTCAGCTACAACCTTGGCTATCTTGGCAACTGCCTTGGGCCACTTGTCCTCCCTGTCCAACGATTCCCGTGTTATCTCGGCAATCTGTTGAGCTGCCGCGTAGGTCGATTCATCGATAGTGACTCTATTCGGAATCGGCAATCCCCACATGGTTCTGTGGCAAGCCACTGTGAGTGTCCACAGTGTGGAGTGTTCTGAGGTCATGAGAGAGGTCTCATAGATGATAGTCCTCATTCTCTCATGTGTGAGGTCCGGGAAACGTCTCAGAAGACTCGTATCTACAACAAGGTCCGCGAAAAGGTTGCACACGAACATAGACAATGACGAGCTCAGATGCGTGCTGGCCGCAGCATACAGCATCCCGCTCATGATTCCGTCATACGGGCACATGAGATAGTGCTCTATCTCGTGCTGACAGATTGACCTCAGATAGGGCTCTGCTTCATTCGCGTCTAGAGCTGGAGGCACACCTGCTACGTTCAGGTACACGGTCCATGTCTTCGTGTCGATGTAGAAGTAGCTGCTCGAACCTGGCTGGTATTCGACAAGTGGTTCAGGCAGAGGTGGGTGGTAGAAATCCGCCAAGGCCTGCACCCACGCTCTGGATGCGATTGGCTCCAGCAGCGTACCACGCTCATCAGAGGCGATGTCAGTAGTCAAGCCAGTTCCTCACCGTTCCAACGCCTTCTCAATCTCCCGCTTGAACTCCAGCGCATTCTTTCCTCCTGAGATCTCGAGGAAGACTGCAGAGTCCGGTGAGTCACCCGTAACGTACACGACGAGGGTGAGCTGCTCTGTTCTGATGACTCTTCTCTTCGGTGGAGCGAGAGTCTCCTTCAGGATGGGAGTCATCTTTGGATACTTGAGACTGATGTTCGTCCAGAGCTCCTGCCAGACCTCGAAGGTCAGTGTGAATTGTGACAGCGTTATCCTGTGCAACGCCTCTGAGATTCGTCCAAGCAGCATACTGCGGTTGGGAAAGTCCGCGTCAACCACCAGTTGTTCTTGGATCTTCGAGAGCGAATCGACATCGCGCTCTTTGATACCCTTCTCAACGCGTTTCACCATCTCTGCGTAGGACTGCTTCATCATCTCCTTTGCATGGTCAACAAAGTCAAGTGTGACGAGCAGGTCGCTCTTGGCCATCTCTTGGAGTTCCTCGAGGTCTTTCTTGGTGCCATCACCCCGTCTGAACTTGTCAAGCAGACGGACTGCACCCTCACGTTGCCCATATCTGGCAGAGGCCAGTTCTATCAGATGCTGGGTGAACTTGTATCTGTCCCCATAGAAGGGAGGCTTTGATAGGTCTCCATGCGCGAACTCCGTCCTGTGCCAGAACACGAGTGGTGCAATTGACTTCACTATCTCAACTGTGACCTCGGAAGCATCAATCAACCATGCCGCTGATTTGCAGTACCTATTGAGGTCTTTCGCTGCCCTCACACTGATGGGTATGATTACTTTGTTGCATACGCTTTTCGCTGTGTTGAAGTGGCATCCATCGCAAAGGCCAGTATCGACGTTGAGGTCGTGTACTTGGCTCTTGTCTATACGGACACAGGCTCCGAACTCTCTCACTAGAGCCCGCATGAACTCTGATGCCTCCTCGGAAACCATGACCTTGTCACAGAGGTTCCATATTGTCAACAGGTCTTCCTGTGTGAGTAGCGCAGGGACCTGCCACAGCTCATCGTATCCGAACAGCCTGTCGTCGCGCGATGCAAGTATTACTTCCATGTCGCTGATTGTTGGCATTGTAATTGGGACTGCCATTCCGAACCGGTCAAGGAAGGGCATTGCGAGTTCGAAAGTCCCCGAGTCTGTGGGGTTCATTGTTGCATAGAAACAATAGTCCTCGCAGCGCTTGACCTCATCGTAGTACTTCAGTTCGCCTTCTGCTAGCATAGACAGGAGTATGTTTTGTGCGTGAGGTGTCAGCCTGTTCACTTCGTCCAGTATCTTCCAGAACCCTGTGACGAAGCTGCGCCATACAACGACTTCTGTACCGTCTTTGAGAAGTGGACCGGGTTTGAGCGTTGCCACCATCTTCTCCTCGGTCAACTGTGGATGCCCTCTCAGAATGCCATCCTCAATCTCGTTGAGGCTCTTTCCGGTCATCATGCGGCCCAGTATTCTGCAGAGAGTCGTCTTTCCCCCGCCATGGCCGCCGAAGAGTAAGAGCGCTGACCTCGGTACCAGAGCATTCAGAACGCAAGCGCCGACGATAAGCGGTATCCTGGATGTCTTCGCAGACTTGCTCCCTGCGGGCTTGAACTTGACTGGCAAGTCCGTAGAATGAACGAAGAGGCCGCGGCTCTCTACGGTCGTAATCACTGACCAGACTTGTTCTCTGAGCCTCTCGCTAGAGCTACTCATCCTGTTTCACTTCGAGCGTTCCCTGCTGGGTTTCTGCGCTTAAGGCTGCTCCGATGCGCGGCGCCAATGGTGCTCACTTTCCGAAGGGACTATATACATTCACGGAGTGACATTGATGCCGCTCGGGGGTCGCACGTTGAGCAAAGAAGACGCCTATCCCGAATCCACCAGACTCATCAGGCCAGAGGACATTCCGACTGACAGGATCGCACAGCAGTCTGTCGTCAAGGCCGCTTCCCAACTCCTAGATGTGATTCGCACTCTCCCCGCTGGAAAGAGTCCACTACAGGACTTGGGTCTCAAGTTCGGGGGAAGAATACTGCTTGTCGGGCCTGCTGGTACGGACTTTGACAGCTTCGTGTACTATCTCGCTGTGGAGGTCCCTGTGAAGCTGGTTCTTCTGCAGCTCAGTGAGGTTCCAGAAGCAAAGGACGCGGCAGTCGAAGTGGTCCGTATAGGGATTGAATTCGCGAAGCGCAACAGCCCCGCTCTCCTTTACATTCCGAGACTGGAGGCAGTCGCATACTCGGGCCATCGCCTTTCACTGGTGCTGGCAGAAGAGTTCAGAAACATGACTTGGGACGCCACCGAAACCCTCATCGTGGGCACCACGGGATACCCTCTCGCGCTAGATCCAGATCTCATATCTGTGTTCGATCGCGTTGTTCCAGTTGACTTTCCTGACCATGGTGACAGACTTGCCCTGTTGGAACGTGTCTTCAAGGGTAGGTCAGACTTCGATCCGAGCATGTTGGCAGAACTGACTGAGCGGTGGGGTTTCACGGACCTAGTACATCTGGCTGCCAGCCTCCTGATTGCCTTCCCTCAGGCCAAGACCCCCTATTCGCGCGGGGCAGTTGAAGAGATGGTGTCGAAGAGCGGAGTGCTACCAGTGTGCAGCCGCAGTGCTGTTCAACGACTTGAGCCGAAGAGTAGGGAAACTGCGGCAGAGCTGCCAGGTACGGCCGTCGAAACATATCCAGACGAGTTTCTCGACCAGCTATACCTGATGGCAGTGTCAGAGGACTACGTGGAAACGCAAAGAGTGATAGAGATACTCAACTCAGGAAGTCCGCTCGGGGCCAAGGACCGAGCTTTCCTAGTACGGTACCCCTTCCTGCTCACGGGATCGCCAGAGGAGCGATTGACAAAACTCCTAAGAGCAAAGAAGAATAAAGACCGCTTGAGTAGGATGATGGGCCGGTAGTGAGGTGGCATCCAGTTGCCAGACCAGAGGGTCAGCATTGAGTCTGTCAGGTTGAGGAACTTCCTCTCGTTCTACGAGGGTGTTGTTCAGTTCGACCCAGGTCTCACGGTGATTGTAGGACCCAACGGTTCTGGGAAGACCTCCATCTTTCATGCTCTGAAGTTCGCACTCGGATCAAACCAGAGGGAGAACCGCTATGCGAAATGGAGCGACTTCATTCGCCATGGTGCCACCACTGCTGAGGTCGAGCTGGTTGTGAGGGCGGATGGGAAGCAGAAGAAGCTACTAAGGAAGATAGACCGTGACGGCATCCCTAGGGCCTATGTTGACGGAAGACGAGTGAAGGCTGCCGAGCTGAAGTCAGAAGCCCTCAGGCTCGGGTTCGAGGTCGACAACACACTGATCTTCATGCCCCAAGAGAGGATTAACGCTCTGAGAGAGATGGACCCCGTGGAGGTCAGGCGGCTGGTCGAGGAAGGGACGGGCCTTGCCGCACTCAGAGACCGAATTGCGGTTCAAGAAACCGAAGTGTCTCAGGATAAGCGCAGACTCGAGACTGCAGTTGCAGAGTCCAAACTCGTTGAGCGTGAGTTGGAGCTCCTTCAACAGGATTTGAACCGACTTGAGAAGAAACGGAAACTCGAGTCTGAAGAGAAGACGTTTGAGACAGAGCTGAAGTGGGCTCTTCAGGATGATCTGACGGTCCGGATTGACAATGCTTCTCAGGAGATCGAACGAAACGAGAAGGGCCTTGCTGCTTTGATGGAGGAGGCCAGAACCATTGAAACACAGGTTTCGGACGAGGAGAAGAGCGCGGCCGAGCTAGAAACCAAGTACGATGGATATCAGCTCGAAATCGGACGAATCGACGCCCGGCTCCAAGAAGAGGAGTCCAAGCTTGTCAAGGTCCAAGATGAGACCAAGAAGAGCGTGGAAGAAATCCGTCAGTTGGAGCGCGAAGTGGCATCAGACAAGAAACAGAAGGGTAAGCTACACGAGGATCTTCTCCGTGTTTCAGGGGCAAAGGAACAGCAGCTTGAATCCAAGCGCCAACTTCAGACTGAAATGACCCTGCTCGAGGAAGAGCGCGTCAAGGTCGAGGAACAGCTTGAGGTGTTTGCTGACTGGAACACCAAGAGAGCGGAAGCACACGGGCGATACAAGGCTCTGCAGGCCGAAATCAGCGGGAAGGATGGGCTCCTACGGAGTATGAATGAACAACTCAGAGCAGAGGAAGCCGAACTGCACTCCATTGAGAGTCGCTGGGGACAGGTCTGGAAGACGCTTGAGAAGATGGATGAGAAAGAGCTCGCCAAGAAGAAGGGATTCCTTGAAACACGGATGGCCTCATTGAACGAGGAGCGATTCAGAGAAACATCCAGCCTTGCTCAGTTGCAGAAGGAGGCCGACGAAGTCCAGCAGAAGATCAACGAGTCGTCCAGAAGGATGCCTGAGTCGGTGAGAGAGTTGAGAGCTGCCGTGACTGAGCACGGCTTGGACCACGTCATCGGTCCTCTGATCGAGTTGTTCGCACAGGATGACAGTCACGCCGCTGCAATTGAGGCGGTCTTGACGGATGGTCTTGCCTATGCTTTCCTGACAGAAGACAAGGCCGATTTCTCGCTGGTCGAGAAACTACGTGACAAGCTTGAATCTGCGTCGCCCGTTATCATGCTGTCCTCGGAGCGGAGTCCTGCTCCTAGAATAGTGCTGCCAGAGGGAACGGGTATCATTGGCTGGCTGTGGGATACTGTGGGTGTTGACGAAGAAACGAGAAACCGCCTCAGACGAGCAGTTGGGGACTTCGTGCTCGTCAGCGATCACAGGACGGCACTGAAGCTCGCGGTCCAGATGAGTTTCCGGACCGTGACTGTTGACGGGAGGGTGATAGTCCCACGTGAGCTCTCCGTCACGAGTCACCCTATGCATGAACAGACTGGGATCATCTCGAGCGCTCCGCTCCAGCTCCGGTTGGCGAAGACCGAGAAGGAGCTCGAGGTAACCCGGAAGAGAGTCACTGAGGTCGTCGGCGAGCTTGAGAAGACGGCTCGCGAGCGCGAGGAGACCCTAGATCTTCTGAGTCAGATTGCCAGATCGAGCGGGACATGGGAGAAGCGGAAGCGGTTGCTGGACAGCATACCTGTCCTGCAAGAGCGCGTCGCGTCCACTGACGATGACCTGAAGGAGCTTCAAGGCGAGCTGGGCGAGTCTGAGAGAAATCTGAGGGCGCTTGATGCGAGTCAGCCGCCGGAGCGTAGTCGCTTGATTGGGCAACAGTCTGCAATAAGGGCCAAGCAGAGGAAGGCGCAGATCGACCTGTCTAAGACTGAGGCCGACTTCAGTGCGGCTGAAAAGGACGAACTGATTAAGCGCTCGGAGCTGAAGACAATAGAAACGCAAATCGAGATGCTCAGTTCGCGGCTTGACGAATTGAAATCTGAAATGAAGGGGTCACAGACAGAAACATCCAGGATATTACAGACCCAAGAAGTACTGAGAGAAAGCAGAGAAGAGAGCCGAGGCGCCCAAGTTCAGGTGAAGGAGGAGTTGTCCCACGTCAGGAGCTCGCTAAAGGCGATGGGCGAAAGACTGGTCGAGCTCAATCTTACTAATCGGGACAGTCGTGTCAGAGTCGCCCAAGCACGGCGACAGCTGACCACAATGCAAGGTGAACTTGAACAGCTGAAGACCGATCTCACAGGATTGACCAGACCCAGCAGAGTGCGCGCTGTGGCGGTTGTGCGTGAAGGGATTGCCAGAGTGCGGCATCTCTTGGACGAGTACCAAGATATCACGGAGGAGGTCGCTCAGACCGAGGGCAGACTGAAGGGCAGGCTTGAGTCTCTCTTGAGTAATGTCAGCCAGCTCACCGAGGAGCTCCAAGAAGCCGAGGCGGCAGTCAAGAGCATCCGCACTCAATACCACAGCGGCATGAACGAAACTCTCGCCCGTGTAGAAACGGAGGTGAACTCCATCCTGAGTTCTGTGCATTTCGCGGCAGCACTGAGATTCGAGCTGGTCCAGAACGACGGCGACTACGGCGTGGAGTTCAGGTCGAAGATCAAGAGTGACGATTTCGCCAAGATAGGTGCTGGGTCAGGCGGCGAACGCTCCCTGATAGCAATCGGGCTCATTCTGGCACTTCAGCGTTTCAGCCCGGGACCTGTCTATGCTCTTGATGAGATAGACACATTCCTTGACGCGACCAATACAGAGTTGGTGAGTATGCTGCTGTATGATTGTTCGCGGCGAAGCCAGTTCATCATCTTCACCCCTGCAAAGAGCACTCACATGCTGAAACATGCGGACAAGCGAGTGGGCGTGGTCTCGCCAGGCGGGACCGAGCCCTCAGTGATCATAGAGAGTCCTGTTTTCGCGGCTCAATAGTGGTGAAACAACATGGACCCAGTCACTGCCCTTGCCAAGAGAATCGTTGTGGCAGCCCAATCGATCAGGTCTGGCCAGATAGACCCGCTTGAGTTCAAACTGACTGATTCCTACAAGGAGCTGCAGGGCCTCGCCGCTCGCATAGACACCAGGCTTGACATCGATGAGCTACTGAACGAGATACTAGCAAACAAGGTCACACGGATTGAGGAGCTTGCCCGTGTCCTTGGTACACCCGAGGTCATGGTGGAGAGAGTGCGAAACATGAGCAGCAGGCAGCTCGCAGGCCTGATTGCCTACCGGCAGCCGTTCATCATCTCTCGTCTGGATCCCTCTTTTCTCGATACATCACTGCGACATCTCACATCAGTCATAGAGGCGCAATTACAGCCCCGACCGCAAGAGTCCGTGCCGGAGATGGGCGGGCTCCCGAATGATTTCAGATTCGAAACCGAAGATTCGGTCTTCATTGCAGACCTTGAGAGGTTCATGAAATCGATACCGAGCCGCAAACCCACTGCTATAGACAAGATACTCTCTACCAACGATTTTGATGAGTTTCTGAGGCGTTTCCTGTTCATCGTCATCCTGATCTCAAGGGGGATGGTTTCATACGATCCAAAGAACAGGAGTCTGGTTCGAGTCTAGGAGTCAGGACCACAGCCGGACTCCGAATGCGGTTCTCGAGTTGAATGGAAAGGCTGATTGAAAAACAGAAACTGGCGCTCACGTTGCTTCGAGCGCCATGATCTCATCCAACGTGATGTCGTGTTTCTCCCGCGAGTCCTCTGATACTCTCGGATCTGTCGCGGGGGCAGAAGTGTTCAGTACTCCCAAGAGGACTATCTCCTGAAGTAGGCGTAGGCAAGAGCATCGGTGTATGCGCGTGTTCGTACGTTTCTGTCAGTCTTGTTGTTCGTTATGTGTGCCATCTCGTTCACCTCACGAAGCTCATGTAGGCGTAGCCGACTGCCTTAGTGGACTGTGCATTCCAGTTACCTCTGCTTCTCCGCGTGTTCTGAGTTCGGTTGTTTGCTGCTGTCGCCATGATTCATCACGAGTTGTACTGCTCAGAGAGAGTATATAACGCGAAGCCACAAACAGGGGTCACTGACAGTGGTCACATCATGTGACTAGTTCTAGGCACGAGATGGCCTCAATGAACGAGTACTCCATCCTGATGAGGATGCTCACAAGACCTGGCGACCCCATGGGTGCAGGCGTAGACGACATGCTGGATGCGCTCGGTCTTCCTGAGGACCTAGGTCGCCACACCCTCTTCCAGCGATTGGCCGGCCTTCAGTGCCGCCTCAGGCCACTAGGAATGACGGTGCTGTACAATGCAGTAAGCCACGTGTTCTATGTCGACACGACGGAGAGTCAGCAGAGCGAGCTGCCCGAGGCAGCTCTCTCGGAACGCCTGGCAGCCACCCTGCTTGTCGTCATCACACTCACGTATCGAAGCGGAGATTGGGTGTCGATAGACGAGGTACGGTCTCTGAGGAAGAAGACGAAGCGGGGAGTCATGGACGACATCCGTGAGCTGGTGGCAATGGACTACTTGGAGTTCGACAGGGCCAATTCCAGAGTGCGGCCCGGTTCCAGAGTAGGCTTCGAAATAGACCATGAGGAGTTCTTCAGGAAGCTGAGCGAAGGTTCGTCCTGAATCGCACTCGTCCGCCCTCTATCGTTACTTTTATCAACCGTTCCTAAGACCTTCCCTCGTCAGCAAGATGTCAAACAGAAGAGCACTTCGATTCGCAAAGTCAACCTGCCCAATATGCGGCAGCAAAGAGGTCGCAAGAGACGATGTCAAGGGCGATCTTCTGTGCACCAATTGCGGCCAGGTGATAACC
>Ga0316624_10000478_pt1 | contig 13500 bp, 12 predicted proteins | sample OWC_Aug_N3_C1_D5_FD_207657 | JGI IMG/M metagenome (GOLD analysis project Ga0316624, IMG submission 207657) | Wetland soil microbial communities from Old Woman Creek delta, Ohio, United States - OWC_Aug_N3_C1_D5_A | ecosystem: Environmental > Terrestrial > Soil > Wetlands | place: USA: Ohio... | reverse complement strand
ATGACCTTGCGCTCCCCTGATTAAGTGTTTTTTATTTGTCGCCGCATGATGGTATGGGAAAAAAACGCGGCCGCAGTGCGGCATTTTGTCGCACCTCGCAGCAGGCTTGATTTTGGTCAAGAATGGAAAGTGTCAGACTCCAAGCAGGATGCGGCGTATCCCCAGCACAATCAGCACTGCCGCCGCGCCCCAGCGTATCCAGCGGGTAATCCACTCGCGGTTCTCGCGCAGGTTCTTGCCCAGCAGGCTGATCAGCGGCAACAGTATCAGCAGCGGCGTGAGCGCAGCCCCCAGGCCGAATGCCGCACCATTCGCCATGCCCAGCCTGATGCTCCCTGCCGCCGCGCACACTGCGAGCAGCGAGGCCAGTGGTGCACAGGGAGTGAGACTTAACGAGAAACCCAGCAACAACGGCGGCATGCCGCCCGCATTGCGCGCCGCACTGCAAGGCGCGTGCGGCCGGGCGGAACGCAACAGCCACAAGCCTGCCGCAATCGAGGCCAGGCCGATGACGAGGTTGCCGGTGCCGCCGCGCATAGCTTGCGCGAGCCAAGTCCCCGCTCCTGCTGCAATCGCGCCGAGCAGCATGTAGGCGACGATGCGCCCGGCCACGAACAGGCCTGTATCGCGCAACGCCTGCAGCTGCGTGCCGCCGCTCCCCAGCACCCAGGTGCCCATGAACGGCAGGCAGGTCGCGGTGCACGCGGTCAGCCCCAACGACACGCCAAGCAGCCACACGGCAAACAACGACGTCTCTTGCGGCAGCAAGGCCGGATTCAGGAAATCATCCATTTTTTAGAACTGACTTGTTGATGATCGGCACCACCCGCTTCTTTGGCATGCCTTCCGGCGATTCCTGCTTCACCCGCTGCTTGTAGTACTCGCGCGAAGAGCCGAACAGCTTGATGCCGAAGAACCTGATCTGGATCACGTCATCGTCGGGGCAGAACTCGGCGCAACGCCCGCACAGCGTGCAATCCTCGTGGAACGCCTGCTTGCCGTGCGCGCGGCCGATCTCGTGAATGTCCATCGGGCAGGCTTTCTCGCACACGCCGCATTTCTCGCATTTGTCGTATTGCTTCTTCACCAGACGCAGCGGCGACAGCTTCTGGAACAGCGCGTTCCACGACAGCAACGGGCAGATGCGACAGAACGGCTGGCGCACCGCCAGTGCGGCGATGATGACGAAACCGAATAGCGCATTGCCCACTGCACCGAGGAAGAAATTGGCGCTGGTGGAAGTCCGCAGCGCGATCTGCTCGGTATCGGCCGTCAGCAGCGTGGTCGCCAGCCGCGAGGGACAGACCTGGCAATATGGATCGCCCAGCTCGTTCGACACCACGCCCAGGCCAGCCAGCAGCGGCAGGCCTAGCACCAGCACCAGCAACAACAGCCACTTCAGCGGACGCACCTTGCCGACGTTGCCCGCATCGAACCGATTCAGCGGACGGCCCAGCCGGCGGCCGAGGCGGTACAACAATTCCTGCACCGTGCCCATCGGGCATACCCAGCCGCAGAACGCCTTGTTCAGGAAAAAGAACAGCATGAAGAAGGTGCCGACCGAGACCAGCGTCGGGATGAACACCTTGAGCGTCACGTCATGCACCCGCGTCAATGCCTCGCCGATGCGGTGATGCAGCTGATGCTGGTTGACGATCAAAATGCAGTGGTCGCCAGTCAGCTTGTCGTAGGCACAGGACAGCGATGGCAACGCCTGCGAGAAACGATCGACCATGTAGCTGCCCAGCAATGCGCCGCCATAGACCGTGACCAGCAGCATGACAATCTGCACGGTGAAACGGAATCGTCCCAGAGTCGGGAACAATGTCTTAAGCATTTGCGGCCTCCTCGTTTTGAGCAACTGTTTTGCGCTGGCGCAACAACGGCACCGCGCCGATCATGCCGAGCAAGGTAAAACCAAGCCCCATCGCCAGGCTGCGTTTGTCGTAGGCATTCTTGCCGTAGCTGCTGTTAAAGGCAGTGAGGTAGGTCTTGCCGCCCTCGGCATGTTCGGTCGCCAGCACGAAGTCCGCTCCCGGCATGCCGTGGTTGTGTTTGCCGGCATCGTTTTGCTCTGCTGCCGCCTTGAAGTCATCCGGCAAGCGCACCGTGACCGCGCCCTGTGCATCGCTCACCCATTCTGCTTTCGTCCCGTTTTGCGTTTCGAGCACGACCTTCTGGTTTGGCAGCGGTTTGCCGTTGAAGCGCAGCAGGAACTTCCAGCTTTCATCGGCTCGATAGCGCGAATGCTCGCGCGGGAATGGTTGCGGGATGATCTCCAGTTCATGCTTGGTCTGCATGAACATCGCGGTCGGATTCTTCGCACCGCGTTCGCCGTAGTAATACACGGTGGAAGCAACCAGCACCTTGTCCGCCTGCTTTTCGCGTGCCGATAGCCAATGGAAACCGCCGCTGGCGGGCTTGTCCAGCTTGGCACCGGCCATATCCAGTGCCAGCTGGCGATGCGCATGCTCATCTTGCAGATCGTTTGACCAAGCGTCGATACCCGTCGCCACGACGTTCTGCGGCACGGCGGTCGTTACCGCCACATCACGATTCTCGCCGCTGGTTCTGGTCTTCAGCATCGGGTAGTCAGTCCATGCGGCCGGCTTTTTCATCATGGCCATCATCGCCGCGTGATCATGCCCGCCATGCATGGCTGCCTCGTCTGCCTGCACAGACGGCGTCGCTACGACCAGCAGCACGACCAGCAACCCGCAATTTCTCATCGCCTTCATGTCGCCTCCCGCATCAGAGCTTGAGCGCGTAGCTCAGCATGATCACGCGCGGCGAAGCGGCCGAATACGTCACCACGCTTGATGTGTTCTTGGAAACTTCCATCGCATAGCGCTTGTTGGTCAGGTTCTCGGCAGTCAGGTTGAACAGGTGCCGTCCGGTTTCGTATGCCAGCGAAGCGCTGATCACGCCGCGGTAGCCTTCGTACATCTGGCTGTTCGCGTTGTCGATGTAATACGCGCCGGAATAATTCGACTGCATGCGCGCGCTGAAACCGAACGCATCCTTGTAACCTACAAAGAAGCCGTAGCGGTTCTTCGGGATGAACGGCAACTGGTTGCCGTCGCGCACTGCGTTGGTGGTGCCTACCGGCTCGCTAAAGGAAACGTAGTGGTAGTTGCTGTAGTTGTACTGCCCGCCAATTTCGACCAGCTTGGTGAGCAGATAACCGCCGTCCAGCTCCAGGCCCTGCTTCTTGGTCTTGCCGGCATTGACGAACATCTGCGTCCCGCCGGTGTTCACGCTGACGATCTCGTTGTTCAGGTTGTTGTTGTACAGCGCGATATTGCCAAACCACTCCTCCGCCCGCGCCTTCATACCGACTTCATAGTTGGTCGAGGTCGCCACAGTCAGGTCCTGGTTCGCCGTGATCTCGGCATTGGACGGCAACTGGTTGCTGCGCCCGAGCGAGACGTAGACGTTGATAACCTCGGTGGCCTTGTACGTGGCGCCCAGCCTGGAGGAAGGCAGGTTGTAGCTCTTGTTGGTCTGGAAGTAGCCGGCACCCGCAACGTAAGTCCCGGTGCTGTAATTGAACTTCGATATCTCGTTCGTCGTCATCGAGAAGCTCGACTGGTCGTAGCGCATGCTGGCATCGACCAGCCATCGGTCAGTGGGGCGCAACGATTCCAGCAGGAACACGCCCTTGACGGTATCGGTATAGCTTTGCTGATTGGCCAGCGCGCCCTCGGCATCGGACAGCGTCGAGATGATCCGGCTGGTGGGGCCGCCGACCCGTTGCACGTCGCGATATTGGTACTGCCGCGTATCGCTGTTGCCGACCTGGCGCAATGTCACGCCTGCCACCAGCGAGCCCGGCATGCCGCCCATGCTGTGCTTCAACTGGCCTTCGATGTCGGTGCCGATGGTCTGCGTCCAGTTGACCGTATCGTTGATGAGGCCGGTCACCGGGTGGTAGTGCTTCCACCAGTTGGCATAGACGCGCGGCTTGAAGGTCCAGTTGCCGACCTCCTCCTCATACTTGGTGTTGAACGACCACACCCTGGAATCGCGCTTGGAGTTCTTCCATATCCCTGCTTGCGTGGTCTGCGTCCCGGTCGCCAGGAAATTGCTGAACCCGGCCAGATCCATCCCGCCCGGCAGCTGCATCTTCGAATTGGCGTAGGTCAGCTCGCTTTCCAGCGTCGCACCGCGGTCCAGCAACAGGCCGTGCTTTAAGCCGATCTGCTTGGAGTCCGAGACGTTCCGGACGCGCCAGGGATTGTCCTGCTTGCGGAACGAGGTGGTGATCGCCAGCGCGTTGCTCTCATTGACCATGCCCGCATAGCGCAGGTGCAGGTTCTTGGCGCCCTGCTCGCCCACGCCGATGCGCGCCACGTTGCCGCTCTTGTCGAACACCGATTTGGAAATGATCTGGATCGCGCCGCCGAACGAGCCGGTGCTGTAGATGCTGCCCGGGCCTTTGGTAACTTCGACGCGCTCGATGTCCTGCATATCGATGAAATCGAGCCGCGTCAGGCTGTCCGGATCGGTCACCGGCACACCGTCGCGCAGCACCATGATCTCGCGGATGCCGTAGGTGGCCTTCACACCCGCTCCGCGAATAAACAGGCGCACGTCCGAGCCGCCGTTCTTGCTTTCGGCCTGCACGCCCGGAATGCCTTCCAGCGCTTCCTTCAGGTTGAACATGCGCTTCTTCTCGATCTTGTCCTTGCCGACCACCGCGATGGCCTGCGGCACTTCGCGCGTGGTGCGCGCCTCGCGTGTGGCGGTCACCGATACTTCATCCAGCACCTTCGCCGTCGTTCCGCCTTTGGCCGCGTCTGTTTTGGGGGCCTCCGCCTTATCCGCAGCGAATTGCGCCTCTGCAGGCGTGGTTGCTGCGGTATTGGGGGACGTTTCCGGCGCAGTGGCAGATGTTTCTTCGGCGTAGCCCGATTTTGCGAACGACATGGACAACATGAGCGACATCGCGCTCATGGCAATATATTTTTTATTCATACTCTCCTCGGTAGCTCGAATGTTAAGAAACCGTGAAGATGGTAATTCCCTCCCCTGAGCGCGGGAATGCGTCATATTGTCGCGCGTCAATTTGCCGCACCCCCAGCTGCAGCAAATTTCGTTGAATACTCATATGCATGTGATGGCTGGATATGGATCCGCAAAAACCCATCCCCGCCTATCCGCTATAATTCGCAGATGTCTTCCATCCAATTACTCCCCGACCTCCTCATCAACCAGATTGCCGCCGGCGAGGTGATCGAACGCCCGGCCTCGGCACTGAAGGAACTGCTGGAAAACAGCCTGGATGCTGGCGCGACGGACATCGCGGTGCAACTGGAAGCCGGCGGCATCAAGCGCCTGGTGGTGCGCGACAACGGCGGCGGCATCGCCAAGGAGCAACTGCCGCTGGCGCTGATGCGCCACGCCACCAGCAAGATCGCCTCGCTCGACGACTTGCAGCGCGTCGCCAGCATGGGCTTCCGCGGCGAGGCGCTGGCCAGCATGGCCGCGGTCGCGCAACTCGCGCTGACCAGCCGCACACCCGATGCCGCGCATGCCTGGAAGGTCGAAGCCGCCGATGGCACACAGGGCTCCGCCGCCCCCGCCGCGCACCCGCATGGCACCAGCATCGAAATGCGTGAGCTGTATTTCAATACCCCGGCGCGGCGCAAGTTCCTGAAGAGCGAAAGCACCGAGTTCGCTTGGTGCGAAGAGACGTTCAAGCGCATCGCGCTGTCGCGGCCGGATGTGGCGTTCTCGCTGCAGCACAACGGCAAGATGGTGTGGAACCTCCCTCTCCCTCAATCCCTCTCCCGCCAACGGGAGAGGGAAGCTGACTCCCCTCTCCCATCCATGGGAGAGGGGCTGGGGGAGAGGGTCGCCGCCATCCTCGGCCCAGAATTCGGCCAGCACGCCGTCAACGTCGAACGCCAAATTGGCCCGCTGCACCTCTACGGCATCGCCGCCCTGCCCGCCTATTCGCGCTCCACGCGCGATGAGCAATATTTCTTCGTCAACGGCCGCTTCGTGCGCGACAAGGTGCTGATGCACGCCGTGCGCCAGGCCTATCAGGACATCCTGCATCACCAGCGCCACCCCGCCTTCGTGCTGTTCCTCGACATGCCGCCGGAACAAGTGGACGTGAACGTGCACCCCGCCAAGAGCGAAGTGCGCTTCCGCGAGAGCCAGGGCATCCACCAGTTCGTGTTCCATGCGCTGCACGATGCGCTGAGCGCGACCATGGCAGAATCCGCCCCCTCTGCGACAACTCCGACCGCCCCCTCTCCCGTGGCGGGAGAGGGTTGGGGAGAGGGAGACAGGAAAACAGTTGCGCCGCTCCGGCAGCAACCGTTGTCGTTCAGCGCCGCACAACCGCAGGCCGCTTACAGGCTGTGGGAAGAGTCCTCGGCGATCCGCGAACAGGAAGCACGCAACGTAGGATGGGTTGAGCGTAGCGATACCCATCAGCCCTCACCACAAGCAAACGATGGGTATCGCGTTGCTCAACCCATCCTGCAACCAACGGAACATCCATTAGGCTTCGCGCTGGGCCAACTCTCCGGCATCTACATCCTCGCCCAGAACCAGCAGGGCCTGGTCGTTGTGGATATGCACGCCGCGCACGAACGCATCGTGTACGAGCGATTGAAAACCGCCTTCGATGCCCAGCAGATGCCAACCCAGCCGCTGCTGATCCCGGTCACCTTCGCCGCCGACTCGCTAGCCATCGCCACCGTGGAAGAAGAACAGGAAGCGCTGCAACGCCTCGGCTTCGACATCGCCCCCATCTCCACCAACACGCTGGCGGTGCGCGCCATGCCCGCCATGCTGAAGCAATCGCACGCCGAGACCGCCGCACGCGAAGTGCTGCACGAACTGCGCGACTTCGGCGCCAGCCGCGCGCTCACCGAACGCCGCAACGAACTGCTCGCGACGCTGGCCTGCCATTCGGCCGTGCGCGCCAACCAGCAGCTCAGTCTGCCCGAAATGAACGCCATCCTGCGCGAGATGGAACAGACCGAGCGCGCCGACCAGTGCAACCACGGCCGCCCGACCTGGTTCCAGGTCACACTGGCGGAACTGGATGCGATGTTCATGCGCGGCAAATGAATAATTCCGACTTGCTCTTACCGGTCGCGTCTGACAAAGTCGCATACTTCACAGGTTTCAACCAATTCAACACTACAGGTTCTTTTTGCCATGAAACATATCGTTGACGACGTCCGCATCAGGGAAATCAAAGAGCTTTCCCCTCCCAGTCATCTGCTGCGCGAGTTTCCCGTTACCGATGTGGCTGCCGAAACCACGTTTAACGCACGCACTGCGATACATCGCATCCTGCATGGCGCCGACGACAGATTGCTGGTCGTGGTCGGCCCGTGTTCGATCCACGATTTCGACACGGCGATGGAGTATGCGAAGAAACTCAAGGCCGAAACCAAACGCTACGAAACCGATCTGGTAATCCTGATGCGTGTGTATTTCGAAAAACCGCGCACCACCGTTGGCTGGAAAGGCCTGATCAACGATCCGCACCTCGACGGCAGCTTCAAGATCAATGAAGGTTTGCGACTGGCGCGCAAGCTGCTGTGGGAGATCAACGAACTGGCCCTGCCCTGCGCGACCGAGTTTCTGGATGTCATTACGCCACAATACACCGCCGACCTGATCTCCTGGGGCGCCATCGGCGCGCGCACCACCGAATCCCAAATACATCGCGAGCTGGCCTCGGGTATTTCCTGCCCGATCGGTTTCAAGAACGGCACCGACGGCAACATTAAAATCGCCGTGGATGCGATCAAGGCTGCGGCCAGCCCGCACCATTTTCTCTCGGTCACCAAGGCCGGCCACTCGGCCATCGTCTCCACCAACGGCAACGAAGACTGCCACGTCATCTTGCGCGGCGGCAAACAGCCCAATTACGATGCAGCCTCCGTCGATGCGGCCTGCCACGAACTGGCCAAAGCCGGTCTGGCGGCCCGAGTGATGATCGATTTCTCGCACGCCAACAGCCGCAAAGACTACAAGCGCCAGGTTGAAGTGGCGCAGGATTGTGCCGCCCAGTTGACCAACGGCGAAGACCGCATCTTCGGCGCCATGATTGAGTCCCACCTCAAAGAAGGCCGCCAGGATCTCATACCCGGCAAGCCGCTGCAGAAAGGCGTATCCATTACCGATGCCTGCATCGGCTGGGAAGATACTTTACGCGTACTCGATACGCTCGCCGATGGTGTCAGGAAGCGGCGGCTCAAGCTGGCGGAGCGTTGAGCGGCAGGCAAGCTGCCAGGAGAAGAGCCCATTCTGCACAGACGGAAAGACCGCACGCGCCGACCAGTGCAACAACGGACGGCCGATTTGGTTTCCGGCGACGCCGGAAGCGCTGGATGGTAGCGCTGCTCTTTGCGGGCGTCATCGGCGTCTTCATCGAGATGAATGAGCTTCTCACGCAAAACATGAAATAGGCAATAAAGGAAATAATGGGCCGCCTCTACAACGAACTCTCCGACCAGCACGTCGACTTCATTGCCAGGCAGAAGATCTTCTTCGTCGGCACTGCCACCGCCAACAGCCGCGTGAATATTTCCCCCAAGGGCATGGATACGCTGCGGGTATTGAGCAGTTCGCGCGTGATCTGGCTCAACGTCACCGGTAGCGGCAATGAGACTTCGGCCCATGTGCAACAGCAGCCGCGCATGACCGTCATGTTTTGCGCATTCGACGGCGAGCCGCTCATCCTACGGCTGTATGGCAGCGCGAAAGTCGTTCACCCGGGCGATGCGTCCTGGGACGAGCTGTCGGCCTCGTTGCCCGCCCTCCCCGGCGCAAGGCAGATCTTCGACCTCTCGATCGAGCTGGTGCAGACTTCCTGCGGCATGGGCGTGCCCTATTTCGACTACGTCGGCGAGCGCGGATCGCTCAACGAGTGGGCGTTGAAGAAAGGCGAAGACGGCTTGCGGCGCTATTGGGAAGAAAAGAACCAGACCAGCATAGATGGCATACCAACCCATATCTCAGAGAAAAATGGCTAATCCAACGACCGAGGTACTGCACGAACTGCGCGATTTCGGCGCCAGCCGCGCCCTCACCGAACGCCGCAACGAGCTGCTCGCCACCCTCGCCTGCCATTCCGCCGTGCGCGCCAACCAGCAACTCAGCCTGCCTGAGATGAACGCCATCCTGCGCGAGATGGAACAGACCGAACGCGCCAACCAGTGTAACCACGGGCGACCGACCTGGTTCCAAGTCACGTTGGCGGAATTGGATGCGATGTTTATGCGGGGAAAGTGAATTTATGAATTACGACAAAACAATTATTGAAAAAATCATAGGGATTGAGAATTGGTCGGAATTTGAAGAGTTCATCAAGAACCTATATTCCAAGAATAGCGGCACTCTCCATATTGAACGCAACTACAAAACAAAAGGCTCATCGGGAAGAAATCGGGAAGTAGATATCCTTGTGAAGTTTGGCTTCAATCCTCATGTAATTTCTCTTGGTATTGAATGCAAATATTGGGCTTCAAAAGTCGATGGCGACGTAATTGACGTTGTTGCCGGAAAAAAAGAAGATTTAAAAATTGACAAATTCGCGGTAATTACTACTGTTGGCTTCGAGGCTGGGGCCGAGTTATATGCAAAAGCAAAAGGCATCGACATATTCATTATCAGGCCAACAAATGATGATGACTTTGGCTACAGCGGACGAATTGTGAAATTCAATCTACAAGCCTGGGGATCAAGGCCAATAGAAATTGGTTTCGCCGCTTCAGTTATAGCTGAACAAGGTAATGTAGAAAGCACTACCAATTACGCAATGGGAAAACTCTCCGCAATCACCTTCGTAGACAACGAATCTGACTTGGATCGAAATATCGACCTATATCGCTATACAGCATTTCCTTTACCTAATGGCGGAACAAGTTTCCTGCGAGGGGCATATGTAAATAACCTTGCAAAGTTAATCTTAGAAACATGGCGAGTTCATAATGAAAATTATTACTTTGGCCGCCAGTGCAGCATAGCTCATAAAATAAAATTTAGAGAACCGACAGCTATTTTTATTGATAGTCGTATTCCTGTTTTGCTCAACGAAATTAATTTCAAGATTCAGTATTTCAGACATGACTGGTCATTTGAGGTTGATAGAGGTGAGCAATATCCCATTGTGCTGGAAAATATTATTGAGAAAGCAATCACCCCAGTGCAGGCAACCAAGGTGGACTCCTCAACAGATTTTTCAATGGACACTTCCATTCTCAAACAGGAGGTCGATCATTCAAAGAAACCCGATGACGTAGTCGGACGTGATGGTGTTTCTATGAAGTTTCTATTCAAACTACCAATGAACCCTCCTGAAAAACATGTGGATGGGAAATTCCATGAATTGGCTAGTATCGCGGGCGAATTCATTTGGAAGGAAGTAGAAATTTCTTAACAATTTCATTGCACATGTGAATCCATTGGATACTGTCACTCCATCCACCTCCTTCTTCACTACTCGCATCGCCTTCGCCTCCTTCATCGGCACCGCCATCGAGTTCTACGATTTCTACATCTACGGCCTCGCCGTGGCGATGGTGATTGGGCCGATCTTCTTCCCCAACAGCGATCCGGCGGTGCAGGCGCTGAACGCCTTCCTCACCTTCGGCATCGCTTTCATTGCGCGACCTTTCGGTGCGCTGCTGTTCGGTCATTTCGGCGACAAGATCGGGCGCAAGACGACGCTGGTGGCATCGCTGTTGGTGATGGGCATCTCCACCACGCTGATCGGTGTGCTGCCGAGCTACGAGATGGTCGGCTGGGTGGCGCCTGCGCTGTTATGCCTGCTGCGCTTTGGACAAGGCATCGGCCTCGGCGGCGAATGGGGCGGCGCGGCCTTGCTGGCGGCGGAATATGCGCCTGCGGGCCGTCGCGGCTGGTTCGGCATGTTCCCGCAGCTCGGCCCTCCTGTCGGCTTCCTGTTCGCGGTCGGCAGCTTTCTCCTGCTGGCGAATCTGCTCGACGATGCCGAGTTTCGTGCCTGGGGCTGGCGCATTCCGTTCCTCGCCAGTGCGGTGCTAGTGGTCATTGGGCTTTATGTGCGGCTCAAGCTGGAAGAGACGCCGGTGTTCACCCAGGCATTGAAGGCGCACCCGCCAGTGAAGATGCCGCTGGTTCCGCTTTTTGCGCACCACGCGAAGCCACTGATCCTGGGCGCGCTGATCATGGTAGTGTGTTACGCCTTGTTCTACATCACCACGGTGTTCTCGTTGAGCTACGGCGTCGCCAAGCTCGGTATCCCGCGCCCGCAATTCCTCGGCATGTTGTGCGTAGCCGTCATTTTCATGGCGGTCGCCACACCGCTCTCAGCCTGGCTTGGCGACCGTTATGGCCGCCGTCCGGTGTTGCTCGTTGCGGGCATTGCTGCGCTGCTCTCCGGCTTCCTGATCGCGCCGATGCTTAACAGCGGCTCACCGCTGTTGATCACTGCATTCCTGAGCCTTGAACTGTTCCTGATGGGGGCGACCTTCGCGCCGATGGGGGCACTGCTGCCGGAACTGTTCCCGACTGCAGTGCGCTATACCGGCGCAGGTGCGGCCTATAATCTGGGTGGCATCCTCGGTGCTTCGCTGGCACCGTACCTCGCGCAGCAACTGGTGCAATATGGCGGGCTCGCCTGGGTGGGCGGATACATCTCGGTCGCGGCGGCAATCAGTGTGCTGGCCGTGTTGGCGATACATGAGACGCGCGACAACGAATTGGCATGACACCTCCAGCCCGTCATTCCGGCGCAGGCCGGAATCCAGTTGAAAAAATAATTCCCGCAAAGCGGGACAGCGTCTTGGTTTTGTCTGCTTCGCAGGCTATCTCTTTGGACTGGATTCCGGCCTGCGCCGGAATGACGAGACATGACTAATCGAGCCCTCCCTCCCGCCATCTTCCTGATGGGCCCCACCGCCAGCGGCAAGACCGGCGTTGCGGTAGAGCTGGTGCAGAAACTTCCGGTGGAACTCATCAGCGTCGATTCCGCATTGGTGTTCCGCGACATGGACATCGGCACTGCCAAGCCGGATGCCGCCACCCTCGCCCGCGCACCGCATCATCTCATCGACATCATCAGCCCGACCGAAGCCTATTCCGCCGCAGCCTTTCGCCATGACGCGCTGCGCCTGATGGCGAACATCACCGAGCGCGGCAAGATTCCATTGCTGGTCGGCGGCACCATGCTGTACTTCAAGGCGCTGCGCGAAGGCCTGAGTCCGTTGCCGCAAGCCGATGCCGCACTACGCGTTTCACTGGATGCCGAGATTGCGCAGCACGGCATCGAGCACCTGCACGCCAGGCTGGCGAAAGTTGACCCCGAAACCGCCGCCCGCCTGCACTCCACCGACACGCAACGCATCCAGCGCGCGATGGAGATCTATCTCGTCAGCGGCCAGCCGATGTCGGTGCTGATCAAACAGCAGGAACAGAACCCGCTGCCGTACCGCATTCTGCCCATCGCGCTGATCCCTTCCGACCGCGCCGCGCTGCACCAGCGCATCGCCACGCGCTTTGCGGAGATGCTGAAACTGGGCTTGCTGGATGAACTGCGCGGGCTGCGCAAGAAATATGCGCTGCACCGCGACATGACTTCGATGCGCTGCGTCGGCTACCGGCAGGCCTGGGAGTTTCTGGAAGGTGAAATCACCGAAGCGGAGCTGCTGGACAAAGGTATCGCCGCTACGCGCCAACTGGCCAAGCGCCAGCTCACCTGGTTGCGTTCCACGCCGGACATCATCGAGCTGGATTGTCTTGCGCCTCAGTTGGATCGCTCGGTGCTCGATGTGCTGAGCAGAAACATCTAGAGCGGAGCCCCAGCTTTTGTTCTGAAAATCGTCGTGCTAGCATCGGCGCCATCCAGCTTTCCTAGCCCTTCATGTACAGCACGGGAGCGAATCATGGAATCGCAGTTTGTTTCAGATGTCCGCAAATCTGCTGAAGCGCATTTTGCTTCCGGCCTGTATTGCGCCGAGAGCGTTGTACTTGCACTGGCCAAGGCGCAAAACGTCGAGTCAGACCTCTTCCCCAAAGTCGCCACCGCATTCTGCAGCGGCATGGCCCGCACCTGCGGAACCTGCGGGGCGCTTACCGGCGCGATCATGGGGGTCAGCCTCGCGCTAGGGCGCTCGGACTCTGACGATACGGTACAACCCTCATACGCCGCGACGCAGCGGCTTATCAAGGAGTTCGAACAAGCGTTTGGCGCTCGCGACTGTCATGTCCTGCTGGGCTGCGATCTGAATACGCCGGAAGGCCAAACAAAATTTCGCGAAGAGCGGTTGGGACAACGCTGCGCAAAATACACCAGCAAGGCCGCAGAAATTGCCGCACGCATCGTTTCCGCAACCAGCGCCAACGATTAAGTAAGCAGCCCGCGTAGATACTGTTATCCCCGTCAACATCCATGCAGCTCAGGATCGAATAATTTTTCCGACTTGAGCACGCCAAAAGCAACATGAATGAGTTTACGCATCATTGCCCCGATAATGAGCTTTGGCG
>Ga0316624_10000477_pt1 | contig 13512 bp, 12 predicted proteins | sample OWC_Aug_N3_C1_D5_FD_207657 | JGI IMG/M metagenome (GOLD analysis project Ga0316624, IMG submission 207657) | Wetland soil microbial communities from Old Woman Creek delta, Ohio, United States - OWC_Aug_N3_C1_D5_A | ecosystem: Environmental > Terrestrial > Soil > Wetlands | place: USA: Ohio... | reverse complement strand
GCGGAGCCTGCCAGCGTGCGCGCCTGGCGCAGCCCGCGGCTCAGCCAATAGGCGTCGAATATTTCGTCGAAGCGCTCCCAGTCGGAATGGGTCGCGCAAAACAGCGCACGCAGCGCCGGCTTCAGCGACGCCGGCCGCGTGGCAATCGGCGCGGTAAGGATCGCCAGCGCGTCGCCGGTCTCCGCCAGGCCGACCTTGAAGCCGTTGTCGCGCAGCGTGCGCGCGAAACCGGCAAGCCGACGCCGCGTGGGCGGCCCGAGCGCGTCGGCGCGCTCGCCGGCGCGGGCATGAGCGGATTGTTGACCGCCGGCCGCCATATCACGCCACCTTGCCCAACAGCCGCTCCGTCACCTCGCGGGTCAAGCGGCTGTGGTCTTCGCGCGTCTTGAGCAGGCACATCATGGTCTCGTGCACCATTTCCGGTTCCTGCCGCAGGTCGTGGATGTCGAGACCGGCGAGCGTCGCCGCCCAGTCGAGGGTCTCGGCCACGCCGGGGACCTTGCGCAGGTCCTCCTTGCGCACGCTCGCCACCATACGGGCGATCTGCAGCGCCAGCGCGGTGTCGATGCCCGGCGTGCGCGTGACGATGATGCGCGCCTCGCGGTCGACGTCGGGAAAATCGACGTAGTGATAGAGGCAGCGCCGGCGCAGCGCGTCGGACAGTTCGCGCGTGCCGTTGGAGGTGAGCACCACGCGCGGGATCGCGGTCGCCTTGACGGTGCCAAGCTCGGGGATGCTGACCTGGAAATCGGACAAGAGCTCGAGCAGGAAGGCCTCGAACTCCTCGTCGGCGCGGTCCACCTCGTCGATCAGCAGCACCGGCGGCTTCTCGCGGCGGATGGCGGCGAGCAGCGGCCGCTCCAGCAGGTAGCGCTCGGAGAAAATGTGCTCCTCGATGACATCGGCGTCCTCGCCCTCGCGCGTCTTGATGGCGAGCAGCTGGCGCTGATAGTTCCACTCGTAGAGCGCGGCGTTCTGATCGAGGCCTTCGTAGCATTGCAGGCGGATCAGCTCGGCGTCGTGCACCACGGCGAGCGCCTTGGCCACCTCGGTCTTGCCGACGCCGGCCTCGCCCTCGAGCAGTAGCGGCCGCTTGAGAAAGTCCATCAGCCAGAGCGCGGTCGCCAGATCCCGGTCGGCGATATAGCCGGCGGCGGCGAGGCGGTCGGAAATGGTTTCGCGATCGAGGGTCATGGCACCAAATAACTGTCGCCGTTCCCAGGCGCGCGGGGGCGAGCCCGGAATCCACAACCGCTAATGTAGAGATTGCACCAGGGCCGCGCCACACGGCCCGCGCCGGAATCGCGGATTCCGGGGCCCCGCGCTATTCGCCGGGCCCGGAATGACAGCCTTTTAGGCATGCAGCCCGAGCTTGTCCGCCGCCGTCCAGGTGCGCCAATGGTCGTGCGGCATCTGGATGTGCGTCGAGCCCAGGAACTTGAAGGCGTCGTTCACCGCGTTGGAGAAGGCCGGCACGCCGCCGACATTGGGGCTTTCGCCGACGCCCTTGGCGCCGATCGGGTGATGCGGCGACGGGGTGGTAGTCCAGTCGGTCTCCCAATGCGGGGTCTCGACCGCGGTCGGCAGGAAATAGTCCATCAGCGAGGCCGTGGTGACGTTGCCGTCGGCGTCGTAGTGGATCTCCTGGCCCATGGCGATGCCGAAGGCTTCCGTCAGCCCGCCATGAATCTGGCCCTCGATGATCATCGGGTTGATGCGGGTGCCGCAATCGTCGAGCGCGTAGAACCGCCGCACCTTGGTCGCGCCGGTATCGACGTCGACGTCGACCACGCAGATATAAGCGCCGAACGGGAAGGTGAAATTGGGCGGATCGTAGTAGTCGACCGCCTCGAGCCCCGGCTCCATGCCGGGCGGCACTTCGTGATAGGCCGCCCAGGCAAGCTCGGTCATGGTCTTGAAGCGCTCGGGGTTGCCCTTCACCCGGAAGCGGTCGACGTCCCATTCGAGATCGTCGTCGTGCACTTCCAGCATGTAGGCGGCGATCATCTGCGCCTTGGCCTTGATTTTGCGGCAGGCCATGGCGGTGGCGGCGCCGGACACCGGCGTCGAGCGCGAGCCATAGGTGCCGAGACCGTAGGGCGCCGTATCGGTATTGCCCTCCTCCACCATGAAGTTGTCGGCGGGCAATCCCAGTTCGGTCGCGATGATCTGAGCGTAAGTGGTCTCGTGCCCTTGCCCTTGCGACTTGGTGCCGAGCCGGCAGATGCCGGTGCCGGTCGGGTGGATGCGGATCTCGGCGGAGTCGAACATCGCGATGCCGAGGATGTCGCAATTGCGCGAGGGCCCGGCGCCGACGATCTCGGTAAAGAAAGCGACGCCGACGCCCATCACCTCGCGCGTCTCGCCGCGCTTGAAGGCTTCCTGCTTCTGCTTCTGCTCCGCGCGCAGCTTCTTGTAGCCGACCGACTCCATCGCCTTGTTGAGCGCGGTCTGATAGTCGCCGGAATCGTAGACCCAGCCGAACACCGAAGTGTAGGGGAACTGTTCGCGCCGGATCAGGTTCTTCATGCGGAACTCGGCCGGATCCATGCCGAGCTTCTGCGCCATGATGTCCATGGCGCGCTCGATGGCGTAGGCCGCTTCGGTGACGCGGAACGAGCAGCGATAGGCGACGCCGCCCGGCGCCTTGTTGGTGTAGACGCCGTCGACCGAGACATGCGCGGCCGGGATGTCGTAGGAGCCGCTGATGATGCTGAACAGGCCGGCCGGCCACTTGGTGGCGTTGGCGCAGGCGTCGAACGCGCCGTGGTCGGCGACAGTGTAGCAGCGCAGCCCCAGGATCTTGCCGTCTTTGGTTGCGGCGATTTCGGTCTCCATCCAGAAGTCGCGCGCGAAAGCGGTGGTCGAGAGATTCTCGATGCGGTCCTCCACCCATTTTACCGGCCGCCCGGTCACGATCGAGGCCACGATCGCGCAGATATAGCCCGGATAGGCGCCGACCTTGTTCCCGAAGCCGCCGCCGATGTCGGGCGCGATGACGTGGATCTTGTGCTCGGGGATCTTCGAGATCAGCGAGCCGACGGTGCGGATGACGTGCGGCGCCTGGAAGGTGCCCCACAGCGTCAACTCGCCCCTGATCTTGTCGAAAGAGGCGACGCACTGGCAGGTCTCCAGCGGGCAGGGATGCACGCGCGGATAGGCGATCATCTCCTTGATGGTCACGTCGGCTTTGGCAAAAGCGGCGTCGGCCGCGGCCTTGTCGCCGGCCTGCCAGTTGAAGATGTGGTTGTAGTGCTTGCGGGGCCCGTGCGCGCCCTCCTTCTTGTCCTTAGTGTCCTCGCGGATAACGGGCGCGTTCGCCGCCATCGCCTTGAGCGGATCGACGTTGCAGGGCAGCGCCTCGTATTCGACCTCGACCAGTTCGGCGGCATCCGCCGCGGTGTAGCGGTCCTCGGCGATGACGAAAGCGACTTCCTGGTTCTGGAACAGCACCTTGCCGTCGGCCAGCACCATCTGCACGTCGCCGGCGAGCGTCGGCATCCAGGCGAGGTTGACCGTCTTGAGCGTCTCCGCCGTGATGACGGCGACCACGCCAGGTACGGCAGCGGCCTTGGTGGTGTCGATTTTCTTGACGCGCGCATGCGCGTGCGGCGAGCGCGTGAAATCGCCGTACAGCATACCGGGCAACTTCATGTCATCGACGTAATTACCCTTGCCTTGGACGAAACGGATGTCCTCGACGCGCTTGCGCTTACAGCCCATGCCTTCGAGCTTCTCGGCGCGTTCGGCGGAGGTGGGGGTCTGGGCGTTCATTCTGCGGCCTCCTGCAGCGGCACGCCGGAAAGCTTGGCGGCGGCATATTGAATGGCTTTGACGATGTTCTGGTAACCGGTGCAGCGGCACAGGTTGCCGGAGATGCCGAAGCGGATTTCCTCTTCGGTCGGCTTGGGATTCTCCTGCAGCAGCCGGTAGGCGCGCAGGATCATGCCGGGCGTGCAGAAGCCGCATTGCAGGCCGTGCATCTCGCGGAAGCCTTCCTGCAGCGCGTGCAATGTGCCGTCGGCATTGGCCATGCCTTCGATGGTGCGGATGTCTGAGCCGTTGGCCTGCACCGCGAACATGGTGCAGGACTTCACCGACTTGCCGTCGAGGTCGACGGTGCAGGCGCCACAATGGCTGGTGTCACAGCCGATATGCGGGCCGGTGATATTGAGCTGCTCGCGCAGGAAGTGGATGAGCAGCGTGCGCGGCTCGACCAGCTCCTCCACCTTCTTGCCGTTCACGGTCATGGTGACGTGGGCTTTGGCCATTGTTGTTCTCCCCGGATCAGGCGCCGGCGCGCTGCTTGGCGCGCGCGAGGGCACGGGCGAGCATGACGCCCGCCATTTTGGTGCGATAAGCCGCAGGCCCGCGGCCGTCGGTGGCGGGCGAAGTGATCGCCTCGGCGGCGGCCACCGCTTTTTTCACGGTGGCGGCATCGAGCGTGGAGCCGGTCAGGATCTTGGCGGCCTCCTCGGCCCAGAGCGGCGTTTCCGCCACATTGGTCAAGCCGATCGAGCAGCTCGCCACTTTGCCGCCGCTCATGGTGAGCACCACAGCCGCAGCGGCGGTGGCATAGTCGCCGATCTTGCGTTTGAGCTTTTCGTAGGCGTAGCCGTGCCCGGCCTTCGGCACCGGAATGCGCACGGCGGTGACGATCTCGCCCGGCTCCAGCGCGGTGAAATAGGCGCCTTGGTAGAAGTCGCGCGCCGCAATCTTGCGCTCGCCGGATTTGCCGACCGCGTGATAGGTCGCGCCCAGGCACATCATGACCGCCGGCATGTCGTTGCCGGGATCGCCATTGGCGACGTTGCCGCCGAGCGTGCCGACATAGCGAACCTGCGGGTCGGCGATCTGCAGCGCGGTCTCGCGCAGGATCGGGACTTTCTTGCTCAAGACGTCGGAGCCCATCACCTCGTGCTGGGTGGTGGTTGCGCCGATGACGACATCGCCGCCGTCCTCGCGGATGCCCTTGAGGTCGGCGACGCCGCCGAGGTCGACCAGGTGCGAGGGACTGGCGAGCCGCAGCTTCATCATCGGAATGAGGCTGTGGCCGCCGGCGATGGCGCGGGCATCCTCGCCAAGCTGCGCGAGCAGACCCACTGCTTCTTTGACGGATGACGGACGATGATAGTCGAAAGCGCCAGGTATCACGGGCATCCTCCCGGGCGCCGGTCCCGAAGCGCTTTTAGCCGCGCGTTCGTTGGCTACGGCGCCGCTTATTGATTGTGGTTCTTGCGGCGAAAGATGCCGGGTTGTGCGGCGCAGCAGCAATCGTAGACACACGAAAGGTGCGGCCTTTGCACGAATGGCGGCAAATTTGCACGAATTGCGTCAGCGAGATTGACGCAATTGCCCCCGCGCATGACCGACAAATGACAAGCGCTAGGCCGGAATGTCAGAGCCGGGCGGCTTGCCCGCCGCGGGCCCGCCGTTTTTCTCTCCGATGCGCGCTTTCAGCCAGCCGGCGCGGCTGCGGCTGACCGGAACCATATAATGACTGTCGCCGGCGAGCTCGACGGTTTCGCTATCGCCCGAACGTTTGCAACCGACGACGCGTTCGATATTGACGATGTGGCTGCGGTGTACGCGCATGAAACGGCTGCGATCGAGCCGCGATTCGACCTCGCCGATGGCGAGCGGGCAGAACAGTTTGGCCGACCCGTTGAAGAGATATGTGTAGTGGGCGTTGGCCTGTACGGCGACCACCTCGTCCACGGGCACGAACTGCGTTGAGCCGTCGCGCTCGATCGGCAGGTGCTCGGCGAGGCGAGGCGGCGGCGCGCCGGCACCGCCCAGCGGCGCGTAGATCCCCCGCCGCAGACTGGCGTCGCTGCCGACGCCGGCGGCATTGACCGCGAGCGGCGCTTCGTCGGCGCCGTTCCCGGCGTGCGGCAGCGGGACGAGCGCGGCTTGCAACGCTCCGCCTTCCGCGCGGTCCGGCACCAGCAACAAGAGGAAAATGCCGGAAACACAGAACGCCACCACGGCGACCACGATCGCCAAGAGGTCGGTCGACAGCACCGGCGCGCCCGGTGACGAAACCGACCGCGGGAAAAGCGTCATGCCGGCCATGGCCGTATAGTGCATGCCCGACACGGCAAAGCCGAAAGCGAGCGCCGACAGGATCAGCGGCGGACGCCGGTCGCGGTCGGTCGCCAGCCAGAGCGCCAATCCGGATGCCGCGATGGCGATCAACAGGCTGGCCGCCACATAAGGGGGAGCGTGCATCATGTGCGCGCTGGAGTGCAGCGCCGTCATGCCGATGTAATGCATGGAAAAGATGCCGGTCCCCATCAGGCAGGCGGACAGGGTCAGGCGCGCGAGCGTGAGCGGGCCGCTGCTGATGGCGAAAACCGCGATGCCCACCACAAGAACGCAAACCAGGAACGACAGCAGCGTCGGAAAAACCAGATAGTCGACCGGAAACGGCTGCCGGGCTGCCAGCATACCGACGAAATGCATGGTCCAGATGGCCACGGCGAGCGAAAACGCGGCGCCCGCGAGCAACAAGCGCCTGCGGACGCCGGCCGCAGCGCCGATCTGCACCGCCAGGCTGAATCCCACATAGGCGCCCTGGATTGCCATCACGACCGACAGCAGGACAAGCCAGGGCTCGTAGCTCACCTGCATGACGCAACCCCTTCACGGCTTGCGCGCAACTATAAATTACGGGAACCGCATATGAAATAGCGGCCGCCCCGCTTCGCGCGCCTGCTCCGAGGGGGCCAAAGGCGCTTCTCCGCTATAGGCGGCGCGTGGACGTCACTATCGGCGGAGTCAGCCGTCGCTGCTGCCGGTCAGACCCCGATTTTCGGCAGCGTGCTCTTCAAAATCGTTGAATCCAGCGCTTCATAGTCCTGATAGCGAATTGTTTCGTACAATTGAGCCCGGGTCTGCAGCCGCGGGAGGAAGGCCTCGGTCGACCCGTCGCGCGCGATCGTGGCGTAGAGTTCTTCCAGCGTCTTCGCCTCGGCGCGCATCGAGCTGGTTGGCCAAATCACCATCTTGAACCCGAACGCCTCGAACTGCGCGGCCGTGAAATACGGCGTGCGGCCGAACTCGGTCATATTGGCGAGCAGCGGGGCTTTCACCTCTTTGGCGAACCGCCGGAACATGTCTTCCGTGGTTAGGGCTTCCGGAAAAACGGCGTCGGCGCCGGCCTTGAGATAGCGCCGGGCGCGCGCGATGCCGGCTTCGATGCCTTCCTGTCCCACGGCGTCGGTGCGCGCCACGATGCGTAGATGCCGACGCGTCCTTCGGGCTGCCGCAATTTTCGCGGCCATTTCGTCGGCGGTCGCAAGCTTCTTGTCGTTCAGATGGCCGCACTTCTTCGGCAGGATCTGATCCTCGATCTGAATGGCCGCCGCGCCAGCATCCTCCAATTCGCGAACGAGCCGCATTACGTTGAGCGCTTCGCCATAGCCGGTGTCGGCATCGACGACGATGGGAAGATCGGTGGCGCGATAAAGGCTGCGCAGAAAGAAGCAGAGCTCGTCGGACGTGATGATGCCGAGGTCCGGCAAAGCCAAGGTCGCCGAAATAGCCGCCCCGGAAAGATAGAGCGCTTCAAATCCCGCGCGTTTGGCGATGACGCCGGCAAGCGGCGAATGCGCGCCCGGCATGCGCAAAATCTGCGGGCGCGCCCACAGCGCCGCCATGCGCTCGCCCGGCGGCCGGCCGTCTCCATTCGCGAGAAGCCATGTCATGTTTTGCCGAGCTCCCTATTGGATTCTTAAGGCCCGTCTGCCGGCGCTCGAACGAGCTTACGCCCTGTTCGAGGTCAAGGCGACGCTCAGTCTCAATATCCGAGCACGTCGTGAACAAACCGCGTGTTGATTTTCCCGGAGATGAACTCCGGGCGGGCGATCAGCGCCTGATGAAAAGGGATCGTGGTGTGAATTCCCTCGATCTGGAACTCGCCGAGTGCCCGCGCCATGCGGCGGCGCGCTTCCTCGCGATCCTGGCCCCAGCAGACGAGCTTCGCGAGCAAGGCGTCGTAAAAAGGCGGCACTTCATAGTTCGACTCGAGATGGCTGTCGATGCGCACCCCCGGCCCGCCCGGCGCCCGGTAGGCGCGGATGCGGCCGGGCGACGGCTTGAATCCTTGCTCGTGGTTTTCAGCGTTCACGCGGCATTCGATAGCGTGGCCGCGAAATTGGATATCGCTTTGCGCAAAGGCGAGCGGCTCGCCGCCGGCGATTTTCAGCTGCTGCTTGACCAGATCGACGCCGGTGATCATTTCGGTGACCGGGTGCTCGACCTGAATGCGCGTGTTCATCTCGATGAAGTAGAATTTGCCGGTGTCCTGGTCGAGGATGAACTCGACCGTGCCCGCGCTGGTGTAGTTGACGCTTTGACACAGGCGCACCGCGGACGAGCAAAGTTCTTCGCGCAAGGCGCCATTCAGCGCGCTGCACGGCGACTCTTCGAGCAGTTTCTGGTTGCGCCGCTGCGCCGTGCAGTCGCGTTCGCCGAGATGAATGACGTTTTTCCCGTCGCCGAGCACCTGGACCTCGACGTGCCGGATATTCTCGACGTATTTCTCGATGTAGATCGACGCATCGCCGAAAGCCGCAAGCGCCTCGCGCGAAGCCTCCGCAATCATGGCCGGCAGGTCCGCCTTCTGGCGGACGATCCGCATGCCGCGCCCGCCGCCGCCCGCGGCGGCCTTGATCAGGACCGGAAAGCCGATCTCGTTGGCGATGGAAGCGGCCAGCGACGCATCGGTCACCGCCCCGTCCGAGCCCGGCGTGGTCGGCACGCCGGCCCGTTTTGCAATTGCCTTGGCGGCGATCTTGTCGCCCATCTGGCGGATCGTCTCGGCACGCGGCCCGGCGAAGACGATCTTCTGCTCGTTGCACAGCTCGGCAAATGCGGCGTTTTCCGACAGGAAGCCGTAGCCGGGATGAATGGCGTCCACACCGAAGGCGACCGCCGTCCCGACGATCGCGCGCGCGTCGAGATAGCTCTTGGCGGCGTGGCTTTGGCCGATACAAACGGCGCGGTCGGCGAGGCGGACGGGCAGCGAATTCCGGTCGGCTTCGGAGAACACTACCAACGTCTCGATATCGAACTCCTTGCACGCTCTCAGCACGCGCAGAGCGATCTCGCCGCGGTTGGCGATCAGGACGCGCCTGAGCCTGCGCCCATTCCGCTCAGTCATTGGTCTGCAGAACGATCAGCGGCTGTCCGAACTCGACCGCTTCGCCGTCGCCGACCAGAACGGCCGTCACCGTGCCCGGACGATCGGCGGAAATTGAATTCATCAGCTTCATGACCTCGATAATGCAGAGGACGGCGCCGGCCTCGATCTCCTGTCCGACTTCCACGAACGGCGGTTCGAGCGGCGCCGGCGAGCGATAGAACGTCCCGACCATCGGCGCCGTGATCACGATCTCATTGGCGGCCAGCACGCGGGCGGCAGTAGCCGCGGGTTTTGCCGGGGCCTCGGGCGGCGGCGATGCCGGCAAAGGCGCGGGAGATTCGTCGCGATCATTCCAGATGACACTGGGCGAACCGAACTGCGGCGCCGCGCCGGACGGCTGATTGCGCGAGATATAGATCTCGGTGGACCCGTACTTAAGCGAGAACTCGGTTACGCCGTTCGCCGCCTTGATGATCTGGAGGATCGCTTCGATGTCCTGCAGGGTGAGTTCGGGCGCGCTCAAGGTATTCCCCAATCGACTGTTGCCGTATGTCTCATCGCGAGACGGCCTTCGAAGTCAAGCCGCCGCGCTCCGAACTCGCCGCCGCGCCCATCGATGCAATATCCCCCTGTTACGCGCTCGGGCCGCGTCAAAACGCCCCGCGCCGCCATTCCCGGGCAGTTTATACGGTTCGCGGTGCTTGAAGAAAATTGAAAAAGCATGAAGAATTACTTCAATTGGCTTCATGTGGCCGATGGCCGGCGCGCGGGCGCCGGCCCGGCCCGACCAGTATTTTGGAGGAAAGCGTGCCGCTGCCGAATATCCAGAATATCAAAACCTTTCTCGCGATCGCCGAGTCGGGTTCTTTTGCCGGCGCGGCACGGGCGGTTTACCGGACGCAGTCGGCCATCACCATGCAGGTCAAGGCGCTCGAAGTGAGCCTCGGGGTGGAACTCTTCGACCGCTCGCGGCGCCCACCGATCCTCAATGACGCCGGCCGCGCCTTCGCTGAAAAGGCGAAGGAGGTCGTACAGGTATTCGATCGCCTGTTCGCAGAGGTCAACGACCACGCCATCGGCGGCCATTTGCGTCTCGGCGTGGTGCCGAGCGCGATCACCGGGCTTATCCCGAAGGCGCTCGTTGCGTTGCGCTCGAAATATCCCAAACTGCATATCGAGCTGACCATGGGGCAATCCGCGCAACTCGTGAAAGAGGTCAGGCAGGGCGTGCTGGATGCCGCCGTCGTCAGCGAGTTGCTGGAGAGCCGCTCCGGGCTGCTCTGGTTTCCCTTCGCTCGCGAGCCGCTGGTGCTGATCGCGCCGCTGGACGCGCCCGACCTTTCGGCCGAGCAACTCATCGCCTCCTACCCTTTCATCCGCTATACGCGCGCGGCCTGGGTCGGCGAACTCATAGACCGTTTCATCAAGCGCCGTCGCCTTACGGTCAATGAGACCATGATGCTCGATACGCTGGAGGCCATCACCACCATGGTGCACTTCGGGCTCGGCGTTTCGATCGTGCCGCTGCGGAGCACGCCGACGCCCATCGATCTGCCGGTACGCAAGATCGCTTTCGCGGACCCGCCCGTGCAACGGGTCGTCGGCCTCGTGCAGACCGTCGGGCATCCCAAAACGACGCTCGCGGAAGCGCTGCTGACCGAGTTGAAATCGATTTCCGCTTCGCCTGTGGTGCGGCCGGTCGCCCCTAAAAGAGCCCGGGGCCGCAAAAAGCGGCCGGCAAAAACCGCAAAAAAATGAAAGTTGATGTTCAGTCTTATTCGTTTTTTTTGACGAGCTAGCGTTGGTAAGCTGACTTTGAAATTGCAACCGCTGTCCCGCATCCGCGGCGGCTTCAACGCCGGCAAGTGGATGTCGCGAACAAAATCAACGGCTTATGGCAAGCACAGAAGCGCTTCTGAACGTTTCATTGTGGCGCGGCGGGCAGGATGGCCGGTTCGAGTCCTGCCAGGTGCCGATGTTCGAGAGCCAAACCGTGCTGGACGTCGTCACCTGGGTCCAGCGCCATATCGATCCAACCCTGTCATATCGCTTCGCGTGCCGTGTCGGCATGTGCGGCTCCTGCGCGATGACGGTCAACGGCGTGCCGCGCTGGACATGCCGCACGCATATCTCGGCCGTGGCCAAGAACGGATCGGTGGAGATCGCGCCGCTCGAGAATTTTCCCGTCATCAAGGACCTGGCCGTCGACATGAAGCCCTTCTTCGAGAAGTGGCAGACGGCGAAAGGCGTGTTCGCACCTTCGAAGACGCGGCGTGACAAGATCGCGCCGGTGTCGCCAAATAGCGAAGCGCGCATCGCCGCCGATCGGGCGATCGAATGCATCAATTGCGGCGTCTGCTACGCGGCCTGCGATACAGTCCGGTGGAACCCGGATTACCTTGGCCCGGCCCAGCTCAACCGAGCCTGGACGCTGGTCAATGACGTCCGCGACGCGAAAAACACCGAGCGCCTCCAGGCGATCGCGCAAAAGGGCGGCTGCCAGTCGTGCCATTCGCACCAGTCGTGCCAGGAGTACTGCCCGGTCGGCCTCAACCCGACCGCGTCGATCGCCGGTCTGAAGCGCCGCACGGCGCGGGCTTTCCTCAAGGGAGATATTTCGGCGTGAGCATCCGCCTCTACATCTGGCAGCGATTGACCGCCGCGCTTCTCGCGCCATTGATCTTCGTGCATATCGCGGTGATCTTTTACGCGATGCGGCGCGGATTAACTGCCGCCGACATCCTGTCGCGCACGCACGGCAGCGTGGTGTGGGCGGCATTCTACGGCACTTTCGTGCTTGCGGCTGCCATCCACGGATCGATCGGCGTGCGCAACGTGCTTGCGGAATGGTCGCCGCTGAGCGGCCGGGCAGCGGGGATTGCGGCTGCAATATTCGGAGCGATGCTCGTCGCGCTTGGCTTGCGCGCAGTAGCCGCGGTGGTGCTGCTGTGAGCGCGCCGCGCGTGAGCACTGCCGCCAACCGGCGCAGGCCGCTCTGGCTCGCTGCGCTGGTGCACCGGCTGTCGGGCATTGCACTCGCCTGCTTTCTGCCGCTGCATTTCCTGCTGCTCGGCACCGCGCTCCAGGGCGAAGCGCGCATGGATTCGTGGCTGCGCTTCACCGACATCCCAGCCGTGAAACTCGCCGAGGGCGGCCTGATGTTCCTGCTGTTCGTCCATCTGCTCGGCGGCTTGCGTTTGCTGGCAATCGAGAACCTGCCCTGGCTGAACTGGCAAAAGCAGCTCGCCACCGCCGCCCTCGGGGTGTCGGCGGTTCTGGCCTTTGTCTTCTTGGTGCGCGTCCTTTAGGAGCCGAAATGACGTTTGAACGGCTGCAAACGGATATTCTGATCCTTGGCTCGGGCGGTGCAGGCTTGTTTGCCGCGCTGCATGCGCACGATGCAAACCCCGATCTCGACGTGACGATCGCGACCAAGGGACTGCTCGGCAAATGCGGCTGCACGCGCATGGTGCAGGGCGGTTACAACGTCGCGCTGCTGCCTGGCGACTCAGTCGAGCGCCATTTCATGGACACGATCGAGGGCGGCAAATGGCTGCCGCACCAGGAGCTCGCCTGGACGCTGGTCAGCACGGCGATCGAGCGCGTGCGCGAACTGGAAAACGAGATCGGCTGCTTTTTCGACCGCAATGCCGACGGCAGTTTGCACGGCAAGGCTTTCGCCGGCCAAACCTTCGATCGCACCGTCCATAAGGGCGACCTGACCGGCATCGAAATCGTCAACCGGCTGATGGAGCAGGTGTGGGCACGCTCCGCGATCAGGCGTCTGGAAGAGCACCGCGCGCTCGCTCTCATCCCGTCAAAGGACGGCGCATCGATCGCCGGCGTGCTGTTCGTCGACGTTCGAACCGGCGAGATGCGCTTCATCGCGGCCAAGGCGGTGTTGCTCGCCACCGGCGGTGGCCCGACAATGTACCGCTATCACACCCCGTCCGGTGACAAGAGCATGGACGGGCTGGCCATGGCGCTTCGCCTCGGCATGCGGCTGCGCGACATGGAGATGGTGCAATTCCATCCGACCGGATTGCTGGCGGGCCCGCAGACCCGCATGACCGGCACCGTGCTGGAGGAAGGCTTGCGCGGCTCGGGCGGCCACCTGCTCAACGGCGCCAAAGAGCGCTTCATGGCGGCCTACGATCCGGCGCTCGAACGCGCCACGCGCGACGTTGTCAGCCGGTCGATCTATGCCGAAATGAAGGCCGGCCGCACGACCCCGAATCGCGGCGTCTATATCACGATGGCCCATCTCGGACCGCAAAACGTAGCAAAGCAGTTCAAAGGCATGGTCGATCGCTGCCGGGATTGCGGCTTCGATCTGGCCGGCGGGCTCGTTGAAGTTGTGCCCA
>Ga0316624_10000475_pt1 | contig 13547 bp, 10 predicted proteins | sample OWC_Aug_N3_C1_D5_FD_207657 | JGI IMG/M metagenome (GOLD analysis project Ga0316624, IMG submission 207657) | Wetland soil microbial communities from Old Woman Creek delta, Ohio, United States - OWC_Aug_N3_C1_D5_A | ecosystem: Environmental > Terrestrial > Soil > Wetlands | place: USA: Ohio... | reverse complement strand
TCTCGCGGCCGCCGCGCGGCCCCTGCGCCGGCGCGAAGAACTGCGCCAGGCGCGCGTTGAAATCCTGCCGGTAATATTTGCGCACCGAATCGTCGCCGATCGCGGCGGTCACCTCGTTGATCCGCGCCTCGAGCGCGGCGCGCCGCTCCGGCGTGTCGAACGAGCGCCCTTCGGTCTCGCGCGCCCACAGCATGGCGGCGAGCGGGCGCGCGGCGGCAATCACTTCGGCGATCGCCTCGCGCCCGCCGGCGCGGAAGAGATCGTCGGGGTCCTGCCCTTGCGGCAGCAGTGCGAATTTCAGGCTCTTGCCGGGAAGAAGCCGCGGCATCGCCAGATCGACCGCGCGGTAGGCGGCGCGCAGGCCGGCATTGTCGCCGTCGAAGCAGAGCACCGGCTCGTCCGCCATCTTCCAGAGCAGGCCGAGCTGGTCCTCGGTCAAGGCGGTGCCGAGCGGGGCGACGGTCGCCGGGAAGCCGGCGCTCACCATGGCGATGACGTCGACATAGCCTTCGACCGCGACCAGTTGCGCGCCGTCATGCGCCGCCTGGCGCGCGGTGGCGATGTTGTAGAGCGTCGCGCCCTTGTGGAAGAGCGGCGTTTCCGGCGAGTTCAAGTATTTCGCCGGGGCGTCCTTCTCGAGCGCGCGCCCGCCGAAGGCGATGACGCGGCCGCGCAGATCGGTGATCGGGAACATGACACGGTCGCGGAAACGATCGAACGGCACCGGGATGTCGTCGCCGGCGACGAGCAGGCCGGCCTCCACCATGTCCTCGGTCGGAATGCCGTGGCCGCCGAGATGCTCCTTGAGCGCGTAGCGCTCATTCGACGCATAACCAAGGCGGAATTTAAGCTGCGTGGCTGCATCGAGCCCGCGGTCGGCGAGATAGCCGCGCGCCTTGGCGCCGGCGCGCGCGGCGAGCGTGTCTTGGAAGAATTTCGCCGCCAGCTCCATGACGTCATGCAGCGACTTGCGTCGCGCCTCGCGCGCTTCGTCTTCGCGCGAGACTTTCGGCAGCGGCACGCCGGCCATCTGCGCCAGCCGCTCCACCGCTTCCGGGAAGCTGACGCCTTCCGACTCCATGACGAAATCGAAAATGCTGCCATTTTTGCCCGAGGAGAAATCGAACCAGGCCTGCTTCTGGTCGTTCACGAAGAAAGACGGCGTCTTCTCCTTGTTGAACGGCGACAGGCCCTTGAACTCGCGGCCCGCGCGCACGAGCTTGACGCGCTTGCCCACGACTTCCGAGACCGGAAGGCGGGCTTTCAGCTCGTCGAGGAACTGGGGCGTGAAGCGCATGGATTTGGGGACACCGAATCAACGGAAAGCCGTCGACTCTTGCCCATATCGCTCGATTAAGGCGCGGCCAAGGGCGGGCTTGTCCCCGCTAGACACAGGGGGCGGCCGTCGCGTCAGCCCGTCGAGGGTACGCTTAAGCTAAGTAACTTGGGTCTTCTGGTCAGGTGTCCCGGGTGGCACCTCGATCTTGGCGATCGCGGGCTTGGCACCAGATGCCGGCCACCAATAGCCGACTAACTGTCCTTTGCTCATGGGCGCGATCTGCACCATGTTGCCCTCGTTGCCGCCGAGCACGTAAACCGACTTGGCCGTTTCGCCGTAATAGTAGCCGACATGGCCCTTGCCGGAATTCGGGCTGATGCGCCAGAACACGACAACGGCGCCAAGCGCCGGCCCGGCGAGCTGCACAAAATTCCTGTGGTCACGAAACGATTGGGACGACGCCGATCTGGTGCCTGGCAAGGCCGGGTGCTGGCAAAGGGCGAACATCGCATTCACAAAAATCGCGCACCAGGGATCGCCGGGGGAGCCGCACTGGGCGAGTTGCCTATAGCGGGTTATCTCCGGTCCGTTGTTGGTGTCGCCGATTTCGCGCTTGCCGATCTCGGAGGTTGCCAGAGTGTACCATTCGGGAGCGCCTGTGGTTACCGGCTGCGGCACAGGCCGGGTTGTCGACTGTTGCGGATTTGCAATCGCAGGCGACGCCGATTGCGGATCGTCAAGCACGGCGTCGGCGGCCGGTTCGAGAAGGTCAGCGGTGGCGTCGAGCGCCTTCTGAAAATCGGCCGCCAAGCTTGCCGAAGCAGCGGTCGGCCATTGCTGTAGATACAACTCCAGCGCCGACGGATTGCGGACATTCGCGGACGAGAAGGCGTCGAAGGCGCGGTGCGCCATCAAGCCGAAGACAGCACATTGCCGCATCGGGCTGCTGATTTGGTTCGATTCGAAATGAATCTCGAACTCGTCATCGTTGCGGCTGGCATCCCACTCCGCCTGGGTCAATCGAAACGGTCCCTTCCGCTCGCCGTCATCGTCGCTTGAAATGCCCGATCGAAGCTGCGCCACCGCCAGAAGGTAATGCGGCTCAATGCGGAAATAGACGCCTTGGCGAACACATTCTTCAGCGAATGTCGCACGCTCGATTGCCATGGAGGTCCCTGATCCCTTTTGGCTGCTGCGTTCAGGCAACGCCGAATTCCTGCTTCCAGATCCTGAGCTGCCTTTTGCGTTCGTCCAATCCGTTGATTGTTCCAGGGCTAGCGTTGGCATGTCCGACATTGATTCGAGCCGAAACGCGGACCACGTTGTCGGCGTCACAGTCAGGCAGACATCCGGATTTCACGAACTCCGTTCCGGCGATTGCAAGCACGTTTTGCGGCGCGTTCACCGATTCCGGATTATTGACAAGGTCGAGGCTTAGGCTTCGACCGATCTTGTCGTAGCTTTCGCGGCCAGTGATCTGCAGGCAGCCGCGCCCGCGAAAAGTGAAGCCATCATCGCTTCCGATCCGATTGCCCATACGACCGTTGTACACTTTGTTTCCGAGGGCTCGTTCATTGTGAACGAAGCCCTGAGTAGACGCCAAGTCCGGAAAGTACTTGTGAAATACTCTCAAGATATTTTCAGCGCTATAACTCAAACTTTCCGTCATCTCCCTTCCGCTGTCGGTCTCCTCGCTGATCTGCGCCATGAAATGAGCCATGCGCAGCGGGGTATTGATGCCGAGCTGGCTCAACACGCCAGCAGTGTTGGCCATGCCCTGAATGATGTCAGCCTTCGCAGGCGGTACCGGCCAACGCCGCTGCAGCATGGCAAGCGTCAGCAGCCCGCCGCCGGCGGCGGGATCGAGTTGGATCGGATCAGGTGTGATGACCGGTGGTCCTGAGGTCGGTTTGTCAGAATTGGGCAAAGTCGAAACCGCTTGCGGCTCGTCGAGCACTTCGTCGGCGGCCGGGCCGACCAGCGCGGCAGTATCGTCGAGCGCCTTCTGAAAGTCGGTCGTGTCCGCGCCTGGAAATTGCTGGAGATAAAGTTCTTTGGTGGTGGGATTGCGATTGTTGGCCTTTACGAAGGCGGTAAATGCCCGATTGGCCATCAACGCGAAGACCGCGCATTGCCGCAATGGACTGCCGATCTGTTCCGGCGTGAAATGAATTTCGAAGTCGTCGTCGTTGCTGTTTGCGTTCCATTCCGCTTGCGTCAGGCGGTACGGCCCGATTTGATCGCCGTTGTTGTCGTCCGAAATTCCGGAGCGGAACTGGGCGACAGCTAAGAGGTAATGTGGTTCTACTCCGAAATAGACGCCTTGCCGGACGCATTCCTCGGCGAAGCTTGCGCGATCAAGTGCCATTGGACTACCTCTCGGCTCAATTTTGCGACCGCGATTGAGAACCAACGGTTCCGTCAGCCGTTACAGGCACCGGTTTTCCCTTGAGCTTTGAGCTCTCGCAAAGTGAAGAACACGTCGTCGGTTATTCGGTCAGAGGAGGTCTTGCCGTTTTCGGTGAGGAGCTTTGCCAAAGTTCGTCGCGCGGTCGAACCGGCGGGTCCAAGGTCCGGCCCGGCACATCCCAAAATATCCAACGCTGATTTCATGTCTTTCTTGGACATTCTGGCTTCGAATGGACCGATGCGCGTGGCGACAGGAGGTGCCGCCGGCGCAACGACCCGCTTAAGCGGAGCGTTCACATCGCGGATCACCGTCGGCCGGACCGCGACGCCAACGCTCTTCGCCGAAATCATCGGCTCTCTGCGATCCAGCGCCGCACCGCCGCCGCCCTCAAAGGTCGCGATGGTGTTGTTGATCTCGGTCTCGATCGTCATCGGCATGCATAGCCGCAGATAGGAGCGCAGCGCGTAGATAGCGGCCGGCTTGCTGGCGATCTGTACGGGCGGCTTGCGCTTGGCGGGATTGCCCAACAAATCCTCGCGGAATTTCTTTTGGCGGGTGAGCACCACCGCCTGTACGGTCGAGCGATTGACCTCGAGGATCAGCCGCGAGGTCAGGTTGGTGAAAGTATTAGTCGCCAGCCCGAAGGCGGCGGCGACAATGGCGATGGGACCCGCGCCGACACCGCTCGCCTGCATAATGAGTTGGCTCGCGTTTTGGGTGTCGGCGATCTGCTTGAGGGTCGGCGCTTCGGCGCGCCGCACATTGTCCAACCAAGTGAGGTAAGCGTCGCAGCGACGGTCGATGTCGTTCATCCCGGCCTGGACGAACAGACTCCACGTCATCGGGCTGAACGAGTCGATGCCGCAATTGCTTGAGGCTAGCCCGGCTTGCTCGCAAATGTGCGCTACGTATTCATCTTGAAGTGCGGTCTGGGCAGCGACCTCGTCAGTGTAAAGATCGGTCCCGACGCCTTGCGTGAAATAATGCTTGTTGGACGAATCACACCCCGCCGCCGCCAACAGCACGCCGGCGCACAGCAACAGCAACGCGGCAAAACGCATGTCCCCCGCCCCTCAATGAAGCTCCGTGGGCCATTAGTTGCGGGCGGCGAGTCTTAAACAACCAAAGGTCGCGGCGGTCATCACTATCAACAGGCAAACAGTGGACAACCTGTGGATTGCTTTGGACGGCGTTTAAAGTTTCAGGTTGTGCGCAAACGTATTGGCGGGGAGACTTCAGGTTATAGAAGCCGGGGCGCGCGCTCCACCGCCTTGCTCAAACGCCGCGCAGAAACCGGGCCGCCGATGCCCCAAGAAAGCCGAGGCAAGGGCGAGGCTTGGTGGCTCGTTCGTCATGCCGCCAGATGGCCGGCCGGCGCCGCAGCCGGCGGGTGATCGGCGAGCGCGGCGGTCTCGAGATTGCGCATCCGGCTCTCCGGCAGACAGCCTTCCGCCTTATGCGGCTGCGAGCCCAGGCACTGCACCACGTCATTCTGGGTCAAGCCGATGTCGCGCAAAATGTAGTCGTCAAGCTGCAGCATTTTGCGGGCGCAGCGGCGCACGCGCGCCTGGGCCATGGCCGAGAGCAGCCGGGTGAAAAATTGGGTCAGCATCACGATCTCCATTGAGTTCACAAGTTGCAGCACCACGATCGTTTCCGTCGGGCTCGCCGCCTTCGCTGGCGGCGTTTTCTAAAACATACCGTATGGTATGATGTACGTACCTAATAGTATGTTTGCAATAGGTGCAATAGGAAAGATGTGGCTGCGGGAAGTTGGTATAACTATAACAATATCATGAGTTTACTATAGATTCCCTTGACAACATGATTGACTAGGCCTATGTGACAGACTAACTGGTATGTCAGAGGCCACAATGGCCGACAAAGGCGCACAGACCCGCGAGCGCATCCTGGCGGCGGCCGAGCCGCTGGTGCTGCGGCAGGGCTATGCCGGCACCTCGCTCGACGACATTCTCGGCGCCACCGGGCTGACCAAAGGCGCGTTCTTCCACCACTTCAAGGACAAGGCGGCGTTTGCGCGCGCGCTGGTCGAACGCTGCGCCTGCAACGATACGGCGCGCTTCGAGCGCTGCGCCGCCGAGGGCGAGGCCGAGAGCGACGATCCGCTCATCCAGGCGGCGGCCTTCCTGCAGGCGATGGAAGATTTCTTCGAAAAGCGCCCGACGCCGGTCGATGGCTGCGTGCTCGCGGTCTACACCTACGAGATCATGCAGTTCGAGCCGACGATCCACGCCTACGTCGCACAGTGCTTCCGGCGCTGGTCGGCGGTCTACGAAAGGAAATTCGAGGCCGTGCTGGCGCGCTACAAGCCCGCCGCCCCGGTCACCGCGCGCGACCTCGCCGAGAGCGTGCTGTCGGTCTTCGAAGGCGCGATCATCCTGTCGCGCAGCTTCAACGACCCCATGCTGCTGGTGCGCCAGCTGCGCCAGTTCCGGCAATATTTCGAATTGCTGTTCGCCGCGCGCGCGCAGCAGGCGGCTTGAAGGCTTGCAGCGCGATCGATTTCGATTGAAGCGGCCGCCACAGGCACTGCGGGCTCGCTCTCCCCGCTGGGGAGAGGGTTGGGGTGAGGGGGCTCCGAGACTCTCTTGAGGCTATAACCCCTCACCCGGCGCGCTTCGCGCGCCGACCTCTCCCTATGGGAGAGGTAAAGAGCGCGCGTGGCGGCGCCTCATCCCGACAGCTTCCCCTTCACCAGCGCGCTCGCCTTGGCCATGTCCATCTGCCCGGCGTATTTGGCGCGCAATGCGCCGATCACGCGCCCCATGTCCTTCATGCCGGCGGCGCCGGTATCCTTGATGGCGGCGTCGATGGCGGCGGCCATCTCGGCCTCCGACATCTGCTTGGGCAGGTAGCCGGAGATGATGGCGATCTCGTCCTGCTCCTGCTTGACCAGGTCGGCGCGGCCGCCTTTTTGGTAGAGCTCGACCGATTCCTGGCGCTGCTTGATCATCTTCTGCAGCACACTCAGCACCTCGGCGTCGCCGAGCGGCGGCTTGCCGGTCCCGCGCGCCTCGATGTCGGCGTTCTTGAGCGTGGAATTGACCATGCGCAGCGTGGAGACCGCACGCTCGTTCTTGGCCTTCATCGCCTCGATCAAAGCTTTGTTGATGTCGTCGCGCAGCACGGCAGGTTTCCTTCGGCTAGCTCAATGGATGGAATAGCAGTCGGACTGGTAGCTCAACGGGCTGGTATCGGCTACCCGCAAGCCGCACCAGTACACGTCCTTGGCCTTCTGCATGATGAGGGCCTCGCGCCCGGTGATGGCCTTGACCTCGAAGCCCTGCGCGGTGAGCGAGGACACGGTGATGCGCTTGAACGCGCCTTGCTGGGGGCGCTGCTGCGCCGTCGCCGGGCCCGACCCCAGGGCGAGGCCTGCCGCGAGCACGAGCGCTATTCGCGGAACCGTTGAACCGAGCATTAATCGCCTCGCAAACCCGTTGGGGGCGGCAAAAGCCTGCCCCTTGCCTCGCACAGCATAATACGCAACTAAGAGGCCATGACCCAGACGCAAGCCGCACCGGCCGGGGCTTGGGATGAACCCAAGGCCACGGCGCTTTTGGTGCTGGCCGACGGGACCGTGCTGGAGGGCGCAGGATTCGGCGCCACCGGCCACGCGGTCGGCGAGGTCTGCTTCAATACCGCCATGACCGGCTACGAGGAAATCCTCACCGATCCCTCCTATGCCGGGCAGATCATCACCTTCACCTTCCCGCATATCGGCAATGTCGGCACCAACGAGGACGACATCGAGACCGTCAACATGGCGGCGACGCCGGGAGCGCGCGGGGTCATTTTGCATTCCGCCATCACGCCGCCGTCGAACTATCGCGCCACCCGCCACCTGAACGATTGGCTGCGCGCGCGCGGCATTATCGGGCTTTGCGGCATCGATACCCGCGCGCTCACCGCGCTGATCCGGCAGAAGGGCATGCCCAACGCGGTGATCGCGCACGCGCCCGACGGCAAGTTCGATCTCGACGCGCTGAAGAAAGAGGCGCGCGAATGGCCGGGCCTCATCGGCATGGACCTGGTGCCGATGGTGACGAGCGGCCAGCGTTTTTCCTGGGACGAGACGCCGTGGGAGTGGGGCGAGGGCTACGGCCGCCAGGACAAGCCGGAATTCCACGTGGTCGCGGTCGACTACGGCATCAAGCGCAACATCCTGCGGCTGCTCGCGGGCACCGGATGCAAGGTGACGGTGGTGCCGGCCAAGACCTCGGCCGAGGACATCATGGCGCTCAAGCCCGACGGCGTGTTCCTGTCGAACGGCCCCGGCGATCCGGCGGCGACCGGCGAATACGCCGTGCCGGTGATCAAGAAGCTGATCGATTCAGGCACGCCGACCTTTGGCATCTGCCTCGGCCACCAGATGCTCGGCATCGCCGTCGGCGGCAAGACCGTGAAGATGCATCAGGGCCATCATGGCGCCAATCATCCCGTGAAGGATCTCACCACCGGCAAGGTCGAGATCACCTCGATGAACCATGGCTTCGCGGTCGATAAGGACACGCTGCCAAAGAACGTCGAGCAGACGCACGTGTCGCTGTTCGACGGCTCCAATTGCGGGCTCGCGCTGAAAGACAAACCGGTGTTCTCGGTGCAGTACCACCCGGAAGCCTCGCCGGGCCCGCGCGACAGTCATTATCTGTTCACGCGCTTCGTCGAAATGATGCGGCAGGCCAAGCGGAAGATTGCGTAAGGCATTGGCGGCGATGAACCATCGCACGCGCCGCAATGACGAGCGCGCTCCCTCTTCCCGTTGGGGGAAGGGTTGGGGTGAGGGGGATACGATCTCTCGATAGGCTATAACCCCTCACCCGGATCGCTTCGCGATCCGACCTCTCCCTATGGGAGAGGTGAAGAGAGCGGCGCATGAGCGACTGGATCAGCTTCTACGATTTCAAGCATTCGGTGATCTACGTGAATGCGCGTCACCGCGACGTGCATTACCGCACCATCGCGCAAGACATTCGCGGCTATGTGCCCGCGCCCGACGCGCGCGTGCTCGACTACGGCTGCGGCGAGGCGACCTCCGCCGAGCTGGTGGCGGAGGCGGCCGCCGCGCTGGTGCTGGTGGAGGCGGCGCCCAATGTGCGCGCGGCGCTTGCCGCGCGCTATGCCGAGCATCCCAAGATCGCGGTGATCGGAGCCGACGAAGCGGCCTCGCTGCCGCCCGCTTCGTTCGATCTGATCGTGATGCATTCGGTCGCGCAATATCTGAGCAAGGCCGAGCTCGAGCGCCTGCTCAAGCTGTTCCGCCGGCTCACCAAGCCCGGCGGGCTGTTCATTCTCGGCGACATCGTGCCGCCGCAGTGGGCGGCGCCGGCGGCGGCGCTGGCGCTGCTGCGCTTCGGCGCCGAGAACGGCTTCTTCTGGGCGGCGCTGTTCGGGCTGATGCGAATCTTTGTGTCGGATTATCTGCGGCTGAAGAAGACGGTCGGCCTCTCGCATTACACGGAGGCGGCGGCACTGGAGAAGCTGCAAGCGGCCGGCTTCAAGGCCGCGCGCGCGCCGCGCAATATCGGCCACAACCCATGGCGGATGACCTTCCTCGCCAGGGCGCTTTAGCGGCGCATGACCCTTGCCGAAAAGCGGTTTCCACTTTTCGGGACCATGCACTGTAACCTCTCGTTAACCGCGACAGCGGCTGGAAGGTGCCAGGACACCATCGTAACCCGGCGGCAAGGCCCGCCTGCTTATGCTGCCAGCGGCCCGGTGGCGGAGTGGCGACGCAGAAGCCGTGCATGGTCTTCCAGCCTGGTTCGAATCCAGGCCGGGCCTCCAATCTTCGCGGCTTCGCCGCTTCGATTGGCAAGCCATCCTTGGCTCCGCGAAGAGTGCTCGCCGAAGCTCGAAGGGCGCAGACGGACCGCTATTTCCGTCCACCGCTGATCGCCCCTGCGCCCTTCCCTACCCGCCGATTCTGGTCTAAGCACCCCTCGCGCGCGAGGGCCTGCCTCGGCGCGGTCCGGGGGACGCGCGGCTAGCGCGCCCTTTTTTTGTGCCCATTTGTCCGCGAGTGCATGCCGAAAAGAACCGACATCAAATCGATCCTGATCATCGGCGCCGGGCCCATCGTCATCGGCCAGGCCTGTGAATTCGACTATTCCGGCACACAGGCCTGCAAGGCCCTCAAGGAAGAGGGCTACCGGATCGTGCTGGTCAATTCCAATCCGGCGACGATCATGACCGACCCCGATCTCGCCGACGCCACCTATATCGAGCCGATCACGCCCGAGATCGTCGCCAAGATCATCGAGAAGGAGCGGCCGGACGCGCTGCTGCCCACCATGGGCGGGCAGACGGCGCTCAATACCGCGCTGTCGCTGCGCAAGATGGGCGTGCTGGAGAAATTCGGCGTCAAGATGATCGGCGCCACCGCCGACGCCATCGACAAGGCCGAGGACCGCGAGCTGTTCCGCGAGGCGATGACGAAAATCGGGCTGGAGACGCCGCGCTCGCACCAGGTCAAGACGCTGCCGCAGGCCTTGGCGGCGCTCGAGGACATCGGGCTGCCGGCGATCATACGCCCCTCGTTTACGCTCGGCGGCACCGGCGGCGGCATCGCCTATAACGAGGAAGAATTCATAGACATCGTCAAAGGCGGCATCGACGCTTCGCCCACCAGCGAGGTGCTGATCGAGGAGTCGGTGCTGGGCTGGAAAGAATACGAGATGGAGGTGGTGCGGGACAAAAAGGATAACTGCATCATCATCTGCTCGATCGAGAACGTCGACCCGATGGGCGTGCACACCGGCGATTCGATCACCATCGCCCCGGCGCTCACGCTCACCGACAAGGAATACCAGATCATGCGCGACGCCTCGATCGCGGTGCTGCGCGAGATCGGGGTGGAGACCGGCGGCTCGAACGTGCAGTTCGCGGTCAATCCGGCCGACGGGCGACTGGTGATCATCGAGATGAACCCGCGCGTGTCGCGCTCGTCTGCCTTGGCGTCGAAGGCGACCGGCTTCCCGATCGCCAAGGTCGCGGCCAAACTCGCGGTCGGCTACACGCTCGACGAGATTGCCAACGACATCACGGGGGGCGCGACCCCCGCTTCGTTCGAGCCGACCATAGACTACGTCGTCACCAAAATCCCGCGCTTCGCCTTCGAGAAATTTCCTGGCGCGTCGCACACGCTCACCACCTCGATGAAGTCGGTGGGCGAAGCCATGGCGATCGGCCGCACCTTCCAGGAATCCTTGCAGAAGGCGCTGCGCTCGCTGGAGACCGGCCTCACCGGCCTCGATGAGATCACCATCGAGGGCTACGACCCGGCCAAAGGCATCGACGATCCCGACAACAAGAACAACATTCGCGCCGCGCTCGGCACGCCGACGCCGGACCGCTTGCTGAAATTGGCGCAGGCCATGCGGCTGGGCGCGACAGATGAGCTGATCCATAACGCCTGCCGCATCGACCCGTGGTTCCTGGCGGAGATCCGCGGCATCGTCGAAGCGGAGGCGCAGATCAAGGCCAAGGGCCTGCCGACAACGGCCGGCCCGTTCCGGCGGCTCAAGGCCATGGGTTTCTCCGACACCCGCCTCGGAAAACTCACCGCAACCCCTGCCGAGGCGGTAACGCAAAAAAGGCGCGCGCTCGGCGTGCGGCCGGTGTTCAAGCGCATCGACACCTGCGCCGCCGAGTTCGCATCGCCCACCGCCTACATGTATTCAACCTACGAGACGCCGTTCGCCGGCACGGCCGTCAACGAAGCGGCGCCCTCCGACAAGAAGAAGGTCATCATCCTCGGCGGCGGGCCGAACCGCATCGGCCAAGGCATCGAGTTCGACTATTGCTGCTGCCACGCCGCCTTCGCACTCAAAGAAGTCGGCTACGAGACCATCATGGTCAACTGCAATCCGGAGACGGTGTCGACCGATTACGACACCTCCGACCGCCTCTATTTCGAGCCGCTGACACCCGAAGACGTGCTGGAGATCATCGACACCGAGCGCAGCAACGGCACGCTGCACGGCGTCATCGTGCAGTTTGGCGGGCAGACGCCGCTCAAGCTCGCCGAACCGCTGGAGAAAGCGAAAGTGCCGATCCTCGGCACCTCACCGGACATGATCGATCTCGCCGAGGACCGCGACCGCTTCAAGAAGCTGCTCGACAAGCTCAAGCTGCGCCAGCCGCAGAACGGCATCGCCACCTCGCCGAATGCCGCGCGCGCAATCGCCGAGGAGATCGGCTATCCGGTGGTGATCCGGCCGTCCTACGTGCTGGGCGGGCGCGCCATGGAGATCGTGCGCGACGGCGCCCAACTCGACCGCTACGTCGCGCGCTTGGCCGGCGATCTCGACAAGCCGAGCGAGCTGATCGTCTCCAAGAAGAGCCCGCTGCTGATCGACCGTTATCTGTCGGATGCCACCGAGGTGGACGTCGACTGCCTGGCCGACGGCAAGGACACCTTCATCGCCGGCATCATGGAGCACATCGAGGAAGCCGGCATCCATTCCGGCGACTCGGCCTGTGCCTTGCCGCCACATTCGCTGAGCAAAGAAACAATCGCCGAATTGGAACGGCAGACCCGCGCGCTCGCGCTCGCGCTCAATGTCGGCGGCCTGATGAACGTGCAATACGCCATCAAGGACGGCGAGATCTACGTGCTGGAGGTCAATCCGCGCGCCTCACGCACGGTGCCGTTCGTGGCCAAGGTGATCGGACTGCCGGTCGCCAAGATCGCCGCCCGCGTCATGGCCGGCGAGAAGCTCAAGACCTTCAATCTCAAGCCCAGCCATCCCAAGCACCGGGCGGTGAAGGAGGCAGTCTTCCCGTTCGCGCGCTTCCCCGGCGTCGACACCGTGCTCGGGCCGGAGATGAAATCGACTGGCGAGGTCATGGGCATCGATGCCTCCTTCGAGATCGCCTTCGCCAAGAGCCAGATCGGCGGCGGCACCAACCTGCCGCGCTCCGGCACGGTCTTCGTCTCGGTGCGCGACGAGGACAAGCCGCGCATCCTGCCGGCGGTGAAGCTTTTGGCCTCGCTGGGCTTCAAATGCATCGCCACGTCGGGGACACAGCGTTACCTGGCCGAGCAGGGGGTGGAGGCCACCAAGATCAACAAGGTGCTGGAAGGTCGGCCCCATATCGTGGACGCCATTAAAAACGGCGGGGTTCAGCTGGTTTTCAACACTACGGAGGGGGCGACCGCCCTGGCCGACAGCCGGTCGCTCCGGCACGCGGCCCTCTTGCATAAAGTGCCGTACTACACCACTCTTTCAGGTGCCGTCGCCGCGGCGCAGGGCATTAAGGCCTATCTTGGGGGCGACCTCGAGGTACGTGCGCTGCAAAGCTACTACGGTGGCCGGACTTAAGGGGCAGTTGCCGGGGTCCGAACCCAAAGCGGCGGTGCGAGTTAGGCCGGCAAGCCACGGTCGCGGCGCAGGTGAAACTGCCCGCGGTCAGGTTTTTTTTGACCGGCCCTCGTGCACGGGACTCCGGTTTCGCGGGATCGCCCGTGGCCGGAGTCGAATTACGAGTCGAAGGAACGAACATTCGAGGATGGGAAGGGGCTTGGCGGCACGCAAGGCGCGTTCGGTCGGTTCGGGCGCCCGCCAGGAGGAGATGAGACGATGGAAAAGATTCCGATGACGGCCGCGGGCTATACCGCGCTCGAGAACGAGCTCAAGCACTGCCAGCAGGTGGAGCGGCCCCGCATCATCCAGCAGATCACCGACGCGCGCACGCACGGCGACCTGTCGGAGAACGCCGAATATCACGCCGCCAAGGAGCAGCAGTCGCTCAACGAGGGCCGCATCGCCGAGCTCGAGGACAAGCTCGCGCGCGCCGACGTGATCGACGTCTCCAAGCTGTCGGGCGACACCA
>Ga0316624_10000474_pt1 | contig 13548 bp, 10 predicted proteins | sample OWC_Aug_N3_C1_D5_FD_207657 | JGI IMG/M metagenome (GOLD analysis project Ga0316624, IMG submission 207657) | Wetland soil microbial communities from Old Woman Creek delta, Ohio, United States - OWC_Aug_N3_C1_D5_A | ecosystem: Environmental > Terrestrial > Soil > Wetlands | place: USA: Ohio... | reverse complement strand
GTCCTAAGGCAAGTGGGGCAGAGGAAGACAACTTCTCGGCCTCCAGCCTTCTTTATCGTTTCGATGTTCTGACCAATCCGGTCCGGATTTGGGCTGGATCCGGTATCCCCTTTCACCGCCTCACAACAGACTTCATCAATCAATTTGAAGTCGATGCCCAACCGTTGAAGAAGCGCAAGAGCCTTCCCTGTCGTCTCACTCTCCGTCGTCATTCCCACACAGCCGATGTAGACCACCACAGGGGATTTCTTTTGGGGAGAAGAAAACGAGGCTTTTTCCATTTCCCCATAGGGCATTCCAAACCGGTCGATTGCGGCCTGGAGTTGGGTCACCTCATCGAGCTCAGAAGCGATCTCTGAGTCCTTCAAACTCAATCGCCTCAGGTCTTTGAGCCTTTTGGATGCATCGATCCCAACAGGACAAACCTCCCCACAGAGACCACAGGTGGTGCAGAGAAAGAGCCCGTTTTCAACCCCTTCTCTCAACCCTTTTTGTAGGCAGGAGAGGGCCACCCCTCTTCCCCCCAACATTCCATCCGTTCCAAAGGAGGGGCCGATGGAATTATAAGTCGGGCAATCGAGGAGACAATTGCCGCATCCGATACAATAGAGAAGATCAGAGAATTCCTTCTTCTCTTCCAAAATCTTCTTTCTTCCGTTATCCAAAAGAACGATCACCAACTCTTCAGGCTCATGCACTCCATAGAAGGGTATCTTCTCCACATCTGCAGATTTGGACCTCCCCCCGATGATATCGATGAAAGAAGGAAAAATGGAACCTGTGGCTAAATAGGTCTCAAGTTTTGCCATCGTTAAGGCATCTCTGATATTGGGATAGACCTTATCGATGGAGGTGATGATGATATGTTTCCATCTCGTCCGGACCCGTGTGACATTTCCCTCATTGTGAACGATTAAGACCGCTCCCTCTTTGGCGGCGATGGCATTGGCGCCGGTGATTCCAACCCTCGCTCTTCCAAAATAAGATTCAATATCCTCTCTGACGGCCTGCATCTCCTCTTCCGGAACAGGAGGGATCTCTCTCTTCAAATGTTTGGACAGGACCTCGGCAATTTCATATCGAGAGAGATGGACCACCGGCCCGGTATAATGGGAGGAGCGCCCCCCATCGAACTGGTTGATCCGATCGCCGATATCGGTCTCAATGATCTCGATGCCGTGCTGGACGAGAAAAGGTGTAAGTCCCATCTCCTTGGAGACATTCGATTTCGCTTTGACGACGAGCCTCTCTTCTCCGATCTCCCTCAGTAAAATCTCGCAGGCCTCGCCGGAATCTTTCGCCTGAAAGACCTTGAATTGATTCTTCTCAAGGTGGCTGATCGCCTCTTGGAAAAGGTCCCAGTTCCCCAGAGACGATGATCGAATCCGTTTCATCTCCTCCTTGATCGTTTCGAAATCGTCGAAGAGATGAAGATTCTGTTTCTGACGGGCAAGCGTCTCCCTGAAAGCTCGCCTCTGGTTTTCCAACTCAGATTTTTTTACCTTCTTCCTTAAGGCGTCATAGTGCTTCTGAATCAAACCCATCTTTGTAATCCTTAATTCGTGTTTCTGCCTTTCGGCCGGGGTCACTCATGAAAATGCAAAACCGCTTTCTTCTCTCCCGGCAGTTGGTTGATCCCAATCACTCCGAAGAGACTGAGACAATTTTGCCTTTTTTAAGTTAATAAAACAACTTCTTTCTTTCCATTGGAAAAAGGCTTTTGTTTGGCTATAATTTCTGTGTGAAAGAAACGGTCTGTCTGGTCAGTCTGGGATGTCCCAAGAACTTGGTCGATTCCGAAGTGATCCTCGGCCTTCTTTCAAAAGAGGGCTATCTTCTGGCGACCGACCCCTTAAGGGCCGAAGTGCTCGTCGTCAACACCTGCTCCTTTATTGAGGAGGCGACGAAGGAGGCCATCGAAACGATTCTTCAACTCTCCCGCCTCAAGAAAGAAGGGCGCTGTCGTCTTCTCATCGTTTCCGGATGTCTCCCTCAACGATACGGAGAAGTTTTGGAAAAGGAATTGCCAGAGGTGGACCTCTTCGTCGGCACTGGAGCGTTCCAAAGCCTTCCCAGGTTGCTGTCTCGGAAATCAAAGCGAAAGAGTTTCCTTCCCAAATCCACATTCCTCTATAATGAACGAACCCCTCGAATTCTCTCTACTCCTCCTTTCATCGCTTATTTGAAGATTGCAGAGGGTTGTTCCAATGCCTGCACCTTTTGCACGGTCCCGAGGATCAGGGGCCGTTTCCGAAGCAGAAAACTTCGATCCGTCCAAAAAGAGGCCCAACGGCTCGCAGATCAGGGGGTTCAAGAACTCATCCTGATCGCTCAGGATACCACGGCTTATGGAAGAGACCTCCGAGATGGAACCAATATAGAAAATCTCCTGAAAAACCTGGTCAAGATAGAGGGGCTTCGTTGGATCCGAATCCTCTATTCCTACCCCAAAATAGACCATTTCACCGATGGGCTTCTCGAGCTGATGGCTCAAGAAAATAAGATCTGCCCTTATCTCGATCTCCCCATCCAGCACATCGATGATGAAATCCTCAAACAGATGGGCCGAAGGTCGAAAGGAGCAGAAATTCGGAGTCTCTTAAAAAAGATTAGAGCCTTTCTCCCGGAAGTCAGCTTACGTTCTTCCTTGATCGTTGGCTTCCCGGGGGAAAAGGAAAGCCAATTCCAAGCCCTGACGGATTTTGTGGAGGAGGTCCAGTTCGATCACCTTGGGGCTTTTAAATACTCTCCGGAAGACGAAACGCCTGCCTCCCGGCTGCCTCATCCCATCCCGGAGAGTGTGAAGGAGGAACGTCTTAGAACCCTGATGGAGATTCAGAAAAAAATCTCTCTGAAAAAATACCAAGAGGTGGTCGGCCAGAAGAGGGTGGTTCTTGTAGAAGGCTCGCAACGTGAACGAGGCGTTTTACGGGGAAGGCTTCAGACACAGGCCCCCGAGATCGACGGCTCTGTCTTCTTGCATGGAAAAGCTCAACCTGGCGATTGGGTAGAGGCCCGAATCACCGAAGCCCTTCCTTACGACCTCATTGGGAAAATCGAGAGGACTCTCAATTCTTTTTCCGAAAAGAATAGGGTACCTTTTTGACCGGAACGTGCCCCACAAGCCCCGCCTTGTAGGCGGGGTCAAGGGGTACAATATGAACGAAATTTCCTTTGCTCGCGAGCCGCTCGCCACTGCGTGCCCGGGAAGCCCCGCCCTGTGGGCGGGGAGCTTCACAATGGATGCGTCTATGACAGCATTTCACTTTGTTCTGTTTATGGCCCGATCCCAATAATAACTGTAGGACAGGCCGGCTACTTCTACCGTGCCGAAGGGTGGTATAAACTTCTCCCTCAACATAGGCAATCCCTGTCAACAGTAGTCGCCCCCCCTTCGGATCTTTTGCCATCTTTTTCATTGGGAGAATCTCCACGCCAACATTGATCACCCCACCACTATAGAACAACAAAATGTGTGACAAAGAGGCATAAATTAGAAATTTCTTATCTTCTTGACGGTCATATCAAAATGGGTTAATTTGGAAAGTCTTAAATCCTAATGAGATTAATACCATAGGTTAGGTTTCCACTCGGACCAAATGAAATGGATGAATCGAGCGATCTAATCCAACAGAGGATCAGAAAACTGGATGCCCTGAGAGAGGATGGAATCGATCCCTACCCAAACGATTTCAGGGTGACCCATACCTCCGAAGATCTTCATGCGACCTTCGACTCCGTTTCCGATGAGGAGTTGAAATCGGTGGGAGAGACCTTCTGCCTGGCGGGTCGGATCATGGCGATCCGTGACTTCGGAAAGGCCAGTTTTATCCAGGTTCAAGACCGAAAGGGAAGAATCCAGGCTTACCTTCAAAGGGATACCGTCGGCGATACTGCCTTTCAGTTCTTCAAAACCTTCGATATCGGAGATTTCATTGGATTCGAGGGTAAGATCTTTCGAACCAAGACGCGTGAGCTTACGCTCCAGGTTCAGCGCTTTCGACTTCTTGTGAAATCTCTTCGACCCCTCCCGGAAAAGTGGCATGGTCTAACTGACATTGAGGCCCGCTATCGCCAGCGATACTTGGACCTCATTGCGAACCCCAAGGTCAAAGAGATCTTTCTCACACGGATCAAGTCGATACAAAGGATCCGGGACTTCTTTGCCCAACGGGATTTTATGGAGGTAGAGACCCCCATGCTCCACCCCATCCCCGGGGGCGCGACCGCCAAGCCGTTCAAAACCCATCATAACGCCCTTGACATGGAGCTCTATATGAGGGTCGCCCCTGAACTCTTCCTCAAACGATTGGTGATCGGAGGGCTTGAGAGGGTCTTCGAGATCAATCGCTGCTTTCGGAACGAAGGGATTTCTACCCAACACAATCCCGAATTCACCATGCTCGAGTTTTATCAGAGCTATGCCACTTATGAAGAGATGATGAAGATGACCGAGGAGCTTCTCTGTTCCATGGTGAAGGATATTCACGGAGGACTGCGTTTGACTTATCAAGGAACGGAGATTGATTTTACTCCTCCGTGGAAAAGGGTCCTCTACAAAGAGGCTCTTTTGGGATACGGAAAGGTGGCTCCGGATGTTTTGAAAGAGACATCCCGCGCAATCGAATTAGCCAAAAGCCTCGGCCTTGAACTGAAAAGAGGAACCTCCCGTGGAAAGGTTCTCGACGATCTCTTCAAGGAACTCGTCGAGCCTCATCTCGTTCAACCGACATTTGTCACACATTACCCCACCGAGGTCTCCCCCCTCTCTCGCCGGAACGGGAGCGATCCGGAGGTGGTGGACCGTTTTGAGCTCTTCATTGCCGGCCGGGAGATCGCCAACGGTTTCTCTGAACTGAATGACCCTGTAGATCAACGGGAACGGTTTGTCCGACAGTTGAAGGAGCGGGCCGACGAGGCCGATGCGATTCTCAACCTCGACGAAGATTTTCTTCGGGCTCTTGAGTTTGGAATGCCTCCCACGGCAGGTGAAGGGATTGGGATCGATCGATGGATTATGCTCCTCACAGATGCGCCTTCCATCCGAGATGTCATCTTCTTCCCCCTGCTCCGAATGGAGAAATAATAAAGAGGTTGATAAACCGGGGAATTGAGTAACCAAAAAATTGAGGAATGACGTAACCCGAAATTCCTCCATTCCCAAAATGGGAACCATCGATGAAATATGAATGGTTTATCGGTCTGAGATATCTCAAAGCCAAGAGAAAACAGACCTTCATCTCAATCATCACGATCATCTCGATTGCCGGGTTCACGCTGGGAGTGTGGGCGTTGATCGTTGTCCTGGCCGTGATGAGCGGCTTTGAAAAGACCCTCAAGGAAAAAATCCTGGGCACCCAAGCCCACCTCGTCGTCCTCAAGGCCGGTCAAGGCGGCATGGATCACTATGAGGAGGTATTCAAGCAGGTCCAGGAAGTGAAGGGCGTCGTTTCCGCCGCTCCGTTTATTTTCAATCAGGTCATGCTCTCCTCCGAATCCAGTGTCACCGGCGGGGTGATCAAAGGCATCGACCCGGATCGAGTCGGAAAAGTGACCGAACTGGCCCACAACATGAAGGCCGGCAGCCTTCAGGATCTGAAAGGAGGAAGCGATTCTCCGGGCATTATCCTCGGGGTGGAGCTGGCAAAGAATCTCGGCGTCTCACTCAACGATGCGATCCAGGTAATTTCTCCCCTCGGTACCATCACCCCCATGGGGATGATGCCCAAGATGAAGCGTTTCCGCGTCGTGGGCATCTTTTACTCGGGAATGTACGAGTATGATAGCAGCATGGCCTATCTCTCCATTGAAAGTGCCCAGAAATTCTTCGGGATGGGAGCGCGTGTCACAGGCATTGAGGTCAAAACGAACGACATCTATAAAGTAAAAAAGATTGAGGAAAAAATCCGACAAAAGATAGGGTTTCCCTTCTGGACAAAGGACTGGATGGAGATGAACCGAAACCTCTTCTCTGCCCTGAAGCTCGAAAAGATCGCCATGTTTATCATCCTGGTCCTGATCGTTTTAGTGGCCGCGTTCAATATCATCTCCACGCTCATCATGGTGGTCATGGAGAAGCATAAGGATATTGCCATTCTAAAATCCATGGGGGCCTCCTCCATGGGGATCTTGAAGATCTTCATCATCGAAGGAGGGGTGATCGGCGTGGTCGGAACTTTCTTCGGGACGGTCATCGGCCTGGCAACCGCCTTGAACCTGGAGAAGGTTTCAGGGTTTGTCGAAAACCTATTCGGGTTTAAGATTCTTTCGAGTGATGTCTATTATATTGATAAACTTCCTTCCCAGGTGAACCCTCTCGATATCGCATTGATCGTGATGACGGCGATTCTCATCAGTCTTCTGGCAACCCTTTACCCCTCCTGGAGGGCATCGAGACTCGACCCCGCGGAGGCGTTGCGATATGAATAGCGATAGGACGTCCTTTAAAGAAAAGGCGCAGAAGGCCCTTTCCCGCGGGGAATGGCGGAAGGCGCTTGAGTGCTTTCAAAATCATTGCGCCTTAGAGCCAGAGGATCTCCGATCCCAGCTGAAAGTAGCTGAATTGTTGGAACGGTTGGGTCAAAAGGAAGAAGCCGTCCAAATGTATCGAAAGGTAGCCGAAGTATATGCCCTCGACGGCTTTCTGCTCCAAGCCATTTCAATCAATAAAATGATTTTAAGGGCCGATCCGTCCTCTCAGGATGTCCATCGCCGGCTGGCACAGCTCTATGCAGAAAAAACCAGAGAGATGAAACCCCTGCGGCCATTCCCCCACATCCCTCTCTTCTCCGAGCTGGATGAACAGGAGCTTGGGTCATTGCTCTCCTACATCCGAAGTCAATCTTTCCCCAAGGGGTCCTTGGTCTGTCGCGAGGGAGAAGGGGGAGACTCTCTCTTTGTCATCAGCCGGGGAGAAGTCTCTATTACCAAGCAGATGGCCGGAGGGAAGGAGGTGTGTGTCCGCAACCTCAGGGATGGTGATTTTTTCGGAGAGTTTGGTTTTTTTATCGATCGAAAAAGGCATGCCACGGTCCGGGCGGTCACAGAATGCGAGATCCTGGAAATCTCCAGAAATGTGCTGGACAAGATGATCGAGGTCCATCCCAGACTGAATGAGGTGCTTCAGAACCTTTTTAGGGAACGAATTCTGGATAACTTTCTCGCGCTTTCCCCCATTTTCTCATCCCTCGCCTCCAGCGAGCGAGGCGAGTTCACGAAGCGATTTCATCTTCGTGAAATCCCCGAAGGAACAACGCTCTTCAAAGGAGGAGATCCTCCCACCGCCCTCTATATGGTGAGGAGTGGCGAAGTGGAGATATTTACGCAAAACCGTCAAGGGAAAAAAGTGTCATTAGCCCGTTTGGAAAGTGGAAATTTTTTTGGGGAGATCGGGCCTCTCCTCGGTAAGCCCCGCACGGCGAATGCGAGGACCACCCGTCCCACCGAATTAATGGAAATGACCAAGGAAGACCTGAACGCCTGCCTCCTTCGATTCCCAGCCCTTCAGACGAAACTCAAAGAGATTTCTCTGAGGCGCCTGTCGCAGACGAAGGAACTTCTCTTCCAACAGGCCATTCAAAGGGCCAAGGAGGCGATGGTTTGAAAGAATTCATTCAAGTCCAGCACCTTTTCAAGTCTTACGGAAACGGGTCCAAACGGGTCGAGGTCCTTAAGGGAGCCGATCTCACTTTTTCTCAAGGGGAAAAAGCGGCCATTGTTGGCGCCTCTGGCGTTGGGAAAACGACTCTCCTCCACATCTTAGGAACGCTCGATCGGCCGACTTCCGGAAAGGTCTTTTATGAAGGGAAAGACATCTATGCCCTGGATGAAAAAGATCTTGCCCGTTTTCGAAATCGTGAGATCGGATTTGTCTTTCAGTTCCATCATCTGCTTCCCGAATTCAACGCACTGGAAAATACAATGATGCCTTGTCTGATCCAGGGAATCCCGAAAAAGGAGTCCGCCTCGCGGGCGGAGGCAATCCTCACTTCGGTGGGTCTGAAAGAGCGCCTCACCCATAAACCGGGGGAACTTTCCGGCGGAGAACAACAACGCGTGGCAGTGGCCAGGGCTTTGGTGATGGGACCGAAAGTCCTGCTGGCCGATGAACCCACTGGGAACCTGGACACCAAGACGGGAGAGTCTGTCTTCGATCTTCTCCGGGAACTCAACCAGATCAAAGGGATCACGCTCATCGTCGTCACGCATAACATAAGATTGGCGGAGAAATTGTCCCGCCAGATTCAGCTCGTCGATGGAAAGGCATTGGGATAGGCAGGGCACCCTTTACAAAGAAATAAAAATTTGATATGAAAATGAAGATTTTTCTAATCCCGTCCACCCCCATCTGAAAATCGGAGCAGCGGGTCCTTATCGAATTCCAAAGAATGGGAAGGAAACCAACCATGATCATGAGACACATTGGGTCTGCCCTCTTCGTTTTTTCTCTTCTCGTAGGAATATGTGCCGGAGCGGAGGAAAACATCTCTAAGATCATCGTTCTTGGAAACGTAAAGGTGGAAGAAGGGGCCATTCGAGGAACGATCAAAAGCCGGGAGGGAGGTCCCTTTTCTGCCGAAAAGATCCGTGAGGATCTACGAGCTATTTTTGATTTGGGTTCCTTCACGGATGTGCAGGTGGATATCAAATCGACCCCGCAGGGCAAGGAAGTGATCTTCATTGTCGCGGAAAAGCCTTCGATCAAAGAGATATTGGTCAAGGGAAATAAGAAGGTAAAGCTGGACGATATTAAAGAAAAAATGACGCTCAAGGTACGCACGATCCTTAATCTCGAAAAGGTGAAGGAGGATTCGGAACAGATCCGGAAACTCTATTTTTCGAAAGGTTATTACGGGGTGAAAGTGGAATATAAGGTCGACTATTTGGAGGCCAACGAAGCCGTGGTCACTTTTACGGTCTCCGAAGGGGCCAAGGGGCGTATCCAAAAAATGATCTTCAAAGGGAACGAGAAAATCAAACGTTCCCGATTGAAAAAAGTGATGACGACCAAGCAGGGCAATATTTTTTCCTTTATCAGCCAGACCGGGAACTTGGATGAAGATGTCCTGAAAAATGACGTCCAGCTTTTGACCGCTTACTATTTCGACCAAGGGTATCTCGAAGCCAAGATCTCTGAACCCAAGGTCGATCTCTCCAAACCGAAAAAAATCCGGGTGGAGATTGAGATTGTGGAAGGACCTCAATACCATATCGGGGATATCGATTTTAAGGGCGATCTCCTCACGAGCAAAGAGGCCCTTTTCAAAGTTCTCAAAATAAAGCGGGGCGATGTCTACAGCAACTCAGCCATTCGAAAGGAGATCAACGGCCTCACAGAAGAATTTGCCGATCAAGGGTATGCCTACGTAGAGATCAACCCTGAAACCTCTGTCGATAAAGAAAATCTTTTAGTTCACCTCACCTTCGAAATCGAAAAAAAGAAACGCGTCTTTTACGAAAAAATTCAAATTGTTGGAAATACAAAAACCCGGGACAAGGTGATCCGCAGGGAGCTGATGGTGGCCGAAGGAGAGCTGTATAGCGCTCGCAATATGAATAAGAGTCGTGACCGACTGAAAAGGACGGGGTATTTCAAAGAGGTGGAGTTTACCACCAGCCGCGGAAGCACCGAAGAAAAAATCAACCTGGATATCAAAGCCGAGGAGGCTCCGACGGGTGCCGTCACTTTCGGAGTCGGGTATAGTACGCTGGAAAGCGTGATAGGCAGCGCCTCCATCTCCGACCGCAATCTCTTTGGCCGCGGCTATCATGGAGTTTTGAAGTTCGCCGTGGGGTTTGAGACCCAAAATTTCAGATTGAGCCTTACGGATCCCTACTTCTTAGGATATTCGTTTGCGGGGGGGATCGACCTCTATCATGAGAGAGTGGAGATCTTCGACACGTATAAATATCAAATCACAGGAGGAGCTCTCCGGTTCGGAAAGGAATTGACCGAGAACAGTCGTATTGATTTGTCGTATAAGTTGGAGCAGGTCAATGTCTTCAGTGTGGATGAACAAAATGCCTCTGATTTCATCAAAGAACAGAAAGGGACGGCGGCGACCAGTGCCATCTCTATAACCCCCTCTATCGACACCCGTGACGACTATTTCAATCCCCGTCGGGGAGGGCTACATAGTCTTTTCATTGAAAACGCAGGAGGTATTTTAGGAGGGGACAACTTTTTTGTCAAGGTACTGGGAAAGACCAGCTGGTTTTTCCCGCTCCCTTTAAATTCGACCCTCAACCTTCGTGGCCAGGCAGGGATCATCGTGCCTTACGGAGGCAAAAGAGACGTTGCAATAAATGATTTTGCTTTAGTTTCAAATGGAGAAGATCCTCCACAAGATATCGTGGTCTCCGCCGGTACACGCATCCTTGAAAAAGACAGACTACCCATCCACGAAAAATTCTTCGTGGGAGGTATCAACACGATCCGCGGTTTCAGGTATGGAGAGGCGGGACCCACAGACATCAACAAGGAGCCACTGGGTGCGAAAAAAATGGTGGTCTTCAATGCAGAATGGATCTTTCCCATATCTCGTGAAATCGGGCTGAAGGGGGCTCTCTTTTTTGATGTGGGAAGCGGATTCGACAGCTTGAAAGGCCAAACCTTGAGGTTTTCTATAATAGGGAAAGATCCCGCGGATCCTACTCGATTCATCATTACACCCGTCGCTAAGCGGATGCCGGGACTCTTCCCATTGAGACTCGCGGCAGGGCCCGGAATTCGTTGGTTCTCTCCATTCGGCCCCATTCATATCGATATCGGGTTCAACCTCAACCCTAAAAAAGGAGAGAAAATTCAAGTGATTGACTTTACGGCAGGAACCGTTTATTAAGAACTGAATGGCGGTATCAAACTCAACAGAGAGGAGAAACGAAGATGCATGTTAAAAGGTTGGCGATGATCACAGGGATCATCCTCTTGGGATGGTTCGGGTCGGTATTGGCCGCAGATTTAAAAGTGGCTTGCGTTGATATCCAGAGGGCGGTCAACGAGTGTAATTTGGGGAAAGAATCAAAAAAAACCATTGTCAAGGAAGCAGAGAAGCTTTATCGTCAATCAACGGACAAACAGAAGGAGCTTCAAGCCCTGAAGGAGGCTTATGACAAGCAGGCCCTCATGCTCACCCCGGATGCCCGGGCGACAAAAGAGAAAGAGCTTCAAAACAAATTCCGGGAATTCCAGCGGTGGCAGGAGGATGCTCAGAATGATTTCAATCAAAAACGGACGGATACGGAGCGAAACATCTACTTTGGCCTCCAGAAGGTGATTCAAAAAATCGGAGCAGACGAGGGTTATACGTTTATCCTGGATAAGAACGAAAACTTTGTCCATTACGCCTCCAAGGTCATTGATATTACCGATCGGGTGATTAAAACTTTTGATGCCCAGAAAAAATAATGATCAGAAAATTCTGGAATTTGGAGATTTGGGAATTCAGGAATTTGAGGATTTAATTCCTCAATCCCTCAATTCCTTAATCCCTGAATTCAGATTAGGATGAGATGACGAAAAAGAAGCTCAAGGAACTCGCCCAGTGGGTGGATGGGACGGTGGTGGGAGATGGCGAGGTAGAAATCTCCGGGGTGGCAGCCATTGAAGAGGCCCGAGAGGGAGAGATCACCTTCATCGCCAACCCGAAATACCTCCGTAAGCTCAGGGATACCAACGCCTCGGCGATTGTCGTATCGAAAGAAGTAACCCAGGCGAGCAAGCCTCTGCTTTGCGTGACCCATCCCCATTTAGCCTTTGCCAAGATCCTCACCCTCTTTTTCGAAAAACCTTACCAGCCCAAAGGCGTTGATTCCCATGCCTGGATCAGCCCTACAGCAAAACTGGGAAAGGATCTGACCCTCTATCCCTTCGTCTACGTGGGTGATCGCTGCTCGATTGGAGACCGGGTCACCCTTTATCCTGGGGTTTATGTGGGCGAGGACTCCGCCATTGGAGAAGACTCGATCCTTTACTCCCACGTCTCCATCTATTCCGGGACAGTTATTGGAAAACGGGTGATGCTTCACAGCGGGGTGGTGGTCGGAGGCGATGGATTCGGATATGCGAAAGAAGGAAAGAAGAATGTGAAAATCCCCCAGGTGGGAAGCGTGGAAATTGAGGATGACGTTGAAATCGGTGCCAATACCACGATCGATCGGGCCGCATTGGGCAAGACGATCATCCGGAGAGGGGTGAAGATCGATAACCTCGTGCAGGTTGCCCATAGTGTCGTGATCGGCGAGGACTCGATCCTCTGCGGTCAGGTGGGGATTTCAGGCTCCACAAAGATCGGAAGCAATGTCACCTTGGCTGGGCAGGTGGGAGTGGTGGATCACGTTGAAATCGGAGACAACGTCATCGTGGGCGCTCAATCCGGAGTGATGAATGACCTCGCCGCTGACCAGGTCTATGTAGGGACTCCTTCCTATCCTCATCGGGAGTCTCTCCGGATGGTCGCCGCCTTTCCGAAATTGCCCGAGATGAGAAAGACCCTCATCGAAATCGAGAAACGCCTAAAGAAGATCGAAGAGGCGCTCTCTTCGAGAGAGAAGGAGAAGTAGATGATTGAGATTAAGGAGATCATGACCATCCTCCCCCATGCTTATCCTTTTCTATTGGTGGATCGGATTATTGAAATCGAGCCCGGAAAACGGATCGTTGGAATTAAGAACGTCACCTACAACGAACCCTTTTTCCCGGGCCATTTTCCGGGTCGGCCGATCATGCCGGGGGTGCTGATCGTGGAGGCCATGGCCCAGACGGCAGGGGTGCTTGTTTTTAACACGTTGTCTGAAGGAGAACGAAACAAGTTGGTCTACTTTTTGGGCATCGACAATGTCAAGTTCAGAAAACCGGTCGTTCCGGGAGATCAACTTCGTCTCGAATTGGAAATCACCAAGCATCGTCAGTCGATCTGGGGATTCAAGGGAAAGGCCTTGGTCGATGGAAAATTGGTGGCGGAGGCAGAACTCTTAGCCATGTTAGGAGAGAAAGAATGATTCATCCCACTGCGATCATCGACCCAAAAGCTGAAATCGGTGAGGAAGTCGAAATCGGTCCTTACTCCGTGATTGAAAAGGGTGTTTCCATCGGTGAGGGGACGAAGATCGGGCCCCATGTGGTTATCCGGGAAGGGACTCAAATTGGGAAGCGATGTCAGATCTTTCAGTTTGCCTCTGTTGGAGAAGCCCCCCAGTTCTTAGGATTCAAGGGAGAAAAGACCTTTCTTCAGATTGGCGATCAGAATATCATCCGAGAATGTGTCACTCTCCATCGAGGGACTCCTCATGGGGGCGGGAAGACCGTTATTGGGAATAACAACTATTTTATGGCTTACTCCCATGTGGCTCATGACTGTACTATCGGAAATGATGTCATCATTTCTAATGCAGTGGCCCTGGCCGGACACATTGTGATCGAAGATCGGGCCATCATCGGAGGGCTCGTCGCTATCCATCAGTTCGTCCGGGTTGGAACCTACGCCATCCTTGGAGGTTTCAGCGGGGTTCTCCTGGACATCCCTCCCTACACCAAGGCTCAAGGAGATC
>Ga0316624_10000473_pt1 | contig 13552 bp, 12 predicted proteins | sample OWC_Aug_N3_C1_D5_FD_207657 | JGI IMG/M metagenome (GOLD analysis project Ga0316624, IMG submission 207657) | Wetland soil microbial communities from Old Woman Creek delta, Ohio, United States - OWC_Aug_N3_C1_D5_A | ecosystem: Environmental > Terrestrial > Soil > Wetlands | place: USA: Ohio... | reverse complement strand
ACCAGATCGCGCGAGTTCGAAATGCAATCCAGAATGCTGATGCCCGAACTGTACATGATGGCGAAGGTGTTGGCGAAACGCGCCAGGATGATTTTGCGCAGGATGGGGCCGGTGGGCCACACGTGCAGCTTGAAGTTGTCGAGGTGGTATTGCAGGCCGGGGTTGCTGATGAGTGCGGCCCGGTAGATACCAAACAGGACGAAAGGTGCGAGCAAAATGGCGTACCAGTAGTCTACGAAGAAGGCTGAGGTCGCCAGCAGCATGCGCGTCTGGATCGGAATGTCTTGCCCCATGCCCTTGATGAAGCCGACCAGTTGCGGCACCAGATAGATCATCAGGAAGAAAGTGATGGCCAGCACCACGGTGCCGACGAAGGCCGGGTAAAGCATCATGTTCTTGGTCTGCGAGGCCATTTCGTCCTGCCACTTGAGCGATTCGGTGAGATGTTTGAACACATCGACCAGGCGTCCGCTGTCTTCCCCTGCACGAGTCAGGCTGATGGTGATTTTGTCGAAAGCGTTCGGATGCTCCGACATCGCCTGCGAGAGTTTTTTTCCGCTCTCGATGGACTCGATCAGGCTGGCAATGATTTCGCGGAATGTCGCTTCCTCCATGCTGTCGCGCAGGTCGCCGAGGCATTCCAGCAGCGGTACGCCCGCGCGAACGAGCTGCTCGAGATTGAAGAAGAAGGTGATCAGATCGGGGCGCCTGATCCGGCCGCTGCCGAAGGAAATTCGGCCTTCTTCCTCCTTGGCGCTGATGAGGTCGAGACCGGCCCGCTTCAAGCGCTGTTCCAGGTCGATCAGGTTGGCGGCATCCTGCAATCCCTTGGCGGATTTGCCGGTGCCGTCGATCGCCTTGTAAGAATAGAGCGCCATGGGGCCGACTACATCCGGTCGCTCAGATCGACCACGCGCGCAACCTCGGCGATGGAGGTTACGCCTTGCAGGATACGGCGGACGCCGTCTTGTGCCAGTGGACGGAAGCCGCGTTCCAGCGCGTTGTTCTTCAGGTCGCGAATGCTGGCACGGCGCGCGATCAGATCGTCCATCTCGCTGTCCAGCCGGAGGATCTCCATGATCGCCTGCCGCCCGGCGTAGCCCTGATGCTGGCAGAGGTCGCAGCCGGCGGCGCGATAGATGGTGACGTTCTCATCATGGCGCACGCCGAGAATCTTGCATTCGGTATGGTCCGGGTGATACGGATATTTGCAGTGTTTGCACAGCACGCGAACCAGGCGCTGGGCGATGATGCCGATGATGTTGCCTGCCATGATGTCGGGCAGGATGCCGATGTCGAGCAGGCGCGGAATCGCGCCGATGGACGAGTTGGTGTGCAACGTCGAATAGACCTGGTGTCCGGTCATCGCGGCGCGGAACGCCATCTCGGCGGTGGGATGGTCGCGGATTTCGCCGACCAGGATGATGTCCGGGTCCTGGCGCATCAGCGAGCGGATGCCGCTGACGAAATCCAGTTTTGCCGCTTCGTTCACCGAGCTTTGGCGAATCAGCGGGATCGGGTATTCCACCGGGTCTTCCAGCGTCATGATGTTTACCGACTCGGTATTGACGTGGTTCAGTATCGAATACAGCGTGGTGGTCTTGCCGCTGCCGGTGGGGCCGGTGACCAGCACGATGCCTTCCGGTTTGGCGATGATGGCTTTGAGCGTGTTCAGCGCGGCTTCGTCCAAACCAAGCTGATTGATCGGGACGAGGCCTTTTTGCCGGTCCAGAATACGCAGCACCAGGTTTTCGCCGTACGAAGTAGGGTGTGAAGCGACGCGGAAATCGATGGGGCGGCCGGACAGGCGCAGCGAGATGCGGCCATCTTGCGGCGCACGCGTTTCGGCGATGTTCATGCCGCTCATTACTTTCAGGCGCACTACCATCGCTGGCCAGAAGCTCTTGTGCAGGCTGCGCACCTGGCGCAGCACGCCGTCGACGCGATAGCGGATACGCAGGAAGCTGCTCTCCGGCTCAAAGTGGATGTCGGACGCACCCAGCTGCACGGCCTCGGTTAAGAGCGCATCGATCAGGCGTACCACCGGCTGGCTGAACTCGTTCACCCCCTGCTGCAGGGCCTGGTGATCCAGCTCGCCCGGCTCGATTTCGTGCAGGATGCCGTCGATGGAAAGCTCGAAACCGTAGTACTGGTCGATGGCGCGCAGGATGTCCGATTCGCTGGCGAGCTGGGTGACCAGGCGATATTCGTCGCGCAGCAGCGCGCGCACCTGATCGAGCGCGATGATGTTGTCCGGGTCGGCGACGGCGATGGTCATGCTTTTGTTTGTGGTATCCACCGACAGCGGCAGCAGGATGTAGCGGCGGGCAATCTCCTTGGGGACCAGGTTGATCGCGGCCGGGTCGACGAGGACGTTGGCCAGATCGACGCTTTCCTGGCCGAGGTTTTCGGACAGCACGTCGCGGATGGTCGCTTCGGACAGGAAGCCGAGGCGCACCAACAGGCGGCCTAGCGGCTGCGGAGTCTTGTTTTGCTCCTGGGTGGCGATGCGAAGCTGGTCTTCACTGATCACCCCCTTCGCTATCAGCAAGTGCCCAATGGGCTGCTGGGTCTGTTGTAGCGGTGCAGCCATCTTTTTCCTTAGTGTGCCGGACTCAGTTCATTCAGGCGTTGTTGCGCTTGGGCGTGGTCGAAGCCGGAATTGCCGAAAGTGTCGAGCTGCAGAGCCTGCTGATAATACTGCGCCGCCAGCTTGCGCTGGCCGAGATGGTCCAGGCTGACCGCCAGATTGAAGGTAAATTGCGCGTTCGTCGGTTCCAGCGCATGGGCGTTGAAATAGTACTGCTGCGCATCGCCCCAGCTCGATTGATCTGCATAATAGTTGCCGAGCGCGAAATGCAAGGCGCTGGCACGGGGATGCTCAGCAAGCAAAGTCTTGAGCCGGCTTTCCCGGTCGCCGGCATCCGGCGCATAAGAAAGCAGCGCGGCCTGCGCTGTGGGATCACGCGGGTTAAGCACGAGCAATCGATGGTAATAATCCTGCGCAACCTCATCCTGCCCCTGTTGCTGCGCGATCGCCGCCAAACCGAGCAGCGCGTCGCGGTTATGCTCGTCCTGGCTTAATACCTCGCGGTAGCCCTGCGCTGCCGTGAGGTAGTCGCCGCGCTGATAAGCCTGATAGGCGTTGAGCAGTGCCGCCGTGACGGTGTCAGCGTCGACCTTGCGCTGGACCGAAACGGCAGGTGCTGGCGTATGGCCGCTCGTTTGTGGCGCCTTCAGTTTGCTGCGCGGCGCATCGGGATCCTCGTTGCGCGCCGTGAGCAGCGGTCGCTGCCGAACCGGCGCCGATCTTTCCTGTGGCGGCATCTGCGGAACCAATGGCGCAGCAGCCATGATCGGTGCGGCGGAAGCGCGGGGTGTGACAATCTCAGGCGCCGGCAAGACAGCCGGGCGTTGCGCTATGCGTGGTTGGCTGGGCGGCGAAATCTGCAGCCACACGTAGTAGCCATAACCCGAGCCAAACAGCAAAGCGACCAATACGGTCGTCGGGACCAGCCCCAGCTTCCATTTAAAGGAGCCGGTGTTTTTCTTCTTGGCGGCAAACATGGTCTCGGCCGTCGCGCGGGACGCTGCAACCGCGGGCCGCGATGGCGTAGGCTCTTCCAGCGTCAAACCGGAGGAAGCACCGGCCTGCTGCTGGCTATCGCCGGATTTCTTGAGCGCGTCGAGCAGCAGGCTCATGGCTTGGCCTTCTCGCTTTCGGGCTTGAGAAAGTTCGCATCCGGCAGGTTGTTGTGGTATGTGCTGTAGTCGCCCTCGATGCTGGCATCCTTGACTACGATCGGACGCAGGAAGATCACCAGTTCGCTCTTGGTCTTGGTGTCGTTGCGGTTCTTGAAGATATTGCCGATGCCGGGGATGTTGTCGACTACCGGGACCCCGTCGCTCAGATTGTTGATCTCGTCCTGCATCAGGCCGCCGAGCACGGCGATCTGCCCGCTGTTCACGCGAATGATGGATTCCATTTCGCGAGTGCGGATCTCGGGCACTTTGTTTACAACGGCGGCGATGCTACAACCGGAGGTGACATTAAAACCGCAGGGGTTGGCCAAGCTTGGGTTGGGGTCGTTCACGTAGCCGATGATACGCGTGATCGTCGGGCGGACATTGATGGTCACCGAGTCGGAGTCGCTGATCTCGGGCGTGACGTTCATGGTGAAACCGACCGCAACCGGGATCGGGGTGGTGGTAAAGGTTGGCTGGGTAGTACCTGTGGTCGAAGTGGTGCCCGGCGTGACCGAGACCGTGAAATAAACCTTGTTGTCCACTACCTTGAGCGTGGCGGTCTGGTTATTCATCACGCTCAGCTTGGGGCTGGAGAGCACCTTCACATCGCCGAACGAGTCGAGCAACTGCACTGCGCCACTCAGGTTGCCGAACTTGGAGGTTGCATTGGTGTAACTCAATACCGCCATGCTGCCGGTATTGGACGACGGCAGGCCGGTCGTTCCCAACTGGGTCAGGTTGAAACCTTTTCCGCCCAGTGCCAGCGCGCTCCAGTTAATCCCTTGCTGGTAGTTGCTGTTTAGCGAAACTTCGGCAATGGTCGCCTCGATCAGCACCTGGCGGCGGGCTGTCGACATGACCTTGTCGATGAATTCCTGCACTTTCTTGTGCTGACGCGCCGTCGCGCGAACGATCAATACGCCGGTTTCCCGGTTGGCGTTTACGTTGACGGCGGGCTCGTATTTGCCAACCTGCTGCACGGTAGAGGCCTGACTGGCAATGTCCTCATTGCCGCTGCCGGAGGCGCCGCCGCCGGTTTTATTGGACGGCCCCTTGCCGCTGGTGGAGCCGGCTGCAATGCCACTGTTTGCCGATACGCCGCCCGTCCCCCGCGCAGCGGCAGCAATTTCATTGCGCAGTTCGGTTCTTTCCGTGTATTTGATGCGATCTTCGTCGGCGAGAATCGCTTTGACGTTATCGATCAGGCTATTCATCAAGTCGTTCTTGGTATCGCTGCTGATTGTGGTCGAAGCCACATTCCCGCCAGTCGTAGTTCCGGTGGTTCCCGTTGCTCCGCCGATCTGGCTGCTGGTGAAAATCTTGCTGTTCACCGTGCGCGACATGTTGATGAAATCGATCTTGTAGGTTTTCAGGAAGGGCTTGTCCGCTTCCACGAACAAGTTGCCATTCTCGATCGTGTAACGCATGTCGACTTGCTTGGTGATGCGATCCAGGATTTGCGGCAATGTCTGGTCGATGGCGTTCAGCGTGACGATACCTTCGATTCCGGGGCCGATGTCGATGTTGATCCTGGCGTCGCGCGCCAGCGCGAACAGGATTTCGCGCGCCGGTACATTGGTGACGACGACGCTATAGGTTTCGACTTTGGCAGCAGGCTTGGGAGGCGGCAGCACCACGGAAATCTTGCTGGGGTGCGGAATGTCGCCAACCGGAGCGGGAGTTGAGTCACTCTGCTGGATGTGTTTGTCGGACGGAGTAAATGACTTGGTGCCGCACGCAACCAGCGAAATACACGCCGAACACAGCAGTACGTGTGTGAACCTCATTCCCTTTTCTCCCGTATTCTACCGCTGCAAAGTAACATCATTTCCCCACTGCGGCAACATGCTGCCTGCCCATATGCGTGATTGTTCAATTGCTTAGGGGGAGGTACGATTCGCTCAGCATGTACAGGGTCGGTGCGAAAGCATCCTTGTATCGTTGCGGCAATCCGTTCATGCCCGCACGGGCCGCATCGTTGCCCGGATAGAGGCCATACAGTACGCGGTATCCGTCCCTGCCATTCACCCTGACCGGCACGATGTATATCTCGGTAAATTTTCCCAGTCGCTGAGATCGGGCGAGGAAGCGTTCGATGTGCTCGGGATGGCTGTCGTCGGTATAGAACAGTTGAATGCTCACCTCGTTGCGGTTCGCGGGAGACATGGCAGAGCGTGTCGCGTCGAGTCTCTGTTGTAGCAGCGACACCTTTGCAGCGGGCTGGGTTGCGTCCGTCGCCTCGGCGGGGAGGGTGGGTGTTTTGTTGAGGGGCGGGGTGGCGGCACTGGCGGTGACGGCAACCGCGGATGTCGTCGCAACTGCGGGGGCAGGCATTTCGTTCGGGTGGCTGGTGTTCTGCCCCATGAACCAGCCCGCGCCGACCAGCGTGGCGGCAAACAGGGCAAGGCCGCCTGCGATGGAGGCGGCTTTGCGGTTCAGCCAGTTGCGCATGGGCACCATCTCGCTGTCGCGGATGGCGGCCTGTACGTGCCGCACTTCGATCTTGTGCGTGTCTTCCACGAAAGCGGCGAGCAGAGCCTTGTCGGCCAGAATGTTGACGCGGCGCATCAATCCTTGCGAAGCCTTGCCGATGAGCAGCACAGCTGCCTGAGAGAAGATGTCGGGACCTTTGTATCCGGCGGCGCGCATGCGGAACATCAGGTAATCGTTGATTACTTTGCGCGAGATCGGCAGGATGTTGAAGTGATGCACGATGCGATCCTTCAGTTGGCGCATGTTGCTCTGCTCCAGCTTTTCATCCAGTTCCGGTTGGCCGAACAGCACAATCTGGATCAGCTTGTGCTTGCCGACTTGCAGGTTATATAGCAGGCGCAGCTCTTCCAGGGTATCCAGCGGCATGGCATGCGCCTCATCCACCAGCACCACGCAGCGCTCGCCGCGCTCATACATTGCCTCCAGTTGGTTCTGCAGGGTTTGCAAAATGACGTTGACGCGCTGTCCCTCGAGATTAAGGTCGAGCCGATCCGCGATGGCATACAGCAGTTCATCGCGCGACATGCTCGGGTTGGCGAGGTAGATGGCCTTGATGTTGGGCGGAAGTCGATTCAGCAGCATGCGGCACAGCATGGTCTTGCCGCTGCCGACCTCGCCGCTGATCTTGACGATGCCCTCGCCGTCGCGGATGGCGTAGATCAGGGCGTCGAGGATCTCGCCGCGGTTCGCCCCGGCGAAAAAGAACTCGGTGACGGGCGTGATCTTGAAGGGCGGCTCGGCCAGACCAAAGTGTTCCAGGTACATCCAGGCTCCCTTTACTGAATTGACTGCCCTTTGTGTTTTTGCACTGCTTCCATGCGGCTGTAAAGCGTGGTGCGGGCAATCCCCAGCAATTTGGCAGCTTCGCTGACATTGCCATGCGCCAACTCCATGGCAGCGTCAATGTAACGCGCCGTACACTCCATCAACATGTCGTCCAGATCGAAGCCGCCCTGCTGCAGCACTTGGCGCACTTCGGCGGAGAGGTCAGTCGGCGCTGGCCATGCTACCTCAGGTTGCGGATCGAACTCCGCTTCGAGTTGCCGTGCGTTGACTTCGAAGCCGGGATACTTGGTTGTCAGACGGATGACGATATTGCGCAGTTCGCGGGTATTGCCGGGGAAGGCATAGCGCATCCAGGCTTCCTGCGCGGCGCGGTCGAATTTGAACGGAGCACGTTGTGCCTGCAGGGCATAAAAGCTCCGGAAATGCTCCAGCAGCAGCAGTTTGTCATCGCCCAGCGTGCGCAGCGGCGGAACCTGGATGGTGAAGATGCTCAGGCGATGATAGAGGTCGGTGCGGAAGGTGCCGCCGCGCACAGCCAATTTCAGGTCGCGGTTGGTGGCGGCGATGATGCGCGCGTTGCTTTTGCGCGTCGTCGCTTCACCGACGCGCTGATACTCGCCATTCTCCAGCACGCGCAGCAACTTGGCTTGAAGCTCCTGCGGCATTTCGCCGATTTCGTCGAGAAACAGCGAGCCGTTCTCCGCTTTCTCGAAAAAGCCGATCTGCGCGCTAGTGGCGCCGGTGAACGCGCCCTTGGCATGGCCGAACAGGGTCGATTCCAGCAGGTTGGGCGAGATAGCGGCACAGTTGAGCACGACATACGACGCGTCGGGTTTGCCGCTCAGGCGTTGCAGGGCGGCGGCGACCAGTTCCTTGCCGCTACCCGACTCGCCCTCGATCAGCACCGGGTATGGCGTTTTCGCATATAGCTCGATCTGGCTGCGCATCGCCTGGATGGGCTGGCTGTTGCCAACGATGCCAAACAGCGACTGACTGTCGGTCAGGCCAGCCTGTTCGCTTTGCTGGAAGCGCAGAGCATCGCGCAACAGCGCACGCAACGTTTCCGGCCCGCAGGGTTTGGCGACGAACTCTATGGCGCCGAGGGTGCGCGCATGACGCGCATTGCTTTCCTCATTCTGCCCGGACAGTGTGATGACCTTGATGTTGGGCGAATGCGCCAGCAATTCAGTGATGAGGCGGAAGCCTTCTTCCGGGCGGTGCGGCGTTGGTGGCAAGCCCAAATCGACCAGCGCAAGTTGCGGCGGGGTCGCCATGTCGCGCAACAGGCGTATCGCATGAGGACGGTCCTCGGCGAGATGAATGTCGAATTCGTCGCCCAGAATTAGCCGTAATGAATCGCGGATGAGCGGATCGTCATCGACGATGAGTAGAGCGGGGAGGGGCACGCTGTTATCCTGAAAATATCCACGAGATATGTGTAACGTTTTGCAGGATAGCCCGCAATCGCGCCAAGCTCAAGTTGTCGCACGGTTTCCAACTTGCGGTGGCGTGGTTTAGAATGCGTCCTTCTATACCATCCGCGATAGGCTTATTTAGTGTCCGCACCTCTGGTAGAACTCCGCGATGTCAATTTTGCCTATGACAGCCGTCCCATTCTGAAAGGCATCAACATGTCCTTTCCCAAAGGGAAGCTTATTGCCATCATGGGCTTGAGCGGCTGCGGCAAGACAACCATCCTGCGCCACATCGGCGGGGTGCTCAAGCCGACCAAGGGGCAGGTGACGGTGGACGGGCAGGTGATCCATGAACTGGATCAGCAAGGGCTGTATGAAATGCGCCGCAAGATGGGGATGCTGTTTCAGTTCGGCGCGCTGTTCACCGACATGACGGTGTTCGACAATGTGGCATTCCAGATGCGCGAGCATACCGACCTGCCGGAGGAGATCATCCGCGACCTGGTGATGATGAAGTTGCACGCGGTGGGGCTGTACGGCACCCAGGATTTGATGCCTTCCGAACTTTCCGGCGGCATGGCGCGGCGCGTAGCCTTGGCCAGAACCATTGCGCTGGACCCGATGCTGATCATGTACGACGAGCCCTTTGCCGGGCTCGACCCGATCTCGCTGACGGTGGTGGGCGAGCTGATCCGCAAGCTGAATGACGCGCTGGGAGCGACTTCCATCGTGGTGACTCACGATGTGCAGGAGTCGCTGAAGATCGTGGATTATGTTTATTTTGTTTCGGACGGCGCGATCATCGCGGAAGGCACGGCAGATGACATCCGCGCTTCCGGTGAGGCGTTCGTGAAGCAGTTTGTGCATGGGGAGATGGATGGGCCGATCCCGTTCCAGTACCCCGGCCGTGATTACAACCAGGATTTGGGAGTGCACCTCTGATGGCCATAGTCAGCAGTTTGCGGAGCATCGGGAGGCGCGTGGTGAACGGCGTTTGGCGTCTCGGCTACGCCACGCGCTTTTTCCTGATGACGCTGTTTTACTCCGGCATGAGTTTCCGTCGTTTCCGCCTGACGGCGCGCGAGATATTTTTCTCCGGTGTGATGTCGCTCATCATCATCCTGGTGTCGGGCATGTTCGTCGGCATGGTGCTGGGCTTGCAGGGCTATGAAACGCTGAAACGCTATGGTTCGGAATCGGCGCTGGGTTCGCTGGTGGCGCTGAGTCTGGTGCGTGAGCTGGGGCCGGTGCTGGCAGCACTGTTGTTCGCCAGCCGTGCCGGTTCGGCGATGACCGCCGAGATCGGTCTGATGAAAGCCACGGAGCAGATCTCCGCGATGGAGTTGATGGCGGTGAACCCGATCGCGCGCGTGGTTGCGCCGCGCTTCTGGGCGGGCGTGATCTCCATGCCGTTGCTGGCAGCGCTGTTCTCGGCGATGGGCGTGTTCGGCGGCTACGTGGTCGGCGTGGTGAACATCGGCGTGGACGAAGGCTCGTTCTGGTCGCAGATGCAGGCGGCGGTGGATTTCCGTTATGACATCGTGAACGGCGTGATCAAGAGCGTTGTGTTCGGCCTGGTGGTCACCGCGATCGCCTTGTTCGAAGGCTACGATGCGCCGCCCACGGCGGAAGGCGTGTCGGGGGCGACCACGCGCACGGTGGTGCAGTCGTCGCTGGCGATATTGATGCTGGATTTCATTTTGACTGCACTGATGTTTCGGGGAGCATAAGGTTATGGAACGGACTACATTGGATCTGTGGGTGGGCGTATTCGTGGTGGCTGGCATCGCGGCGCTGGTGGTGCTGGCGCTCAAGGTCGGAAACTTGAGCACCTACAACGTGTCGGAGACGTACCAGCTGCAGGCGCATTTCACCAATGTCGGCGGTCTCAAGCCAACGGCCTCGGTGCGGAGCGCGGGCGTGCTGGTGGGGCGGGTGACCAGCATCACGCTGGATACCGGAACTTACGAGGCGAAAGTGACCATGAGCATCGACAAGCGTTACCAATTTCCCAGGGATACTTTTGCCAATATCCTGACTTCCGGCCTGCTGGGCGAACAGTACATCGGCTTGGCGCCGGGCGGGGACGACAAAATGCTGCAGAACGGCGAAGAGTTCAAGAAAACGCAATCGGCGGTGGTACTGGAAGAGATGATCGGCAAATTCCTCTATAACAACAGCGATGCCAAGAAGTAGTCCACATAGCGAAGAGATGAATACCATGAGAAGAATACTTATATTGTTGTCCGGTCTGGCGATGATGTGCCTGTCACCGATGGTGCGCGCCGATGTTCCTGCTCCTGATGTGCTGGTCAAGGAGACGGCGCGCGAGGTGCTCGATATTGTGCGCAACGACAAGGAGCTGCGTGCGGGCAACCAGAAAAAGGTGCTGGAACTGGTGGATGCGAAGGTTCTGCCGCACTTCAATTTCGAGCGCATGACGAGGCTGGCGGTGGGCAAATCATGGCGCACCGCAACGCCGGAACAGAAACAGGCCTTGATGACCGAGTTTCGTATCCTGCTAGTGCGCACCTACACCAAGGCCTTCACTTCCTTCCGAGATCAGACCGTCGAGGTCAAGCCATTCAAGCTGGACGCCGCTGCCACCGAGGTCACCGTCAAAACCGCCATCGTCAAACCGGGGTCGCAACAACCGATTCTGGTGGATTACGATATGGAGAAGACGCCGGACGGCTGGAAAGTGTACGACCTGACCGTGGAAGGCGTGGATCTGGTGGCGACCAAGCGCAACGAGTTCGCCGATTTCATACAACAATCCGGTGTCGAAGGGTTGATCAAAAAGCTGTCCGATCTCAACAGTACTGCAGCGGCTAACGCCGCCAAGGCGGAAAAGGCGGGGGCCAAGTGATCCAACGCGAAGGTGATCGCCTCAGGGTATCCGGTCGTCTGACCATGGATGCCATTGGCGCGTCGTTCAGCGAGGCCATGCAACCGCTGGAAGGGAAAGCCTGGACGGTCGACCTGGCGCAGGTCGAGGCGGCGGATTCCGCCGGCGTGAGCTTGCTGCTGGGTTGGCTGCGCAACGCGCAACGTCATGAGGCAAAGCTCACCTTCGTCAATGTTCCTGAAAATCTGCGCAGTTTGGCCGACCTGTACGGGGTGGCTGGCGCGCTGTCATTGAATCACTCATCACAATAAACGCCGCAGCGGCGGCGGGAAAATCATCCAATGCAAAAACTAGCCATTCAAGGCGGAATTCCTTTACGCGGCGAAGTGCGCATTTCCGGCGCAAAAAATGCCGCCTTGCCCATCATGTGCGCCAGCCTGTTGACCGCCGAAACCCTGCACCTGACCAACCTGCCTGACCTGCACGACGTCGGCACCATGCGCAAGCTGTTGCAGCAAATGGGGGTTATCGCGGAAGCGGCGACCGGCGAGATCAGCTTCAAGGGTGACAAGATCGATAACTGGGAAGCGCCGTATGACATGGTGAAGACCATGCGCGCGGCGATCCTGGTGCTGGGCCCGCTGGTGGCGCGCTTCGGCGATGCCAAAGTGTCGCTGCCCGGCGGCTGCGCCATCGGCTCGCGCCCGGTCGATCTGCACATCAAGGGCTTGCAGGCGATGGGCGCCGAGATCGCCATCGAGCACGGCTACATCCATGCCAAGGCAAAACGACTGAAGGGAGCGCGCATCTTCTTCGATATCGTCAGCGTCACTGGCACCGAGAATCTGATGATGGCGGCGGCACTGGCCGACGGCGTGACCGTGCTGGAGAACGCGGCGCGCGAACCGGAAGTGGTCGATTTGGCCAACTGTCTGCGGGCGATGGGCGCGCAGATCTCTGGCGATGGCACGGATACCGTTACCATCACCGGCGTAGACAAGCTGCACGGCGCCACGCATCGCATCATGCCGGACCGTGTCGAGAGCGGCACTTTCCTGGTGGCGGCAGCGGCGACCGGCGGCAGCATCACCTTGCGGGAAACGCGCGCCGACATACTGGAAACGGTGCTGGAAAAGCTGACCGAAGCCGGTGCGCAGATCAAGGTGGAAGGCGACACCATCCATCTGGAAATGAACGGCCGCCCCAAAGCCGTGAACGTGCGCACCGCGCCGCATCCGGCATTCCCGACCGACATGCAGGCGCAATTCATGGCGCTCAACTGTGTAGCCTCCGGCAGCGCCATGGTGGTGGAGACCATCTTCGAGAACCGCTTCATGCACGTGCAGGAACTGCGCCGCCTGGGGGCGCAGATCGATGTCGAAGGCAACACATCGGTGGTGCGCGGTGTCGACCACCTGGAGGGCGCGACCGTGATGGCCACCGACCTGCGCGCCTCGGCCTGCCTGGTCATCGCCGGACTGGTGGCGCAGGGCGAAACGGTCATCGACCGCATCTACCACCTGGATCGCGGCTACGAGCACATCGAAAGCAAACTGTCGCAGCTCGGTGCTAACATTCGCCGCTTGAAATAACAGGAAGTCGAGAAATGATCACCATCGCCTTATCCAAAGGCCGCATCTTTGAAGAAACCATGCCGTTGCTGCAGGCCGCGGGCGTTACTGCGCTGGAAGATCCGGAGTCTTCGCGCAAACTTATTTTGCCGACCAATCGCGACGATGTGCGCCTGATCATCGTGCGCGCTTCCGATGTGCCGACTTATGTGCAGTACGGCGCTGCTGACCTGGGCGTGGCGGGCAAGGATGTGCTCAACGAACACGGCGGGGAAGGGCTATACCAGCCGCTCGATCTCAACATTGCCAAGTGCCGCATGATGGTCGCGGTGCGCGACGATTTCGATTATGAATCGGCGGTGAAGCAGGGCGCGCGTCTGCGCGTGGCGACCAAATATGTGAAGACGGCGCGCGAACACTTTGCCTCCAAGGGCGTGCATGTCGACCTGATCAAACTGTACGGTTCGATGGAGCTCGCGCCGCTGGTCGGCCTGTCTGACGCCATCGTCGATCTGGTGAGCAGCGGTGCCACGTTGAAGGCCAACAACCTCAAGGCGGTGGAAGAAATCGTGCAGATTTCTTCGCGCCTGGTAGTGAACCAGGCCTCGCTGAAACTCAAGCGGGCGACCATTCAGCCGATGCTGGACGCTTTTGCCAAAGCAATCAATTAGAGATCACGATCAAATGAACAT
>Ga0316624_10000472_pt1:5000-13559 | contig 13559 bp, 8 predicted proteins | sample OWC_Aug_N3_C1_D5_FD_207657 | JGI IMG/M metagenome (GOLD analysis project Ga0316624, IMG submission 207657) | Wetland soil microbial communities from Old Woman Creek delta, Ohio, United States - OWC_Aug_N3_C1_D5_A | ecosystem: Environmental > Terrestrial > Soil > Wetlands | place: USA... | reverse complement strand
CACGCGTGCGATGGACTATTTCGACCTGGCGGCGGATTACGACGGCATGGTGGCCAAGGCGTTCAAGAACACGCCGACGCGCTTCTGCGTGATCTCGTTCACCTCCGACTGGCTGTTCCCGACGGTTGAATCGCGCGCCATCGTGCACGCGCTCAACGCCGCCGGCGCGCGGGTGTCGTTTGCCGAGATCGTCACCGACAAGGGCCACGACGCTTTCCTACTGGAAGAGCCGGAACTGTTCGCCATCGTGCGCGGCTTCCTGGACGGGGCTTGCAAAGCGCGCGGTCTGCCGGTGAAGAGTTGACGCGATGAAACCGCGCGGCAATCTCAACCTGACCGTCGCCAATATCGCGCGCAACGCCCGCGGCGCCCGCGTCGACCTCGTGATGGTGTCGGAGATGGTCGAGCGCGGCGCCAAGGTGCTGGACGTTGGCTGCGGCGACGGCGAATTGCTGCGGCTCCTGGCGGAAAATCGCGCGGTCGACGGCCGCGGCATCGAGCTGTCGCGCGAGGGTGTCAACGAATGCGTGGCCAAGGGCCTCGCCGTGATCCAGGGCGACGCCGATACCGATCTCGCCGACTACCCGGACGACGCTTTCGACTACGTGATCCTGTCGCAGACGCTGCAGGCCACCCGCCACCCGCGCGTGGTGCTCGAGCATATGCTGCGTATCGGTCAACGCGCCGTGGTGTCGTTCCCCAATTTCGGACACTGGCAGGTAAGGCTGCAGCTCCTGTTCGCGGGCCATATGCCGCAAACCGATATTCTGCCCTATAGCTGGTACGACACGCCCAATATCCACCACTGCACCATCAAGGACTTCGTCCAGCTCTGCGGCGAGATCGGGGCGAAAATGGAAAAGGCGGTGGCGCTCAACGCCTGGGGCAGCCCGTTGCGGCTCAACGCCCCCTGGTGGTTCTGGAACCTGTTCGGCGAACAGGGCGTGTTCTTGCTCAGCCGCAAAGGCTAGGCCGACGCCGCTTGCTGCACTGCACCTTTAACTTTGTTGTAAATGCCCGAGAACTTCGGGCCTAAGTATTTTGTGCACTGAAGACTGTAATAAATAGTATAGCTGTGTATACCTAAAGGTACGTGCCGTTTAGTTTCTTGATCCATCGTATAGTCTGCGTATACCCGCTATGCACTACATGATATGACCGCTTAATCATCACATTGTTGCCACGCTATCCCGGCCTCTGGTTCCCTCAGTCGCCTCTGATTCTGTCCGGATCTGAGGCGTTGCTTTGACTCAAACACAAGGGGACTAAACCTCATGAAAGTCGGGAAAAAACGGGCACTATTGCTGTCGTGTTCGGTGGCGCTGGCAGTTGTCGCCGGTTCCGCTGCCGCAAGACCCGTGCACCACCACTACCATCGCCACCATCACGCCGCGCGCGTCGCGGCTGCGCCGACGCTTTTTGGCGGCTTCACCGGCAATTCGCTGGTGGCGGATGCGCGCAAATATCTTGGCACCAATCCCACCGGGCGCGGGAGCCTGTGGTGCGGCGCCTTCATGGACATGGTGCTCAAAGAAACCGGCCATAGGGGCGGTGGCAATCTCGCGCTCGGCTATCTGCGTTACGGCACGCGCGTCTCCGGGCCGCAGGTCGGCGCCATCGCCGTGATGGGCCGCCATGGCGGTGGCCATGTCGGCGTGGTCAGCGGCATCGACGCCAACGGCAATCCGATCATCGTCTCCGGCAACCACAATCGCACGGTCGCCGAGTCGGTTTATCCGCGCGGCCGCATCGCGGCCTATGTGATGCCGTAACGGCTATCGCATTGTCGTGATGAAATTCCGCGCCTCGCGTTTCCAAAGCGGGGCGCGGTTTTTTTTGCCGGGCGGCGCGGCGTCCGCCATTAAGGTTACGAATGCCGCGCGCGGTGGGACGCGCCGTAAACCACTTCACCGTTAATTCAAACGAATCGTTTCGCGAAAAAATTGCCGTGCTAATTCCCGTTGGCCGCCGGTTGAGACGCCGGCGCGCGCAAAAAGACTGGGGAACGGGGACCCGCTCATGCGTCACAGCACCCGCATCACGCTTGCCGCCGGCTGCGTCGGCCTGCTAGCCGCGAGCGCGCCGGCATTGGGCCATCCGGCGCCGCAGCCCGCCGCCGAGCGCATCGCCGCCGCCGAGAAGCCGGCCGTCGGCTGGCCCGCGCTGGTGATCGAGGCGCGCAAATACATGGGCACCAATCCGACCGAGCGCAAACGCTTGTGGTGCGCGACCTTCATGAACTTCGTTTTGGCGCGGCTGGGCTACGACGGCACCCATTCCGACGCCGCCAAGTCCTTCGCCTATTACGGGCGCCGGATTTCCAGGCCGCGCATCGGCGCCATCGCCGTGCTCACGCGCGGCCGGCGCGGCGGCCATGTCGGCGTGGTCACCGGCGTCGATGCGCAGGGCAATCCCATCATCATCTCCGGCAATCACAACGACCGCGTCGGTGAAGGGATCTATCCGCGCGCGCGCGTGATCGCCTATGTGATGCCGACCGAGCGGCATCCGGTCACCACCCAGCTCGCCGCGCGCAGTCTTTCGGTGCCGACACCCGACAAGGGTTTCGATTCCCCGATCACCGAGTTAATTGCGGCGATCGAGGCCGAGCAGGCGCGCGCCGAAAAACCCGCCCGTGCGGCCGCGCCGCCGCCGCCCGTGCGGCATCGGGTGGTACAACAATTGCCCGAGCGCCAGCGCGTCGTGCAGCAACTGCCGGAGCGGCCGGCGCCGCCGCAACCGGCCCCCGCGGCGTCGCATGACGATCTGTCGCTCGATCCGTTGCTGACCAAGCTGTTCGGGCCCGACGATCGGGCCGTGCCGCAGCCGCGCCGCACGCCGGCGCAACCGCGCGCGCAGAACGGCCACGTCCACCGGCTGGCCGTGAACGCGGCGCGTTGACGTTCAAGACGGAACGCTAGCGCCCGAACAGGAAAAATGGGAACGGCGGCGGCCTGTCGTAGCGCGGCTGATCATCGTACCGCGGTTGGTCTTCATAGCCCTGCTGGTACTGCGGCGGCGGGGCGCCGTAGCGCGGGTCGTCTGCGTTCAGCGGCATCGGCTGGGAGCGCGCCACCACCGGCGGTCCGGCATTGGGAATCGCGCCGGTCAATACCACGGTCGTGTTGGCCATCTTCTCGCGCTCGACCAAGTTCCACAGCGTGGCGGCATTCTTTACCGACAGCCGCACGCAGCCATGCGACACCGCACGGCCGAGGCTGCGCTGCTCGTAAGTGCCGTGTACCGCGTCACCGGTCTTGGTGAAGAAGATCGAATAGGGCATCGGCGCATTGTCCCACTCGTCGCTGTGGTGGTCGATCTCCATGCGGAACGGCTTGAAGGTACCGCTCGGCGTGTCGTAGCCGCTTCCCCCGGTCGACACCGGCCAGTCGTAAAGCCGCTTGCCGTCGACCGTGACGGTCATGCGCTGAGCGGCTTTGTCGACTTTGATCAGAAGGTCGGCACGGGCAGCCTGGCCGAGCATCAGAAACGCGACGGCGGTCAGCGACACGATCAGGCGGTTGCTACGCATAAAGAGCACTCCAGCCCCGACCCCTTCCCGATATAAGCATGCCGAAATGACCGTGCCATTACCGCATAGGTAGGCGGGGATGCATTGATCACGATCAAATCGGCGGAAGGTGGCGCCCCCGCGGAGCAGCGTTGGCGGCTATTTCGCGGCGACATTGGGTAGGAAATCGGTTGCCCCTGAGTTGCCGGCAACTCGACGGCGATTTACAGTTCGATAGCGGACGGCGGATGGTGAAGCGGCAACTAGCCATCAAGTCGAGCGCAATTTCCGCGAATGCCGCGCGAAGCGGCTTTCCATGACCATACCGAATAGGGAGGAATTACGATGGCAAAACTGTCAGTTTGGCTAGCGGCGCTCGGGCTGAGCGCGTTTGTCGCAAGTGCCGCACATGCGCAAAGCATGACCCTCACCAGTCCACAGATCAAAGACGGCGACACGATTGCCGCCGAGCAGGTTTTCAAGGGCTTCGGCTGCACCGGCGGCAATATTTCGCCGGCCTTGAATTGGAGCGGGGCGCCCGCCAATACCAAGAGCTTCGCCGTCAGCATCTACGACCCGGATGCGCCGACCGGCAGCGGCTGGTGGCACTGGGTGGTGTTCAACATTCCGGCCGGCACGACCGCGCTGCCCAAGGACGCCGGCAATGTGAAGAAGAAGCTGATGCCGAAGGGCGCCATCCAGAGCCGCACCGACTTCGGCGCGCCCGGCTATGGCGGCCCCTGTCCGCCGCCCGGCGACAAGCCGCATCACTACCACATCACGGTTTTCGCGGTCGACGTCGACAAATTGCCGGACGCCAAGAACGATTCCGCCTCGGCGGCGCTGGTCGGGTTCGACCTGCACTTCCATACCTTGGCGAAGGCGACCTTGACCGGCCTGTACGGGCGCTGAGCGCGCGTCGGCTTATCAGGCGAAAGAATAGACCCCCGGCGCGAGCCGGGGGTTATTGTTTTGTGAGACCGGTGACGACCCAAGCGGAGTGCTTCACGCCTCGCTGACCGGGTCGCCGACGGCAACCTCGCCGGCCGCCACCACCTCGGCATACACGCCGCAGTCGGCGTGGCCGAAAGTCTGCATGAGCGTGCGCGGAACCTCCAAGTCGCGGATACCGGTGTCGGGGTCGACCTCGGTGGCCGCGCAGCGCTGGATGCGCTTGACCACCTTGAGCCGCGCACCGCCCAGGCCGATCTCGCGGCCGAGCAGATCGAACTCGTGCCAGGCCGGCCAGCCTTTGACATAGACATTGGCGCGGAAGCGCAGCGGATTGACCGGCGCGCCGACGGCATTCTCCACCGCCGCCACCGAAGCGAGGTTGATGATCGACACCACCTTCTTGGCGACGTCGGAAAAGCTGTGGCCCTCGCCAAACAGCACCTTGGGCGGCCCGCGCAGCTCGTCGGCGCAATACTCCGACAGAAAGCGCTCGATCGCCGCCCGCCCTTGCGCGGTCCGCAAGTCGCCGCGCGCGGCCTCGCGCCGCTCCCAGCGGATGGTGAGCGTATGGCTCGCCTCTTCGTAGTCCGTATGCAGCGCCGCTAGCCGCTCGTTGCGCATCAGCATCAGGAAGCGCTGCTTGGGAAAATAGGCGGGCGCTTCGGGATCGAAGCCGCAGGGGCCGTTCTCGATGGCGTAGAGCCGGTCGGCCGGCAGGGTCTGGCCGACCTTAAGCTCCACGCGGCCAAGCGCCTGCGGCGACAAGCCTTTCACCGGGTAGCGGTAGAGGGCCTGGATGCGGGCTGCGGGCATAAAAGCTGACCTATATCAAGCCGCCCGGGTCTTCAAACTGCCAAAAGCAACCCAATATATCCCCGAGGCGGGCCGCCTTCGGGGACCCGCTATTCGACCGGCGCCATCATGGGCCGAGGGAGTGAGACATGAATTTCGAGAAATACACCGACCGCGCCCGCGGGTTCGTGCAATCTGCCCAATCGCTGGCCTTGCGCGAGGGCCACCAACAATTCGCCCCCGAACATCTGCTGAAAGTCCTGCTCGACGACCCGGAAGGGTTGGCGGCGGGCCTGATCGACCGCTCCGGCGGCAATTCGCGGCAGGCGCTGCAGGCGGTCGAGGCCACGCTCGCCAAGCGGCCGAAGGTCAGCGGGGCAGGCGCCGGCCAGGTTTATCTCGATCCGGCGCTGGCGCGGGTGTTCGACGCTGCCGAAAAAGCCGGCGAGAAAGCCGGCGACAGCTTCGTCACCGTCGAGCGCCTGCTATTGGCGCTGGCGATCGAGAAGGACAGCGAGGCCGGCAAGATTCTCAAAGCCGCCGGCGTGACCCCGCAAAATCTCAACGCCGCCATCGAGGCCTTGCGCAAAGGCCGCACGGCCGATTCAGCGTCCGCTGAAAACGCCTACGACGCGCTCAAGAAATACGCCCGCGATCTGACGCAGGCCGCGCGCGAGGGCAAGCTCGATCCGGTCATTGGCCGCGACGAGGAAATCCGCCGCACGATTCAAGTGCTGTCGCGGCGCACCAAGAACAATCCGGTGCTGATCGGCGAGCCCGGCGTCGGCAAGACCGCCATCGTCGAGGGTCTGGCGCTGCGCATCGTCAACGGCGACGTGCCGGAGAGCCTGCAGGACAAGAAGCTCTTGGCGCTCGATCTCGGCGCCATGATCGCCGGCGCAAAATATCGCGGCGAATTCGAGGAGCGGCTGAAGGCCGTGCTGCAGGAAGTGACCGGCTCGAACGGCGGCATAATTCTGTTCATCGACGAGATGCACACGCTGGTCGGCGCCGGCAAGGCCGACGGCGCCATGGACGCCTCCAACCTCTTGAAGCCAGCGCTAGCGCGCGGCGAATTGCATTGCATCGGCGCCACCACGCTCGACGAGTACAAGAAGCACGTGGAGAAGGACGCCGCCTTGGCGCGGCGCTTCCAGCCGGTCTATGTCAACGAGCCCTCGGTCGAGGACACCATCTCGATCTTGCGCGGGTTGAAGGACAAATACGAGCAGCATCACGGCGTGCGCATCGCCGATTCCGCGATCGTCGCCGCCGCCACGCTCTCACACCGCTACATCACCGACCGTTTCCTGCCCGACAAGGCCATTGACCTGATCGACGAGGCCGCGGCTCGGCTGAAGATGCAGGTCGATTCCAAGCCGGAGGAGCTCGATACGATCGACCGCGAGATCGTGCGGCTGAAGATCGAGCAAGAAGCTCTGAAGAAGGAAAGCGACCCCGGCTCGAAGGACCGGCTCAAGCGCCTGGAAGGCGAATTGAAGACGCTGGAAAAGCAATCGGCCGATCTCACCAGCCGCTGGAAATCGGAAAAGGAAAGGCTCTCGGAAGCGCAGAAGCTCAAGACCGAGCTCGACGGCTTGCGTGCCGAGCTCGCCAATGCCCAGCGGCGCGGCGAATACCAGCGCGCCGGCGAATTGGCCTATGGCCGCATCCCCGAGCTCGAAAAGAAGTTGAAAGACATCGAAGCCGCCGAAGCCAAACGCGGCGCCATGGTCGAGGAGACCGTGACCGCCGACCACGTGGCGCAGGTGGTTTCGCGCTGGACCGGCGTGCCGGTCGACAGGATGCTCGAGGGCGAGAAGGAAAAGCTGCTGCGCATGGAGGACGAGCTCAGCAAGCGCGTCATCGGCCAGAAGGAGGCGGTGCAGGCGGTGTCGACCGCGGTGCGCCGCGCGCGCGCCGGCCTGCAGGATCCTCACCGGCCGATCGGCTCGTTCATGTTCCTGGGGCCGACCGGCGTCGGCAAGACCGAGCTGACCAAGGCGCTCGCCGAATATCTGTTCGACGACGAGAACGCGCTCATCCGCATCGACATGTCGGAATACATGGAGAAGCATTCGGTGGCGCGGCTGATCGGCGCGCCGCCGGGCTATGTCGGCTACGAGGAGGGCGGCGCGCTCACCGAGGCGGTGCGGCGAAGGCCCTATCAGGTCGTGCTGTTCGACGAGATCGAGAAGGCGCATCCGGACGTGTTCAACGTCCTGCTGCAGGTGCTCGACGACGGCCGTCTGACCGACGGGCAGGGCCACACGGTCGACTTCCGCAATACCCTGATCATCATGACCTCGAACCTGGGCGCCGATTTCCTGGTCAACCAGCCGGAGGGCCAGGACACCGACGCGGTGCGCGATCAGGTGATGGCGGTGGTGCGGGCGGCGTTCCGGCCGGAGTTCCTCAATCGCGTCGACGAGATCATCCTGTTCCATCGCCTGAAAAAGACGGAGATGACCCGCATCGTCGACATCCAGATGAAGCGGCTGCAGAAGCTCCTGGACGACCGCAAGATCACCATCACGCTGGAGCCGAGCGCGCGCGAATGGCTGGCCGAGAAGGGCTGGGACCCGGCCTATGGCGCGCGGCCCTTGAAGCGCGTGATCCAGAAGGCAGTGCAGGACCCGCTCGCCGAGATGATCCTGGCCGGCCACATCAAGGACGGCGAAAAGGTCGTGGTCTCGGCCGGCAAGCAGGGGCTCAGCTTCAACGGCAAGCTCGCCCAGGCGGCGTAACAAGCAGCGCATTGCCTATCGGCGTCATGCCCGGCCTTGTGCCGGGCATCCACGCCTTTCTTTCATGAAGCAAAGACGTGGATGGCCGGGACAAGCCCGGCCATGACGGAAGCAATTCCGAAGATCAGTTACCGAACCGCCACGCGCGCCGGCTTGCGCGCCATGATGTTGTCGAGGCGCCCGCGCTCCTGCTCGAAGGAGGCGAGCACCGGCCCTTGCAGCTCGCGCCCGCGCGGCAGCTTGATGCGCATGGGATCGACGAAGCGGCCGTTGATGCGGATCTCGAAGTGCAGGTGCGAGCCGGTCGACAGGCCGGTGGAGCCGACGAAGCCGATCACCTGGCCCTGGCGGACGTGCTCGCCCTCGGTCACGCTCTTGGCATAGGCGCTCATATGGCCGTAGGCGGTCTCATAGCCGTTGTGGTGGCGGATGAGGATGAACTTGCCGTAGCCCGACTCCCATCCCTCCTTCTCGACCACGCCGTTGCCGGCGGCGTAGATCGTTGTGCCGCTCGGCGCTGCCCAGTCGACGCCGGTATGCATCTTCACGTAACCG